>Ga0214919_10000010_pt1 | contig 315735 bp, 263 predicted proteins | sample LL1503_MetaG_FD_177994 | JGI IMG/M metagenome (GOLD analysis project Ga0214919, IMG submission 177994) | Freshwater microbial communities from Lake Lanier, Atlanta, Georgia, United States - LL-1503 | ecosystem: Environmental > Aquatic > Freshwater > Lake | place: USA: Georgia | collected... | reverse complement strand
GGGGCTACGGCGGATGACGTCGAGGATGCCTTGGACTTCGAAGTTACGCGAGGAGCCGACGAGCCCGAGTACGCGCCTAGCCGCTTCGATATCCTCGGGGTGGTTACCGGGTGGCCATTCAATCCAGGCGCGTTCGCAGTTGTATCCGGACGTATGGAGTAAAGGGAGTAAGGCATTGATACAGAGCGTGTCGGCTCGGCCGTCGGGGAAGACGCATCCGAGAATACTGTCGTGCAGGCGGCGGCGGTGGCTGGTGAGGACGGCCTGTTCCAACTCGGCACCCCAGAGGCGGACCCGCTCGCGCCAATCCGGCTGCCGACGATTCAGTTCCAAGTATTGGGCGAGACGCCGGTAGGGGTGTCCGGCGGGACGTAAGCCGCGCAGGCGCCAGCGCCCGCACTTTTCCATGTAGAGCGCATCGAGTCCGAGCAGGACCATTTCGGAGGGTGAGTGGGCGCGGGCTAGTTCGGACATCGGGGCCCGGTTGCCGCCGTGACCAAGGGATTCCACGACCAGTTCGTGGCAGGCTGCTTCCCAGCCGATGACTTTGGCGCGGGCCTTAGCGTGCTTGGCTTTACGGCGAAAACGTTCCACGGCGCGGCGGCGTAAGCCTGGTAGAATAGAAGTTTCGGCCGCCTGCACCTTGAGGGCCACTTCGCCCGCCCGGCCGCGTAGTTCGAGTAAGGCATCTTCTTCGGCGAGGTCTTCGAGGTCACGCGGCAGGTAGGGGAGGAGCACCACCGTCTCGGGCTGGTGGCCGGAGGTCGTCGTCACGTCCTTCACGCCGGGCAACAGCACCGCGTGCAGGACTACGCCGGAGAAGTTTGGGTCACGGTCATGATGGTGTGCCTGCCAGTCGCTGGAGCGTAAGTGGATCTCCACGTCACCGCGGATGCGACGCTCATCGATGCGCAGTTCGGCTCCCAGGAAGTCGGGTCCGGCACCGCGGTTCCAGTCGCCTGGCGACAGGACCTCGACCTTCTTCCCGCTGGCCGAGGCCATGGGGCCCCTGACTTCGCCGGAAGCCCAGAGCCTCTGGATGGCACGTTCGCCGATGGCGAAGGGGCCGTAAGGACCCTCCAGTTCTTCCACGCGGTCGCAGGTACTCATACCTACTTTCATAGACTTAAAGCTACGGCCAAGGGAAACTCGCCTATTGCTCAAGGGTAACACACCGAATCCGCTTGAGGCGAATCCGAGCCTCGCCTCTAATACCTCTTACGGAGAGGTGGCAGAGTGGTCGATTGCACCTGACTTGAAATCAGGCGAGCCGCAAGGCTCCGAGGGTTCGAATCCCTCCCTCTCCGCCCGCAGGGCGGAAGGGTGGGATGAGAACCCTTGGGTTCGGCGAAGGCCGCTAGGCCGAGCAGGCAAGGCCGATAGGCATTGGGCCGTCATATCCACCTCCGCGCGGTCTCTGCTTAGCTGACAGGATGAGAACCGTGACTACCCCAAGCCGTTATTCCGCTAAGTGAGACGCACCTAGCGAGTGCGTGAGCCCCGGTCCGCCTGCCCTCCGAGTCGGCGGGCTATCGGTTAGGCCGATAGGGTGTATCGGTTTTAACGACATACGCTACGATCGACGGTGTGGTATACTTTGTAATTAGAGCTTCGCCCCAGCTTTCGCTGCCGGTTCACGTTCTAAAAGATTAAGTTCCAATTTTGATTCATCCCTCACACCCAACCTAAATAATAAAAATATGTCGCAAAAACCCTCAGCTGCATTCGTCGGAGCCTCATGGCTGGCTCTCATTGTCGGTTCGCTTGGCTACTTAATCGGACTTTGGCGCGCAGACGCCAAGGACATGCTCCTTAATGAAAAGGGGTTTTATTTCGTCGTGCTCATGTTCGGCCTTTTTTCCGTGGTCTCCCTGCAGAAAAGCGTCCGAGACCGCTTGGACAACATCCCCGTCAGCGATATTTATTACGGGATCTGCTGGGGGGCGACGATTATGTCCATTCTCTTACTCGTGGTCGGCTTATGGAATGCAAGTATCCTGCCTAGCGAAAAAGGCTATTACGCCTTCTCCTTCATGTTTGCCCTTTTCGGTGCGGTCGCTGTTCAAAAGAATACCCGCGACGGGGCTTAACTGGGTCAGTGTCCGCGGTAGCGGCCGCGGTTGAATACTCGAGAGGCAGTGTGCGTAGGCACACTGCCTCTCGTTTTTGGGAGTTAAGCTAACGGCCAGAGGCCTGGAGCACAGGTCCCCCTTGCGGGTTATCATGGCGTGGGCACATGGAGGGCATGCCTAGGAAGAAGAACTACCCGAAGACCGTGCCGGCCGCGGTCGAGTATTGCCTGAAGACGCTTAACGTCGGGACGCTGAAAGAGGTCGCGCTGTTGGAGGACGATGCCGGCACCCACTTCGGTTTAGGGATGTGGATCCGCAACAACCTTGGTCTTTGGCGTGGCAACCGTGAGTTAGTGGAGGCCATGGGCTGGTGTCACCCCGACGATGCTTCTGGGCCGATTGTCACCGCCTTGATTGAGTACCTTCGGGAGCATCCGGATTGGCAGGCCCGTCGACGCGCCCTGCGGGCCAAGAAAACTTTCGTGGAAGAATGAGCACTTAGGTATAAGAACTCAGGCTCCTCTAGGGGGTATGGTTAATGGACGGCCCCAACTTTTTTTGGTGTCTTTAGTCGCATGGATACACTCTTCTTAATGGCCGCTACGGGCTTCGTTTTAGTCGCCTTACTTTATTTCTGCGTCGGCGACGTGCGGAGTAATTAATCCCGTCTTAAGGGGCAGAGGCGCTTCAGACCTCTTGAGTTCCCAAGCGGCCTTCCCAGTTCGCGTAGTTCCAGTCAGGTTGCCAGTACTCGCCCACCTCGCCTTTTTCAATCGGGTTGGTTTAAGTCCTGACGACGTCAGCGGTGTTCGGCTGGGCGAGGAGCCAGGGGAGGGAAGTGGGGTTGCCTCTGGGATTAATTTGGCTATGGTTTGGGTATGTCTACCGGCGAGCCCATGCACGTGACCCCGCAGCCAGCACTAGGGCTGATTCGCTTGCTGGTGGGGGAGGTGAAGGTCGTGGGGACTGTGCCTACCGGAGCGGTGTTACTCTGTTCTAACCATCCGAGTTATCGCGACGTTTTTCTCTTCGGCCTGGTGTGCCCCAAGGCCCGTCTTTTGGTCGACAACAAGGTCTTCACCTTTCCCTGCTTGAAAGGCTGGGCGACTCGTTGGGGCTTCGTGCTGGTGGCCATTCCCACGGCCGTTGGCCTCTTGCAAGCAGGTCAACCGGTGGCGATTTGCCCGACGGGCGTGGTGGAAGCCCTCGGTGAGGACCTCCTCCCTTACAAAACCGGGGCGGTCCGCATCGCTGCTCAGGCGGGCGTTCCCTTGGTCCCGATGCGGATCCGGTATGGTAATTACGCGGGGGCTTGGGTGAACCGTTTCTCCATTACCACGCAGAATGTTCTGCTCTTCCTACTTTGGCCGTTTTACCGTCGCGGAGCCACCATCACCTTGGGTGAGCCTTACCAAGTGACGGGCGTCGACGCACGCGCAGAGACCGCCGAGCTGCGGCGGCGGATGCTGGCGCTGTAGGCAGAGGCTAATTGACTGACAAGGGGCCTAAGTTTATCGGGCCGAGGGTGAAACCGGCTGGAACAATCTAGCCCAGGCTTTAGTCCTCTATAACCCATGAGTCCTACCCCAACACCCCGTTGGCTAGCGTACGGTTCGGTCCTGCTCTACGCGCTCACCGCGTGGGCGCAGACGCCCCCGCCCGCTAAGCCTGTCGCTGTCCTGCCGCCGGAGCCTCCGCAAGAGGCTGTGACTAAGGTCATCAACCTCCTCGAGCATGTGCGCGAGGGGAAGATGGACTATCACATCAATCCAAAGGCCGATATCCACGGCGACCCCAAGGAGGTCTATAAACTCCAGCCAGATGGCCTGCTTCGCGTTAGCGGGGAAGGCTATGGCAGCATGGTGACGAAAGGAGCTTACAAGGACTACCATCTCGTCTGTGAGTTCAAGTGGGGCGAACTCACTTGGGGTAATCGTGCCAAACGTTCTCGCGACAACGGTATTCTGGTGCACTGCTTCGGACCCATTGGTGCGCAAGGGGGTGCTTGGATGGCCAGTATCGAAGCACAAATTATTGAAGGTGGCGTCGGCGATATCCTTGTGCTCAGTGCCAAGACCGCGGACGGTATTCCTCTGCCTGTCTCTATTAGCGCTGAGGTGGGGCGGGATCGTAACAAGCAGACGATCTGGGCCCCAGGTGCACCCCGCGTGACCATGACGGGTGGCCGCCTCAACTGGCAGCACCGCGATGTCGAGTGGAAGGACAATAAGGGATACCGTGGCCGGGAAGATGTTGAATCGCCCTCGGGCGAATGGACGCGCTTCGAGATCATCGCCAAGGGCGATACGCTGGAATATTACACCAACGGTGTCCTCGTGAATCGTGCCTTCGAGTGCAAGCCCAGCGGTGGCCGCATCCTGCTGCAGACCGAAGCCGCCGAGATGTTCGTGCGTCGTTACGAGCTGCATCCGGTCGGTACGTTTACCGAAAAGTGGACGCCCGCCCCGGCGGCGCCGAAGAAGACCACCGCCGCGCCCGCCGCTGAACCGGTGCGTGCCAAAGGCGTACCGGCCTATGTGGCTCGTCCGGTCGAGATGACCTTGGCGAAGGGGCAGGGCGCCGGCATGGCTCCGGCCGCCAAGCTTCCTGCGGGCTTTGAGCTCATCAACGCCGTCCCGGCTGGCATGGTTGCTCACCCGACCTTGGGTTGCGTCGACGATCAGGGCCGACTCTTCGTCGGCGACTCTCCGGGTGTGACTTGGGGCGTTGCGCAGCACGAAAAGGAGCAGGCGGGTCGCATTGTCCTATTGGAGGACCGCGATGGCGATGGCGTCTATGACCGCAGCACGGTGTTAGCCGATCGCCTGACCGTGCCGAAAGGCGCGTGCTGGGCCAACGGTGCGCTCTACGTTGCTTCGCCGCCCGGTATTTGGAAGTTCACGGACGCGGACGGTGACGGCGTTGCGGAGAAGCGTGAGCTCCTTGTCGGCGGTTTCCAGTGGAGCGCCAACGGCGCCGACGTGCATGGCCCTTGGTTACATCCCGATGGCCGCCTCTATTGGACGCATGGTCGGAAAGGTCACGAAGTGAAGCAGCAGGATGGTGCCTTGGTCCATAAGGGTATGGCCAGTGGAGTATGGTCCATGCGCCTCGATGGCTCGGACGTTCGCTGGCACTCGCTGATCTGCGGGGATAACCCGACCGGCTTAGCGTTCGCCCCGACTGGCGAGATCTTTGGGACCTGTAATCTTTATAATGGTGTCCCCCGTCACGACACCATCGGCCAGTGGCAATTAGGCGGTATCTACACCCGTCCCGATTGGTTACATATCGTCGCTGATCAACTCCGTACGCACGAGAAGATGCCCTTAGTCGCCAACCTTGGCCATATGGTTCCCAGCGGTTGCGCCCTGTGGTCGCGCGCCAATGAACTGGCCCCGGCCCTCGCCGCTTCCTCCGAGAACCTCCACCTCATGGTATCGCTCTACAACTCGCAGAAGGTCATCCGTCTTGAACTCCAGAAGGAAGGTGCCGGTTACCGCGCCTCCGAACACGAATTTCTTAGCCTCACCAAGACGGGCGCCCACCTCACCGATGTTGTCGAAGCTCCGGACGGCTCGCTCCTCGTGCTGGATACCGGCACCTGGTATCCCCATTGCCCCTCCAGTCTGCTGAACTCGGCGAACGTGCCGGGCGGTATCTATCGTGTTCGCCCCATCAAGCCCGTGGCCTTGGCGCCAGCGAAGCCTTCTCCTTATCGCGTACTCAGTGATGAAGATATCACCCGCGACTTGGCATCGGCCGATCCCGCGTTGGCCCGGCGGGCCTGCGAGCAACTGACCTTCCGTCTCGTGGGCACGTCTACCGCCCAGGCCGCCTTACTGACGCTGCTCGACAAGCCGCTGGACCCTTTCCTTGAGCATGCGGCTGAATATGCGGCCATGAAGACGCAGGCCTTTGGTGGGAAAGAACTCCAAGCCTCGACCTCACCGCGGCAACAGGCCCGCCTTCTGCGCATCCTTTCACAAGTCACCACGAAGCCGGCCGAGCTCGCGGCGGTGTATGATTTTGCTGCGACCTGTTTGGATGCCGCAGAGCCCGCCTTGGCTACGAATGCTGCCGCTGCCCTCGGCAAGGCTGCGAATGCCGATACCCGCGTGGCCAAAGTCTTCGCGGGCTGGTTGGCAGAGCCTGTGCTGTCGGAGCGCCGCCTGTTGGCTTTCGAACGGCTTGGGACCGCTCTGGCCAGTCGTCCCGAGGTTTCGAAGGCCTTGGCAACGGCTTTGACTAAACAGGGGCCCGTGCGACAGGTGGCGTTAAAGGCCATCGCAAACTCCACCGGTAAGCTACCGGACCAGCAGTGGCGTCCAGCCTTACTCGGCCTCCTTGATACGGATGTGAGTCCGACGCTTTTCGAGGCCATCACCCGTGTGAAGCACCAGAGCTTTGACGCCCGCCTCAATGCCTTTGCCACGGAGCAGACCCGACCCGCTGCCTTGCGACTGCGCGCGCTCTTGGCTTTGTCAGAGGCGGGAAGCAAGTTGAGCCCCGCGGCATTTGACTTACTCCTAGAACTGCTCGCCGACGCTGGTCAGGCCGGTCCGCGGATTGAAGCCAGTCGCCGCCTAGCGGAGGCGCAGCTTAATGACGCGCAACTGGACCGCTTCCTTCCCGTACTCATGCGGGCTGGGCCGATTGAGCAGGGGGACTTCCTGCAGCACCTGAAGAAATATGCGCCCGAACAGGGTAAACGCATTGCCGCCGCTTTTACGCAGTCGTCTCAACTCGGGACCCTTCGTCCCGATGAAGTGCGCGTCGCTTTCGCCAAGTGGCCGCGCTCCGTTTTTGAAATCATGGAGCCAGCGTTCAACGCAGCCCTAGCCGCCACCGAGGCCAAGAAGTCCAAGCTCGATGCCTGGGCGCAAGAAGCGGCGCGTAGCGGCCGACCGGAGGTAGGCGCTCGGAATTTCGCTACGGGGAAGGGCGCTTGCGTCGCCTGTCACCAAGTGGGCGAACTCGGGCGAGCCATTGGACCCAACCTCTCGCGCATCGGCGCGATCCGCACTGAGCGTGAGCTCGTCGAAAGCATCCTTTTCCCCAGCAACACCATCGCTCGGGATTACGAGCTCCATGCCGTCGTCACCTCCGATGGCCAGAACCACCTTGGCCTGATTAAGTCCCGTGGGGCCGAAGGACTCGTGCTGATGGATGCCGCTGGCCAGCTCCAGACCTTGCCGGCTGCCAGCGTGGTGAGCGATGCTCAGTTGGAGACCAGCCTCATGCCGGGTGGCCTCGACGCCGCGTTCACGCCTGCCGAGTTGGCTGACCTGGTCGCTTGGTTGCGGTCGCTGCGGTAAGGCTAAACGCTGTAGAGTCTACAATACGAGAGGCTTGACCTGTCGGGTGGGTTGGATAATTTCGGGAACGTCGCTACCCCGCGACAACCCCTATGATTCAGGATGTTCTCATCCTTGGCGGCGGAACCGCAGGCTTCTTCATGGCTGCCAGCCTGAAGACCCACCACCCATGTTTGCGGGTGCGGGTGGTGCGTAGTCCGACGCTGGGTATCATTGGGGTGGGCGAGGGGAGTACCACAGATCTACTGCGGTTTATCCATGGGTTCTTGCGCGTCCCTCCCAGCGAGTTCTACCGGGCGGTGAAGCCCTCGCTCAAGCTCGGCATCAAGTTCCTCTGGGGGAAAGAAGACTATCACTACACCTTCACCGGGGCCTTGCGGCAGAAGTTCGAGCCCTCAGGGGTGCCGATTGGCTTCGCTTGCGACGAGACTTTGGCCGACGTCGATATTCATACTTCTTTGATGGCTGCGGGGAAGGTCTTCCCGCGGAGTCCCGATGGCCCTTGGCCGCTGGTGAACCCCACCGTGGGCTACCATATCGAGAACGCCGAACTCGTCGCGTGGTTGGAAAGCCACGCCGCTAAACTGGGTATCGAAGTGATCGACGGCGACTTGGCCACGGTCGAGCAAGCCGAAGGCGAAATCCAGGCCTTGCACCTCAAGGATGGTCAGCGCCTCGCGGCAGATTTCTTTATCGATGCCTCGGGCTTCCGTGCTGAGTTGATTGGCAAAGCTCTCGGCACGCCCTTCATCAGCTACGCGGACTCACTCTTCTGCGACAAGGCCATCGTTGGCGGTTGGGCGCGCACGACGGAGCCGATTCTGCCGTACACCACCGCGGAGACTATGGATGCAGGCTGGGCTTGGCAGATTGAGCATCCGGGACGCATCAACCGTGGCTATGTCTATTGCTCGAAGTTTATTTCGGATGCGGACGCCGAGGCGGAGTTTAGGTCCAAAAATCCCAAGGTGGGGCCCACGCGTGTCGTCCCCTTCGTGCCTGGACGTTACGCCCACCAATGGGTCGGCAATGTCTTTGCGGTCGGTAACGCGGCTGGTTTCGTCGAGCCCCTCGAGGCGACCTCGTTGCTGTGCATTGCGCACGAGTGTCGCTTTCTGACGATTGCGCTCGCGGAGGGCGGTTTGAAGAAGAACGACAGTATGCGGGAAACCGCGGACCACTTGTGTGGTCGCCTCTGGGATGAGATTCGCGACTTCCTAGCCGTCCATTACCGTTTCAATCAACGCGCGGATACCCCTTTCTGGCGGCATTGCCGCGCGCACGTGGCGTTGCATGGCGCCCAGCGCATGGTCGATTTTTATCGCGAGAACGGCCCCACCTTCTGCCTTGAGGTCGAGCTGCTCGCCCCCGCCCAGAGTATCTTCCAGTTGGAAGGATTCTGGCTCCACCTCGTGGCGATGGGTGTGCCCCATGAGCGGACGGATCGGCTGACGCCAGCGGAGCGACAGAGGTGGGTGAGTACACGGGCGAGTAATCGCGCGAGTGCGGCGACCGGCCTGACGGTGGAAGAGTCGTTAAAAGTCCTCCACGACCCACGTTGGAGTTGGCGGCCGGATTTCTATAAGGACGTGCTCTGATTACTAGGCCTTTACCAGAGCCAGGTCAGCAGGCTAGCGGCGGGGAGCGCTAAGAGCACGAGTAGACAGCTCCCGCGGCGCGCGTCCTGGGCGTCTTTATCCCCGGCATACTGATCTTCGTAGAAGCTCCCGGCCTCACAATCATGGTCGTGGTCGTTCTCGTGATCGCCGCCGTCGTCCGGGGTGTCGTCCTCATCGCGCATGCCTAGGACTTTACCCAAAGCCTGGCGGTCTGCAAGGGGCGGAAAGGTCGCTTCAAGGAGCGGTTTGCTCTGGAGGCTCAGCGATTCCTCGCCCACGATGGGGACCTCGCATGGCTACCGTCCTTTGCATGAAGTGGGGCACCAAGTATGGTCCCGAATACGTCAACCGCCTCCACTCGATGGTGCAGCGGCATCTCACGATCCCGCATCGCTTCGTCTGCCTCACTGATAACAGGGATGGCCTGAATCCTGGCATCGAGACTTTCCCGATCCCGAGCCTCAAGTTGCCGGCGGGTGCCCCGGAGCGCGGCTGGACCAAGCTCGTTTCCTTTTCGCCCGACCTCAGCGCTCCGGGCGGTCCGGAACTTAAGGGCGAAATCCTCTTCCTCGATATCGATATCGTCATCGTCGGCAACATGGATGCCTTCTTCCAGCAGACAGGAGAGTTCCTAATCATCCGCGACTGGCAGAAGGGCGATATCACCGGTAACTCTTCCGTCTACCGCTGGACCGCGGGTGCGCACCCCGACGTGCTGGAGTATTTCCGCGCAAACTTGGAAGCCGTTCGTAAGCGCCATCGCAACGAACAGGAGTTCCTCACTGCGCACTTAAGCGGGCAGGGGAAGGTCGGCTATTGGCCCGAGACCTGGTGTCGCAGTTTCAAGCGCCATTGCGTGAAGTATTTCCCCTTCTCCTTCTTTCAGACGCCCGCGATTCCTGAAGGCGCCAAGATTGTTGTCTTCCATGGCGTGCCCAATCCACCGGACGCCTTGGTGGGTCGGAGCGGAAAGTGGTATCGTCGGGTCCTACCGACCCCTTGGATTGCGGATAACTGGAAGTGAGGAAGAGTCGGAGGAGAGTCGGGAAGAGTCGGGAAGGGCAGGAGAAGAGTTGGGGAAGGGTCGGGCAAGAGTCGGGAAAGGGTCGGGTAGGGGCGCGACTGCGTCGCGTCCGTAGGCGGACGGAGTTCGAATGGTCAGACGATCTGCCCGGCTCGTCGCACGTGACGATGCGAACGGCGGCCATGGCAATGGCCGCCCTACCAAATAAAGAAGGGCAGCACGCGGTGCTGCCCCTACCTTAAGCAAAATCGCTTTCGCCTACTTCTCTTCGGCGGCGTCCTCGTTGGCCGCTTCTTCCTTAGCCTGGGCCTGGGTGCTGAGCACGGGCTGGGCGAAGAGGCGACTGTCGTGGAGTTTGGCGATATAGCCTTCGCCGATGAGGAAGTTCAGGTCGGCGAGCACGCGTGCCTTGGCGGCATCATCGGCGGCTTCGCCGGCGACGGCGAGGGCGACGTCCTTGCCTTGGATGCCGGAAGTCTTGTCGAGGCAGTCGAAGATTTTCTGCATTGCATCGCTAAAGCTAGACTTCGGGTCGCGGCACTTGCGGCGCACGCCACAAGCGTAGGTGATGCCTTTGGAGCCCTTCTTGTAGAGGTGGAAGCCTTCCTTGCGGAGACGGCCACGGATACCGTTGGCGGTATCGAGGGGGAAGTCGCGCTGGCGGTCGAGGGCGTAGCGGACGCAATCACGGAGTGGGCCGGGCGGCATCTCGGCGAGGAGACGGCCGGGGAAGCGAACTTGGTTGCGGGAGATGACGGTGGCTTCGCGGCGGAAGGCCAGCAGGAAGCCGCGGGCGGCGTCCATACTTTCCAAGCGCTCGGGTTCGCCTTCCTGACGGTCCTTGGGAGCGTATTCCGTACGGGTGGACATGGACTTCTTCCAGGCCTCAATGGCTTCCGGCTCGCGGACCATCTCGAGGTCGGCCTTAAAGCGGTCAAACGGGGCGTTGGGGCAGGTGCGGGCGTGGTGTTCGCGCAGGGTCTTCTGGTAACTGTGGTGGGTCGGCGAGCCAAGGATCGCACCCGTTTGCTTGCAACGGGCGACCATTAAGAAGGAACCCTTTGGGGCTTCAGTTTCGACCTCAACCGTATCGAAGAACTTTTCGAGGTGGCGGTTGAGCACGTGGCTGACCGCTTCGGCTTCAGTGAGGAATGGCACGCTATCCGGGACGGAAATCGAGAGGGTCGCATCGGTACGCTTCTCGGCATCGGCTGGCTTGATGACAATCGAAAGACGATCTTCTTTATCCAAAATCAATAGCGCGACGCTGAAGAGCTCGTAGGTGATCTGACTTTTCTTCATCGCCTCACCGAGCAACTCGAACTTAGCGTCGTCGGGGAAGAAGCCAGTCGTCACCACCATCTGCGGGATGGCCGGTTCGGACTCGAAGCGATCACCGCGGTCATCGCGACTAGGACCACGACGGTCATCACGTGGACCACGCGAAGGACCACGCGAAGGACCACCCGGACCGCCGGGTCCACGCGAGGGACCACCTGGGCCACGGGACGGGCCACCGGGGCCGCGCGAGGGGCCACCGGGGCCACGGTTGCCACCATCACGGAAAGAAGGACGATCGCCGCCTTCGCGGCGGGGACCCCGACTCGCGCCAATGTTTTCGTTCGGGCCGTCGACCCAAGAGGGGCCAAAACCCAGCGAAGAAAGGTCTATCGGCTTGATAGAATCTTCGGGGGGGCGGGACGAATCGGCCGGATCGGGAGACATTGCTAGTCGAGAGTTGGCAAAGATGCCTCGCTTGGCAAGCGTGGGCACAAACGCTTTTTTCTTGCACTGATGCCCGGGTGTTCCACTTTCCACCTTCCTTAGATTGCTCAGGTGGTGGAATGGCAGACACGCATGCTTGAGGTGCATGTGCCGTAAGGTGTCCGGGTTCAAGTCCCGGCCTGAGCACCAATTTGAAGCTGGCCCGGTTCAATTTTGAGCCGGGCCTCTTTTTTATTCCCTTAAGGCGGCTCTGCGGCAGGAATAGGGGCATGGCTCCGCAGGACAAAATCGACGTTCTCATCCTTGGTTCAGGCGGCCGTGAGCACGCGCTGCTCAAGGCCTGCCTCCGTAGCCCCCGCGTCGGCCAGGTTCGCGTGGCTCCCGGTAACGGCGGCATGGCACTCGAAGCCGAATGCCTAGAAGTCGACATCAACAGCGGCGCCGCGGTCCTTGACCTCGTCCGCCGCACGGGGACGCAGTTCGTCATCGTCGGCCCAGAGGTACCGTTGGCCCATGGGGTGGTCGATGTCCTCGAAGCGGCGGGCGTCAAGGCGTACGGCCCTTTACAGGCGGGAGCGCGGCTCGAAGCCAGTAAGGCCTTCAGCAAGGATTTCCTCTTCCGTCACCAGATTCCCACTGCGGCCGCTGAGACTTTTCGATCCTTGGAACCAGCCTTAGCCTACGTCCGTCAGCAACCGGTCCCCATTGTCATCAAAGCTTCGGGCTTGGCGGCCGGGAAGGGTGTCGTCATTGCGATGAATCACGCGGAGGCTGAAGCCGCTTTGCGCGATATGATGGAGGCGAAGGTCTTTGGGAGCTCGGGCGACGAAGTCGTCATCGAAGAATTCATGCAGGGCGAGGAAGCCTCGATTATGCTCATGGTCTGCGGCGAAGAGTACCTCATGCTGCCGCCGAGCCAGGACCATAAGCGCGTCGGCGAAGGCGATACCGGCCTGAATACGGGCGGCATGGGGGCCTATGCGCCGACGACGGTCGTCACACCAGAAGTCGAGCACCGCTTACGCACGGAGATCATCGTGCCCACCTTGCGAGGTTTAAAGGCCGATGGCATTGATTACCGCGGGACACTCTACGTCGGCATCATGGTAACTGCGATTGGCCCGCGCGTGGTCGAATTCAATGTGCGTTTTGGCGACCCCGAATGCCAGGTACTCATGCCTTCCTTGGAGACCGATCCAGTCGAAATCATGGAAGCCATCGCCGCCGGCACCTTCCGTTCGGCTTCCGTGCGGCTACGTCCGGGCTCGACGATTATCGTCGTCCTTGCTGCGGGCGGGTATCCCGGCGAAATCCGTAAAGGCGACGGGATCACTTTACCCCCGCAGCTCCCGGCGGGCGTGGATATCGTCCACGGTGGCACCAAGCGCTTGCCCGATGGCCAGGTCGTGACCTCGGGCGGGCGCGTGCTCGGCGTCGTTGCTCATGGCGCCACTTTGGCGGAAGCTGCCCAAAAGGCTTACGCCGTGGTCCCGCAAATTCAGTTTACCGGTTGCCATTACCGTCGGGATATCGGCTACCGCCAGCTTCGCCGCGACGGCGCGGTCTGATTACGGGTTGAACCGCCCCACCGCCTCGACACCCTCTCGTCCATGCCAGTCGAACGCGATACCGTGACGTTTGTCTGCACAGGGAATACCTGTCGCAGTCCGATGGCGGAGGCGTTGTTGCGTGCGGCTTTGACGAAGCGGGCAGGGGGACTGGAGAAATTGAAAGTCGCCTCGTTCGGCTTAGCGGCACACCCGGGCGATCCAGCCTCGCCGAACTCGGTGAAGACGATGCAGCGCATTGGACAGGACCTGAAGGCGCACCGGAGCCGTCTCCTGTCGCAGGCCGACCTAGATTGTAGCCTCGTCGTCTTTGGGATGACCGAATCGCACCTCGCGGCGCTCCGGCAACGTTTCGACTCCTTGCCGGAACACATCCTACTCCTTCGAGACGTCCTCCCCGAAGGCGCGGACCGTAATATTCCCGATCCCTTTGGCGGCGGTTACCGCGACTACGAAGAATGCCGCGACTCGATGGTGGAAGCCATCCCCGCCTTGCTGGCCTTATTGAAGCACCATTTTATCCGACCATGAGCACCCCTTTGACCCTTTCCTTTGGCAGCGACCATGGAGGCTTGGCCCTGCGCCGGGACCTCATGGCTGCCTTGCGTGCCAAAGGCTATACCATCCTCGACCGCGGTACCGAGACCGAGGCCTCCTGTGATTATCCCGACTACGCCCACGCCGTCGGTGCGGACGTGACCTCGGGTCGTGCCCGGTTCGGGTTCCTCGTCTGCACGACAGGCATCGGTATCTCGATTGCCGCCAACAAGGTCCCCGGTATCCGGGCCGCCTTGGTGCAGAGCGCCGACGCCGCCGAGCTGAGCCGTCGGCATAATGACGCGAACGTCTTGTGTTTGGGGGCTAAATATGTCGACCTACCTTTGGCCTTGGCTTGTGCCGAAGCCTTCCTGGCGGCCCAGTTTGAGGGTGGCCGCCATGACCGCCGCGTCGCCAAGATAGAGACTTGTGGATAATTGCCCCGCCTTTTCCGTTGTCACGCTTGCGTCCGCATCTTTCACCTATCTCCCTATTCTCATGACTGCCATCAGCCGCACTCCGCTCGCCCAGCTCGACCCAGAAATCGATGCCCTCATCAAGGCGGAGCTCAACCGTCAGCAGACGCACCTCGAACTGATTGCCTCAGAGAACTTCACCTTGCCTGCGATTATGGAAGCGCAGGGCAGCATCCTCACGAATAAGTATGCCGAGGGCTACCCTGGTAAGCGCTGGTATGGTGGTTGTGAACAGGTCGACAAAATCGAGCAGTTGGCGATTGACCGTGCGAAGGCTCTCTTCGGTGCTGATCACGCCAACGTCCAGCCTCACTCGGGCAGCCAAGCCAACGCCGCCGTTTACTTTGCGAGCATCAAGCCTGGTGATAAGATTCTGACGATGAACTTGTCGCACGGCGGGCACCTCACGCACGGCAACTCCGCTAACTTCTCGGGCAAGCTTTACACTGCGGTCCACTACGGCGTTGGCGCTGATGGCCGCATCAACTACGATGAAGTCGCCGAGATGGCCGCGCGTGAAAAGCCGAAGATGATCACCGTGGGTGCGTCTGCTTACGCTCGCGAGATTGACTTCGCACGCTTCGGTCAAATTGCCAAGGAGAACGGTGCGCTCCTGCTCGCCGACATTGCGCACATCGCTGGCCTCGTCGCCGCAGGGGTGCATCCTTCGCCCGTGCCGCACGCTGATTTCGTCACCACGACCACGCACAAGACCCTGCGCGGTCCGCGTGGCGGCTTGATCCTTTGCAAGGCTGAGCATGCCAAGGCCGTCGACTCGGCGGTCTTCCCGGGTGCCCAGGGTGGCCCCTTGGAGCATGTGATTGCCGCCAAGGCCGTCTGTTTTGCCCAGTGTGCGTCCCCAGACTTCAAGGCCTACGCCCGTCAAGTGGTGGCCAATTCGAAGGCTCTCGCCGACTCCCTCGTCGGTCTCGGCTTTGGTTTAATCAGCGGTGGTACAGATAACCACTTGAGCCTCATTGACTTGCGTAAGAGCCATCCCAACGTCTCTGGTAAGGATGCCCAGCTCGCGCTCGATGCCGCCCATATCACCACCAACAAGAATACGGTGCCGGACGAGACCCGCAGCCCCTTCCAGGCCAGTGGTATCCGTGTCGGCACGGCTGCGGTGACCTCTCGTGGCATGAAGGAGTCGGAAATGTGCCAAATTGCCCAAGCCATCGCTGTTGTGCTCTCCGACCCATCAAATCCCTCGAAAATCGAAGAAGGTAAGGCCATCGCCTCGGCCCTATGTGCCCGTTTCCCCTTGCCCTATTGAGTTTGGTCCCTTTCTTTTCGCTTTCATTTCTTTCTATCCATCCTATTCTTATTTCTACCCCAACAACCCCATGAATACCCCTATTCGTAACCGCAAAGGCTTCACGCTCATTGAGCTGCTGACCGTTATCGCGATCATCGGCATCCTGGCCGCCGTTCTCTTCCCAGGCGTCCAAGGCGTCATGAAGAAGGCCAAGCAGTCCACCGCCCAAACTAAGGTGCGAAATATCGCCCAGTCCTATATCGCCTTCGCCTCGTCGGGAAATAAGTTCGTCAAGCAGGGTGCATGGAGCCTCACCGCTCCGACCCAGGCCAACTCGGTTTCTGACTTCGGTGCTGTCCTCTCCTACAATTCCAACCTGAACTCTGCAGAGCTCTGGTACGTTGAAGCCGACCAGCTCAATGAATCCGCTGCCTTCCCGAAGCAGGTCCTCATCGGTGCCGCCGGCAGCCAGACGGTCGACCCGAACTTCGCCACCGGTTCCGTCCAGTACGGCTACCACTCCTGGACCACCTTTGTCCCGACTCCTCGCAACATCGACGAAAAGATTCCTCTCTTTTGGGCTCGTGGCCTGACCACCGCTGGTAAGTGGGATAACACCAACGGCGTTTGGGGTGCAGAAGGCGGCCACATTGCCTTTGGTGACTCGCACGTCGGCTGGTTCCAGGATACCGCTAGCGACGACACCAAGTTCGTCTCCAAGAAGTCGGCTGGTACGATGTCTGCCAATTGGCAGGACGCCGTCTCGGTTGGCACGGTGACCGAATTGAAGTCCAAGTAAGCGACTCTGGTTTCTGCGAAAAGCCCCGGGCCACCGGGGCTTTTTTGTTTTCGGAACCTACCCAATAGGCATTGTTTGCTTAGCATGGCTGCCCTGCGCACATGGATCGACGCTTGTCGGCCGAAGACCTTAGTCGCGGCGGCGGTGCCCGTTGCGGTCGGTGGTGCGGTCATCTGGGCCTATGGCGATAAGGTCGCAGGTCTTAGCCTCTGTCTCGTATTAGCGTTCTGTCTAGCCTTCGCCCTCTGCGTGCAGGTCGCCTGTAATTTCGCCAACGACCTCGGGGATACTCTGCGAGGGGCCGATACCTCCGCGCGTATCGGGCCGCGTCGGGCCGTCGCGAACGGAGACATCACGCCGGCACAAATGATGCGCGGTATCTGGGTCGCTTGTATTCTGGCACTCGTCGTCGGTAGCCCCGTTGGCCTGCTTTCTCCGTGGCTGGCCTTGGCGGGCGTGCTGGCGATCGCGTGCGCCTTAGGCTATACCCTAGGTCCGTATCCTTTGGCCTACAATGGGCTCGGGGATGTGTTTGTCATCGCCTGCTTCGGCGTGCAAGCGACGGCGTTGACCGCGTGGGCAGTTTGGTTGGACGCCCGTTGCTCTGGTGAACTCGTGCCGTGGACGCCGGCGCTGCTCGCAGGTCTGGGTCTGGGACTTTTGGCGGATAATATCCTCGTCGCAAACAACGCCCGCGATTACGAGACTGACCTCGCGGCGGGTAAGCGAACGACCGTCGTCCGTTTCGGCCGGGGCTTCGCCCATGGTCTCCATGCTATTAACTTGGTGGTGGGACTGATCTGCCTGGGCTTGGTCTTTGGGTGGCTGCCACTCCTCGTCCTGCCTTGGGCAGTCTGGCAGCACCGTGGTTTCCGGCAGGCCCAGCACGCGGGTGACTTCGTGCCTTTCCTCGCCCAGGCGGCCGGGCTGTTACTGGTGGCCGGTGCCCTGTGCGTAACTGCCGCTTGCCTTGGCCTGACCCCTGCGAAATTCTGGTTGTCGCGATGAATGCACCCGAGTCACTCGCCAGCCAGCTCGAGGCCCTCGTCAACGCGGGTACCCGTCCGACGTGGGACGAATATTTCATGGCGACCGCCGTCTTGGTCAGCTCGCGCTCCAGTTGCGAACGCTTGCACGTCGGCTGCGTTGTCGTCTCCACGGGGAAGCACCCCAATCGACTCGTCGCCGCGGGCTATAATGGATTCCTGCCAGGTACGCCCCATGACTCCAAGATTCGTGATGGGCACGAGCAGGCCACGGTGCATGCGGAGCAGAACGCTGTGGCCGACGCCGCCAAGCGTGGCGTCTCCCTCCAGGGCACGGTCTGTTACGTTACCCATTTTCCGTGCGTGAACTGCGCGAAGATTCTCGCGGCCGCCGGTATCACCGAGGTGCGTTACCGGCATGACTACAAAAACGACCCGTTGGTCGCGGAGCTGTTTGCGCAAGCAGGCTTGGTCGTTACGAAGTTGGTGGGCTGATGGCCGGCAAGTTCCAGTCCATGGCGGGCCGCGTGTTGGTCTCGCACCCTTTGCAGCGCGACGAAAACTTTTGCGAGACCGTCGTTCTCATTCATACGCATACCCAAGCCGACGGTGCGATGGGGGTCATCCTGAATCGCCCCTTAGGGCAGTATCTCGGCCAAGTGCAGGAAGAGTTCTGCGCTGGGCCGTTGTCGGGCGTGCCGCTGCATGTTGGCGGGCCTTGTTCGGCTGACCGGATGGCCTTGGGTGGATGGAAATTCGCGGCGCGCGGCCCAGCGGCAATCCGCTTTGGCATCAGCCGGGAGGAGGCCGAGGTCTTGGCCGATATCGGCCAGTACCGTTTATTCGCTTATATCGGGTATGCAGGCTGGTCGCCCGGTCAGCTCGAGAATGAACTTCGCCTCAATGCTTGGGTTGTCTGTCCCTTTGAACGCGCGACCGCTCAGCTGACGGAGCAGGCTTTTTGGAAGGGGTTGTTGGCGCGGCATCGTCCGGACCTCCGGCTGGTCCTCGATTCGCCTGAGAATCCAGGTAATAATTAATCAGTGCGTCCCCGACATCAGGATGTCGACGTTACGCATCAGCGTTTCGCCGGGCATCTTGGCGTCAGCGGTGATCATCTTGCGCTGGACTAAGAGCGGGCGAAATTCTTTGTCTAGGGCCACGTAGCTCCAACTGCCTTTGGGTAACTGCTGGCTCTCCGGAGGGAGGGCTGTCCAGCGTTTCGGCAGCCCATACCAGGTGAATTCGACGTACCAACCCGCCGCCTTTGCCGGGTCGCTGCCTGGCACCATCAGCCCGGGGTACCGTTGGATGAAGTCTGGCGGACGCTTGGTCCGCATCGTCACGGCGAGTGCGGTCGGCAATTGCCGGACGCTATCGAGTAGGTTGATGGAGGAACGTGCCAAGACCGGCACGGGGTCAAACCCGGCTAGGTTCTGCCCGTTCCAGATACCGTGTTGATTCGGCGAGGCGCGAAGATCGGGCTGCTGGTTATACCAATTACCAAAGTTAGTCGAGAGCACCAAGCCGATTTCGAAATGGAGGTGCGCGCGTTCCTTGGGGATGGCGATCGCGTTAATAGACGTGTGGCCCATCATCGCAATAACCGCCCCCTTGGGCAACTGGTCGCCCACTTTTAGGTTCTTTTCGATGGAGGCTAGGTGGGCGTAGAGCGTGTAGACGGGAAGTTCAGCCTCCGGGTGGTAGAGGATGACGTATTTACCGTACGGCCCGTTAAGCTGCTGATTGAGGTAGGCGACGCTCCCTTTCATGGCCGTGAATACCCGGTCGAGCGGCTCACCATTCGGGCCGCGGCTAATCGGGCGGATGTCGACGCCTTCGTGAAAGCGGTGTTGCTCGTCGCGGACCATGCCGAACAGTGCCGACTCCGGTTTACCTGAAACGGTTGGCTGGGCGTAGTCCTCGATGGAACGGATGGTCGTCCGATCCATCGAAGTGGGCCAGGCGATTTCGGTGGCCCCGAGTGGGCCGGCAAGGAGCAGGCAGACCAGCGTGCTAAGTCCGCGGTTCACTTTTGCTCGAGTTCCTTGCGGATGATGACCAGTGAGGCGTTCAGATTATCGCTCAGGAAAAGGGCGGCTTCGCGGCTACTCATCCCTTTCTGCTCCACGGCGAACATAAGTTTCCCGTCACTGATTTGGTGGTCGATGTGCATGATGCCCACGGCGGCATCGTTGACGACAATGACGAGGTTTTTCCCGCGGGCCTCGCGCGTGATATCCATGATAGTTCGGGCCGCGGTGGTGTTCACGTGCACTAGCAGGTAGACTTGGCGCAGGTCGCTGGGGCCAGCTTCGATGACGGTCGTGCTCAGGAGCTCTTCCGCGAGGGTGAGCTCCTTCGTCATAATCGGAATCGTGATGCCGCTGACGGGGAGCTGGACGTTCTTCCGCATCGTCAGGGTCGACGAGAGCGGGGCTTCAACGTAGATGGAGGCGATGTGCGTGACCTTGTCGGTGTTACAACCGAAGAGGGCGAGGACGGCCAGCAGGAGGCTGGCGGGACGGAGGAATGACATAAAATTAGCCGACGAGCATTTCTAAGGCCGTGCCCACTTGCAGGAGGTGGCTGGGTTGCAGGTCCAAGGCTGGGACGAGAAAGGTCTGCTTGGAGGAAGCGTGCTGATAGGGAATGAGGCCCTTGTCGGCTGGTCCCATGGCACGAATGATGCGCTTTCGTTCGAGGAGCATGGCGAGGATGTGCTTGAGCACGCCCTTATCTCCACTGGGGTCCGCGTCGTCGTCATAGAGCGAGAGGAAGAGCTCCTCGCGGGAAGCTAGCAGCTGAGCGCGGTGCGCTTGTTCCTCTTCGTTGCGTTCCTTGACCTCACGAGTCCAGCGGCCCAGCAGGAGGCCATTGGGGGTGAAGCTGGCGGCATGACCCTTAAGGACATCGGCGCGCTCGATGATCCCGCCCAGTGGCTTGAAGACGACGCAGACGACGGTGTCGCCGACTTGAAGATCCTGGCCGGAGGCGGCACAGGCACGAGCAATAGGTTTAACCTGCCAATCCATGCCTTCAAAATGAGGCTAGCCGGGAGGGTGGGGCAATCCCATTCCCCTCACATTGCCGAGGCGGAGCCACCGCTCGAGGCTGCGGCGGCCTGCTGGGCGGCGATGACTTGGGCTTGGGCGGCCGTGAGGTTCGGGGTCGACCCGGGGGTGGCCAACGTCGCGATGCCGTAGCCGAGTCCTTTCAGAGGGTTGCTCCAGAGGATCCGGCCGGTCGAAAGCTCCAGGCAGAAGAGCTCGCCGCGGGCATGCGCGAAGACCTGTAGCCCATCGACATGCAGGGTGACGAATTCACCGCCCACCATGCCTCCTTTGAGCTGGGTCGTCCAGAGCAGGCTACCGCTCATGCGATTGAAGGCAGATACGGAATTCTTGGCGCCGACGATGAGCATCTGGCTTGGGTTCATGGCCTGACAATACAGGGTTGGTCTAGGGGCAGGGAAGGCCGAAACCACAGGTTTAAGGGCTGACTCCGGGGCGGCCGTCCGCAGGGTGGTCTCATGTCCGATAGCCCTGTCCCGCACCTTGCCCTGCTTGTCGTCGACGTCCAACCCTCCTTCCTCAAGGCGATGCCAGAGGCCGAGGCCTTCCTCCGTCGCTGCAAGTTGGCGGTCGGGGCGGCGCAACTCTTGGGCATCCCGGTGTTCTTCACGGAGCAGGTTCCCGCCAAGTTGGGTGGCACGCATCCTGATCTCCTCCAGGCGGCGGGCCCCGGGGCGGTCGTCGTCGGCAAGACCGCTTTCTCGGCGTTGGCAGGCGACGAACTCTCGGCTGCCCTCTCCAGCCAGGGCATCAACAACCTCTTGATCTGCGGGCTGGAAGGTCCGGTCTGCGTTTACCAGACGGCGGTCGATGCGCTGCGCCAGGAGATGGGTGTGACGTTGCTGACGGACGCCATCACGGCGCGGCGAGCGGCCGATCAGGAGACCTGTTTTGCGATGCTGCGCGCGCATGGCGTCACGCTCCTGCCGACCGAGACGGTTTTCTACGCGATGCTTCGCGATGCGCAGTCGCCGCACTTCCGGGCGTTCACGGAGCTTGTGAAGCAAGGCTGAGCCGGCCCGGCCTAGGTTTCTTCGACCGTCAACGATGGTGCCGGTGCAGCGGCGGTCCCGGTGGGTAGGTCGCGGTCGGCCCATGCAGCGAAGGCAATCATGCCTGCGTTGTCGCCGCAATGTTTCGGCTCAGCGATGAGCATCGGTAAGTCGCGTTGGAGCGCGACGTTTGTTAGCCGTTGCCGGAGCGTCTGGTTATTGGCCACGCCACCGGAGAGGCCGACGGACTTATACTCGCCACGGTCGAGGGCAGCAGCGGCCTTGGAAACCAGCTGCTCGATGATGGCGTGTTGATAGCCCGCACAGAGGTCCGATAAGTCGGTGGCGAGCTCCGCGTCAGACATCTTTTCGAGCTGGTAACGCAGGGCCGTCTTCAGTCCGGAGAAACTCATGCGCAGGTCGGCTTTCTCAGGGATGCCGCGCGGGAAGACGTATTTACGAATGTCGCCACGGGCAGCGTGTTGCTCGATGAGGGCGCCGCCAGGGTAAGGGAGGCCGAGGAGTTTCGCGCCTTTATCGAAAGCTTCGCCGGCGGCATCGTCAACGGTGCGGGCGATGACCGTGATTTTGAGGTCAGTGTCGAGGCGCACGAGTAAGGTATTGCCGCCTGAGATGATGATGCCGAGGTGTGGGAGTAGGGCCGCGCGGGCGGCGAGAAAGCTCGCGGGACTTTGCGCATGCAGGCCGATGAAGGGCGAGTGGACGTGCCCGCGGAGGTGGTTCACGCCTACGAGCAGCTTACCCGTCGCGAGGGCCAAAGCGCGCGCGAGGCTGACGCCCATCGAGAGGCAGGGCAGAAGGCCGGGTCCGCGGGTCACGGCGATGGTCGAGACCGCCGAAAGTTCGTCGCGGTAATCCTCGAGTAATAACGGCAGGGCCGATAGATGCATCCGGCTCGCTAGTTCGGGGACGACCCCGCCGAAGCGGATGTGGGCTTCGGCCTGTGAACTAATGACTTCACGGCGCAGCCCGGCGGCCGGCTCGAACAGGGCGAGCGCGGATTCATCGCAGGAACTTTCGATCGCGAGGATCATTGCAGAGCAGTCAGTCCAATTCCGGGTCTGGCTCAACCTCGTTTCGTCTGGCGCTCACGAAAAGAGCCTTCCACGCTGGGGGATGGACGCTCAGGCCCGCCATGCCGCGATTGTAGACGTGCTCCGTCGCGAAGCCCGCGGCGGGGTGGTGCCGTTGGTGCGTTTGGTGGAAGCTGCGTTGTATGCACCTGGCTTGGGTTATTACGTCAGTGAGCGCTCGCGTGTCGGGAAGGCCACGGGCACCGACTTTACCACGGCCGCGGTGCTGGGCCCGATGTTCGGTGAACTCATCGCCGCCGCGGCGCAGACCTTGGTCGGGGATCTCTCGTCGCATACGCTCGTTGAGGTGGGTGCCGAGCCTGGTCAGGCGCACTTCGCGAGCGTGGCGCCGTCGTTTGCCGGGGTGCGTGTTTTTAGGGTCGGAGAAAAACCCGAGCTCTCCGCGCACACGGTGCTGGTCGCCAATGAACTCCTCGATGCTCAGCCTTTCCATCGCTTCGTCCTCCAAGGCGGTGGCTGGCGTGAACTCGGCGTCCGGGTCGATGGCGCTGAACTGACGGTCGAGGCGCTGGCGGATTTCTCGAGCCCGCAAGCGGCCGCCTTCGCTGCCTCGTTACCCTTGGCGTCCGAGGGTTGGTTACTCGATGCGCCCTTGGCGGCAGAGGGATTGTTGGAGCGGTTACTCGGTGGTGGCTGGAGTGGCGCGGTCATCCTCTTGGATTACGGTAAGACCGTGGCGCAGTGCCTCGAAGGTTCGCCCGCGGGCACCGCCCGCGCCTACCGTCACCATCAACTTTCAGGAGCGATCTTAGAAAACCTCGGCACGCAGGACCTGACTTGCCACGTCCTCTGGGATCGACTGGAACCAATCCTCGTCGCCCAAGGATTCCGCTCGGTTCGCTTGGAACGTCAGGAGGCTTTTTTTGTGAAACAGGCTGGCGCTGCGATGGAGCGGATTATGACCTCCGGGGACAACGAGGCCACCGGGCGTCTGCGGGCTTTGACGCACCCCGCCCATTTCGGGGCTAAATTCCAAGTTCTCTCGGGAATTCGCTGATTCGTCGGCGGGGCGGCCAAGTTTTTTGAAGCCATCCTCGACCTCGGGGGAACTTCCCATTTTCTAGGGTGACTCCCCATTATCCCCATGAGGTTCACATCATTCTTATTCGCATCCCTTTTTATCGGCGCCGCTACCCTGCAGGCTGACGTGAAGGTTATCCAGGCCTTCGAAGGCGACGGCTTCGATAGCTGGCAGACCACGGGCACGGCCTTCGGCCTAGCGCCGGTGGCGGGTAAGGTCGATGGCGTGAATGGAGAGTTCCGTAATTACGGCGGCAACGCCTTGGTGACCTCAGGTCATGGCGGCGATGCCGCGACGGGCACGTTGACCTCGCCCGACATCCTGCTCACGCACCCATTCCTCGGGTTCCTCGTCGCCGGCGGTAATCATCCCGGTAAGACCGCCGTCCAATTGCTCATCAACGGCAAGGTTGTCCGTGAAGCCGTCGGCAAGAACGGCCTCACCCTCGTCGAGGTCGTCTGGGATATCTCCGAGTTTAAGGGTAAGAAAGGCGTTATCCGCATGGTCGATAGCGAAGTGGGTTCATGGGGTTTCGTTGCCGCCGACCACTTCCTGTTTTCATCCGACAACAAGCCGAAGTTCCCATCGGGTGGCCGTCCGAAGCCCAAGGCCGCCAACAACCTTGTGCGTGTGGCGGGCGAAGGCAGCGCGGCCCTCGAGCCTGGTGCGACGTTCAAGGTCACTGGTGGTCACAAGGAAACGGGCGTGACCTCGCCGACGGCCATCGCTTTCGCCAACGACGGCAGCCTCTATGTCGCGGAGACGCATCGCTTCCGCTTTGGCGTGGAGGACGATCGTAATAACCTCTTCTGGTATCATGACGACCTAGCGGCCAAGACCACCGCCGATCGCCTCGCCATGCACCAGAAGTGGGCTGGCAAGAAGTCCCTCGAGTGGATGACGGCCAAGTCCGAAAAGATTCGCTTCCTCACCGATGAGCAGGGTGACGGCGTCTTCGCCAAGTCGAAGATGTTCGACGAGAAGTTTAATGACGTCCTCGACGGCACGGGCGCCGGGGTGATGGCGTGGGACGACAACGTCTACTTCGCCTGTATCCCGCGCATCTGGATGCTACAGGATACCAAGCAGGACGGCACCGAAGGCCAGCGCAAGGTCCTACAGGACGGCTTTGGCGTGCGCGTCTCCCTTTCGGGTCACGACATGAACGGCTTTGCCATCGGCTACGATGGCCGCGTGTGGGGTACCATCGGCGACCGTGGTTTCAATTTCACCACAAAGGAAGGCAAGAAGTACGACTCGCGTAACCGTGGTGCCGTCTTCCGCTTTGAGCCGGATGGATCCAATTTTGAAGTTGTGCACTTCGGCCTGCGTAATCCGAAGGAAATCGCCTTTGACGATTTTGGTAACGGCATCTCCGTCGATAATAACTCCGACCAAGGCGACGCCGCTCGCGTCGTCTACGTTGTCGAAGGCGCCGACTCCGGTTGGGAAATGGAGCACCAGGCCATGCACACCTTTCACCGGGAAATCGGGCTCGACCAGCGTCCGCCTTCCCGCTGGATGACTGAAAAGGTCTGGGAGCTCCAGAACACGGTGCAGCCGTCTTTCATTATTCCTCCGTCCGCTTACATTAGTTCTGGTCCATCCGGCCTGACCTATCACCCAGGTGCTGGCTATATCGAAGCGGAAGCCCAGCACTTCCATATCTGCGACTATCGAGGTTCCGCCGGCGCGTCCGGTATTTGGTCGTTCAAGGTTGAGCCTGCGGGCGCCGGCATGAAGATGACCGAGTCGCACCAGCTCCTCTGGGGCGTTGCCGCGACGGACGTCGAGTATGACTGGAAGGGACGCCTCGTGGTGTCCGACTTTATCACTGGCTGGGAATCGCACAACGCCGGCCGTATTATCACGCTGTCCGCTGAGCAGATGATGAAGCCCGAGGCTGCGTCCACGGTGGCCAGCGTCATCAAGGAAGGCTTCGCCAAGCGCAGCTCGGCTGAATTGTCCAAGCTGCTCTCGCATGACGACCAGCGCATCCGTCTCCGTGCCCAGATTGAATTGACCCGTCGCCCCGACGCCGCTGACCGCTTTGAGGCCGCGACGAAGTCCGCTAATCCCCTCGAGCGCGTCCATGGTATTTGGGGCCTGGGTATCCTCGCCCGTCGTGGCGCTGCCATCGCTCCGAGCGAAGCCTTCAACGGTAAGTCCACGCCGGTCGCCCCGTTGGCTGACCGCGTTGCCGCTGCCAATCGCCTCTTACCCTTGCTGAGCCATGCTGACGCCGAAGTCCGCGCGCAAGCGGTCCGTGTCCTCCAGGAAAGCCCGCTGAAGGGCAACGACCTCCCGCTCGGCAAGCTGATTCTCGATCCCTCACTCCGCGTGCGTTCGTTCGCCGCCATTGCCGCGGGCCGCCTCGCTGCCGATAAGCACCTGCCCGAAGTCCTGACAATGCTCCGCGATAACGCCGATAAGGATCCGGTGCTTCGCCATGCAGGGTCTTTCGCCATTGACCTCATCTGCCAGACCGCGGCGTCCTTCGATGCGGTGGCCAAGGATGACAACGCTTCCGTGCGCCTCGCCGCGGTGATTGCCCTTCGCCGTCGCCTCGACCCATCGGCTGCCCGCTTCGTAAACGACAAGTCCACGGTGGTCGCTGATGAAGCTATCCGTGCCGTCCATGACCTCGGGCTCGAGCCCGGCCGTCCGGCCGTAGCCGCACTCCTTGACGCGCGCGATAAGCGTGCTTGGACGCCTTTCATGCTGCGTCGTCTGGTTCATAGCGCCTTCCGCCTTGGTGGTGAGCAGAATGCTGCCCGCGTGGTCGGTGTTGCCGTCGACGAGAAGCTGCCTCCTGAAGTCCGCAGTGAAGCCCTACGTCTCCTCGCCCAGTGGGCCAATCCTTACCCTGTCGATCAGTCGACCGCCCATTGGTCGCCGCTACCTCCTCGTGACCCAAAGGAAGTCCGTGCCAGTTTGACCGCAGCGCTGCCTCAGTTGCTCATGGGCAACTCGGATACCTTAAAGGCCACCTTAGAATTGGTGACGCTCTTTCAGTTAGATGTGGCCTCCTTACCTGCGGACACCCTTACCACGTTGGCTGCTAACCAGAAGCTCAGTGGTTCCGCCCGGGCTAAGGCGCTGGCGATGCTCCTCGCCCGTAAGCCTGCGAACGCCGTCGAACTCGCCGACAAATATGCCAAGGACGCCAAGGACGAAGTAGCCATGGTAGCGATCGGAGAACTCGCACAGCGCAATCCGGCTCAAGGCCTCGTAGAACTCTCTAATGCGGCCAAGACGGGCTCTCCTGCTCGCCGCCAAGGTGCCTGGAAGGCTCTCGCCAAGTTGCAAGCTTCGGGCGTCGAAGCCCTGTTCGTCGAACAGCTCTCGGCCCTCGGTGCCGCCAAGGGCGTGTCACCGGCTGCGATTGAGTTATTGGAAGCCGCTGCGGTTCGTCCAGAGGCCTCCGTCAAGGATGCCTTGGCCAAGCTGAAGACCGCTTTGGCTGACCCGAGTAACGCCTTGGCTAAGTGGATGCCGGCCCTCGAAGGCGGCGACGCCTCCAATGGCTTCGCTCTCTTCCAAGCCTTACCTGCTGGCCAGTGCCTGCGTTGTCACCGCGCCTCGGCCGACTCCCATGCCGCTGGCGGTGAAGCCGGCCCGAACCTCGCGGGCATCGCCAAGCGTGGCGATCGCCGTTACCTCCTCGAGTCGGTCGTCCAGTCCTCGGCCCAGGTTGTCTCTGGTTATGGCACCGTGAATATCGACCTCGTCAATGGCGGTGCGCTCACCGGCACGCTGCTGCAGGAGAAGCCCGACTTCGTCGATGTGGATGTCGCTGGCAACCGCTGGCGGATCGCCCGCAAGGACGTGAAGGCTATGACCGCGCCCGTTTCTGGCATGCCCGCCTTGGATGGCGTCCTGTCGCTCAACGAAGTCCGTGACCTCGTCGCTTGGATGGCCACGCTCGAGAAGGGTGTCGCCGCGACCAAGGCCCCTGAGCCTAAGCCACTGGACATCTCGACCATTAAGCCTGTCGTCCACGCCGCTGGCGTTGATGCAGATGTGATGGCCTTGGGTAAGCAGCAGTTCGCCATGTGCTCAGCTTGCCACGGTCCGAACGCTGAAGGCGGCCCCATTGCTCCGCCCCTCGCTAAGTCGAACTGGGTGAATGGTCCCGTCGAGAACCTCATCCGCATCCAGCTCCGCGGCCTGCAGGGTCCGATCACAGTCTCGGGCAAAGAGTATAAGCTCCCTGGTCCAATGCCCGCACAGGCCTATCAGACCGACGAGCAGATTGCGGCTGTCCTGACCTATGTCCGTAATACCTTCGGCAATGCCGCCTCACCGGTGAAGCCCGAGCAGGTCAAAGCCCTGCGTGGCGAAGTCGGTAAGCCTCCGCTGACCGAGGCCGACCTTGTCCCGGCGAAGTAAGCCGCAGGATGGGTAAAGCAAAAGGCCGGACGGAGGAAACTCCGACCGGCCTTTTCGTTGGCGTCAGCTCAGCCTACTTCCTGATCCTGACTTCGAGGAGACTCGCGCGTTTATCGTCCCGGACGCTCACGCCAAGCAGGTCTTTGGCCGAGATGACGATGGCGGCCTGCGGACGGGTCGTGAAGGTCTGTTTCTCGCCGCGGATAACCTGAACTTCCGCGTTAAGGTAGCCATTGTTTAGTCGCACGTTCTTGAACTCAATCGTCGTAGCCACGTCCGTTTCGGGAAGCGTATGCAGCAGGACGAACTCGTTCGGGAACTTCGGCGTCACGGCATTCTGTCCATTCAGCGGGGCGGGGTGGAAAGTCGCCGCGAAATCCGCCTCCGTGCTAATCAGTTTGGTCACGGGCTTATCCGACTTTAACGTCACGAAGAAGCGCTCTAAAGGTTGGTGGGTGAAAGCCTGGAGCGTGGCAAAGGGGGCGGGTTTGAGGGCGACGAGGCCGGCCTTGCCATTGGGCAGTACGCCCACTTCCGCAAAAAGCTTCCCCGTGTTGCGGAGTTTTTCCCAAGCCAGCCCTGTACCTTCGGCGACGTAGTAGGACTCGATACCCGCTCGGACGTCGCCGTTGTTCCAGTTCCAACGGCCTTGCCCCTTACGGGTCAGCAGGAACGGATCGCTGGACGGCTGGGTCAAGGTTGGCTCACCGTAGCTGGCAACACCGTCCGCCCCTTTCTTTAAGGGGATGTAGATGGGGGCGTCATCTTTGATACTATAACCGAAGGACGCGTTTAAATCGGTTGGGCCAGGATGCAGCTGATTCCATTCCTTCAGCAGGTTTTCCTTCTGGGTGGAGTTGAATGCTTGGAAGCCGTAGCGGAGAATCACGTAGTCGCCCTTGGTGAGGCTGCGCGGATCGACGGGTTCGCAGACCAGTAAGAAACGCTCACCCGAGGCCAGCGGTCGGCTGTGGTCATAGACCATCCAGCCAAGCACGCCGAACTGTAGCGCCCAGGCGCCGACGAGCAGGCGTGCACGCATGGGCATGAGTTTCGCCACCATGGCTTCGAGCCAGGACGGACGGAAGTCAGGCATCTCTTCGCTAATCTCTGCCTCTCGTGGTTGGCGCCAGACCATGGCGAGGCCGAAGAGGACCAACCCGATGAACAGGAAGATACCGGCCATGCCGAGGTACCCCAGCTCCTTCTCGATGTCGACGTAGCGCCAAGTGAGCCAACCGAGGAAGACGAGCGCTCCATAGACGTAGGGGCGTAGGCGCTTCTCGCCGAGGCCTTGGCGAATGAGCGTCACGGCGAGTAGGAGCGTCGTCACATTAGCCATCGCCACGATCAGAACCCAGAGCTGGTCGCGTTGCTTGAAGTGGTCGGAGGTAAGACCGCCGAGTAGGCTCGTGCTGAGTGCCAGCACAGCCACGAGGCCGAGCCACGCCGCATGGCTGTCTTGGCGTTGGCGGGCGCGGACGATAGCCCAGACGGCCAAGCCGGCAGTCGCGGCGGAAAAGACGAAGTCATGCCGCAGGAAGTTTTCGGCCATCCGGTTGTGGCTCGCACTGTCCATACTGCCGAGCGCCAGCGTGACGAACGCGACCCCTAAGGCCCCGATAAAACGGAAGCCGCGACTACGCGGGTCGCCCGTGGGGTGCAGGGCTGCGATGACCAGCGGGAGTACGAAGACGTGGGCTGGGGTGTATCCGCCGAACATGAACCATAAGAACAGCGTCGACCACGCCAAGGCACCGGCGAGTGCCGGCCGGGCCCGTCGGTAGGCGGCCATCGCGGAGGGTGAGATTAAAAGCAGGAAGACCAAGCGCTCGCCATGGTGGAGGGCCGTTTCCCGCCAGGCGTGGTGCTCGGTCTCCATGTTCAGCCAAGTCCCCGCCAGAATGATGACCAGTAAGTGAATAACGGTCGCGTCGAGCAGGAGTGCGAAGGGAATCGTGAAGATGCACCAAGCCAGCACGGCATCAGGGCTATGAGCGTCGAGGTGGTAGATCTGCCCGATGAGCGCGATGCCGCCGCCATACATTAGGCAGCCCAGCAGGTGGCCGATGATGGCGCTGCGTTCTTGGCCCTTGAGGAAGAAGTAGAGCCCGGCGCCTTGGATGACCGCGAGCGCCGAGAAGACGATGACCAGCTGGCCTTCGCGGGAGAAGTCGGCCCAGTTATGGCTGATGACGAGGAAGATGGATGCCCCGAAGAGCATGACCGCCAGCGTGCGTAGCGCGAAGGCGAGGGCGCCGGAATCGGTGGCTTCTTCTGGATAGCGGGCGAGAATCCGTTCGCGTTGCTCCGCGCCAAGGAGGCCGTCGGAGTTCCAGGCGGCTGATTCCTTGGTTAACCATTCGCGGAAACCTTTGGGGAGGGACATGGGGGTTAGGTTAGCGGGGATGGGGGAGAGGGGGAAGGGGATTTAGGGGGTAGGGGGTTGGCGGATGGCGGGAAGCGGATGGCGGTTAGGGGCGATCTCAGAAGAGCTACTGGGTTTTTGCGTTCGATTCAGCAATCTCTTGGTCGCGACGTTTTCATTCCTCTGCCAACCGCTAACCGCCATCCCCTAACCGCTACTTCGTTGCCTCTTCCGACAATAAAAAGCCCCGGCGGGTGCCGGGGCTTCGTTCGGGAGGTGGCGGGCGCCTTAGGCGACCGTGACTTCCTTGTTCAGGTAGACGTCCTGAATGGTGTGCAGGAGCTTGGCGCCTTCTTCGATCGGACGCTGGAAGGCCTTGCGGCCCGAGATGAGGCCCTGACCACCGGCGCGCTTATTGATGACGGCCGTCTTGACGGCTTCGGCGAAGTCGTTGCTGCCGGAAGGGCCACCAGAGTTGATGAGACCGATGCGGCCCATGTAGCAGTTGGCGACTTGGTAGCGGGTGAGGTCGATCGGGTGATCGGTCGAGAGGTCGGTGTACATGCGCTTGTCGATCTTGCCGTACGAGGACTCGGTCGCCTGGATCGCGAGGTAGCCGCCGTTGTTCTCCGGCAGCTTCTGCTTGATGATGTCAGCGCAGATGGTGACGCCGAGGTGGTTGGCCTGGCCGGTGAGGTCAGCGGACACGTGGTAATCCTTCTCCTTTGTCTTGAAGGCGTTGTTGCGGGTGTAGCACCAGAGGACGGTGGCCATGCCGAGTTCGTGGGCCTGCTGGAAGGCGTGAGAGACTTCGATGATCTGGCGGTTGGTCTCGGCGGAGCCGAAGTAGATGGTCGCACCGACAGCGGCGCAGCCCATGTCGGCGGCCTGCTTCAGGGTGCCGTACATCACCTGGTCACCGACGTTGGGGTAGGTGAGTAACTGGTTGTGGTTAATCTTCACCATGAACGGAATCTTGTGCGCGTAGCGGCGGGAGACGCTGCTGAGGACGCCGAAGGTCGAGCAGACCGCGTTGCAACCGCCTTCGATGGCGAGCTTCACGATGTTCTCACCGTCGAAGTAGATGGGGTTCTTGGCGAACGAAGCGCCGGCGGAGTGCTCGATACCCTGGTCGACCGGGAGGATGGAGACGTAGCCGGTGTTGGCGAGGCGGCCGGAGCCGTAGAGGCGCTGCAGGTTGGCGAGCACGCGGTTATTGCGGTCAGACGCCGAGAAGGCGTGTTCGACCCAATCGGCGCGGGGCAGGTGAATCTGCTCCTTCTTGATCTTCGGATTGCTGAACCCGAGGAGGGATTCGGCATCGTTACCGAGGAGTTTCTGGATTTCGCTGTAGTTGCTCATGGTGCTAGGAAGTGGGAGGGTCCGTTTATACGAACGAACCCCCTCAAAAGGGCGAGTCCGAGGGCGGGCATCAAGCCAGAATTCATAATCCGCCATAAAAGCCGGTCGGAAGGCTCAGCCGTGGCCGAAAAAGGGCGGTCCGTGACTAAATTTGCCAGTCGTTGCCGGAGGCCGAGGCGGGCAGTGGCAGACCCGGGTGCGGGGCAGTCACGATGCGCAGGACGGCCTCACCGCCACCCGCGAGTGCGCGGGCGCGGCGGACGGCCATGGCGAGCGCTGCCGTGGGGTTGGTGTCGTCCCAGGGAATGACGTTCTCGGCGCCGACTGCGTCGACGAGGCCAGCGTTCAGGAAGATCCGCATCGTATCGGGCTTGGCTTCGCAGAGGATCAAGTGACGACCATCGGATTTCAGCGCCTCGGCGAGGTCGCGCAGCAGCAGCACGCCATTGGCGTCCAAGTGATGCGCTTCGCGGAACTTCAGCACCAGCACCTTCAGGTTCGGGTCAGCCGAGGCCCGGCGGAGGTGTTCGTGGAAGGCTTGGGTCGCGCCGAAGTGCAGGCTGCCTTCGACGTGGAGAATGGAGATACCCGTCGAAGCTTGGCCCTTCGGCCGTTCGCGCAGCTCACCCGTTTCGGAGAAGTCGTATTCCACGACCGCGGGCTCGGAGGTCTTGCGTAAGTAGAACGCAATGGCCACCGCTGTTCCGAAGAAGATGGCGATATCGAGCGGGGCTAAGAGCGCCGTCATGAACGTCGCCAAGAAAACCGTACGGTCTTGTGCGCCCGACTTAAGGATGAGTTTTATCGCCGACAGGTTGGCGAGCTCGACCTCAGCGAGGATGACCAAGATACCGAGCGTCGCGAGCGGGACGAGCGCGACCCAGTGGCTGACGAGAAAAGCGGCGGCGAGGATGAAGAGTCCTGCGAACAAAGACGCGAACGCGGTGCGCGCGCCACTGGCGACGTTGAGGGCGGAGCGACTGATGGAGCCAGAAGCCGCCATCCCCCCGGTGAAGGCGCAGGCGAGGTTAGCCATGCCGAGGCCGAAGACCTCTTGGTGAAGGTCGGACGGTCGACCCGTTTTGAGGGCGGAAGCGCGCGCGTTGGCGGTGCCTTCGATGACGACCAGCACGGCGAGGGCCAAGGCGGGCGAGAAGAGCGTCGAGAGCGTACGGGCGGAGAAATCGGGTAGGTGCAGGCTGGTGGCGGCGCGGGCGGCGTCGCCCACGAATTTTACCACTTGGCCACGTGAGCCTTGATTCACAGCCACTGATTGGGCGAGAGCCGCCCCGAGTGTCGCCACGGTGATGGCGCCGAGGATGGCCTTACCGACGCCATAGGGCTTACGCATGAGCCCGTAGGTGATGCCCGTGATGATGGCCAACCCCATGTCCGGGTTGATCAGGCCTTTGCCGAGTTTGACGGCTGACCAGAGGACTTCGGGGAGACTTTCGGCACCATGTTCGCCCGGCATGCCGATGGTCAATGGCAGTTGTAGTGCGATGACGCGGAGGGCGGCGGCTGCGATGTAGGCGGAGATTACCGTGCGCGGGACGAAGTCGGCAAAGCCGCTGAGTCGGAGCCACGAGGCGAGCAGTAGGAAGACGCCGGCCATGAGCACTAAGGTCGGTAATGCCGCCGCACGTTGATCAGGCGAGAGCACGCCGAGCGTCGCAAACGCGCCGAGTAGCAAGGCCGCCGAAGCGTTGGTCGGTCCGGCGGAGAGGTTGGCGGAGCCCGTGAAGATTGGGGCAATTAAGGCGGCGACCCCGCAGCCGATGAGGCCGCACCAGACGGGTAGGCCCGCCTTCATGGCGAAAGCCATCGACATCGGAAAGGCTAGAAGTGCGACGTTGAGCCCAGCGATGAGGTCCGCCTTGAAGGTCGGCCCATCCAACTGGGGCACCGCGGAGCGGATCGGTAGGAGCCGCGGACGCGGTAGGGCAGCCAGCGTCCGCCAACCTTGGACGAACAGGGAGAGGAAGTTTTGGAGGCCCCGGAGCACGGCCCTGTTGTTGCCATCCCAGCCTCGGCTTCAACCGATTTCGTTGACCTTCAGTCGAACGCTTCAGAGTCGAGCTGTTGTATTAGCGATTGTTGCAATAGCCCAAAGCAGGAATAGCAGGCCAAGGCATGGCGCCTCTCGGTCGGCAGAGACTCATCGTCGGTCAGTTCGGAGCTTTCGAGGGCCGCGTCGGGGACATCGGCGAAGACCAGCTCGCGCAAGGCGATGCGGACGGCGGACAAGGCGCGGAGGAAGGCGAAGGCTTGGCCGTCGTTCTTAAGCACGATGACCGCCGGCTCCCCTTTAGCGTTGGCAAAAGCCGTGGCGAGGAGGCGGGCCTCTTCGGCCGCTTGGGCACTCAGCGTTTCCGTCCAGAAGGAGGCGACCTCGGCATCGCTGGAAGGAATCTTCGCGCGGTTCACCGAAACGCGGGCGGCCGCTGGCGCGATGAGGCGGAGCAGATCGGTCAGCACATTACGCGCTTCCGCTGTCATCGTGAGGCGGAGTTCAGCCATCTTTTTCGAGTAAGGCGTTGAGGTGCCATTGCTGGAGCTCGAGGGCGAGCATCTCGGCGCGTTCGCGTTCGCCCGTCCAGACGGTGGCGCGGCCCTCTTCATGTACCTGCAGCATGTATTTACGGGCTAGGGCACGCGGGATGCGTAGCACATTCATGAAAACGATCACCACGTACCCCGTGAGGTTGATGGGGTCGTTGAGCACGACCACGTTCCACTTGGACGCTAGGGCGGGGACCGTCTCAGTCTTGATTTCCGGCTTGATCTTGGGTTTGCCCATGGGGAGTCAGCTGCACATCAGAACTAAGGGACAGGAGCAGGCTCCGCAAGCCACCGATGAGTCTTTGGCAAGTTTCTGCGGCGGGGGGTAAGCCCGGCGTACGTTCGAGTTGAGCGGCGACCCGGGAGAGCTCGATACATCCCATGAGGGCCAGCATGCCTTTGACCCCGTGGGCTTGGCGCATAACCATTTCGGGGTCTCCCTGATTGAGGGCACTCTCAAGGTCAGCGACCATTTGGGGCCCATGGCGGAGGAAGGAGCGGGCCGCGCAGCGTAGGTCTTCGGCCTCTTCTTCATCGAGTTCGCCTAAGGCCGCCTGGAATTCATTGGTGTTGGTGGGGTCCGCGGACTCGCCGACCAGTTGATCAATCTTAGTAATTAAGTCAGAGCCACGCATCGGCTTAGATAGGTAGCCATCGAACCCAGCTTGCTCACAGCGGACGCGGTCGCTCTCTTGGGTCATGGCGGTGAGCGCGAGGATGATGGTGCGTCGGCGTCCCGTCTGGAACTCGGCGGAACGGATACCCTCCGCGACCCCGATGCCGTCGACCAGGGGCATTTGAATATCGAGTACGGCCACATCAAATTCCTTGATGCCCCACAGCTCCAGGGCTGCGGCACCATCGACGGTCGCGCTCACCTCATGGCCGGCCCGCTTGAGACGGGAGACCGTCACCTCGCGATTCACTTCATTATCCTCGGCGACGAGAATCCGCAGGTGGCGCCGGGGGGGCGCTGCTTGCGGCGTGGCTGGTTGGTCTTCCAGACCGGGTTGGTGATGCCCTAGTTCGGACCAGAGGGAAGTGAGCGTCAGTGGTTTGTGTAGTTGCTTAAAGCCACGGAGCTCGAGGTCAGGGGAGGTCAGGAGGATTACCAATTCCCGGGGGATGGCCGGCAGCTTCGGGTTGATATCATCGGGGAGGTCCAGCAAAGCCCGAGTAAAAGGTTCGCCGCCGCCGGCGGCGGCCTGCCAGGCCTTTTCAGCCTCTTCATTGGTCGCCACGCTGAGACCGTGGCCTTCCCGATGGCGGATGCATTGTAAGAGCCATTGGCGCATCGCCGTGCTCCCTCCGGCGATGAGCACGCGTTCGTCGCGCAGGGAGGGGAAGGTCCGGGCTTTTTCCGTCGGGTCGGCGGCGAACATGAGAGCGGCCGTGAAGCGGCTACCCTTGTTTGGTTCGCTCTGCACCTTGACGTAACCATCCATCGCTTGGGCGAGGTTTCGGACGATTGTTAGTCCCAGGCCCGTGCCACCAAAACGCCGCGTGGTCGAGGCGTCGGCTTGGGTGAACGGGTCAAAGATACTTTCCAGTCGGTTAATCGGGATGCCGATGCCAGTGTCGTCGACGATGATGCGGGTGCGAAGCCCCTCGCTCCGCGGCTCGAATTCGAGGTGGCAGTGGACGTGGCCGTTTTCAGTGAACTTGACTGCGTTGCCGATGAGGTTGGACAGGATGCGGCGGAATTTCACTGGGTCGCCCAGCACGCTGTGGGGTGCGTCGGGCGCAGTCAGGGCAGCGAACTCAATGCCCTTGCGGCGAGCCAGCTGATGGAACTGGGCCATCGTTTCTTCGAGCGCCCGGATGGGGTTGAAGGGAATCTGCTCAATCGTGATGTGTCCGCGATCGAGGCGGGCGAAGTCGAGGACGTCCTTGATCATCTCTTCTAAGTCCACGGCGCACCGCTGGATTTTTTGGAACGTTTCTTCGGTGGCGTGGGCTGGTGATTCCAAGGCCGATTCACAGAGCCCTTGGATAGCGTTGATGGGGTTACGGATCTCGTGGGTGATGTTCGCGACGAACTGCGATTTAGCTGCGCCGAGTTCCTCGGCTTTCTCGAGCGCGATGCGGAGACGGTTCTGTTCCTTGGTCGAGTCCGTGATATTACTGGCGAACGTCAGCAGACCGGCGGGCAAGCCGTTACCACCCTTGATGCGTTCGTGGACGACGCTGATATGGCGCGTCGTGCCTTGGAGGTTCGTAAAGTCCATGCCTTGATGGCGGACGCTTTGGCCGTGCTGGATGACTTCGGCGTCGAGGGCCTTGAAGCGGGCGACCGTTTCGGGGGCGAGGATGTCTTCGAGGGTGAGGTCAACGGCGGCGCCGCGGTGCGGCAGGGCAATGAATTCGTCGAGGTTTCGGCTCGTGTGGAGGATGCGGCCGCTGAGGTCACGCAGGATGATAAAGTCTGGCGAGTTATCGATGAGCGTCCGTGCGAGGCTCATTTCCGAACGCGGGGTCAGCAGGGCGGAACCGTTGACTTGGGCATCGTCGGAGAAGATCAGCCAAACTTGGTCCGCGTGCTTGGGGTCGGGCTGGAGGATGACGCGGACCGATTTGATTTCCCGGATTCGTTGCGGGTCGCGGGTCTCGAGGATACCGCTCCAAGCGGACCAGCGGGCAGCGGAGAAGAGCAGGGTGGAGGCGGCCCGCCCGTCGTCGAGCTCGAGGAAGAGGTGGTCGACGTGTGTGCCCGCTTTGATACGGCGCCCGAGCGTCCGTGACACCAGTTCATTAGCGTAGAGCACCAAGCCTTGGCGGTTGCAGACCAAGAAGGGCCAAGGGAGGAGGTCCGGCAGCGTCGAAAGATCCGCCATACGTGGCTAACTAAGATGCCTTGAGGATTATTGGATACAACAATCGTTATGAGGAAGAATACCTAGTGTCGGTGCCTAAGCTGAGTTGGCGGTCGGCCGTGGGCAGGGTAGATTCTATTGAAACTCCCTATACCAGAGTGTATATCCATGGAATGTCGTTCGAACACCACCGCCAGCCTTTAGCCAGCCGGAATCATTTTGCCCGTCGTTTGCTGAAGTTCGCTGGTTACTCTGCGGCCTTCTTGGCGGTCTCGCTGCTGGTCGGCCTGGGTGGCTATCACTGGATTTGTGATTTGGGCTGGGTAGACTCCTTATTGAACGCCAGCATGATTCTTACGGGTATGGGGCCGGTTTCCACGCTCTCGAGCGATGCGGCGAAGCTCTTTGCTTCGGCCTATGCGCTCTTTAGTGGCGTGGCTTTCCTGACGACCTTTTCGATCCTCATCGCGCCGATCCTGCATCGTATCCTGCACCGCTTACATCTGAACGAGCGGGGCGAGTAGGCCCTCTCGCACCCGCCTCGGGGGAGGACGGGTGGAGAAAAGGGTGCTCAGGAAGGGACTTGAACCCTTACGCTTTATGGGCACTAGAACCTGAATCTAGCGTGTCTGCCATTCCACCACCTGAGCGACTAACAAGACGGTTGAGCAAAAGGCTTGGACTGTGGGTGTCAAGGTTAGGGCTTCCGCAGCGATTTAAGCATGTAGGCGCAATCAAGGTCTTGGCCGAACTTGTGGCCGACGCCTTTAAGTAAGCCGGCATGGGTGAACCCGCAGGCTTCGTGCAGCTTTAAACTGGCGGCCTGTTCGCCGGAGATACGGGCGATGACGGATTTATGCCCCAGAGCCTCGGCCCGGGTGAGGAGTTCACGTAAGACGCGTTTGCCGAGGCCCTTGCCATGGTACTCATGGTGAATGAAAATCGAATCCTCGACCGTCGCGGCCCAGCCTTGGCGGTTATTATAAGTCGAGAGGGAGCCCCACCCCACGACCTTGCCTTCGACCTCGACGACCAGCACGGGGTGGACCCGCGAACGCCCTTTGAGCCAATGAATACGGCCCTCTGCGGTCTCTTCGGTCAGGTGCCAAGTGCAGGTACTGGTCCGGACATAGTGATTATAGACCGAATTAATGGCCTGGGCGTCGGCCTCTTCGGCCAAGCGGATGCGAGCTTCCATGGCCGCCAATCCTGTCGATTTTAAGCTAATGCGTCCAGCCAAGGAAATCCCGTTGACAGCCGTGTGCGGGAGGGCTTTGTTGGCCGACCTGCCGTATTCCTCGGCCCAAGACCATGAAAGTCTCCTCCTCCCTCAAGTCGCTCAAGAAGCGCCACCCTAATTGCCAGGTCGTCCGTCGCAAAGGTCGCATTTATGTGATCAACAAGACGCACCCGCGCTATAAAGCCCGCCAAGGTTAACCCCTAGCAAACCCCTGATTTATATGAAGAAGGAAGGTCATCCTGAATACAACCCTGTGGTCTTTGTGGACGTCTCCACGAACCGCGAGTTCACTACCCGTTCGACGCTCAAGTCGAAGGAAACCAAGGTCATTGATGGCGTGGAGCACTTCGTGATCCGCCGCGAAGTGACCATGGATTCCCACCCGGCCTACACCGGCGAGAAGCGCTTCGTCGACTCCGCTGGCCGCGTCGAGAAGTTCAACTCGAAGTTCCGCCGCAAGTAAGTCGCCTCACGGCGACCGTCCCAAAGCCCGCCTGGTTCGCCTGGCGGGCTTTTTGTGTTGGCCGGCTCCGGGTGCACCGTCTCCACACTATGTAGGAGGATTGGGCCGGGGCAGGGCTGGGTTTCAAAAGCGGAGGCCCTCCGTGGCGCTTTCAAGGCGCTATATTGGGGAGGGTAGCGCCGGCTGGCCCCTCATTTCAGTGCCTTAAAAAGGTCGTGGCGGTCTCGGGATGGCCGAAAGGCAGTTTTTGTAAAGGCATCACCATCATGGCTCCCCCACCTTATTCACAGGGGGTGTGAATGGACTGTGTATAATTGAGGGTGTTTTAGCCCCTGAGCGAAAATTAACAATTTGTGCTTGATTTCGTTTCAAGCCTGTAGCAATAGTGTCACCGCTATGAAGCATATCCTACCTATCATCACCATCACGACCCTCGCTGCTGCTGCCTCGGCTCAAACCGCTGCTGCCTCGTCGGGTCTTTCCTACAACCGCGTTGGTCTCGGCTACAACACCGACTCCAAGGGCTACTCCCTCTCGGCTTCGGCCTTGATCGGTAGCTCCAACTTCGTCGTCTCGGCTGATACCACCATTGGTGGCGGCTCGAGCTCGAACGGTAACGACTCGGTTTCCCTCGGCTACGTTTTCAAGAACGTTGCTCTCGGTGCTGACGCTACCCTTTCCATCGGCTCCAACGAGTCCTATGGCCTTGGTATCCGTAAGGACCTCGGTAACAACATCGAAGCTTCCCTCGGCTACACCCGCGAATCCGGCTCGAACGGCTACAGCATCGGTCTCGCTTACAACCTGACCAAGCAGTACCAGCTCGGCGTGGATTACAGCAAGGTTTCCGGCGCTTCGTCCGAGACCTCGATCGTTCTCCACTACAACTTCTAATCTTAGGATTAGAGGTTAAACGTAAGGGCCCCGGAAACGGGGCCCTTTTTGTTTGGCTAAGTTAGCGTGCTTTGAGGCCCTGTGCCACGGCTGCCTGTAGTTGGTCGAAGAGCGCATACCGCCGGGCGTAGAGAGGTCGCTTGTTCGCCTTGATCTCTTCCCGAGTCCGGCGGACCTCGCGCAGTGGAAGCTCAAACCAGCCATCTTCCACCGCCTTGCCGTCGGCTTCCCCCCACATGCCATCATAATTAAAGGAAATCTTATTCCAGGCTACCTTGATCATGTGCTTACCCCGACTCATCTGGATGGTATTTCCGGCGCCCAACAGCCGCGTGATACCCAAAGCCGAGACGACCTCCTGCAAGGCGAAGATGGCCATGGCCTTGGCCCTAACGCCGTGCATGGCCTTTGCGGAAGCCTTGATGGTGTCTTCGTTGGCCCCGCTGCCGCCTTGAATGGCCCCAGCGTAGGCGACCCATTGGCCTTCGATTTCTTCGACGGAGAAGGCAATCGAGCAAAGCTCGCCCCCAATCTTGTCGCAGTGGACTCGGACCGCCCATTCGCCTTCGCGGCGGAAGCGGTGGTCTTTGCCGAGGGTGAAACGGATGCTGCCCGTTTCCTCACCCATGGGGACGTCAGCAAAAGTGATTTCTTGATCGCCTAAAAGGCAGTCACGTAGCGGGCCGGGGTGGGCTAGGGCAAAGCGATAACTATCCTGGAGGACCTTCAGAATCTTGGGGCCTTTCCAAGTCGAAGAAACATAGCCGCGCAGGGTACGATGCCAGAGGCGCTCATTCGCTAGGCCGAACGGGAGGTATTCGGGCTGAGTGAGAAAACCAACCCAGGCGGAAAACTCTCGGTGCCCCCAGAAGGCGCTGAAGGATCGACCGAGGCACTTCGTGGTCACCAATTTCCAGCCCCAGCCCACATAAGCATCCTTGGTTAACTTCCAGGCACAGCGGAAAGAACCTAGTCGGGAGGCGGGGGCTTGCGGGGGGACGAGAGTGGCCATGGCGCAACGACGGTGTTGCCCTGCTAACTTGCAGGCCTTCGGCACGCTGGGCGATTAAAGAATGAGGAATCAACTGCTTCGCTTCCACGTGTACGGTTACGCTCATCGGGGCAGCCTAATCCCGACCACGAGCCTTAAAGGCCTTCGCGGTCAGAGAGGCGGCGATCCGGTACTTTCGCGCCTTTGGAGCGGAAGAACTCGCGGAGGACCTCGGCCCGGGCATCCGCCATGCGGTTCTTACGGACATCTTCCGGCGTCAGGAGCTTCTGCCGCTCGGTCATCATACGGCGGAGCTGCATCAAGGCGGACTGCTGAAGTTGGCGAACCCGTTCGCGGGTGAGTTTAAACAGTTCACCGACTTCCTCGAGCGTCAGGGGGCTTTCGCCATTCAACCCGAAGCGCAGCGTGATGACCTCGGCCTCGCGTGGCTCGAGGTGGGCGAGCATCTCGGCGATTTCTGTGAGGTCAGACTTACCGCGAAGGTTTTCGAACGGCGAACGGGCCGATTCATCTTTTACTAAGTCGCCGAGCGTCGCATCACCGTCTTCGCCGACCGGTTGATCGAGGGAGGCGGCCCGGTTGGCGACCGACTTCATATGCACGACCTTGGAGAGCGGGATATCCATCGCCTGGGCGATTTCATCGTTAGTGGGTTCGCGTTCCAATTCCTTGGTGAGTAGGTTGGAAATCCGCCGCATCTGGGCGATCCGGTCGACCATGTGCACGGGGAGGCGGATGGTTTTTCCGTCCGAAGCTAGCGCCCGCTTGATGGCCTGCTTAATCCACCACGCCGCATAGGTGCTGAGTTTACCTCCTTTGTCGGGGTCGAAGCGTTCCACTGCCTTGATGAGCCCGAAGTTACCTTCGCTGATGAGGTCCATCAGCGGTAGGCCAAAATTATCGTAGTCCTTGGCGATGCGTACCACGAGGCGGAGGTTCGCCTGGATCATGTGCTGGCGAGCGGCTTCGTCGCCTTTGAGAACCCGGCGGGCGAGCGCGGTTTCTTGTTCAAGTGTGAGCAAGGGGGTCTTCCCAATCTGGTCGAGGTAACTCCGTATCGGGGAGCGCTCATCAGGGGAAAGTTTTTCCCAGGCTTCGCCGGGCTCAGTCGGGTCGAGGTTCACGGGGGCCGCCGACGGCGGTGGCGTCGCCACGACAGGCAACGGCTTGAGGTCCTTATTCTTCTTCGTGGGCTTGGCTTTAGTCACGGAGGTCAGGACTTCAGGCCAGCGGCGAGCCCGAGGGCACGGAGTACGCCTTTAGACTTATTGACGGTTTCTTCGTATTCGGCCGAGGGGACCGAATCCGCGACGACACCGGCGCCCGCTTGCATGCTGGCTACGCCGTTCCGTAAGGAGGCCGTGCGAATAACGATACAAGAGTCGTGACCGCCATCGAAGCCGAAATAACCCACGGCGCCGCCGTAGACGCCGCGCCGCTCGCCTTCGAGTTCGGAGATGATCTGCATCGCACGTACCTTCGGAGCACCGGAGAGCGTGCCAGCCGGGAAGGTCGCACGGAAAAGGTCAAAGGCGTCGTGCTTTGGGTCGAGGTCGCCTTCGACTTGCGAGACGATGTGCATCACGTGCGAGTAGCGCTCGATGATGGCATAGGACGGGACCGTCACGGTGCCAGGCACGCAGACGCGGCCGAGGTCGTTGCGGGCCAGGTCGACCAGCATGAGGTGCTCCGCGCGTTCCTTCGGGTCGGCCAAGAGTTCGGCTTCCAGTTTGCGGTCAGCGGCTTCGTCAATCCCGCGCGGGCGGGTGCCAGCGATGGGCCGGATTTCGCAGCGGCGGCCCGTGAGACGGACATTCACTTCTGGCGAGGCGCCCACGACGTCGAAGCCCAGGCCCGTCTCGATGACAAACATATAGGGCGACGGGTTGACGTGGCGGAGGACGCGGTAGAGGGCGAGGGGCTCGCCTTTGAAGGGGATATCGGTGCGGCGCGAGAGCACGACCTGCACACAATCGCCGGCGCGGACGTATTCCTGGGCACGGCGGACGGCCGCTTCGAAGTCGGGCTGGCTAACGTTCGACTGGCCGACGGCGAAGCCAGCGGCATCGGGCAACTCGGCGGCTTGGGCGGCGCGGGGACCGGTGACGATGACCTTCAGGGCTTCGAGGTCCTGCTTGGCGGCGAGCCAGATGGCATCGGCCTGTTCAGGTGAGGTGATGCGGGTATTGACGATGAGACGCAGGGTCTGGCGGGCGTTGTCGAAGGCGACGACCCGGTCGACGAGCATGAAGTGGGTCAACGGCGTGCCAGCGGGGTCCTTGGCAGGGCGAGGGACCGTCGGCTCCGTGCGGTGGACGTATTCGTAGCCGACCATACCGACCATCCCGCCGACGAAAGGGGGTAGCCCGGGGACATGGGCGACGCGGAGGCCAGCGACTTCCTTTTTGACGAGTTCCAGTGGGTCGGTGGGGGTGGGGAAGGATTCCTTGCGACCATCGCGGTAGACTTTCTCGGTGCGGTCTTCCCACGAGGTGATCGTGAGGGCTGGGCTAGCGCCGCAGAAGCTATAGCGGCCGATGTGCTCGCCGCCGGTGACCGATTCAAAGAGGAAACTGGCGCCTTGGCTGCGCAAGCGGGCGTAGACCGAAACCGGCGTCTCTAAGTCGGCCATTAGGTCGAGGCAGACGGGCACGATATCGCTGGTGCGGGCGAACTCGCGGAAGGCGGCTTGGTCTGGGACTAGGCTCACGGGCTGTAACTAGAGGGATTCCTTGGAAGGAGGAAACCTAATAACCAAGTCCAAGGCCCAAACTTGGTTCAGAAGGCTTTCTATCCCTTCGAATTAGCCTGCCAGCGCCCCCAGAGTGAAAGTGGGAGTAAGCGACCGTTACCTTCCTGTTGCAAAGCGAGTTCCCCGATGTCGATTTTGCCACCCAGGCCGCTGGTACATTCCTCCAGCAGGTTGTGACAGAGAATCGACGACGCATCGATGGTGTAGACCGTTAAGATCATGAACTGTGCCTGCGGGGAAAGGAGTTCGCGACAGGAGCGGAGCAGGGGAGCGAGGTCTTGTTCGACCTTCCAGAATTCGCCCGTGGGGCCACGACCGAAAGCCGGCGGGTCCATGAGAACGGCCTCGTATTGATTGCCGCGTTTGATCTCGCGCTTCACGAACGTCGGAGCGTCCTCGATAATCCAGCGAATCGGTTCGTCGGTTAGGCCGGAGGCCTCTTGGTTGCGGCGACCCCAGGCCACCGCGGGCTTGGAGGCATCGACGTGCGTTACGTGCCACCCGGCTTGGGCGGCGATCAGCGAAGCAGCCCCCGTGTAGCCGAAAAGGTTGAGCAGGCGGGGGCGATTCGCGCCAGTGGCCTTTTGCTCGGCCAGCCACTTCCAGTGAGGCGACTGTTCGGCGAAGACGCCGAATTGCTTTGAATTGTCCATGAAGCGTAGCTGCAGCTTCAGTTTACCTAACTTGGTTTCCCAGTCCCGCGGGCAGTTACCGTTGAGCTTCCAGTGGCCTTCGCGACCGCCTTCTTCGTGCACCGCGACGGCTTTAGCCCACTCCGTACGTGGGAGACTTTGGCGCCACCAAGCCTTGGGTTCGCTGCGGACCATGCGAACGCCACCGATTTCCTCGAGCTTGAGGCCGTCGCCGGTGTCCAGAAGGCGGTGGCCTTCCCAATCGCTGACTAGAACTTGGATGTTCACCTCGGCAATGTGAGCCTTGTTTCGCTCGGAGTGAAGCCCGCTTTTGCTCGCCATGGATTTCTTCGGCCGCATCAAGGACGCCATGAACCGTCTGCTCGCCAGTGCGCGCTGGGAGACCAAGGCCTCGGGCTTGGTCGCCTTAGCCAGCGATTGGCGGTCGGAGACGCCCCCGCCGTTGCTCTTCAACGAGCCGGCGGTATTGGTGACTTTGGAGCGGGCTGAGGCCCAAGCCTGGGCGACCCGTTCGGGCTGCTGGATTGAGGACGGTCAGGTGCACTTTTTTCTGTGGAAGCCCCTGTGTCCCGAAGCGGCCGACGACAGCCTGCGGGTGCTGGGTCCGTTCAACGACTGGGGTCGCGTGGCGGACATGGTGCCGTGGACTTTGCATGCGGTCTGCTTACTCGGGGCCGAAGGGTTCGAGGTAAGTGCGCCGGTCGCTGCAGTGTTGGGGGCCGCCCCTTCGGTCTCGTTTAAGTTCATCCGTACGGATGGACGGTGGTTGGAGCCGCCGCATGACGCTGATAACGTGCAGCGCGATGCCCACGGTAATCGTAACCTGACCGTCGACCTTGCCCGGACGAACCTCCACGTCTTCCGCTTCACCGCGACCGGTGCGGTCCCCGAGCAACATCCCGTCCGGGTACTCTTTGAGCATGATGACCTCGTGGAGTTCTGTGAAGTCTTAGCCTCCGATCCGCTTGATGTGCTCGAGCCGCCGGGTCCGTTTGGTGCGACCGTCTCCGCACAGGGCACGGCCTTTCGAGTTTTTGCGCCGCGCGCCCGTGCGGTCAGTGTGGGCTACTCACGCCAGGCATTGCCTGGCCCCGCCGCGCCCATCCCTGGTTATCTGGAATTAAAACCTGCCGGGCAGGGCGCTTGGGAAGGTGTCGTCACTGAAGACCTCACGGACGCGATTTACCTTTTGGATATTGATGGCCGCCGCACGTTCGATCCTTGGGCCAAGCGGCTTAACTTCGATGCCGGCGTGGTCTGTGGGCCTGCAGAATTGGCGGATTTTAAGGATGGTTTCGTTACGCCCGCGGCGGAAGATCTCGTCATCGTCGAAGCCCACGTACGCGATTTACTAGGGCTAACGGAGACCGCCAGCACCCCAGGTTTTCGTGACTTAGCCGAATGGATTCGGCGCGATGGCGCTTACCTACGTTCCCTAGGCGTGAACGCATTGGAGCTCTTGCCTTGCACGGATTACGAGTGCGATGGACCCGAGGAATACCATTGGGGCTACATGCCAATTTCCGCTTTTGCCCCCGCGATGCCGTATGCGTGGGACGATGCTAAGTCCGTGAATACCACCGAGGCTTTCCGTGATTTAGTGCGGGCCTGTCATGAAGCGGGCCTCGCAGTCATCATGGATCTCGTGCTGAATCATTTCGGTGCACCGAACGCGCTACAGGCCATTGACCCGAGTTATTATTACCGCGTCGATGCAGAGGGTAAACTCTCGAACTGGAGTGGTTGCGGCAATGACGTCCGGGCCGAGGCTCCGATGTTCCGCCGGCTCGTTCTCGCTTCACTGCAGCATTGGACCCAGACGCTGGGGGTCGATGGCGTCCGCCTCGATTTGGCGGAGTTGCTGGGCACGCCTTTACTCCGCGAGATCGAGCAAGACTTCCGTGCGCAGCGGCCCGAGAAGATCCTCATCGCTGAGCCTTGGAGCTTTCGTGGGTACATCGCTCGGGACCTAGACCATACCACCTGGACGAGTTGGGACGATGCCTTTCGCGAGTTTTTGCCGTCCTATGTCCGCGGTCATGCGCATGCCTCCGACCTCCTGCACCAAATGGCGGCCTGTGCTTTCCGTCCAGGGGCTCGTTTACGGTATGTGCAGTCGCACGATGACATGGCTTGGTTGGACCGCATTACCGAGCAACCCGGCGCCGATGCCATGGAGCCGACCGCCTCGGATATTCTGCGCACCCGCTTAATGCACGTCATCCTGCTCTGCTCGGCCGGCATCCCGATGCTCGCTGCGGGCCAAGACTTCTTGATGACCAAGCGCGGGGTCGCCAATACCTGGCGGCGAGGGGACCTGAACCGCTTAGACCCGGCCCGCTTGGAGCTTTTTCGCGACGAGCATGAGTTCGTGGCGCAACTGATTCGCTTCCGCTTGTCTACCCAAGGAGCCGGCTTACGCCCTCGGCAGGCCGTCTCGCCTGGCTGGATGAAAGCTAGCCTACAGTCGGGCGGGGAGGCCTTTGTCGCCGTCTTTAACGCCGATGGACAACTCGGGCCTGAGCGTATCCTCGTTGCCTGTAATCCACAGGGTTATCCGGTTGAGTTACCCTTGCCGGACCTCGCCGCTTGGCAGCCCGTCGTCCTTTCACCTTGTCCGGGCACACGCCATGCCCCCGCGGAGGCCCCGCAAATCCAGTCCGGCACGCTTTCACTTCCCGCTTTAGGGTGCGGAGTTTGGGTTGTTAGGGCCTAAACGCATTCTCCGCTTGCCAATGGCGGGTGGGTCTCCCTTTTTCATCCCTTTCCGCTCCTGCGCGAAACCCAATCTTCTCAACACACCATGGCCACCAAAGTAGCTATCAACGGATTCGGCCGCATCGGCCGTCTCGTCTTCCGCGCCCTCGTCGAACAGGGCCACCTCGGCACGTCCTTTGACGTCGTTGCCGTCGGCGATATCGTCCCTGCGGACAACCTCGCCTACCTCCTCAAGTACGACTCCACGCAGGGTCGTTTCAACGGCACCGTTTCCTCTAAGAAGTCCTCCCCGGACAAGTTGGAAGACGACGTCCTGGTCGTGAACGGTAAGGAAATCCTCGTGGTTTCCGCCAAGTCCCCCGCTGAACTCCCTTGGGGTAAGCTCGGCGTCGAGGTCGTCATCGAATCGACCGGCCTCTTCACCGAAGCCGCCAAGGCCAAGGGTCACCTCGAAGCCGGCGCCAAGAAGGTCATCATCTCCGCTCCGGCCAAGGATGAAGACATCACCGTCGTTATCGGCGTCAACGACGACAAGTACGACCCGGCCATTCACCATATCATCTCCAATGCTTCCTGCACTACGAACTGCCTCGCGCCGCTCGTCCACGTGCTCCTGAAGGAAGGCTTCGGCGTCGCCGAAGGCCTGATGACCACGGTCCACGCTTACACTGCCACCCAGAAGACCGTTGATGGCCCCTCCAAGAAGGATTGGAAGGGTGGCCGCTCCGCTGCGATCAACATCATTCCGTCCGCCACGGGTGCAGCTCGCGCCGTCGCCCTCGTCATCCCCGAAGTGAAGGGCAAGCTGACGGGCATGGCCTTTCGCGTCCCGACCCCGACCGTCTCGGTCGTCGATCTCACCGTCAAGACCGTCAAGGAAACTTCCCTCGCCGAGATCAAGGCCGCCCTCAAGAAGGCGTCCGAGACCTACATGAAGGGTATTCTGGCCTACACGGACGAAGAAGTCGTTTCTTCGGACTTCATTCACGACAAGAGCTCGTCGATCTTTGACGCCGGCTCCTCGATCGAGCTGAACAAGAACTTCTTCAAGCTCATCAGCTGGTACGACAACGAGTGGGGCTACTCTAACCGCGTCGTCGAGCTGCTCGGTAAGGTCACGGCTAAGCTCTAAGCTTAGTTTGGCCTACCTGACGACAGGCGACCTTCGGGTCGCCTGTTTTGTTTTAGGCTCTGCCGGGTAGGGCGGGGCAGGGGACTGCCGCCAGTTTGGGTTATCTGCTGGTTTAGCCTTCCCACGGCTGGGGGAACTCCTTTCTCTCCTGCTTTCCGACCATGCCTGTACCTTCTCTCCGCGAACTCGGTTCCGTCTCTGGTCTCCGCGCCCTCGTGCGTGTCGACTTCAATGTCCCTCAGGACAAGAAGACCGGTGCCATCACCAATACCCAGCGTATCGCTGCGGCCCTGCCGACCATTAAGTTCCTCTTGGATGGCGGCGCCTCCTTGGTGCTGATGTCGCACCTCGGCCGTCCGGACGGCAAGGTCGTCGAGAAGTTCTCCCTCCGTGCGGTCGCCGTCGAGCTCGAGAAGCTCCTAGGCCGCCCGGTGCAGTTCATCCCGAGCTGCGTGGGGCCCGAAGCGGAAGCCGCTTCGAAGGCCCTCAAGGCTGGCGAAGTTCTGCTTCTCGAAAACCTCCGTTTCCACATCGAAGAAGAAGGTAAAGTGAAGCTCGAAGACGGCACCAGCATGAAGGCTGATCCGGTCAAGGTTGCCGAGTTCCGCGCGTCCCTTTCCCGCCTCGGCGACGTCTACGTCAACGATGCTTTCGGCACCGCCCACCGCGCCCACTCCTCGATGGTCGGCGTCAATTTACCCCGTAAATCCGCGGGTTTCCTGCTCGAAGCCGAACTCAAGGCTTTCGATATCGTGCTCAACAATCCGCAGCGTCCGTTACTCGCAATTCTCGGCGGTGCGAAGATTGCCGACAAGATTCCGCTCATCCGCAACCTCATCGAGAAGGCGGATGAAATCATCATCGGCGGCGGCATGGCCTACACCTTCCGTAAGGTCTGTGATGGGATGGAAATCGGCAACTCCCTCTACGACGCCGAAGGCGCTAAGATTGTCCAGGAACTCCTCGATAAGGCCAAGGCTCGCGGCGTGAAGGTCACGTTGCCCGTCGACTTCAACTGCGGCGATAAGTTCTCGCCTGATTCCAACACGCAGCCAGCGACGATGCAGTCGGGCATCCCAGCGGGTTGGGAAGGCATGGATGCGGGTCCCGAGTCCATTAAACTTTACGAAGCGGCCATCGGTCGTGCTGGTACGGTTATCTGGAATGGCCCTTGCGGCGTGTTCGAGTTCGATAAGTTCGCGGTTGGTTCGAAGGCGATGGCCGCAGCCGTCGCCCAAGCCACGGCGCGCGGCGCCATCACCATCGTCGGCGGCGGCGACACCGCCACGGCAGCGAAGAAGTTTGGCGTCGATACCCAGGTCACGCACTGCTCCACTGGCGGCGGCGCCTCCCTAGAATACCTTGAGGGCAAAGTCCTCCCCGGCGTGGCCGCTCTCTCGGCCTAAAGCTTTCGCCATTAACAATCTATATCACTAATATGTCTAAGCGCACCCCCCTCATCGCTGGTAACTGGAAGATGAATAAGACCGCCACGGATGGCATCGAGCTCGTTAAGGCGATCTCGGCCGCCGTTGGCATCGATCCGAACGTCAATATCGTCCTTTGCCCGCCCTTCACGGCCCTCTCGGCCGTCGGTGCGGCCATCGAAGGTTCGCACCTCGCCCTCGGCGCGCAGAACCTGCACGACAAGGTGAACGGTGCGTTTACTGGAGAAATCTCCGCCTCCATGCTGCGCGACCTCCACGTCACGCACGTGATCATTGGTCACAGCGAACGTCGCAGTATCTTCGGTGAAGACGATGCGTTCGTGAACCGCAAGGTGCACGCCGCCCTGGGTGCGACGTTGCGCCCCATACTCTGCGTTGGGGAGCTCCTCGCCGAGCGCGAAGCCAGTCAGACCATGGAAGTCGTGCGCCGCCAGGTGGAGAAGGGGCTCGAAGGCGTGCCCGCTGCCCAGGCCGATCACGTTATCATCGCTTACGAACCGGTCTGGGCGATCGGTACCGGCAAGACGGCGACCCCGGCCATGGCCCAGGAAGTACACGCTTTTATCCGTAAGCTCCTGACCCAGCAGTTCGGCGCCGAGTCGGCGGCCCGTATCCTGATTCTCTACGGTGGCTCGATGAAGCCGGATAATGCCGACGCCCTGTTGGCGGAGCAAGATATCGACGGCGGTCTGATCGGGGGCGCTTCCCTCGAAGCCAAGAGCTTCGTTGAGCTCGTCCGCTCGGCCTCGAAGTCCGTCGCTGGCTAAGTCAAACGACCCTTCGGCACCTAGGCCGACAGAGGTGATTAGCCCTACAAGGCCAATCCCTCTGTCGGTCTAATAGTTTGATACCTGTCCAATGGAGTGGTTTAGCGTCTCTGCCGGCACAGTATTTGATTGTTTAGAGTTAAATTATTGTCAATCAATGACTTAAGTTAATAAAAAACACTCCATTAACAGGTCTATTAACAGGTTATACCCCGCTAACCCCCTAAACTCGCCCAAACGTCCTAAAAATTGGGTTGCGAAGGGGGGGCGGCTTTCGTGCCTCTGTGGGCAAAAGCACCACTTCTCCGCCCGTTATCCCGATGCGTAAGCTCATTAACTTCCTGACCGGCGCCGCCCCTCGCGGTAACTTCTTCCCTCGCTCGGTCAACAGCCTCCCGCTCCAGGTGCTCATTTGTCTCTTGGTCACCGGCGCCGTGGTCGTCGCCGGCATCAACGAGTACGCCACGAACAAGTATTTAAACGTCGGATACACGCCGGATCAGCCCGTGGCCTTCGACCACTCCTTCCACGCTGGTCCCGATTCGGTGCTCGGCCTGGATTGCCGTTATTGCCACAACTCCGTCGATAAGTCCGCGCATTCGAACGTGCCCTCGACGAATACCTGTTGGAATTGCCATAGCCAAGTGAAGCCCGACAGCCCGGCGTTGGCCCTGATTCGTCGTAGCGCTGAAACCGGCGAAGCCGTGCGCTGGGTGAAGGTACACAAGGTGCCCGACTACGTGTACTTCAATCACGCGGTGCACGTGAATCGCGGCGTCAGCTGCGTGGAGTGTCACGGTCGGATCGACCAACAGGTCGTCGTGGGCCAGCAAAAGTCTTTGAACATGTCCTTCTGCCTCGACTGCCACCGCAACCCTGAGCAGTTCATCCGTCCCGTCGACAAGGTCACCGACCTTGCTTGGAAAGCTGAATCTCCCGCTGCGCAGACTGCCCAGGGCACGAAGTTCGTGCACGACTGGAAGGTTAACCCCCCCCAGAGCTGCTCGGGCTGCCACCGCTAATCCCCGCCATTTTCCTCGATGAGCAAGAAAGTCTTCAATCACCCCGCGCCGCAGCCCGGCGAGCCGACCGGTCCTTCGTACTGGCGCAGCCTCGATGAGCGTAACAAGACGCCCGAGTTCCGCACCCGCGCCGAGCGCGAGTTCGTCGATGGCGCCGCCGCCATCACCACCGTCGAACGCCGCGAGTTCCTGCTGCTCATGGGCGCGTCCTTCGGCTTGGCTGGTCTCGGTCTCGCCGGTTGCCGCGAACCGCGCAACCATACGTTACCTTACAGTAAGCAGCCCGAGAATACCATCCCTGGCGTCGCGACTTACTACGCTTCTTCTTTCCCGGGCGAGTCCGCCAACCAAGCGCTGATTGTCGAGACGCACCAGCATCGCCCGACGAAGGTCGAAGGCAACCCGAGCCACGCCGCTAATGGCACGGCTTCATCGAAGTTCGCCCAAGCGAGCGTGCTCGACCTCTACGACCCCGAGCGTGCGCAGGCTTCGCAGGACGCCACGGGCGCCATGCTTTCCGTCGCGGCCGTCCGCGATTTACTCCGCAAACTTTCCGCTGAGGCTAAGGCCAACGGGGGTGCCGGTCTCGCGTTCCTCGCCCGTCCGTCGACTTCCCCGACCCGCGCTCGCGTCGTCGCCGCCGTGAAGGCTGCGTTGCCTCAGGCTCGTTTCGTCGAGTACACACCGGTCGCCCAGAACCGCGCCGACGCCGTCTTGGGTGCCCGTGCTTTGCCTGATTTCGCTAAAGCCCGTCGCATCCTCAGCCTCGACGCTGACTTCCTTGGCGCCGGTGACTCCATCATCGAAGCCACCCGTGCCTACTCGTCTGCGCGTCGCGCCGATACGGCCCCCGAGGCCGATGCGATGGCCCGCCTCTACGTTGTCGAATCGACCTTCACGCTGACCGGCGCTGCTGCCGACCACCGCCTCCGCGCCGCTAGTTCGCACATCTCTGGCCTCGCCTTACTCTTCGCCGCCGAAGTCCTCGCACAGACGGGGAAGGGTGCCGACGCCTCCGCTTTGCGTGCCAAGGTCTCCGGTCTCGACGTCAACGCTGTCTCCCCGTGGATAAAGGAATCCATCGCTGACCTTGTCGGCGCCAAGGGAAAGGCCCTCATCGTCGCGGGTGGTCACCTCTCCGATGATGCGCATCGCGCCGTCGCTTTAGCCAACGCCGCGCTCGGTGCCGCCGTCCGCTACGTCAAGGCTGCCACTCCCGTTGCCGGCACGATTGCGGATCTAGTCTCCAAGCCGGCTAGCACGCTCATTATCCTCGGTGGTAATCCCGCCTACGACGCTCCGTCGGACGTCGACTTCGCCAAGGCCGTGAAGGCCGCCAAGCAGGTTGTTCGGCTGGGTTACCATGGCCCAGCTTACGACGAAACCTCTGCGCTCGTGAAGGATGCCAAGGGCACTTTCGTGGCCGCTTCGCACTACCTCGAAAGTTGGTCCGATGGTCGTACGGTCGATGGCACGTGCGTGCCCGTCCAGCCGATGATCGACCCGCTCTTCCCGACAGTCACCGAGCTCGACGTCCTCGCTCCCTTTGCTGGCCTCACCCAGGAGCCTTATGCGCTCGTTCGCGAGACCTTTAATGGCCTCTCTAAGGACGCTTCGGATGCGGCATTCGCCGCTTGGTTGGCGGAAGGCGTCCTCGCTGGCACTCAATACCCGACTTATTCGGATATGCTGTTCGCGCTCCCGACCGGCGCGTTTAAGGCCCCGGAGCTTTCGGCCAAGTCCCTCGAGGTCCGTATCGTTCCCAGCGTGCACGCCGGTGATGGCCTCTCCGCCAACAATGGTTGGCTGGCGGAAGCCCCGGATCCGCTTTCCAAGACCTCCTGGCAGAATGTCATCCTCATTAGCCCCAAGATGGCTAAGGAACTCGACGTCGAGCCTGAGACCAACTTCATCACCGGCACGCTGCATGCGCTGAACCGTAATATCAACCAGCTCGTTGACGGCCGCCTCATCGCAAAGGTCGCCACGCTCACGGTGAACGGCGTCACCCTCAAAGGCTCGCTCTTCATTATGCCGGGCCTCGCGGATTACACCATCGGCCTGCAGTTGGGCTTTGGTCGTCGCATCGCTGGTCGCGTCGCCACCCGCGTCGCCGAGCGCCTGCAGGGAAAACTCATCGGCAACGGCTTCGACGTCTATCCTTTCGTCACCTCTGCTGAGCCGGCCGTTCGCACCGGCGTCGTCCTCGCCCTCACCGGTGAGAGTGCTCCGATTGCGAACATGCAGGACCACTGGTCCATGGAAGGCCGCGACGTCGTCCGCGAAGGCAACGCCGCCGACCTGCACCACAACGAGAATTTCGCCAAGCTCGGCATCGATGGCCACGCGCCAGCGGTTTACGGTAAGGACGAGAAGATGTCCCCGGCGGATAAGGCCATCCTGACGCCGCGCGGTAATTCCGCCTACGAGCACCCGAACCATACCGTCGCCCCGAACGTCACGGTGTGGAAGGGCCACGAAGATAAGTTCCCGCTTTTACAGCAGTGGGGCATGTCGATTGATTTGAATACCTGCACGGGTTGCAACGCTTGCGTGACCGCGTGTCAGGCGGAGAACAATATCCCCGTGGTTGGCCGCGACCAAGTTCTCAAGGGCCGTAACATGCAGTGGATTCGCCTCGACCGCTACTTCTTCGACGGTCGCGAGCAGGCGGGTAATGAGATCCCCACGGACCCGCAGGTCACCTTCATGGGCGTCGCCTGTCAGCATTGCGAAACCGCCCCGTGCGAAACCGTCTGCCCGGCCAACGCCACCGTCCACGACGACCAAGGCCTCAACACGATGGCCTACAATCGTTGCATCGGCACCCGTTACTGCGCCAACAACTGCCCGTATAAGGTCCGCCGTTTCAACTTCTTCGACTATAACAAGCGCGAAGCTGGTCACTACTATGAAGGCCCGCTCGGACCCGCTAAGTTGCCGAAGGATCCCGCCGACCTGCCCCAGCTGCAGAAGAACCCGGACGTCTCCGTGCGTATGCGCGGCGTCATGGAAAAGTGCACCTATTGCGTCCAGCGCATTCAGGAAGCCAAGATTCACGCCAAGGTCCGGGCCAAGGACTCGGCCGACATCAACGTCGCCGACGGCACGATTAAGGTCGCCTGTCAGCAGGCTTGCCCGGCGGAAGCTATCGAGTTCGGTGATATCACCGACCCGAAGTCCCGCGTCTCGAAGGCTAAGGCCTCGACCCGCAGTTACGGCGCCTTGACCTACCTCAACACCCGTCCGCGCACGACCTACCAAGCCAAGTTGCGTAATCTCAATCCGAAGATGCCTGGCGCTATCTTGATTCCGCTATCCCGCAAGGAAATGGCTGGTCGCGAGAGCCACGTCCCGGCGCATGGTGCCGCCCCGCACGGCGAAAACTCCCACAGTGCTCCCGCGGCCGAGAGCCACGGTCACCAGAAGTAACCCTTAACGCCTCCCTGTTCCATGGCTCACGCCCACGATAGCTCCTCGGAGCGCCCTGCAATTCTGGATAAGGTCCGTCCAGCCGAACTCCCTCGCCCGAAGTTGATCCTCAACGATCGCGGCTTCCACTGGATTACCGATAAGGTGTGTGGCATCGTCGAAGAACCGACCCCGCTCTGGTGGAAGGTCCTGTTCGGCGTCGCCCTCTTTATCGCGTCCTTCACCGGTCTCGGCCTCTTCTACCTCGTCTCGACCGGGACTGGTACTTGGGGCCTACGTTCGCCGGTGGGTTGGGGTTGGGCCATTGTTAACTTCGTGTTCTGGGTCGGCATCGGCCACGCCGGCACGCTCATCTCCGCGATTCTCTGTTTGCTCCGGCAGAAGTGGCGTACCTCGATTAACCGTGCGGCCGAAGCCATGACCATCTTCGCGGTCATGTGCGCTGGTATCTTCCCGCTCTTCCACGTCGGTCGCGTTTGGTTCGGCTGGTGGCTCTTACCGCTGCCTAATCAAAACGGCATCTGGCCGCAGTTCCGCTCGCCGCTCGAGTGGGACGTGTTTGCGGTTTCGACCTACTTCACCGTCTCGACGCTCTTCTGGTACATGGGCATGGTGCCCGACCTCGGAGTCATCCGCGATCGCGCTAAAACGTGGTGGCGCAAGGCCTTTTACTCCGTCCTCGCTCTCGGTTGGCGCAACGGTAACCGCCAGTGGAGCAACTTCGAAATGGCCTACCTGCTCCTCGCCGGCCTTTCGACCCCGCTCGTCCTCTCGGTGCACACCATCGTCTCTTTTGACTTCGCCGTCTCGAACGTCCCGGGCTGGCATACGACCATCTTCCCGCCTTACTTTGTGGCGGGTGCTATTTTCTCCGGCTTTGCGATGGTGCTGACCCTGATGCTCCCGCTGCGTGCGATTTATCGCCTGCATGACGTCATCAACCAGTACCATATCGACAACATGTGTAAGATCATCTTGGCCACCGGCACGATGGTTGGCTACGCATACGCCACCGAGTTCTTCATCGCGGCCTACTCTGGCAACGTCTACGAAAAGTTCGCATTTATCAACCGCGCCTTCGGACAGTACTACTGGGCTTACTGGATCATGGTATCCTGTAACGTCATCACCCCGCAGCTCTTCTGGTTTAAGAAGGTCCGCGAGAACCACTCGCTCGTCTGGATTATCTGTATCTTCGTCAACGTCGGCATGTGGTTCGAACGCTTCGTCATCACTTGTACCTCGCTGGCCAACGATTACCTCCCCTCGAGCTGGGGTTATTACAGCCCGACCATCGTAGATATCTTCACGTTCTTCGGCACCTTCGGCTTCTTCTCCGTCCTCTTCCTCCTGTTTATTCGCTTCCTTCCGCTTCTACCGATGGCGGAAATTAAAATGGTCGCGCCGCAGGCCGACCCCCACGCCCACTGATCCTGCCGTCCGCCCCGACTATGAACGAACGCAACGAACACATCTACGGCGTAGCCTGCACCTTCCGCAAGCCCGCCGACGTCTTCCACGCCGCCGAAAAGGTGCGCGATGCTGGCTGGACCCGCTGGGACGTCCACACCCCTTTCCCCATCCACGGCATGGACCAGGCCATGGGCCTGCCGCGCTCCAAGGTGCCGCGCCTCACGCTGCTCGGCGGCGTGACTGGTTTCATCACGGGTTGCCTGTTGACCTGGTATATGAACTCCTACGACTACCCGCTGATTGTCGGCGGTAAGCCGTTCTGGAGCCCAATCTTCCCGTTCCCGGTGCTGTATGAGTGCACGATTCTCTTCGCGGCTTTCGGGACGTTCTTCGGCCAGTTCATCTTGAACCGCCTGCCCCACCATCATCACCCGCTGTTTGAACTCCCGAACTTCGCCCGCGTTTCCGACGATACCTTCATGGTCGTCCTCGAAGCCCACGATCCGAAGTTCCATGTGGATGATTCCCGCAACTTCCTGCAGTCGCTTGGCGGCCAGGAAATCACCGTCATCCGCGACTAATTCGTCCCATGTACCGTTACCTCACTTTCCTCGCAGTCGTCGTTGTTGCCGTCATCGGCTTCTTCGGCGTCCAGGGCAAGCAGTCCAAGGACACGCCCGTCTATGTCTTCGACGACATGGACTACCAGCCCAAGTACAAGCCGCAGGGGGAGAATACGTTCTTCGCCGACGGCCGTGACGCCCGTCCGGCCGTCGCCGGCACCGTTGCTCGTGGCACAGGGCTTGAGCCACTGAAGGTTTTTTCCGAAGAGTACCGCCGTGCTGAGTCCCTCAACCCTTCGTTTGCGACGGGTAAGGACGTGCAAGGAAACTTCATCGCTGATTTCCCTGCGAAGTCGTTGACCTTCCTCGCCGCCAGTGAGTTAGCGCCGTTCACGGTGGACGCCAAGACCCTCGCCCTGGGCCAAGCCAAGTTTCAGATTTATTGTGCGGTCTGCCACGGCTCGGCTGCCGACGGTAATGGTATCATGAAGGTCCGTTCCACCCTCGAAGGTGATGTGGGCATCGTCACGATTGCCAACCTCCAGTTGCCCTTGTTCCGCGCGTACCCGCAGGGTCAAGTCTTCGACGTCATCACCAACGGGAAGAACACGATGCTCGGTTACGGCGATAAGCTTACCCCGGAAGAGCGCTGGGCCGTCGTCGCCTACCTGCGTGCCCTCCAGCTTTCGCAATCTTGCCCGCCCAACCTCGTCCCCGCCGCTTTGAAGGCCACCGTCAAGTAATCCGCACATGAGCGATTCTTCCTCCAACCTTTCGTCCAAGTGGACGACCATCCTCGCCCTCGGCGTTATCGCGCTGGTCGCAGCTTGGGCCTTGGCGTTCCTCGGCCTTGGTCAGCACGACCATCGCCCGGCACTCTCCGTGCTGCTGGGCTGCCTCTTCTGGACCTCGCTCCTCATCGGTATGCTCATGCTGACGATGATTACCCGCGTCTTTGACGCCGGCTGGGCTCCGGTCATCCGCCGCAACTGGGAATTTATGATCGGCGCCTTGCCGGTTGTATTACTGCTCGGCGTAGTCCCGCTGGCGTTCTTACCGGACTTCCGCCACCTCCTCTGGGAATGGACTGATGTTAATCATCTCCTACCTAGTGGCCACGAAGTCGGCCATGACCCAATTCTGCAGGCGAAGGAATGGTTCTTGAATGAGAAGTTCTTCCTCGTCCGCATCTCGCTCTACGTCGTTTTCTTCACTGTGCTGACCTGGGCCATGCGCACCTGGTCCTTTAAGCAGGACACCGATCGCACCGCTAGCCACACCCATACGCTGCATGCTTTCTCGGCCGCTGGCATCCCGTTGGGCGCGGTCGCCTTGACCATGTTGGCCTTCGATTGCCTCATGGCCCTGTCGTACCACTGGTTCTCGACGATGTACGGCGTCTGGTTCTTCGCCTTATCGATTCGGCTCGCCCTCGCGGCGACGGTTATCCTGACGTATCGCCTCTCGAACGGCGGTTGGTTGGATGGCATTCTCAACCAGGCGCATCGCCACGTCTTGGGCTGCCTGATGCTCGCTTTCACAGTCTTCTGGGCCTACATCAGCTTCTCGCAGTACTTCCTGATTTACACGGCCAATATCCCTGAAGAAACCTTCTGGTATAACATCCGTGAGTTTAATCCAGTCACTGGCCTGAAGAGCGATTGGTGGGGCGTCTCGATGTACCTCATCTTCGGCTTCTTCTTACTGCCGTTCCTCTCCTTACTCTTCTATCGCTCGAAAATTGTCCCTGGGCGTCTTCTGACCATCGCCATCATCATCTTCATCGGTGGTATTGTGGACCTCTGGTTTAACGCCGTCCCTCGGCAGATTGTCGATAAGACCGCTCCAGAAGGCTTCACGGTCTCGCCCTTCCTCTGCGGGGGTCTCGCGACGGACCTCCTCGCGATTGCCGGTTTCGGTGCCATCGTGATTGGGCTCTTCCTTCGTAGTGCGACCAAGGCCGAAACCATCCCGGTCCACGACCCTCGTATCCTCGAGTCCATTAATTACCATGAGTGAGCATTCCTCTAACGGTTCCCGCGCGCTGCTTCCTGGCCAGGTTAAGTCTTGGTTGGGGGTCGTCGCCTTCGTCCTCGTGGCGGTGGCGGTTTTGGCCTTCGCCTTCGTCTTAATCCGCCCGACCACTAATACCGATCGCGATCGCCGCACCGCCCAGAAGGCTCTCCGTGCAGACACCGAGTCCAAGGCCAAGGCTTTGCTCACCGCTCCAGCCAAGAATCCCGATGGCACCTATCGTCTACCGGTCGCTGACGCGATGGCGGTGATTGCGGCCAATCCAAAGGTGTTGGCAGACCTGCGTAAGTCCGCCGCGGCTCCGGCCCCATCCTCCGCCAGCGCTACTTTCGTTAAAGCAGAGGACGAGCAAATGAAGCGCGGTCTAGCGGTTTATTCCCGCACCTGCATTGCTTGCCACCAGCCGACGGGTAAGGGCCTCGCGCCAGTCTTCCCGCCGATTGCGGCGACCCCGATTGTGAATGGCGACGCGACTTTACCGATTAAGTTCATCCTTCATGGCTTGATGGGCCCCATCACCGTGGATGGCGTCACCTACAATAGCATGATGCCACCGGTGGCTGGCGTCAGCGATCAAGACATCGCTGATGTGCTCACCTATGTCCGCCAAAGTTTTGGCAATAAGTCTAACCCGGTCACCGCCGATCAGGTTAAGGTTGTCCGTGCAGCCAACGCGAACCGCACCGCTCCTTGGAACACCGCCGAACTCGGCCTCAAGTAATCCCTCTATAATACGATGAGTCAGGAAAATCAAAATAGCCGTCCGCCAGGGAACGAGCGTCCGCAGGGACGACCCGCCGATACTGGCTCCCCTCGTGTTTCCCGCGTCGACGCCAGCGTCGCTAGCCCGGTGAAGTTCTTCTTCGCTTCGGCGCTCCTCTGGCTCCTCGTCTCCTCGGTGCTGGCGGTGATGACGGCGGTAAAGCTCCACCTCCCAGGCTTCCTGAATAGCTGCGAGTATCTCACCTTTGGTCGCCTCGATGCTATCCAGCGCAACGTATTCTTTTATGGCTGGGCTTCCAACGCTTTGATTGGTCTAAACCTCTGGTTACTAGCTTCCTTGGGTCGCTTTGAGTTCCGGAACGGCTGGATTGCTACCTTGGGTGGCCTGATTTGGAACCTCGCCCTCACAATCGGGGTCGCCACCGTCCTCCTCGATTCCCAGAACGCCTTTGAGCTCTTAGAACTCCCGCGTGGCGTCGCCCTGGCGTTCTTCGTCGCTCTCCTGCTGGCGGCTCTCTGGCCGGCCGTCGCCTTCGTGCGTCGTCCCACCGGCCAGGTCTTCGTTTCCCAGTGGTATATCCTGGGCGCTTCCTTTGTGTTACCAGTGGTTTATCTTCTGGCCCAGCTCATGGTGCTATGGTGCCCCACGAACGGCGTTCTTCAGTACCTTGTGCATAGCTGGTTCCTACAGAACTTCCTCTTCCTCTGGTTGGCTGCTTCCGCCCTTGCCGCCGTCTATTACTTCCTACCCAAGGAACTCGGCACGACCCTCACGGGTTACTACCTATCGACCATCGGTTTCTGGACGCTCTTCCTGTTCGCAGGTTGGACCGGTCCGGCTACCTTGCTCGGTAGCCCGTTGCCGCTCTGGATTCAGTCCACGGGCGTCGTAGCCTCCGTGATGTTACTCATCCCGCTCACGATTACCTCGATCAACTTCTTTGGTACGCTCTCGCGCGACTCTGGTTGGACCCGCGCTTGGAATAACACCACGCTGCGTTTCGTCGCATTTGGCCTCGTGGCCTACACGATGGCCATCGCGCTGCAGATTGCCTTCTCGGCACGCTCACTGAATGCGATCGTTCGGTTCACCTCCTTTACCGCTGGTCAGCAGCAATTGCTGACTTACGCCTTCGTCTCGATGGTAATCTTTGGCGCGGCTTACTACATCTTGCCGCGCTTGACGGGTGCCTTCTGGCCTTCCGCCAAGTTGGTGCATCTGCACTTCTGGTCCTGTGCTTTGGCTGTGGTCGCTTCGGTTGCGGGCTCGCTATTCTTTGGCTGGACTCAAGGGGCCGCGCTGGCGGCCGCTAAGCCCTTCGCTCAGACCATGCACCCGCCGGCCGCTCTGCTGAGTTCAGCCTGTGCGATTCTTTTCCTTATCGGGCATACGGCCTTCGCGGTTAATGCTTTTGGTATGCTGACCGCCTGCACTTCCTCGACCGATGAAGGTCGCCAAGCCTAATCCGTCCCGTCCATGAAGAACCTTAATCTCATCCTCGCGGGCGTCTTCTTTACCGTTGCCGCCTCGTTTGGTGTCTTGCTCCTCGGTGGCCATTCGCAGTTGGGCACCCTCGGTCGGGCGCCAGCTGAAGAAGGCGGTCCGCTCTTTCCAGCTTTGGAACCGGGCCTGGCGATCCAAGGCCGTCAGGTCTACCTCCAGCTTGGTTGCGTTGCTTGCCACACCCAACAGGTTCGTCCCGCCGGTCAGGGAAGTGATATCGCCCAAGGTTGGGGCGTCCGTCCTTCCGTGGCCCGCGACTACGTCCTGCAGTCGCAGGTTGCTCTCGGTAATCGTCGTATCGGTCCTGACCTCACTAATTACGGCGCCCGTGCCAAGTCTGACGCAGAAATCGCCGCACATCTTTCGGCTCCTGCCGTCGCCTCTGCCATGCCGGCCTTCCCGACTCTCTTTAACCAAGGCAAAGATGGCGCGCTCCGGCCTAATGAGCGTGGCACGGCCCTCATCGCCTACCTAAAATCTCTTCGCCAGGACTACTCCTCGCCCGAAGCCAAATTGAAGCAGTGAACCCATGAACGATTCTCACCGTCCCAATGACCGTCACCGTCGCCCTCGAGCGTCGAACGATGCCGGCGCCGAAGGTTTCTCCGACGGGCGCCTCGTCGAGGTCCATAATCAACTCGCCCTTGATAAGGAAGAGCCCGCAGAAGGCTTCGCCTTGTTGCCGGTTATCGTTGTTTTTCTATTTTGCGGCTTCGGCTTTTGGGCCGGCCTTTACTTGACCCGCAATTCGGACGGCTTCAATCCAGGCTCCTTCGACCTCGATGCCCCGCGGGCCTTGGCTGATAACGGGCCGAAGGAATTCGAACCTGATCCGGTTAAGGGTGAGAAGCTGTTCGTCACAAATTGTGCCGGCTGCCACCAACCTACAGGCTTAGGCCTCGCGGGTGCTTTCCCTCCGTTGGCCAACTCTCCTTGGGTTGCCGGTAATGAAGAGCGTCTGGTCAAAATCATTATTGGCGGCTTGGCGGGCGAAATCGAAGTCAAGGGGGCCAAGTATAATGGGGCTATGCCCAATGTCGGTGTTGCCCTCAAGGATGCCCAGATTGCGCACATTGCTACCTATGTTCGGCAGGCTTGGGGTAACGCCGCTGGCCCGGTGACGGACGCCAAGGTCGCCGAGGTCCGCAAGGCCGTGGGTGCCCGTGCCTCCTATAGCCCAGCTGAAGTTCTGCAGGCCTATCCGCTGGAAGTTAAGTAGGCCCTCGGTTTGGGCTGAAAAGCAAAAAAGCCCGGAGCAATCGCCCCGGGCTTTTTGATTGGCTTAGCCGTTAAGGCTTAGGCCGTTTGGTGCTTCTTAATGAAAGCGGCGATTTCACCCTTCGGGCGGGCACCGACGATTTTATCCACGACTTGACCATCCTTGAAGAGGAAGATGGCTGGGATCGAAGTCACGCCTAGGTCCTCCGCAAGTTTGCGGTTCGTGTCTACGTCCACTTTGCAGATCTTGACGGCCTCACCCATCTCTGCGGCGAGCTGGTCAAGGACCGGGCCCAACTGCTTACAGGGGCCGCACCAAGTTGCCCAGAAGTCCACAAGGACGGGCACGGTCGACGATTTAATCGTCGATTCGAAGGTGTTGTTATCGAGGTTGGTAATCAGTTCGGATGCCATGGAAGGTCTTAGCCCTTGGTCTTAGAGAAGAGCTCTAAGTACAAGAAGACTGCTGCTCCCAAGGAAGCCACAAGGGCGAGCACGTCAACAGCGGCCGCCGCTTTGCCGACATTGCGATTGCTGGCAGTTGCCGTTATCGGGGAAACGCGTGGAGCGGATGCCGTAATCGGGGCTGGAATCGGAGCGACGGGAGGACGCGGAGCGCCACCTACTGCGGGAGGAGGGGGAGGGGGCGGCGGAAGCACAGCACCAGCGGGCTTAGCCAGCTTGAGCTTCGGGGCCTGAGGTGCGGCATTATCGCCTTCAGCGGGAGGAGGGGGAGGGGGTGTCTCGGTGCTCATCGTTAGGGAAGGGAATGAAGCCGTTAAAAAAGGGGTGAGTCAACCAGTCAGTGCCAGATTTTGGGGCTAACGCTTCTGGTCATGCTTGCGCAGGAGCTCGGCGACTTCACGGGGGTCGGCTCCTTGCAGATTCCGGCCCTTGCGGCTGAGGTCTTCGACCGTCTTAACCACGGTTTCGGTCATACGTTCGTGGGTCTCTTGGGAACCCCCGACGAGTGAAAAGCCCTCACCTTGGGTGATGCGCTTATGTTGGTCGGAATTATCCAAGCCTAAGCCTAGCAGGTGGTTCGGGGAGCGCGTCTTGCGGGCCATGGATTTACTTTAGACGTGATGGAGCTCGCCGCAAGCCTCAGCGGCTTACGCGTTCTCCTCAGGTGGCGGTGCATCGAACTCGGACCCACCTTCGGAAGTCTCTCCGGCGAACGGGGCTTCCGCCAGTTCGCGCTTCGAACAGACGATGTCCTCAAAATTCTTATCTTGTTCGAGCTGCAGGGCGCCTAGCCTGGCCAATTCTAAACAGGCCAAGAAGTTGGCGATGAGCAGGGCCACGCTCGGGCGTTCGGGCAGGAGGGAAGTGAAGATGAACTTCGGCTCGGTTTCTAGACGCTTAAGGATGAACTCCATGCGGTCCGAGACGGTGACATTTTCGACGGAAAGATTACCCGGCTGGATGCGTTCGGCGAGGCGGCGGAGGACGTTATTAAAGGTATTCCAGAGTTCGATGCGTTCGGTGGGGGCGACGGGCCGCACGACAGCGTCTTCGCCTTCATTTTGGACGACGTAGCGAGCGAGCAGGCCTTGGCGGTCGTCGGCTAAACCGCGGATAATCGCGGCGGTTTCCTTAACGCGTTTATACTGGATGAGCTGCTGGACGAGGGCCCAGCGTGGGTCTTGGCCTTCCGGGGTCGGGAGCACCTCTTCTTCGGGCCGACTTTCGACCGGCAAGAGCATGCGGCTTTTGATATACATCAACGTCGCGGCCATGACGAAGAAGTCGCCGGCAAGCTCTAGGTTATCCTTCTCTTCCGTCCGGAGGATTTCGAGGTACTGCTGGGTGACCTTCTCAATCGGGATATCGTAAATATCGATTTCGTTCTTACGAATAAGGAAAAGCAATAGGTCCAACGGCCCTTCAAAGACGTCCAGCCGGATTGGCAGATCGGCTGGCGGCAAAATGCCGTCAGTCGGAATGGAAGAGGGGGTCGCGGATTGGTCCGTCACAGCTCAGAACTTGAACAAACCAGCCCGCAGGTGGAAGCCCAATGCACTATCCCCGTAAGCGGAGACCTTCTTCTGGAAGCCATATTCCACTTCCCATGAATTGCCGATGCGCTGCACCAGACCAATGGACTGGTAGATGGACTGTTTAGTCAGGGCATCGTAATTAGTCGTGATGACTCCAGAATACACGGAATTAAGGCGAATTTCGCCCGCCAACCAGATCTGGTTGGCGACTTGGGCCTGCCGGAGTTGATACCAGCCGAGGGAGGCTTTCCAGAAATCACCAGAATTGAAGGAAATCGAGTTGAGCGACTCGTGAGCAGCCCCGCCGCCGTTGGGGAGGCGCTGGTAGGAATCGATACTGACCCAAGGAGCCGGGGTGAGGCTGAGGTGGGCTTGGACGTCCGACTTATTGCCGGTGCCGGTGACGGCATCCTGCTCCCAGTTAGTGAAGACGTCGAAGCGAAGGAGATCGCGGGTACCATTGACGGTGTCGCGGGTCGCCAAAGTGTTACGCACGCCAATACGAGCCGCCTGTCGGGCCGTGACGCTAGCGGCGTCGGGGCGATCAGCTAGGTCGAGTTCTTGGAAGGCCGAAAGGGCCACGTTGTGGTCGGCCAGCGGGAGCACTCCGGCGCCTTGCTCCGCCCCCGGGAGGTAACGGTATTGGACGATTGGGCGAAGGGTGTGACGCATGCCATCAATCGACCAATTTTTAGCGACCAGTGCCCATGAGCCGGTGAGGAGGCCTTCGACGTCAAAGCCGACTTGCCCCATGACCTTAGTCTGGTTGCCGAGCCCGTTGAGAGCGGACGACCAATCGGTGGCCCGGGCCCCGATGACGGGTTTGAAAGTCAGCCAGTCTCCCGTGGCGAGCGGATAGGATAGGCCGTAGTAAAGGTCGAGACGCGCGGTGGACCAGGCGTTCGTCGGGGTGGTCCCGGCGGCAGGCTGTGCGTTTAGGTAGCCTAGGGCGGCGAAACCCCTTTGCTGGAGGCCGTGCCCACCCAAGGCCGTCTCGGCGAGGTCAAAGCGGACCTCAGGGAGCTTCTGGGTGACTTCCTGATAGTTATCGGCTTTGGCAACGAGGTTAGCCGAGAGCAGGCCGCCATTCCAAGGCTTGGTGACTTCGAGGTTTAACTGCGGGTTGCCGGTTCGTTCGGAGAGGTTGGGGCGGAAGTCGCGAACAAAATCAGGGTCGCTCGTGGCGAAGAGCTGGCCGGCGACCTGGACGCCGTCGGCGGTGCGGCCGTTAATCTCGCCGTATTCGAAGGCCCGCGTCCGCCCGGGGAGGCGGCCGAAGCTATCCACCAATAAATCACCGTGGTCGCTGATGAAGCCGGCTTGGAAGAAGCCTTTCCAGTGCGTGGTGGCCTGCTGGTCTTTGGCGTTATCGTACCTGAGGTAGGGACCGACCAGGAAGCCGGACTTACTGTAGAAGTCGAGGAGAGCCCCGACCCACAGCGACGGCGTCTGGCGGGCGAGCGTCGTGGTGCGAAGGTAAGACCCTTGGCGGTCCTTCGACCCCATATTGAGGTAGATATCGTAAGGGATATCTTGATACCCTTCTTGCCCGTAGTAGGGGACGTAGAAGAAAGGGAGGCCAGCGAGCTGCGGGCGCACCGCGCGGAGGGCAAGCCAATCATCCTTCTGTGTATACTGGGCGGAATCGATGTTCAGTGACATGCCGCTGGCGGCGGGTTCGTTGTGCCACATCCGCAGGCCCTTGATGGTCTTATCGCCTTTCTCGATGCGGAGCTCGTCGGCGGTCAAGTAGACGGGGTTGCGGCCGAAGCGGACCTGGGTCGCGACGATGATATCGTTCTTCGGGTCCAGTAGGGCTTTTTCGCCGAGGATGCGGAGGTTCCCCGTGGCGTAGACGACGTCGCCCTCTGCCCTGATGAGGCCGGTGCTGGTATCGAGTTTAATCAGTCGGGCGGAAAGGAACGCACCGTTCGAACTGAAGCTCGCGTTGACGGCGACGAGGACCTTACCGTTTTCCTCGTAGCGGAAGCTTTGGCCAGTGAGGCCGGGGACGTCGGGCTTGGCTTCTTGGCCCGACACGGGCCCGGGCGCAGGCACGGAGTCCGCGGCGACGCCGCTGAGGGTGAGGCCGACGCTTGCGGCAAGAATCCAAAATCGACGGCCAGGCATCCGTCCCAGACTTGTCGCTCTCGTCTACGTCTCAAGTATTTTCGGGTATTGCACGCTTGCGGCAAGGGGACGGCCGTGGATTGTCGAAGGATGCGCCACAGTCCCGCAGAGTTGGCCGCCCTCGTGGAGGGCACGGAGACCTGTCCGCACCGTTTCTTGGGTTCGCATCCTCTGGCGGACGGGGGTGTAGTCATTCGGGCGCTATTCCTTGGGGCGACGAGCTGTAAGGTGCTTAAAGATAAGGCTGCGCGGGGGAAGGAAATGGCCAAACTTGCTGACTTAGGGGTGTTCGAACTGGTTTATCCGAAGTCACCGGCCTTCCGCTACCGCTTCCAAGTCGGTTATGCCGACGGGACCGTGCTGGAACACGAAGACCCTTATCGTTTTCTACCAACAATTTCCGAGCAGGACTTGTTTCTAATCGGTAAGGGCGACGACCATATGGTCTTCAACAAGCTCGGTTCTCATGTCCGCACTTTGGCGGGGGTGGCGGGGGTCTCTTTTGCGGTTTGGGCTCCGTCGGCCCGCCGTGTTTCTGTGGTCGGCGACCACAACCTTTGGAACGGGCGGGCGCACCCGATGCGCTCCTTAGGGGCTTCGGGTATCTGGGAACTCTTCCTGCCTGGGCTCGGCGTCGGTGCCCGCTATAAATACGAAATCGTCGGCGCCCATGATCAAACGCCGTTTATCAAGACGGATCCCTGTGCGCTGCATTTCGAGCCTTCGCCCAATCATGCTGCCATCGTGTGCGACGTGGCGGGCTTCGTCTGGAACGATCAGGCTTGGCTGGACCAGCGTCGGCAGGCCGATTCCCGGGCTCGGCCGATGTCCGTCTATGAGGTGCATCCCGCGTCTTGGCGCCGTGTGCCGGAAGAGGGCAACCGCGTCCTCAACTACCGCGAACTGGGCACGCAGCTGGCCGAATACTGTACGCAATTAGGTTTTACGCACGTCGAACTCATGCCGCCGTCGGAATACCCGTTCGACGGCTCCTGGGGTTATCAGGTCACAGGTTTCTATGCGCCGACGCATCGCTTCGGCACGCCACTCGATTTCATGGCGATGGTTGACACACTGCACCGCGCCAACATCGGCGTCATCGCGGACTGGGTCCCCGCCCACTTCCCCCGCGACTTCTTTGCGTTAGCCCGCTTTGATGGGACGCATCTCTACGAGCATGCTGATCCGCGTCTCGGAGAGCACCAAGATTGGGGCACGCTGATTTTTAACTATGGCCGCCATGAGGTCCGCGGCTTCCTCGTCGGCTCCGCACTGTCGTGGCTGGAGCGTTTCCATATCGATGGCCTCCGCGTCGATGCGGTGGCGTCCATGCTTTACTTGGATTATTCGCGCAAGGCCGGCGAATGGGTGCCCAATCGGCATGGCGGTCGGGAAAACCTCGAGGCCGTCGAATTCCTCCGTCAGGTCAATGCGCTCGTGCATCTTTACCATCCCGGCGTGGTCACCATCGCCGAGGAATCGACGTCCTATCCGGGCGTGACAAAGCCCGTGGCCGAGGGTGGCCTCGGTTTTGACTATAAGTGGAACATGGGCTGGATGCATGACAGCCTCGACTACTTTAAACAGGATCCGCTCTTCCGGAAGTTTCACCACGATAAGCTGACCTTCGGGATGATCTACCAGTGGTCTGAGGCGTTCGTGCAGTCTTTTTCGCATGACGAAGTCGTGCACGGTAAGGGCTCACTCATCGGCAAGATGGCTGGCGGTGACGATGCGACTAAGGCCGCTAATTTGCGCTGCCTGCTGGCGATGCAATGGGCTTGGCCGGGCAAGAAGACGCTCTTCATGGGCTGCGAGTTCGGGCAATTCGCGGAATGGAAGTTCGACGCCTCGCTCGATTGGCACCTACTCAAGTATCCGCTGCATGCGGGGCTCCAGCGTCTCGTGATGGATCTGAATCGGCTCTACCGCCAAGATGGTTCCGTGGCGGCCAAAGATCTAGATTCGCGTGCTTTCGCATGGATTAACCCGAATGATGGCGACCAGAGCGTGTTAACGTTTGAGCGCCACGGCGATGACTGTGCGTGGGTGGTCGTCGGTAATTTCACGCCCCTGGAACGGACGTATCGCTTGGGTGTACCTTTCGCCGGGAGGTGGGAAGAGGCCGTGAACACTGACTCTTTGCATTACGCCGGCCAGGGCATCGGTAATCTCGGTGGCGTCCAGGCCGAAGCCAAACCGACCCATGGGCGCAGGCATTCCATCGAAGTGCGTCTGCCCGGTTTATCCGTCGTGATCTTCCGCCAGAAACGTTAAGGATGGCCCCACGCTCCAATCTTTTCCGTCTGTTAGTCGCGCAAGACCCGACGAATCCGCTATTCCGTTTTTCGCTTGGTCAGGAATTACTAAAAGAAGCGGTGGCCGCCGAAGCGATCGAGCATCTTCAGTTAGCAGCGAATGCGAAGGCCGACTGGATGATGCCGCGGATCTTATTGGGCAAGGCCCATTTAGCCCTCAGTGATCGCTCGTCGGCGCGCAGCGCCTTTGAGGACGCCTTACGCCTCGCCGTGGCTCAAGGCCACGAGGAGCCCGAGGAAGAACTGCGGTCGCTATTGGCTACGCTCTAAGTTACTCAACGCGTTCCAGCGTCACTCGACGCAAATCCATGACTGCAGCGCCCTTCTTCTTGAGTGGGCGGACCGTCAGGGTGTTCTCGCCGGCAGCTAAGTCGAGTAGGCCGACTTCGCGTGGGATGAAGCGTTGGAAGTGCCCCGTCTCCTCGACTATGAATTCAGCTTTCGAGGCACCGACCTCGAGTGCGACGGTCGAGCCGCCGCTCCCTTTACCACAGCCTTGGAGGACGCTCACGCGGTACTTACCGGGCTTGGCCACCTGGAAGGTCCAGGACGCGGTGTCGGTCGGGTCGACCCAGAAACCCAGCGTATCCTTTTGGGGCGGATCTTCGTATTTCAGTTTCTTTGCTTGGACCTTCGCGTCCCGGGCTTCGAGGAAGATGAGCGCATTTGGACCCGCCGCCGTGAATTCGTCCATGGCCTTGCGCCATTCGGCCATCAGCGGGCGCATCGCTTCAGAAGTCGGCAGCGCTTGGATGCGGGTGGCGTCGAATTTCACGAAGCAGTTGTCCCAGCGGGCGCGGTCAAAGTCGGGATTAGCCTTGATAGGTTCCGCGCCGACGCTGCGGCGCCAGGCTTCGAGTTTTCCGCGGAGGGCGGCCACGCGGGCGGGTTCGGTCGCAGCGAGGTCAGTCTTTTCACTCGGGTCTTTCGCGAGGTTGTAGAGTTCAAGGCTGCCGTCTTCGTACTGTTCGATGAGTTTCCAGTCGCCTTCGCGGATGACCCCGGCGGGTTTACCGCCTTGGTTCATGTAGTGCGGCTGATGCCAGTAAAGCGCCCGCGGGGTGGCGTTGGCCGGCTTGCTGTCGAAGAGCAGGGGAGCGAGGTCTTGGAAGTCTTGAACCGTGGGGGGGGTGACCTTAGCCAACGCACAGATGGTCGGACAGATATCGCCGAGCACGACGGGTTCAGTGATTTCGCGGACGGCGAGTCGACCCGGGAAGCGGATGATGAGCGGCGTGCGAATGCCGCCCTCGTAGACGAAGCCCTTACCTGCGCGCGTGGGCTCATTGTGGGTCGGCGGTGTTTCCCGTAGCTCCGAAACATGCACGCCGCCGTTATCCGACGCGAAGACCACGAAGGTATTCTTCGCGAGACCGTTATCTTCGAGCGCCTTGAGGACGCGACCGACGGCGGTGTCGAGCGATTCGACGAGCGCGGCGTAGGTGGGGTGGAAGGACTTCGCATTGGCTTCGATGCCCTTGGCTGGCGCGGCGAGCGGGATGTGCGGATTATCGAAAGCGAGGTAGAGGAAGAAGGGCTTCCCCTTGCTGCTTTCGATGAATTTCACCGCTGCGTCGGCTTGGCCGAGTTCGCCTTTACCGCCCTGCGGAGATTCCGCACCGGGATTGGCCCGGCCAGCAAAGTATTCGTCAAAACCGTGGTCGGTCGGCTGATGGCCCTTGCCGCCGAGGTGCCACTTGCCCACCGCCGCCGAGATGTAGCCCTTCGGCTTGAGAATTTGGGCGATCGTCTGGACGCCGTCCGGAAGATTTAGATTGATGGGTGCGGCGAGCGCACGGTGCGAGGCGCGGTCGCTGCGACCAGTGAGGAAGGTGGTAATCTTCAGGCGAGCCGGGCTCTGACCGGTCAGGAGGCCGGCCCGCGAAGGGGAGCAGACGGAGGCAGCGGCGTAGGCCTGGGTGAAGCGGGCACCTTCGGCGGCGAGTTTGTCCAAGTGGGGCGTGTTCTGATCCTTGCGGCCGAAGCAGCCGAGGTCATTGATGCCAAGGTCGTCGGCAAGGAGGATGACGAAGTTAGGCGGGGTCTCCTGCGCGGAGGCAGGGACCAGTGAGAGCAGGGCGCCGAGGAATAGTCCGAGGAGGAGGCGGGGCATGACTTGGGTTTAACGTCTCGCCGGGTTGTGCAAAGGGCAAAACCCACTTCGGTACCCTCATGGACCTTCGTTTAATCCAATTCGGCGTGGCGTGTATCGATGTCGCGATGGCCGCGGTTTCTTGGCTGATTTTGCTCTGCACCTATCCTGACTTCGCCCGCTGGCGGGCCGAAGGTTTCGCCGAGGCGCATGAGTCCTATACTCGACGCGTCGGCTGGGTCGTCGGGCCTTTGCTACTCGCCCAGCTGGGGGGTCATGTCTGGCTGACCGTCATCGCGGGCGGTGGCTTGGGCCTTGGCCTTGTGTTCGTCTGCTGGGTGTTAACGGCCGCCTGGTCCGTCCCGTGCCATCGTCGATTGCAGCTGCAAGGCCCTACCTCGCCGGCCTTGGGCAGCCTCATCCATTCGCACGCTTGGCGAACGGCCGTCTGGTTTGGCTTGGCTGTCTACTCCGTCCGACTGGCGGCGGGTTGACAGCAACGGTCGGGGCGTAATGCTCAACACTGATGAGGACAGCCGAACCGAATCCCGCCCGTAACGCCTCCCGCTGGGGTGCCTTCCGGCGCTTCTTGGGTTTTGTGGGGCCGGGTTTCTTAGTTTCGGTCGGTTACATGGATCCGGGCAATTGGGCGACCGACCTCGAGGGTGGTTCGCGGTTCGGATACGCGCTACTTTGGGTGATTCTGCTGTCGAACCTAATGGCGATTCTATTCCAGCATCTCTGCGTGCGTCTCAATGTCGCGACCGGCCTCGATCTCGCTCAGGCCTGTCGGGAGCGTTATTCGCCGGCCGTCGGTAAGTTCCTCTGGGTCTCGGCCCAGATCGGTATTGTCGCATGTGATCTCGCCGAACTGCTCGGCTCGGCCATCGCGTTACAAATCATCTTTGGCATCCCGCTCTTTTTCGGCGCGATCATCACCGCCTTGGATGTGTTGCTGCTTCTGGCCCTGACGCGCCTTGGTTTCCGTTGGCTGGAAGCCCTCGTCGCCGTATTGGTGCTCACCGTGGCCGCATGCATCGGCGTCGAGCTCCTGCTGGCCAAACCTGCGATTGCGGAACTAGTCCAAGGCTTTGTGCCGACCACGGACGTGTTGACTCGGCCGGGCATGCTGTTCGTTGCGCTGGGTATCATTGGTGCCACGGTGATGCCGCATAACCTCTACCTACATTCGTCGATCGTCGGCTCGCGTGATTTCGGGCAAACGGAAGCTTCCCGGCGCGAGGCCCTAAGCTTCGCCACCTGGGATTCCACGCTCGCACTCTGCTTGGCCTTTTTCGTCAACGCTGGCCTACTCGTGCTCAGTGCCAAGGTGTTCCACGGTCGGCCCGAAGCCGTGACGGATATCCGCGAAGCCCATCGGTTACTGGACGGCGTTCTGGGGGTGACCTTCGCCGGTACGCTCTTCGCCGTGGCACTTTTGGCCTCGGGTCAGAACGCGACCATCACCGGCACGTTGGCCGGGCAAATCGTCCTGGAGGGCTTTCTGAAGATTAAATTGGCGGGCTGGATCGTCCGTTTGTCGACCCGGCTAGCGGCGCTGGTCCCTGCCTTGCTGGTCATCGGGCTGGCTGGGGAGGCTGAGTCGGTGGCAAGCCTGCTCATCTGGAGCCAGGTCATCCTCAGCCTGCAGCTCGGCTTCGCCTGCTGGCCGCTCGTGCGTATGACTGGCGACGCTGAATTAATGGGCGCCTTCGTCGCGCCGCGGTGGATTTCAGTGTTAGGCTGGCTTGCTACCGCGTTAGTCGTCGGGGCTAGCCTGTGGTTTTTGCTCAATATTTAGGCCCAATTCTGAAACAGAAGGGGACGATTAATCTCGATATCTTTACTAAAGTAGTAATCTTTAAGTCTGCCTCCTTTAATTTCATGCGTTATTTTCCTCTAGTTACGCTTTTCTGGGCGGCCGTCGGTTGCGCCGAAGGGGAACCAGTGACCCTCCGTGTTGGGTTCTTCCCGAACCTGACGCACTCGCCAGCGTTGGCTGCTCGCCAACTCGAGCGCGAAGGTGCCGACTGGCACCTCGCCCACCTGCCGAAGGGCTCGAAGATCGAATGGCGTTCTTTCAATGCGGGTCCTTCCGCAATGGAGGCTTTGTTGGCCGGCGCGGTCGACCTCACTTACGTCGGGCCTTCGCCCGTCATCAACGCGCACGTCCGCACTAAGGGGAACGAGCTCCGCATCCTGGCGCCCGTCGCCAGCGCCGGTAACGCGTTGGTGATCCGCAAGGGCCTTGGTCTCAAAACGCCGAACGACTTCATCGGACGCCGTCTCGCGACGCCACAGCTCGGCAACACTCAGGACATCGATGCCCGCGTGTGGCTGCGTGCAGGTGGCCTGACGATTAAGGTCAATGGGGGTGACACCAAAGTCATCCCAGCGCAAAACGCGGAGCTGGTGTTACTCTTTTCGCGTGGCGATGTGGATGCAGCTTGGACAGTAGAACCTTGGGTGACGCGCCTCACGAGCGAGTTTGGCGGCGAGATTCTCTTCGAGAAAAAGGATGCAATCATCACTGTCTTGGCTTCTTCGAAGACCGCCTTGGCTAAGAACGGGAAGGGTATCGAAGCCTTCGTCCGCTCCCACTACGCGCTCCGCGATAAGCTGCTCGCTGACCAAGCGTGGCACGAGAAGCTCATCATCGCCGGTCTCGGCGGTGAGACCCGCTCGACCCCGCCGAAAGCTTCGCTCATCGGTCCGGCCCTCGGCCGCGTGATTTTCGACGCCCGTGAGGACGATGCCGCTCGCAAGGTTCGCCTGACGGCTGCCTTCACCCGTGCGCTGAAGGACTCCAAGGATTCCGGTCTGCTGAACGGCGACGCCCCCATCGCCCCGCTCTTGGAGTCATTGGTTTCCGACGCCCCCGAGGCTAAGTAAGAGTTTACAATCTATCGGGCCCCGCCTTGGGAGGTGACTCCTCTGCGGGGATAGTTTAATTTAAAGGTAGACCCTAATCCTGATAAGTTAACTAAACTTGACAACTTGAAGCCAGACCCTGAAATCTTCCATCGGTTTGTTCCATGAGTCTCCCCATCCATAAATCCAACGCCCAGGCGGCCTTGACCCTGCGGAACGTCACCAAGCGTTTCGATGGTTCGGCGGGCCGCGTCACGGCTTTAGAGGACATTACTTTGGATGTCCGGGAGGGGGAGTTCCTCGTGGTAGTGGGTCCTTCGGGTTGCGGTAAGTCGACGCTGCTTAGTTTGCTCGCCGGCCTCGAACATACCGATGAGGGCTCTATTATGCTGGGCGACGAGCCCGTGCATTCTCCCGGTCGCGATCGGCTCGTCATGTTCCAGCAGGATGCGCTCTTCCCTTGGCTCAATGCTCTGGAGAACGTCCTCTTTGGCCTCCGCCTCAAGCCGGGCCTCACCGACGCTGAGCGCCTCGAGTCGGCTCGTTACTACCTGAACCTTGTCGGTCTCGGTAACAAGGAGAAGGCCCGCCCCCACGAGCTTTCCGGCGGCATGCGTCAGCGCGTGGCCTTGGCCCGTTCGCTCGCGCCCAACCCGCGCGTGCTTCTCATGGATGAGCCGTTTTCGGCCCTCGACGCTTTAACCCGCGAGCAGCTTTACGGAGACATTCAGGAGATTTTCACGAAGCGCAAGAAGACCATCGTTTTGGTCACGCATAATATCCGCGAGGCTGTCTGCCTCGGCGACCGCGTCGTCTTGTTTTCGCCTAATCCGGGCCGTGTCCAACAGGTCTTCGACGTCAACCTCCCGCGCCCGCGCCGCATGAACGATCCGGCCTTGGCGAACCTCGCGGCCGAAGTCACCACGGCACTTTCCTCTCATCTCACCGCGGACAAGCAGTAAGGCCATGAAACTCCCGCGCTTTGTTATTCCGACCTTTATTGCCCTCGCTGCCCTCGGCGGCTGGGAATGGTTCGTACGCGTCGGCCATATTAACGACGTGCTCGTGCCGGCCCCGTCACACATTCTGCAATGGTTCTGGTGGGCGCTTTTTGATCAGGCCTCCTTCGAGTCCGGCCATTACCTCATCGCTCTGCAGAAAGGCGAACTCCTACCGGCGACCTGGGTCACCTTGCGTCGTCTGATTATCGGCTTCGCTATCGGCGCCGCCATCGGTATCCCTCTGGGCGCTCTCTGCGCCCGTGTCCGCTGGGTGCGCGACACGCTCGGTGTGCTCGCCTTGGGCCTGCAGACGTTGCCTTCGGTCTGCTGGGTGCCACTGGCGTTGCTTTGGTTTGGCATCCGCGAGGAAGCCGTCCTCTTCGTTGTGGTGATGGGCACCGTGTGGGCCGTCGTGATCGCCGTACAGGAATCCGTCCTAAACGTGCAGCCGCTTTACCTCCGCGCCGCCCAGACGATGGGCTCCAAAGGCTGGCACCTCTGGTCCCGGGTCATTTTCCCCGCGGCCTTGCCGGGTGTCCTCAGTGGGATGAAGCAGGGCTGGGCCTTCGCTTGGCGCTCGCTGATGGCCGCCGAAATCTTCGTTGTCATCGTCACGGGCTTTGGCTTGGGCTCCTTGCTCAGTGCCGGTCGCGAACTGCTCCGCATGGACCAAGTCATGGGCGTCATGGCGGTCGTCATGCTCGTCGGCTTGCTGGCCGACCTCGTTTTCTTCGCCCCGCTGGAGCGCTGGTTGCGCCGTTCCCGCGGACTGGAGCGCTGAGTTTAGTCGAGTCCGACGCTTTCCTCCTCGCCCTGCGAGGCGACGAGGCCCTACTTTGGGGGCATGTTCATCGACGAAGCCAAAGTCATCCTTAAGTCCGGAGCCGGTGGCCACGGGTGCGTCAGCTTCCGTCGCGAGAAGTTCATCCCGAAGGGCGGACCTGACGGCGGTAACGGCGGCAAGGGCGGCGACGTGGTCCTGCTTTGCGATCGTAACGAGGGCGACCTTCAGGCCTACCGCTGGCAGCCACACCGTAGCGCCCGCAACGGCACGCCGGGTATGGGTCGCCAGTGCGCGGGTCCGGATGGCGAGGATTTGATTCTCCCGGTTCCTCCGGGTACGCAGGTGGTCGATGATGTCTCGGGTCGCTTGCTTGCCGAGTTGACCGAACACAATGAACGCGTGGTGATCCTCGCTGGTGGTAAGGGTGGCATGGGTAACATGAACTTCAAAAGCTCGGTCAACCAAGCCCCCCGCCGCACGACTCCCGGTTACCCAGGTGAGTTCGGCACTTATCGATTAGTCCTCAAGACGATCGCCGACATCGGTCTCGTGGGCTACCCGAACGCCGGTAAGTCGACGCTCACCAATGCTTTCACCGCGGCCCGTCCGAAGATGGCGCCGTATCCATTCACGACACTTCACGTCAACGTGGGCGTCATTGAGTACCCGGAAACCTTTGGCCGTATCTTCATGGCCGACATTCCTGGCCTAATCGAAGGCGCCCACGAGAACCGCGGCCTCGGCCACCAGTTCCTGCGCCACATCGAGCGCTGTACCTTGCTCGTGTTCATTTTGGACATGGCCGGTAGCGAGAACCGCCAGCCTTGGGACGACTTCCGTATCCTCGAGCGCGAGCTCGCCCTCTATTCGCCGATTCTCGCGCGCAAGCCTCGCTTGGTTGTGGCCAACAAGATGGATCTTCCCGAAGCGGCCGCTAACCTCGCGAAGTTCTGCGAGAAGGTGCCAGTACTCGTCGTGCCAATTTCCTGCTACTCTCTTGAGGGTTTTGAAAACCTAAAGGCCACGCTCTGGAAGTTTGTGAAGGGCTCGCCCGAAGAACGCGCGTTGCTCCAGCCGACTCCAGTTAAGGTCAAGGCGGTTAAGGCTAAGGTCATTGCCAAGCCCGCTAAGCCTGCCGCCAAGCAGCCGGCCAAGAAAGCGGCCAAGGCTGTACCGGCTAAAAAGGCCAAGCCGGTTGCGAAGATCGTCGCCAAGAAGCCCGTTAAGAAAGTCGTTGCGAAGAAGGCCACGAAGCCTGTGGCCAAGAAGTCTTCTAAGCCTGCGGCTAAAAACCCCGTCGCTAAGAAGCCGGTCAAGGTTGTTGCCAAAAAGAAGGCCGCCCCAGTGAAGAAGGCGGCCGTCAAGACCAAGGCCAAAAAGAAGTAAGCGCGGCTTACTTCTTCTCGCCGGCGCGTTCCTTAAACTTCAACGATTCGGAGTTGAGGCAATAGCGCAGGCCAGTCGGCTTTGGGCCGTCTTCAAAGACGTGGCCGAGGTGGCAATCGCAGCGGGCGCAGAGGATTTCCGTACGGGTCATGCCGTATTTATTATCGGAGATGGTCGCGACGTTCTCCTTGGAGACAGGCTGGAAGAAGCTCGGCCAGCCAGTACCAGAATTGAACTTCGCGTCGGACGAGAAGAGCGGGAGGTCGCAGCAGACGCAGTGGTAGGTGCCGGTCTTCTTATTATCGAGCAGGGTGCCGCAGAAGGGGCGTTCCGTGCCCTTGGCGCGGCAGACTTCGAATTGCGCCGGCGTCAGACGTGCGGCCCAATCGGCATCGGTACGGACAATCTTGTCGACGAGCAGCGGCTTACCGACGCCGCCTTTGCCATCGTCAGGCGTTATCAGGACTTGCGGGGCTTTCGAAGAAGGGTTTTCGGCTTTGGTCATGGGCTTGGTTTCGGAAGGGGAGGTGGCGGCGAAGAGGGCGACCGCGAGGCCGACGGCGATGGGGAGTAGTAGGAGGGGCTTCATGGTATTAGCTGAAAGATTTTCCGCAGCCGCAGGTGCTGCTGGCGTTGGGGTTGCGCACTTCAAAGCCCTTGCCGTGCAGGCCGTCGTCAAAATGTACGGTGGAGCCGTCGAGGTAGGCGTGGCTGGTGGGGTCGATAAGGATCTTCATTCCTTGGCTTTCGAACTCGAGGTCGCCGTCCTTGCGCATGTCGAACGCCATGCCGTATTCGAAGCCGGAGCAGCCGCCAGTCTCAACGAGGACGCGGAGGATCGACTCCGGGTTGGCCTGGGCTTTCTGCAGCACTTGGACCTGTTGGGCGGCGGCTTCGGTGAGGTTGATCATGCCTATTACTTTATAGGTCTGCAGGCAGAGTCAAGGGGGGCTGTTTTAAACTCGCCCCGCCCCTAGCCGAAGACACCCTATTTTATCCCCATGCGCCCCCTTCTAAAGGCTTTCGGCTTCTCGATTCTCTTAGCCTTCCTCCTCAATGCGGTGATGGTGCTCGTGGTGTCTTTATGCCTCGGGGACGCTCCGGAACTGGGCGACCTCGTGGGCGGAAATATTTTCCGCATTAATTGGGAGCACCTCGGGGAAAGTACTATCGAGGTCGTACCGGTGATGCTCTACGGGGCCTTTGCGCTCCTGCAGTCCTGCCTCTTCTTCCTGCCACTGGCGCCTAAGCTGACCCTTTCGGCTCAGCCCGCGGCGCTCTGGCCGCGACTCCTCGGGGCCGCTTTTTGCACGGCGTTTCTCGTGGCACTACCGTTGTTCGCGTTACTCGATGTCTATTACTTCCTACCTGGAGCTAATCCCAAGGAATTCGAGAGCGGTGCGTTCATCATCGGTATCCTCGTCGCTTGGCTGGTCTCGTGGATCGTCTGGACAGCCATTCTCCTGCGCCGCGTCCGCACCGACGAGTCCGCTTTGGAGTCATCGCTCTTTCGCACGAGCAAGGTCTCGCTCGTCGGCTTGGCCCTCTGCGTGCCGTGGTACCTAGTGCTGCGCCGCAAGCAATCCTGTGCCTGCAGTCTCGGTACGTTCGTCGCCTTGGTCACTGGCCTTTGGTCGCTATTGGTGATTGGTGGCCCGCTCTTGCTAATCTTGGCCCGTGACCGTCGGCTGCGTGGCGCGGTGAAGGGCGACTGATTAAAGCTCGCAGCCTTGCTGGGTCTCGCGCGTCGGCCGCGCAATGAGTCCGCGGTGCGGTTCTTCGGGGTAGCGCTCCGTGGTACGGGCACCGAGGAGGTGAGCGTCGCAGCACTTCAGGAGATCTGACATCGTCTCCGTGCGGCGCATCTCGAATAGGAAGCGACCCTCCGTGTCGATGGAGAGGCCGATGAAATTCAGGAATTTCTTCAGGCGGCCGGCCTGGCGGTCGACGGCCATCGCCTGGTCGCAGCATTCTTCGGCGATTTCTTGGATATACTGCCGGACGTCCCCGAGCGTGGGCGCGAACGGCGCCCGGCCTTGCTGGACGGCCCGCCATTGCTGGAAGATCCACGGATTCCGGATGGCGTGGCGGCCCATCATCATGCCCCAAGCACCCGTCTCGGCGAGGAGTCGCTGGGCTTTGGCAGAGCTCGTCACGTCCCCGTTGGCGATGACCGGGCAGGGGACCGACTTCACCGCATGCGTGATCGCAGCGTAGTCGACCTCCGACCAGTAAAGCCCTTTGACTGTGCGGCCGTGGACCGTGAGCAGGTCGACCTGGTGCTTGGCGACCAGCGCGAGGATGGCGTCGAAGTGGCGTTGATCCTCGAAGCCGATACGCATCTTCACCGTGAAGCGTCCAGGCGTTTCCGCGCGCATGACTCCGAGGAGCTCGTCGATCTTGGCTGGGTCGCGGAGTAAGCCGCCGCCGACGTTCTTCCGATAAACCTTGGGGGCGGGGCAGCCCATGTTGAGGTCGATGCCCGCGATGGGGTATTTCTGGAGCAACTTGATCGTACGCACCATGTGGGGCGTGTCTTCACCGATCAACTGGGCAAAGACTGGGCGTCCCGTGCCGTGGTTCAGGAGCGAGTCGACGATGTGCTTTTCCGGCGTCGACGATTCATGCACACGGAAATACTCGGTCACGAACCAGTCAGGCCCCTCGCGCCGTCCGATGACGCGCATGAAGCCCGTGGTGGTGACATCCTGCATCGGCGCCAATACCGATGGACGGGTACCGGCGACCTGCGGGTCGGGCAGGGGAGTACTCACGCCTGCTTCCGGAGGCGGGCGAGCGTCTCCGTCATGTCTTCGCAGGCTTCGATCACTTGGCGGCTGAGGAAGACTGGACGCTTGGCCTTCACCGCCAGCACCAACGCGTCGCTGGGACGCGCATCTATTTCGGCCACCTTGCGGGCGACGGGGCCCTCTTGGCTCAGGACGATACGGGCAAAGAAAACGCCGTCTTTAACTTCCAGGATGACGACATGCCCGACCACGGCGTCTAAGCCGAGCAGCAGGTGCAACATCAGGTCGTGCGATTGCGGACGATCCGCCACCTTCCCGGCCAAGGCAGCCAGCAAGGCTTCGCCGACCGAGGCGTCGACTTGGATGACGATAGTCTTGCGCTCGGTGACCAGGAATACGGCCGTGCCACCCTTGGTCGGAATGACCTCGAGGTGCTGGACGGGCAGCACGGGCAGATTGCTCATGACGAAAGCATTTGGGCTATCCATTGCGGTTCGCAAGCCTGACTGCCTGATTGCGCCCGAAAGCCGTCGCATATTCCTCCCAACCAACCTTGAAATTAACCTCTTTTAGGGCAACTTTGAACTGTGCACCCTTTTCTCAAAGACGATTTTCTCTTCAATTGGAGCCAACTCCAGCCAGCAACGATTGAGCCAGACATTCGGGAGGCCCTGCGCCGTGCACGCAGTAACGTCGACGGCTTCAAGAAACTTTCCGGCTCGGCGCTGACTTACGACAATGTCCTGCTGGGCTTCGAGAACGCCACGCGCGAGCTCGGTCGCAGTTGGGGCTTGGTCACGCACCTCGATGCCGTGCTCAATTCGCCCGAACTTCGTACCGCCTACAATGCACTCCTACCAGAGGTCACGGCGTTCTACACCTCGCTGACGCTAGACGCGGAAATCTGGGCCGTCTTCAAGGCGTACTCCGCCACCGCCGAAGCCCGGGCGTTGACCGGCGTACATGGACGTTTCTTGCAGGAGACGATGGCCGACTTCGAAGAGAACGGCGCGGACCTTCCGGCTGCACAAAAGCAACGACTCGCTGAGCTGAACGCGCTCCTCGCCGCGAAGACGCAAAAGTATTCGGAGAACGTCCTCGATTCGACTAATGACTGGGAGCACTTTGTCACCGACGAAGCCCGTCTGGCCGGCCTCCCAGCCAGCGCGCTCGCGGCCGCTAAGCAGGCCGCCACCGGTAAGAGTCGCCCCGAGGCCTGGCGCTTCACGCTCCAGCAGCCGTCCGTTTCCCCGGTACTTCAGTACGCACAAGATGACGACCTCCGCCGTCTCTGCTGGGAAGCCCTGACCCAGGTCGGCCACAAGGAGAAGTGGGATAATACCTTGCTCGTGTCCGAGATTCTCGCCCTGCGCGACGAAAAGGCCCGCCTCCTCGGCAAGGCGCACTTTGCCGATTTCACTACGGCTCGCCGCATGGCTCGCCACGGCGCCACCGCCCTGACGTTCATTGAGGACATGGCGAAACGTATTCGCCCGAAGTTCGAGGCGGAGATGTCGGAGCTCGAAACCTTTCGCGCCAAGCAGGCCGGCGATGCGGTCCGCGTGTTGCACCCTTGGGAGTTCGGTTACTATTCCGAGCAGATGCGTCGCGAGTTGCACGGCTTCGATGATGAAGCCCTGCGCCCATGGTTCCCTGTTGATGGCGTGATTGCTGGTATGTTCAAATTATTCGGTGGTCTTTTCGGCATCCAAGTCGTGGGCCGTGATACCGTCTACGTCGATGCGGCCGCGGGGACACGTCAGGTCGTCCGGGCGGCTGACCCGCGCGTGGACGGCGAGCCCGTCTCCGTGTGGCACCCCGAAGTTCGCTTCTATGAAGTCCGTGATGGTGACAGGCATCTCGGCTCCTTCTATACCGATTGGTTTCCGCGCGAATCCAAACGCGGCGGCGCTTGGATGAATTTCCTGCGCACGGGTGGCCCGCGCCGCGATGGTTCCTTTGCCCCGCACCTCGGTTTGATGTGCGGTAACTTCACACCTCCGGTCGGCGCTAAGCAGGCGCTCCTGACGCACGACGAGGTCACCACCGTCTTCCACGAGTTTGGCCATTTGCTGCACCACGTCCTCTCCGAGGTCGAAGTCGAATCCCTCTCCGGCGTGCGCGTTGCTTGGGACTTTGTGGAGTTGCCGTCGCAGATTCTCGAGAACTGGTGTTGGGAAGAGGAGTCACTTGCGCTCTTCGCCCGTCACCACGAGACGGACGCGACCCTACCGACCGAGCTCCTTGCTAAACTGGAAGCGGCCGCGAACTTCCGTGCGGCCTCCACCTGCATGCGGCAGCTCTGCTTCTCGAAGCTAGACCTCGATCTACACATCCGTGCCCAGGAACTGAAGGACGCCGACCTTGATAAGCACTGGAATGATGACCTCGGGGCTTGGCAGACCCGGACGACCCGCCGCCTCCCTTCCATGGCCCGGCGCTTCAATCACCTCTTTTCGGACGCCACCGGCTACGCGGCTGGGTATTACTCTTACAAATGGGCGGAGGCCTTGGAGGCCGATGCCTTTACCCGCTTCCTCAAGGAGGGTGTCCTTAATCCCAAGGTTGGGCGCGAGTTAAGGGCTAAAATCCTCGCTAAGGGTAATTCTGAGCCCGCCGAGAAGGTTTTTCGCGATTTCATGGGCCGGGACCTCGATTCTGAGGCTGTCTTGGTCCGCGATGGCTTGGCCTGAGGCCCTCCCCGAGTGACGGAAGCGTAAAAATGCCCACTAAGTGGGCTGGGACGCCTTATTCCCCTTGCGCCAAGGGGGTTTTTCCTATGCGTAAGGCCTTTACAGATGAATCTACGTAACATCGCAGTCATTGCCCACGTCGACCATGGCAAGACCACACTCACCGACCGCCTGCTTTACCAGTCCGGCATGTTCCGTGCCGAGGACCTCGACAAGCTCGCCGGTGGCCAGCACGGCCTCATCATGGACTCGGGTGACCTTGAGCGTGAGCGCGGTATCACCATCACCGCGAAGAATTGCGCCATCAAGTGGACCGACCCGCGCGATCAGAAGGAATATAAGATCAACCTGATCGACACCCCGGGCCACGCGGACTTCGGTGGCGAAGTCGAGCGCGTGCTCAACATGGCAGATGGTTGCCTCCTCGTCGTTGACTCCTTTGAAGGCCCGATGCCCCAGACGCGCTTCGTGCTTTCCAAGGCCCTCGCGCTTGGTCTCAAGCCCATCGTCGTCATTAACAAGATCGACAAGGCCTCCGCCCGTCCTGACGCCGTCGTCGACGAAGTCTTCGACTTGCTCGTCGCCCTCGATGCGCCGGAGTCCGCCCTCGACTTCCCGATCATCTACGCTTCCGGCCGCGAAGGCTGGGGTACCCTCGACCGCGCCAAGACCGTGGAAGGCCAGCGCCCGATGGACCTGATGGACCTCTTCTACACCATCGTTGACAAGATCCCTGAGCCCTACGCTGAAGGTTCCTCCCGCGGGGCCGCTGCCGGCTTCAAGTCCCGCGCCGAGGCCCTCGCTAACCCGCTCCAAATCATGGTGACGGCCATGCTCTACTCCGACTACGTCGGTCGTATCGCCGTCGGTCGCGTGACCGCCGGGAAGATTGCCCCTGGCATGCCTGTCATGATGGTTGCCCGTAGCGGTGAACAGTTCAAGCAGCGCGTCCTTGAGGTCGAAGTCTTTGAGGCCCTTGGTCGCGTCAAGTCCCAGGAAGTCGCCGCCGGCGATATCTGTGCCGTCATCGGCCTCGATCACGTCGAAATCGGCGCGACCATCACCGATCTGGAGAACCCCCGTCCCATGACTCCCGTCAGTGTCGACGAGCCCACTGTGACCATGGCCTTCCGCGTCAACGATTCGCCTTTTGCTGGTCGCGACGGCAAGTTCGTCACCGGCCGCCAGGTCGGCGAGCGTCTCATTAAGGAGCTCGAGAAGAACGTCGCCCTCCGCGTCGACCGCGTCACGGGGGATGACTCTTGGAAGGTGTCTGGCCGTGGCCTCATGCACTTGGGCGTCCTCATCGAAACGATGCGCCGCGAAGGCTTCGAACTCTCCGTGGGTAAGCCCACCGTCATTATGAAGCAGATTGATGGCGTCGAGTGCGAGCCGGTCGAAACCTTGGCGGTCGACTGTCCGGAAGCCTCACAGAGCGACGTGATGTCCCTCGTCCTCGGTCGTCGTGGCGAGCTCCGTTCGATGGATGCCAAGGCTGGCACCAGCGGATGGATTCACATGGAATTCAAGGTTCCTTCCCGCGCCCTCTTCGGTCTCCGCACCCTGATGCTCACCACCACCCGTGGCGATGCCGTCATGTACCACAATCTTCTCGGGTATGAACCGGTCCGCGGCGAAGCCCCTCATCGTGCCGCCGGCGTGATGATTGGTGGAGAAGGCGGCGCCGTCACGGCCTACTCCTTGGACCGTCTGTACGACCGCGGTGACTTCTTCGTGAAGCCGACCGACGAAATCTACATGGGTCAGATCGTGGGCGAACATTGCAAGGATAACGACCTCGAGATCAACCTCGTCATCAACAAGAAGCTCTCGAACGTGCGCGCTTCCGGTTCCGACGACGCGGCCAAGATTAAGCCGATGCGCCAGATGTCCCTCGAGTCTTGCCTCGAATACATTGAGTCCGACGAGATGGTCGAGATCACCCCGAACTTCATCCGCATGCGTAAGCGTTACCTCACGGAAAACGAGCGCAAGCGCTTCGACAAGTAAGCCGTCGGGTTACCCCGGCAGCGTTAGTTCGTAACGATGGCCTCCATCCGCAAGGATGGAGGTCTTTAGTTTCCAGAGCCCGCGGGGAAGGTGGGTGGCGACGCGTTCGGGCCATTCCACCAGCACATTCCAAGGGGAACGGGCCACGTCCCAAATCATAAGGTCATCGAGCCCGGCACCGGACTTCAGTCGGTAGGCGTCGACGTGGAAGACCTGGCGACGCCCCTCATGGACGTTGAGCAGGGCGAAGGAGGGGCTGGTGATGTCACCCGTGACCCCTAGGCCGCGCACGAGACCGCGTACAAAGGTCGTCTTGCCCGTGCCGAGCTCGCCTTGGAGGGTGAGCACCGTATCAGGCGGCAAGAGGGCTGCAAACGCCTCGGCGGCCCGTTCGGTCTCTTCGCCCGAGCGGGTGACAAGACCGGCGGTCCAGGACGCGAGGTCGGCAGGAGGAGCCATCCGGAGAGTCTTTCGCGCCAACGAAGGGCAGGCAAGACCACTTCACATATCAGGCTTGGCTCTTAAACAAAAGACCCGGCCAAGTGGCCGGGTCTCGTGGGGAACTCTGGGCGCCTCTCTTACGAGACGATGCCGAGGGGCTTGATGGACTTCCAGCCGCCGCGGGTGAAGTCGGGGCACTGGATTGGCATCGAACCGTCCTTCACCGAGCGGACGGAGATTTCGAGGATCGAGGACCAATCGGCCGCATCGTAGACGGTCATATCAGGGGTGATGCCTTGGCGTAGGCAGTCGAGCATACGGAAGTTCATCACGTGGTCCATGCCGCCGTGGCCACCGACCTTCTTGGCGGATTCCCCGACCTTCTTAATGAGCGGGTGGGCATTGGCTTTCATGAAGGCCTCGAGTTTCTCGTCCTGCAGCCAGCTGTGGGCGTTAAGCTTCATACCCTTGACTGCAGGGTGCGGGTTGGCGGCATCGATGGCCAAGCGGCCGGGGTAGCCAAAGAACGTCGCCTGTGTTCCGCTGAGCGCGTTGATGCGGGAGTAAGGGCGCGGGCTGACGACGTCGTGCTGAATCATAATCGTGCGGCCGAGCTGTGTCTTAATGATGGAGGTATTCATATCGCCGCAGACGTACTTCTCGTCCTTGTGCTTGCCGCCGTTGGGGTTCTTGGCGTCGCGGTACTGGGAGAGGTTGAACTCCGGCGAGGAGACTGAGACCACGAACTTAAACGCGTCCCCCCGGCCGATGCCCAGGTACTGCGCCACTGGGCCGAGGCCGTGCGTGGGGTAGAGGTTGCCGTCCATAAATGTGTGATAGTTCCGGCGCCAGCCGCCTTCGCTACCGAGCTGCCAGAGGACGTCGTGCGAGAGGTTGTGGATGTAGGCACACTCGGCGTGCTTGAGGTCCCCGAAGAAGCCCTGGCGGGCCATATTGAGTACGAAGAGCTCTTCTTCGCCGTAGCAGCAGTTCTCGATGATGGCGCAATGGCGCTGCATCTTCTCGGCCGTGTCGACCAAGCGCCAGCACTCGTCGACCGAGACGGCGGCGGAAACTTCGACGAAGGCGTGCTTACCGCATTCCATGGCTTTGACGGCCATCGGCACGTGCCATTCCCACGGGGTAGCAATATAGACTACGTCAATGTCGTCACGGGCCACCATCTGCTCCCAGGAGTTTTCGTTCTCCATGTAGATGACTGGCTCCTTGCCGGTGACGGCCTTGACTTTGGCAGCGGCGCCCTTGGCGCGATTCTGATTGATATCGCAGACGGCGACGACTTCGGCGAAGTCGATATTTAGTGCAGAGTTGAGGTGGGTGGAGCCGCGGGAAAGGCCAATGAACGCGCATCGGACCTTCGGGAGGGGCTTGGTCTGGAGGTCCCACACGGGCTTATTGCCGGCGGGGCGGGGGCGCGTGACGCTGATTTCGTCATGGCCTTGGAGCTTAAGGTTCTTGGGGTCTGGTGCAGCCTCGGCGGTCGGAATTGCACCAAAGCCTAAACTGAGGCCAGCGAGGGCACTCAGCTTCAGGAAGTCGCGACGGTTATTGCTTTCGGGAGTATTCATGGGGTGCGTTTAAGACACCCAATACCAACCGCTGTTGCAATTGTTTTGCTAAGGATAACTCCCTAATTCCAGTTTATGAAGCCTTCTGTCCATTTAACGCCGAACACTGCTAGATTACGCACGGCATGACCCGTAAAACACGGGATGAGCGACCGTTCCGGATTCAGCGGATTGAACCGAGCCAAGTAGAGCCAAATAGAAGTTACGAAAGCAAAGATAGCACTGATGCGCCCTTGGGTACTTCGGAGGTCGAAGCCATGGATAGCGCTGAACACCACGGAACCGATGAGGATGAGCGCGAGGAGTTTGCGGCCGCCAAAATAACTCGGTGCGGTGAACCCACGGAAGACCGCCTCTTCGATCACCGACGCGCCGAGCATCGCGAGGAGGAACGAAGGATCGATGGTGGACTGGTGGGTCGTCACGCCCCAGCGATGTTCCACCGCCGTTTCGGCGATGGTGATTAAGATCATCACTGAGGCGATGAGGAGTGAGGCCTGCCAAGGCGCACTGGAGGTGCCGGGCCAAAAACTTTCTGGGCCGTTCGTCCGCCGCCGCTTCAGGTATTCGTAAGACCAGGCGCCCAGAAGGCCAAGCCCGAGGAGGAAGTAGAGCTGCGCCGTGAGGGTGTGGGTCGCCATGGGGCTTTAGCGGACGCCGAGAATCCAGGCTTGGTAGGCGGGGCTCACGTGGGTCGCGGGGACGGCGAGCCACTGCGGCACCGCGTACGGATGGTGGCTGTGTACCCAGGTCCGTAAGACCAGTTCCTGCATGGCGGTGAGTTTGAAGGTGATGCGGTATTCCTCTTCAGCCTGCGTTTGGCCTTCCCAGACATAGTGGGAGTGAATGGGACCCTCCACCTGCGCGCACGCCGCCAGCCGTGCGGCCACCGCGCCCGCGGCCAGCCGGTCGGCCTCTTCCCGCGTTGGCAAGGTCGTCCAAGCGACCAGCACACCGTCAGTCGTTGGGCTCGCTGCCATCCTGTAGATACTTCTCGGTGATGATACTAATCAGGGCGTCGCGCGCTTCTTGCACCGAGTCCACGTGCACATACAGGTTGCGGTCTTCGGGTGAGACCATGCCCCACTCGTGTAAGACCTCGAAGTTCAGGAGCTTCTTCCAGAACTCCGAACCGAAGAGTAGTATCGGGAAATGTTTTTTTGTTTTGCCCGTTTGGATGAGCGTCAACATTTCGAAGAGCTCGTCGAACGTCCCGAAGCCGCCCGGGAAAGCGACCAACGCTTTGGCGAGGTAGAGGAACCAGTATTTCCGAACGAAGAAATAATGGAATTCGAGGTCTAGCTCCGGCGTAATATAAGGGTTGTGGCTTTGCTCGAAGGGCAGGGCGATGCCGAGGCCAACCGAGCGACCGCCGGCTTCGAAGGCCCCGCGATTGGCGGCCTCCATGATGCCGGGACCACCACCCGAGCAGACTAAGAAGCGCTGCCACTCAGGCAACGAGAGTGACCACTTGGTCATTTCGTAGGCGAGTTCGCGACAGGCTTCGTAGTAAGGGGCGCTGCGCAGGTTCATTTCCGCGATGCGTAGTCGGGCAGAGCATTCTGCACCGGAGCACTCGCCGCGGGCGATGAGTGCTTTAACCTCATCATATTGGGTGCGGGCCTGTTCGAGGGGCAGGGTACGGGCCGAGCCAAACATGACCACCGTGTTGCGGACGTTGTATTTCTTGAACCGGAGGTGGGGTTCAGTGAGCTCCGTCATGACGCGGATTGTCCGGGCCTGGGGGCTGCACATGAACTCCTGGTTCAGGTAGGCGCGCTGGGGCAGGGGGCGCTTTTTTCCTTCTTCGGGGCTCATTACCCCCATCTTTCCCATCCTAGGGCGTCCTGCCAAGCCGGGAAGCGTGGGGCTTGACAGGCTGGGCGGGGTGTTCTTGGCTATCCCCTTCAAACGCCATGCAACCCACCTACCGCCCATCTAAAATCTCCCGCGCCCGCAAGTGCGGTTTCCTCGCCCGCTCGAAGACCAAGGGCGGCCGTAAGGTCATCGCTGCTCGTCGTAAGCTCGGCCGCAAGCGCCTCGGCACGGCTTCCTGGAAGTAAGCGCATGCGTCTTCCGCGGGAACGTCGGATTCGTGCCTCGGCCGATTTCCAACGCCTCCGCTCCCAAGGCTCGCGGCTAGACTGCGGGCCTTTTCTTTTGAATATCGGCCCGGCGGAGGCGGGGGCGGAAGTCGAGCCCGCTCGCTTTGCCGTCGTGGTCGCCAAGAAGGCTATTCCGTTGGCGGTGAACCGGAATCGGGCCAAACGCCTGGTGCGTGAGCTCTTCCGGACCGACCCGGAGGCTTTACCGGCGGGTTGGGAGGTCGTCCTCATCGCCCGCCCGAGCTTATTGCGCAAGCCGCTCAAGGACTTACGACGGATTTATGCCGTCGCTGTCGCCGGAGCCGTGGCGAAGGCGTCCAAGCAGGCCGAATGAGCGTATCGCCGCCATCTTGGTTGGCACGCGGCGCCTTAGGGGCGGTCGCGTTCTACAAGAAGTTCCTCTCCAAGCCGCTGCACCTGATCCCCGGTTCGGGCTGTCGCTTCTACCCCACGTGCTCTTGCTATATGTCGACGAGCTTGGAGCGATTCGGCTTTTTTAAGGGGGTCTGGCTAGGTCTTAAGCGCCTCGGGCGTTGCCATCCCTGGGGCGGTTCTGGTGTCGACGAGGTGCCCGAGAAGTAATTAACCAACCGCCACGCCGGCAGCCAAAAAGGCTCGCCCCCTCTTGCGGTTTGCAGGCATCCTGCGGGCGTGAAAGCACTGCTTCTTCGGAACTTTCGGACACGCCAAGGTGGCACGTGGCTACTAGCCTTGACTTACCTCTCGCTCGGCACGGCCTTGCGACTCGGCTTCCTGCTGGCTTCGGCCGGCGAGGTGTCTTGGGGACTGCCGACGTTTGCGTCCCTGTTCGTGGGCTTCCTTTTCGACGGACTGATGGCTTGGTTCCTGACGTTACCGTTGGCGTTCCTTAGCTTGATGGGTGGCGCCGCCTGGCGTCGTTGGGTGCTCGTCCCCGCCTGGTGCTTCGGGGCGTTCTTGTTTACGTTCTGGAAGGTTTCCGAAATCCTTTTCTGGGAAGAATTCAGCGTGCGCTTCAACTTCATCGCGGTCGACTACCTCATCTACACGACCGAGGTACTGAAGAATATCAAGGAGTCCTACAACCTCCCGCTCATCGTGGCGGCGGTATTCTTGATCGCCGCGGGTTTCTACTTCGTCTGGCGCCGCTTAGGCTGCACGCAGTTGTGGGCCGAAGGGGCCGTCGCGGATGGCACGCCCCGCTGGCGGACATTGGCTTGGATGGGCACGCCGTTGTTACTGCTCTTGGTCTCCGCCTACGCCGTTGGCCGGCATGACCTCAAGGCGGCTTCAACCGTCCATACGGGCATGGGCGAACGCTTGGTCGCGGGTCTGCGGCACATGGGCGATCCACAGCCAAGTTTTGCCAACAGCTTCGACACCGAGCTCTCTAAGAACGGTGAGTATTCCTTCTTGGCGGCCTTCTGGGCCAATCAACTCGAGTGGGCGCGCTTTTACCCCTCGGCGCAGTCCGACCCAGTCGCTGGCCTATCCAAGCGTCTACAGGCCGATAAGCCCGACGGTATCACGCGTGAGGTGAAGCCAGCTGGCCCCGCCCGCCGCTTGAACGTCATCCAAATCACCATTGAGAGTCTGAGCGCTGAGTTCCTCGGTTGCTACGGCGACCCTGCCTACGCGGCCAAGAACCTGACGCCTAACCTCGACCTAATCGCCAAAGACTCGCTCTGGTTCCGCCATTGCTACGCGGGCGGCACGCGCACGGTGCGTGGCATGGAGGCACTGTCGCTCTCCATCCCGCCCATTCCGGGACAGTCGGTACTGCGTCGCAAGGGCTGCGAAGATCTTTGCACTTTGGGTTCGGTCTTGAAGCAGGCGGGCTACGACACCGCTTTCATCTACGGTGGCGATGGGTTCTTCGATAATATGAACTATTTCTTTGGGGCGAACGGCTATCGTCTCGTCGATCTACCGCGTCAGCTGGAGGCCGGCAAGAAGATGACTTTCGGTAACGCATGGGGGGCGTGTGACGAGGACGCGTTCGCTTGGTCGCTCGAGGAGGCCGATAAGGCCCATGCGGCGGGTAAGCCATTCCATCATTTCGTGATGACGACTTCTAACCATCGTCCCTACACCTGGCCGGCTGGCAAGATCGACCCGAAGCTCGTTGATCGCGAGGGTGGGGTGGCGTATACAGACTATGCCATTGGGGCTTTCCTGAAGGCCGCCCAGTCTAAGCCTTGGTTCAAGGATACGGTCTTTGTGATCGTCGCCGACCACTGTGCTTCCGTCGCCGGTAAGCGTGAGTTGGAAATCCGTAAGTACGAGATTCCTCTCTTTATCTGGTCCCCCGGCCATATCCCCGCCCGTCGCTTTGATTCAATGATGAGCCAGATTGATACGGCCCCCACGGTGCTGGGGATACTTAACCTACCCTACACCTCGCGCTTCGTTGGGTCCGATGTCTTACAGCCAAGCTACCAGCCACGTGCGTTCATCAGTAACTACCAAAAGGTGGCCCTGCTCCGCGGCGATGGCTTGTTAACGGTCCTGAAGCCGGTGCGTAACGCCACGCAGTACCAGGCCGACCTCGCCACGGGCGCACTCTCCCCGCGGGTACTGGTGCCCGGCGATGTCGAGTCCTTACAACAAGCCCTCGACTATTATGAAGGAACCGACCGTCTTTTCAACCAAGGTGGACTCGCTAACCCCAAGCGCTGAGCGCCCGTCGCTACTTTGGCCCACTTTCGCGGTCATCGGCGTCGTCGTCTTTTTCGGCATGCCGGGGCTTGGCGGCGAAACCGTTGACCTGTGGCTTCAAGGGCTGTTTTGGGACGGTAAGGCTTGGCTGATTCCGCATGAGGCGGCCTGGGGTCGGTGGTTGGCTTATGATGGCCCGAAGGCAGTCATCATTGCCTTTGCGGTCTTCATTTTGATACAGGTCGTCCGCGCGATGCTCCACGGACAGTCTGCTCGGCTCTATTGGTTTACCCTCGCCTGTCTCGCCGTCGTTCCGGTACTCTGCACACAATTACGGGCGTGGAGCCATATGGCTACGCCGCTAGACCTTAAACTCTACGGAGGGGTTTGGGATCACCTCCTGCTGTTTCAAGCGAAGCCCGTCGACTACCCGAGCCACGCGTTTCCCGCCGGACATGCCAGCGGTGGCTTTGCTCTTCTCGGTCTTTATTGGTCTCTGCCTAAGGCTCGTCGGGCATGGGGCCTTTGGCTCGGCCTCGGACTAGGTACTTGGATGGGCCTCTACCAAATCGCGCGGGGCGAACACTTCCTCTCGCACACTTTAGCCACGGCCGCTTTGGCGTGGCTAGTGTGCGTAGGCTTAGTCCTTTGCATCCGTCCGCAGCCGGACGGCCCGCAGGCTTAGTTCGTCCAGCTGGTGATGTTGTCCGCGCGGAACGGTCCGTTTGCGTTGGACTCATCACTGTAGGTGGCGGGGACGATGCCTGTCTTCGACATCGGGTTAGTACCAGAGTCATCCCAATAGTCGGCAAAGCTCGGGGCATCGACGGGATTGGTCGGCTCAATGTAGTTCGCACTGCAGCTGACAATGAGGAACCCTGGGGTCAGCCAGAAATTGAAGGGTGAGGCGAAGACTCCGGTCGATGTGTTCTGGATTGGTGTCGAGGAGCTGGGGAGAATGCGGTAGCGGTAGTCATACGGATTACCCCAAGGGTCGCGGAACTCAAAGGCCGCCGCGGCCCCACCGGTCCAGTCATTAAGGCCAAGGGACTTGTCGTCGTTGGATTTCACCGCACCGACACTGAGGAAGGGCTTCATCTTGCGCGTCGAGCCGCCAGGTAGAGTGGCGTCGTTATAGTTCTTGAGCGCGACGGAAGTGCCGCCGGTACTGATGGCCGTACTGACGAGGCGCTTGCGGCCGACCAGTTGGTCGAAGAGGTCCTTGCGGAACCCGGGGTCATCGCCGCCGGCGAGTCCGCCCGTATTACGGCAAGGATAGTCACCATAAATCTTCTTGTACATTTCACTGGCTGTGGTGAGGGCCGTGATTTCCCCTTTGGCCGTGGCCTTGTTGTTACCGTTCTTGGCCGCCTTGAAGAGGGAGAAAGTGAGCGAGGCGAGGATGGCGATAATCGCCATCACGAGGAGGAGCTCGATGAGGGTGAAGCCACGGCGGGCGGGGGTGCGGGTCGACATGGGGCGGGGTAAGCTTAGATGTGGCGGGAGTCGTTTTCGTCTTTTTGGACGTAGCCCGAGTCCTGCCGCTGGTGATTGACGGCATTCTTCTTTAGGTAGGCCTGATAGACGTCTTCAGCGGACATACCGAGGACTTGGGCAATCGAGATGAGGAAGTGGAAGAGGTCGATGACCTCGACACGGGCGTTTTGCTCGTCGAACTTCTGATACTTGGCCCACCACTTCCAAGGGACGGAATCGGTCAGCTCGGCCATCTCTTGCTGCATCGCGCGGAGGTAGTTCAGGGTCCACTTCACCTTTTCCTCCTCGGTCATGCCGGCGGTTTCGACGCCGATGCGCTTGTTCAGCGTTTCCTGCATTTTGAAGATTTCTTCGAGCTTGTCGGCCATGGCATCAATGAAAGGGTCCCCGCGACTCTGGGCAACCATGTAAGCAGGGCCTGGAGGGCTAACCCCGCCCCGTTCGCCCCGCTTTCTCGCTTCCCCTGATGGGCAAGGTGGCTTCATTGTCGGGTCGTGCCCGCCGCCTCCCTCCAGTCCGCCCTCCGAAAGCCCGAAGTCCTCTCACCTGCGGGGGAATGGGATTGCGCCAAGGCCGCGGTCGAGAACGGAGCCGACGCTATCTTCTTTGGGGTGGGGCGCTTCAATGCCCGCGTCCGGGCCCAAAATTTCGAGGAAGCTGATCTGCCCAGCCTCATGGCCTACCTGCATGGCCGCGGGGTCAAAGGGTACGTGACGTTCAATACGTTGATTTTCCCCGAGGAACTGGCCGAGGCTACCCGAGTGCTCCGCACCATCATCGCCTCCGGGGTCGACGCCGCGATTATCCAGGACGCCGGTATCTGCCGCCTGATTCGCCGCATTTCGCCAGACTTCCCCATCCACGCCTCGACGCAGATGACGGTCACGAGCGCCGCCGGGGTCGACTACGCCCAAGAGCTGGGTGCGTCTTTGGCTGTGCTCGGGCGCGAGGTGTCCATTCCAGAGATCGAAAAGCTCCAGGCCGAACAGGGCACGAAAAAAGTACCGCTCGACCTCGAGGTCTTTGTCCACGGCGCCCTGTGCGTGGCCTATTCGGGGCAGTGCCTGACCAGTGAGTCGCTCGGTGGTCGCTCCGCCAATCGTGGTGAGTGCGCCCAAGCTTGCCGCTTACCCTACGAACTGGTCGTCGACGGGGTCGTTCGCGATCTCGGGGATAAGGCCTACCTGCTCTCGCCGCAGGACCTAGCGAGTATTGAGGTGGTGCCCGACTTAATTCGTGCTGGGGTAAAGTCCTTGAAGATTGAGGGCCGCCTGAAGTCTCCCGAGTACGTCGCCGCCATCACCAAGGCTTACCGTCGGGCCGTGGATGCGGCCTGGGACGCTTTTGCTCAGGGCGGCAATGCCGATCAAGCCGCCCAGCAGGTACGCCGCGAAGAGGACTACGCGATGCAGATGACTTTCTCCCGTGGCCTCCATACGGGTTGGCTCCGTGGTATCGATAATCAGCGCTTGGTGCATGCCCGCTTTGGCAAGAAGCGCGGGACGTTACTCGGCACAGTCGTCGATATCGCTAGCAATGGTGTGACGATGCGCCTCGAAGGGCCGCTGAAGCCTGGTGATGGCGTGGTCTTTGACCAAGGTAAGCCGGCCGAACGTGAGCAGGGCGGTTTCGTCCATGGCCTCGAGCCCGCTCGGGGTGGCCTCACGTTCGTCCGCTTCGGTCGCGCCGACGTGGATTGGTCGCTGGTCGTACCAGGCGCGTTGCTCTGGAAGACGAAAGACCAAGAGCTCGACAAGCGCCTACATGATTCGTGGGACCGCGAGCGACCTAATTACCGCCGTGCGATTTCGGTTAAGGTCATCGGACGTCTAGGTCAGCCGTTACGCGTCGAATTTAACGATGGGGAAGGGCATGTGGTCGCCGCCGATTCCGCGATGCCCTGCGCCCAGGCAGAGAAGCGTCCGATGGATATCGACACCCTCCGTGATCAGCTCGGCCGCCTGGGCGATACGGGTTACGAAGTCGGCGACGTCCAGGCGGATCTCGAAGGCGCTCTCATCGTCCCGGTCAGCGAACTCAATCGCCTCCGCCGTGAACTCTCCGACCGACTCACCGAGCTCCGGCAGGTACCGCCCGTCTGGACTTTACTCCCGCAGGATTCAGCCGCTTGGCAGGTGCCGGCTCAGGTCGTGCCGGCAACGTTGCCGAAGCCAGAAATTATTACCGTCATCCGGGAGCCCGAGCAGCTCGAGCCGGCGTTGGCCTGGGGTGCTCGCGTCATCTACGCTGAATTTGAAGACCCTAAGAAGTTCCGCGCCGCGGTGGCCCGTGTACGAACCTACGAGCAGGAAGCTGGTCGGCAGGTCGAGTTCTGGGCCATGGGCCCGCGCGTCCACAAACAGGGCGAGAACCGCATCACCGAAATCGTCCTTTCTTGCGAGGCGGATGGCTATCTCGTCCGTAACCACGAGGATCTCCGAGCCTTCGCGGGTAAGCGTCGTCGGGCTGATTTTTCTCTTAATATCGCCAATGGCCTTACCGCCGAGTGGCTCGTTAAGCACCATGGGCTCGAAGGCGTCACCGCCTCGTATGACCTCGATTCCGCCCAGCTGGCGGCGCTGCTGAAGTCCGCCCCGCCCGCGTGGTTTGAGGTCACCCTCCACCAGCACATGCCGATGTTCCATATGGAGCACTGCGTGTTCTGTGCCTTCCTTTCGAAAGGTAAGGATTATCGCGATTGCGGCCGACCGTGCGACAAGCACCGCGTCAAACTCCGCGACCGCGTCGGGGCCGAACACATCCTCAAGGCCGATGCCGGTTGCCGAAATACTTTATACAACTCGCGCGCCCAGACTGGCGCTGAATACGCGACCGAGCTGCTGGCCTTGGGCGTGCGTCGTTTCCGCATCGAATTTGTCGACGAAGATGCCGCCACCGTTACGCGCACCTTGGAGCGCTACCAAGCGCTCTTGGATGGCAAGATTACCGGTACCGAATTGTGGAATGACCTTAAGGTCCTGAATCAACTGGGCGTCACCCGAGGCACGCTGCGGGTGCGCGTCTGATTAGGCTTCGTCCTTCAGACGGGGCAGGAGTCCGGTGATACGGCGAGAGTCGGACGCGTTCCGCACGGCCATCGCGTAGGCGGTGGGGTCGCCGACGAGGATGACCTGCTTCCGGCCCCGCGTTACTGCCGTATAGACGAGGTTGCGGGCAAGCATGATGCTGTGCTGCCGGAGCAGGGGCACCACCACGGCGGGGAATTCGGACCCTTGCGACTTATGGATGCTCACCGCGTAGGCTAAGTGCAAGTCGCCCTGCTCGCCTCGCTCTAGTTCCACGCGGGTCCCGTCGAAGTCGATAAGTAGGTCGCCGCTTTCGGCCTGTACGTCGAGGACCACGCCGAAGTCCCCATTGAAGACGAGCTTGTCGTAGTTGTTGCGCGTTTGAATGACCTTATCGCCGATGGTGATGCGTCCTGGGCGTGCCCCGGCCCCGCGGAGTTTCTCCTGGAGGGCCGTATTGAAGGCCTGGATGCCGCCTGAACCTTTGTGCATCGGGGCGAGTACTTGGATGTCGCGTAATGGGTCGAACCGAAGTGCTTTCGGCAGGATCTCACAGCAGAGCCGCGTAACCATGCGCACGCAGGCCTCAGGGTCGTCCGCCCGGACGAAGTGGATGTCCTGCGTGAAATCGAGTTTCGTCGGGTCCTCAACGGGCGGCGGTGGGTTCGTGTCCCCGTGTAGGATGCCGTGGGCGACGGTGACAATCCCTGAGCGGGCGCCTTGGCGGAAGACCGTATCGAGGCGTGTGACCTCGGCGGCGCCGGATTCAATAAGGTCGCCGAGGACATTACCGGCACCGACGGATGGGAGCTGATTGACATCGCCCACGAGCAGGAGATGGGCCGTGCCGGGGATGGCGCGGAGCAATGCCGCCGCGAGCTTAGTGTCCAGCATGCTCGACTCGTCGACGATGATGAAGTCCGCCGACAGCGGGTTCTCTGCGTTGGCGGTAAAGCCGCCCGCAGCCGGATCGAACTTCAGTAACCGGTGGATGGTCGAGGCTTGGACGCGCGTCGCCTCCTGCATGCGCTTGGCGGCACGGCCGGTCGGGGCGCCGAGCAGCACGTGGACGCGCTTGGCGACGAGGATATCGCAAAGTGCCTTGAGAATGGTCGTCTTGCCCGTGCCAGGCCCGCCGGTGAGAACGCCTACTTTGCTGCGGAGGGCCATCATCACTGCAGCGGACTGCGCTTCCGAGAAGCCGAAACCCGCGCGTTCCTGAGCCCAGGCCACGGCTTTCTCGGCGAGGATCGCCGGTAGGCTGCTGGGTGTGGCCCGCAGACGCCGAATAGAAGTCGCGATGGAGCGCTCGGCATTTTCTTGCGGACGGAGTTGCAGCAAGCGGACGCCTTTGGCGTCGAGCACGCCGACGGCGTTTTCCTTCATCAGGACCTTCATGCGGTCCTGGACGATGGCACGATCGACTTCGAGGAGTTCGGTCGACTTCTCGAGTAAGCCTTCTTCAGGGTAGGCGCTATGACCTTCGCCCTCGAGTTCCTCGAGGCTATGCAAAATGCCTGCGTCAACCCGCTGCGGGCCCGCCGTGGGCAGGCCGAGGTTGCGCGCAATCTTGTCGGCGGTCTTGAAGCCGACCCCTTCGACCTCGCGGCAGACTCGGTAAGGCTCGGTGATGAGTACCTTCTTCGCGTCTTGTCCATAGGCCTTTACGATGCGGAGGCAGAGCGCATTGGTGACGCCGTAAGTCTGGAGGAAGACCATGACCTCGCGCAGGGCCTTTTGGTCTTCCCAGGCGGCCTTGATGGATTTAGCACGTCCCGGCCCGATGCCGTCCACCTCGCGCAGGCGGGCGGATTGGTTGGAGATAATGTCGAATGTGCGCACCCCGAATTTAGCGACAATCTTATCGGCATAGGTTTTGCCGATGCCCTTGATCAGGCCGCTCCCGAGGTACTTACGAATCCCGTGCACGGAGGACGGCAGGCGGGAGGTGAAGCTTTTGACGCGTAATTGTGGGCCGTGCTGCGGATGGCGTTCCCAGAAACCTACGAGGTCGACGGTCTCGCCGCATTGCAGGCCCGTCATGTTGCCAAGTACGATAGTCTTTTCGCCGGCCTCGGGACTAAGCTCCGCGATGGTGAAGTGGGTTTCCTCGTCCAACCACAGGATGCGTTCCACCACGCCCGAAAGCTTGATTTCGGGCCCGCGGGGATCTTCGCGCGGAGGTGACATGCGTGGCGGCATCATTCGGCCCGCTTTCGGCCGAAGCAATCCCTTACAGACCGAAGATATCCCTCTGCAGTTCGGCGAGCCCGGCGTGAATCGAGTCGGGCTGGTACGGTGCGAGCTCTTCGGCGGTGTGGGTACCGGTGGTCACGCAGTATACGGCGGAGAACTGTCCGTTGCGGGCAGTCTCGATATCGAACGGCGAGTCGCCGACCATGACGGTGCGGCGCGGGTCCGTCTTCAGCGTGCTGACGACGAAGTGGCTGAACTCTTTTTGCGGCTTACGCCAAGGGTGGACGTTCGTCCCAAAGACTCCGTCAAAGAGGTGAGCTAGCCCGAGGTGGGCCATGATCTTCTTCGAGTTCTCATCGTCCTTATTAGTGTAGACGGCCGTCCTGACGCCGCGGGCTCGCAAGGCTTTGAGGATTTCTTCGCAGCCGGGGTAGATGCGGAGGCCATGGAACATCACGGAAGGGAAGTGTTCGCGGAAGAGGCGGGTGGCGGTGGGGCCGTTGGCTTCGCCGGCGAGTTTGACGACGGTGACGTTGACCGAGCCGCCGACGGCTCGCCGGATTTCCTCGAGGGTGACGCCGGGCAGTCCCATCATGGACATGACATCATCGTAGCACCGGTGGATAGCCTCGAAGTTATCGACGAGGGTGCCATCGAGGTCGAAAAGGACGGTTTCGGGAAGGTCAGAGGCCATGCTACCGACTAATCAGGAGGCACTGGGGCGGGTTTCCAAGTTTGGATTTGCACGCTTGGCCTGCTCCCCTAGGTTGCCGCTTCCTTCCTATGACCTTCTCGCTGGACCTTACTAAGCCCCTAAGCCGCGTCGGCTTCCTGGTGAACCTTCTATTCCTTTCCGTCGTCTTTTCTGGCCTATCCTGGCTGAGCTTCGGTTACATGACCCACTCCCTGCCACACGGGGCTATCCTCGCGGAAGAGCAGGCCATCGCCCAAAAGGCGCAGGACCAGGCTTTCACCAAGGCTAAGGCCGCCGCCAAGGGTAAGGTTTTCGACGAAAAGGCTGCCTTGGCTGAAGCCAAGAAAGCGGGCCTCGAGGCTGCCGAGAAAAAGCACGAAGAAATTCACCACCACGCCGTGGGCGGCTGGGCTCCTTTCGCGGTGTTCCTCCTGATCATTTCGGCCATCTTCTTCGCCGGCTTCCTGTCCATCGCCCTTCAGCGTCGTGCCAATGAAGCGGCTAAGAACGGACTACTCGTCTTCATCGCCCATGTGGGTGCTTGGGCGCTTGCCACCTTTATCGCTTTCGAGCCCTTCCTTTCGCACCACGGCCTCACCAAAGCTTGGTCGGTCGTTGGCATTCTCGGTCTAGTCCTCATCGTGCCGATCGCCATCGCTGGCGAAGGGTATGCCGATGACCACGGCCACTGAGATTCGGGCTTAGATTCGGCCGACTTGGCTGAAGTCGTATAACGTGTGACTAATCAGACCTCGCTCTAAAACGGCGAGGTCACTGTTTTCTTCGAGTTCGATGGCCTTGCCATCATTCCAAGTAAAGCGGTACCCCAGCTCCGAAGGCTGGAAGAGTGAGCCATGGCGGACGAGGGCAGGGCTGGCACGTTCCATGGGCGTTGTGTCCGTCACTCCGGCTGGATAGTTGAGGCTGTGGACTTCGAGCCCTCGGTGGGGTTGTCCAACTAAAGCCTTAGCGAAGCGCGCGGCATGCCGGCAGGCGGTTTCAAGGTGCGGGCGGAGTTCAGGTGGGCATTCGGCCGAGGTACGGTGGACGCGTGCAAAAATCGCTTGCTCGAGGTCGAGTGAGCACGCCACCGCGGGGATGCCCCACGCCGTGCCTTCGATCGCGCCCGCTATGGTGCCGGAACTGAGGCTGAGCGGCATCGTGGCGTTAAAGCCAATGTTAAGGCCTGAAAGGACCACATCGGGCTTCTGCCTGAGGAGGTGGCTGAGGGCGATGTTCACGCAGTCCGAGGGGGTTCCATCAATCGACCAAGCCTCGTCGCCGAGGCTTGGGTAGGCCGCCACGGTGACCTTGCGGTGGCGGCTGAAGGCCCGGCCAATCCAGCTGCGCTCACCTGAGGGGGCGGCCACTTTGACTACAAAGCCTTCGGCTTGGCAGGCGGCCACCAGCGCATGGAGGAAGGCCGTGCCAATCCCGTCGTCGTTCGTGAGCAAAACCGTGGGCTTCATGTCGCGTCACAGTGGTACTTTCCGCCAAGCGGGCAACGCGGAAGGTTAGGCCTGCTTGGAGGGGTTGCCCGCTTCGAGGGCGACAATCTGGTCGCGGAGTGCCGCGGCCGACTCAAAATCTTCTTCTTTAACCGCTTCCGCGAGCAATGCTTGGCAGGCCGCCAGTTTGGCTTGGCGATCGGCGGTCAAAGCCTGCGGTCGTCGGCCTTGGTGGGCCATGCCAGGCTGGAGACGGGCAATGGTCGCCAAAACCTGCTCCGTGTGGACTTGGTAGCAGGTGGGGCAACCGATGCGGTGGGTGCGCTCGAAATCTTGCCAGCGGAAACCGCAAGACGGACACCGGCCCCGTCCGGTTGGACTAGGGACGCTCAGCTTATATCCTAATTCGACGGAGGGGAGTAGGCCTCCGGCGACCGGGGCGGTCACGACCGGGCACGCTTGGCAACAGCCGAACGACTCCGCCTTGCCCCCGGAGACGAGGGTGAAGTAGGTCGAACAGGGCTGGGTGCAGCCTTGGCACTGGGACGGGCGTTGATCCATCAACGAACAGGCTGACCGTTCGCGGGCATATTTCAAGCGTGGGCCGAAACCTTTTCAGGTTGAAGCCCTGCTCCCGCTGGATTGCCTAGGGGTAATGCTTTGCACCGTTCTTCCCATCGTCCTGGCAGCCGAGACCGAAAAGGGCGCCCTCTGGTATTTCCGACAGATGGACAGCGCTGGTTTGGCCGTCGCGGCTGTCCTTATCATCTGTTCCTTCATTGGTTGGGGTGCGATGATCCAGAAGTGGTCCGATGTCCAAGAGCTCCGCCGTCGTAATCACGGCTTCGACCGTCGCCTCCGCGATCAACATTCCGTGATTGCGCTCAATTTTCCGGGTAGTGGTAATCTTTGCCCTTATGAATACCTCGTGGCTGAGGCTGTCTCCGCGGTGCAGCGTCACAAGGGCCGCTTGGTTCGTCCGTCGGATGTGCGTCTCTGTATGGGGCACGTCGAGAACGCGCTGCAGCGTGGCGTCTCCCGTACGATGGTGAAGTACGAAGACAAGATGGTCATCTTGAGCTCACTTGTTTCGGGCGGTCCGTTCTTAGGCCTGTTGGGAACAGTGTGGGGCGTCATGGTGACGTTCGGTGCCTTGACCGAAAAGGCTAGCATCGCGCAGCTCGCTCCTGGCGTGTGCGGTGCGTTAGTGACCACCACCCTCGGGCTCCTCGTCGCCATCCCGGCAACCTTCGGCTACAACTATTTGCTGACGCAGGTAAAAATCATGAGCACCGAGCTGGAGAACTTCGCCAGCACCTTGGCCGACCGCGTCGAACTCGAACTCGAAGCCGAGGCTCGTCTGAACTTCGAACAACATCAGCAGCGCGAGCTTTTGCGCCGCGCCGCCGCGCAGGTCGCCGCCGTCTCCGCCCCTGCGAGCGCAGCGCCCGTCCCCGCCGCTGAGCCTGCCGCGCCCGGGGAATTGCCGGGTTGGGAAGACGCCCAGTAACCATGGCCCGTTCTTTTTCTAAGCAGACCCGTCTGCACGTGATGAGCGAGCTCAACGTGACGCCGATGCTCGACCTCTGCTTCGTGCTATTAATCATTTTTATGATCGCCACGCCCGTGCTGGAACAGACGACCGCCATTAATTTGCCGAAATCCGATAAGGGCGTGGGCAAGGCGGCTGACTCCAAGACGCAGTACCGCTTTGTAACCATCGGTGCTGACGGTGGCCTCGCCATCGGCAACCGCGCCGTCAATCGGCAGCAGCTCGAGGTGGAGTTTGCCCAGATTGCCGCCTTGCCTGAAGCCGATCAGCCCGTTGTCCGTGTGCGCGGGGATGGCGGGCTGACGTATCAGAAAATCATCGACGTCCTATCGTTGGCTAAATCTAAGGGGCTGACCAAGGTAGCCCTTGACTCGGAGATTCGCTAACATGGCTGAAGGCAGCAAAGGCATTGTCGGTTCGATTGCGGTCCACCTCGGCATCGTCGCTGTGCTCGTCGGGGCGTCGTGGTATGCCGCCCGCCACACGGGTGATCCGATCGAAGCCAGGGATATCCTGCTGGTGAACTTGGACGGTATTCCCGGCCGCAAGGCTGGCTTGGTCGGCGAAAAGGCGGGCGTCGCCCGTGGTCATGAATCCGGCACTCAGAGCGGTATCAAGATCGTTAAGATCAAGCCCCTCGATGTGGAGAAGATTAAAGAGGAGGCCCGCGAAGCGCAGGCGCAGGCCAATGCGGAGCGTACCAATGCGAAGGCGGACACCGCCAAGACGAGTAAGACCTCGACCTCGGGTGTAACCACGAGCCGAACGACCTTTAGTGATTTTCAGAGCAAACAAAAAGGTGGCACGGGCCGTTCCGCTGGTTCCGTTGGTTCCGTCGGGAGCGTCAGTATCAAGAAGGGCCGTAACTACGGGGAAGGTAATAACGGTGGCGACGGTGGAAGCGCTTCCGAACAGCAAATCTACGCCGGCACCGTGACGGCGCGCTTCAAGTCGGCCTGGGCCGATATTATCGCCGCGGACGGCGCGGCTTCGGCCGCCTCCTGCGGCGTGGTCGTGAGCGTCGATGCCAGTGGCACCGTGACTTTCGCCTCGTGGATTAACCGCCCGAAAGATGCGCACGTCGCCGAACTGGTGAAACGTGCTTGTGCCCAAATTGGTAACTGTGGTCCGCCGCCAGCCCGCAAGGCTTTTGAGATTGAGTTCCCGAACGTCGGGGTGTCCGAAGGGTGAATCCGCTTAGTCGCGGACTTCGAGTACCATCTGGACCTCGACGGAGACGCCGAGGGGTAAACCATTAACGGATACGGCCGCCCGGGCGTGCTTGCCGGCGTCGCCGAAGACTTGCAGGAGAAACTCCGAAGCGCCGTTCAGCACCTTGGGGCTATCGCTAAAGCCATCGATGCCGTTGACGAAGCCGTTGACCATCACAACGCGCACGACCTTGTCCAGTGAGCCTAGGGCCGCCTTGGCGTTGGCCAGGGAATTGAGCGTGCAGAGGCGGGCCGCTTCTGCCGCTTGCCGAAGGTCGATTTCGCGCCCGACTTTGCCGAGCGAGGCCACTTTGCCATCCTTCATCGGCAGCGTACCGGCGAGGTAGAGTAAGTTGCCCGTGCGGACGGCGGGGACGTAAGCACCAGCGGCGGGGGGCGGCGTGGGGAGCACAATGCCGAGTTCGGCGAGGCGGGATTCGTGAGACATAAAGGTTACCAGTATTGCGGCCACCGGGTGGGCCGACGCAGGTTGTGGACGAAGAGTGCTATAATGACAATCAGAACGGCACCGGTGAGCGTGGGAAATAAAAGGAAGCTCCAGGTGGGTTTAAAGGCGAAGACGATGAGCGGGTTGGAACTCGCCGGTGGGTGCACGGTGCGGGTGGCCTTCATCACTGCGATGGTCAAGCCTACCGCCAGGCCAGCACTCCACCACTCCGGGCCCAAGCCGTGCAAGCAAAGCAAACCAGCGCCCGTCCCGATGAGGTGTCCGAGCACGGTATTACGCGGCTGGCTAAACGGGGAATCCGGGTAGGCGAAAGTCAGTAGGCTACTCGCCGCAAAGGTCCCTAGGAGTAGGACGTAACTTAAGTGGGAGGTTGCGTAAGCTAGCCCAGCCACGATTACGCCAGCGATGAGCGAGGTTGTCAAAATCGCTCCCCAGGAGGAACGGCTGGGAAGGGGCGCACCTGCCCCGTGAAATTTTTCGAAGAGTCTGCGGAGACGCGAACCGGCGCTCACTTAACCTTCTTCATGCCCTCGATGAGCTCGCTGACGAGTTCTCGGGAGCGACCCTTGATTTCCTTGGTCAGCGTAGCGTCGGACGAGCCGACGGCTTTCTTGGTCTGGACGTAGGTCTGGGCGAGGACGGGCTCGCGGTTGCGGGCGATAGTGGCGTTGTCGCGGATAAAAAGCGTCACGTCAGCTGAATAGCGGCCGAGGCCGCGGTCGAAACGGATCTCAATGGTTAAGAGCGGGGTCGAGCCTTCGGGGTTCGCGCCGCTGTATTCCTTCGGCGTAATGCCAGCGCGGCGCATTTCCAGCTCGATGCCATCGCGGATTTCCTGGCGAAGTTCACCATCTTCTGGGCGCGGGTCGACGGTGATGACGTCGATGAAGAAGTAGGAGATGCCGCGGAGCCTGGTGAAGGGGTTATCGGCCGAGCGGACCTTGGCTGGATCATCTAGGCCTTGAGACTGGAGGCTTCCCGTGATGAAGGTCAGCAGGGCGGCGAGAACGAGGGCAGGGAGGCGCATGTTATGTTAAGGTATCTTTAAGTGTGCCGGCCCCGGGGCGGGCTTCAATCTCCTTTCGCCGGCACCAGCTTCACACGGTTCAGGGGGTGCTGGTCGAGGAGGGTGGGGTACCAGCCGTGGACCTCTGGGCGGATCAGGAACTTATTCTTGTTAAAGACCACCGGGATGATGGGGGCCCCTTCGATCAAGCGTTGTTCAGCCTGCTGGAAGAATTCATAGCGTTTGGTCTGGTCAATTTCGCGGGCGGCGGCGCCGATTAGCCGGTCGTATTCGGGGTCGCTCCAGTTGGTCTGGTTGAGCTCGTTGCCGGTGATGAACATCTCCAAGAATGTGTTGGGGTCGTTGTAGTCGCCGCTCCAAGCCGAGCGGGCAATCTGGTACTCCCCTTTGTGCAGGGCGCTGAGGTAGACCTTCCAGTCGAGGTTGCGGAGTTCGATCTCCACCCCGAGCTGCTTGCGCCACATTTCTTGGTAGGCCTGCGCGGCCATCTGGGAACCTTCGGAAGTGTTCAGCAGGTATTCCAGTTTGGGGAAACCTTGACCGCCCGGATAGCCCGCCGCGGCGAGCAAGCGACGCGCCTCGTTGAGGTCAGTACTCCACTGGGGGCGGGACTTGAAGCCGCCAGTGCCGGGCGGCGTCATGTTAAGGGCGGGGGTCTCGCCAGCCCGCAGGACGCGTTCGGCGATCAGGTTGCGGTCAATGGACATACCCAGTGCCCGGCGGACGCGCACATCAGCCAAGGCCTTGCGGACGGGCTCGTTGTCTTTAACGTCCGTATTGATCCGGATAAAGGCGCAGGAGAGGTAAGGGTCGAGCCGGAGGAACGGGGCCTTTTGTTCGCGAAGCTGCACGATCTTGTAGGGCGGCACGGTGCCGGTGATGTGGAGCTCGCCGCCGCGGAAGGCGCGTTCTTCGGCGAAGAGGTCGGTGATGGCACGGAACTCCACGCCGTTCAGCGCAATGTTGGTAGCGTCCCAATAGCCAGGGTTCTTGCGGACGATGATGCGGCGGGCGACTTCCCAAGATTCCAGCGTGAAAGCACCGTTACCGACGAGGTTGCCGGGGCGGGTCCAGAGCGTATGCATTTCCTCCATGTGGCCGAACTTCAGGATCGTTGGCGGGTGCACGGGCAACCAGCTATGGTGGCAGATGAGCTGGAGGAAGTAAGGCACCGCATTATCGAGCTCGATGACGAGCGTGCGTGCATCGGTGGCCTTGAAGCCGACCTGCTGGAAGTCCTTAAGTTTACCTTCGTTAAAATCTTTGGCGCCACGGACGCAGTGCAGCATCGACGAGTATTCGGCTCCGAACTTCGGCGAGAGCATCCGTTGGAAACTAAACAGGAAGTCCTGCGCCGTCACGGGGTCGCCGGTGGACCAGCGGGCGTTAGTCCGAAGTTTAAAGGTCCAGGTCTTGCCATCCGGCGCCATCGTCCAGCTTTCCGCCACTCCGGGAATGGGGTGGAGGTCGACGGGATCATAGTTCACGAGGCCTTCGAAGAGGGAGTAGACGATGCGCGATTCCAGTAGGCCGGTGACCTCCTGCGGGTCGAGGCCCGAGGGTTCAGCGTTGTTGTTGATCACCAAGATGCCAGCCTTGGCCATCTGGGAGGCTGTGTCTTCTTTCGGCTTACAGCCAACGAGGGCCACGAGGGCGGCGACGAGGGCGAGCGAGAGGCTTCGCGAGGGGCAACGCATAGGGCGAGATTAGGTGGCTGCGGGCGGGGAGGGCAAGTGTGCGGGTGGCGACATTTTCCGCTTTCTCCGCCTAAATGAGCGACTAGCGTCGAGACATGCCCCTCCTGACTCGTCGTGATATCGTCTTGGTCGCCGTGACTGCCACCCTCTGCCTCGGTTTGCCGGGCTTCATCGCCGCGGCCTCAACCCCGGAACCTAAGCCCGCCAAGCCGCCGATGGGCTCGCTGGCTTTTGATTGGGAGAAGTTGGTCGTGAAGACTTCAGCAAACGGTGCTAGCCGCAAGGTATGCCAAGGTCCGACGGCCACACTCGACGAGCTCGAGTGTCATATTACGACCCTCAACAAAGGTATCGCCGCCCACCCGCCGCATCGCCATGCGGACGAAGAGCTCATCATCGTCAAGGAGGGCGTCGTCGAGGCCCTCGTCGCCGGCGAGTGGGTTAAGCTGGGTCCGGGCTCCGTCATCTTCCAAGCTGCCAATATCGACCACGCGATTCGTAACGCTGGGGAACAGCCGGCGACCTATCACGTGATCAAGTGGAACTCTCCAGGGATGTTGAAGGCGAAGGCCGAAGCGGCCGCCGCTGCCAAGGCAGCCGTTCAGAAGTAAACAGTCGGCACACTCGCCCAACAGAAAGGGCGGCCGAAGCCGCCCTTTTGTGTTCAACGTAGGTCTGGTAATTAGATGGCAGCCGGACCGCGCTCGCCGGTGCGGATGCGGACCACGTCGGTGAGGTCGAAGATGAAGATCTTACCGTCACCGATCTTACCGGTGTGGGCAGCCTTGGAAATGGTGGCGATGGCTTTTTCGACCTGTTCGTCCGCAACGGCGGCTTCGATTTTTACCTTGGGGAGGAAGTCGACCGTGTACTCGGAACCACGGTAGATTTCCGTGTGTCCCTTCTGACGGCCGAAGCCTTTGACTTCGGTTACGGTCATACCCTCGATGCCGATTTCGGCGAGGGCGTCCTTCACTTCCTCGAGTTTGAAGGGTTTGATGATGGCGACGACGAGCTTCATGGTGGTGTTGGTATAGGTTGGGTTAGGCGTTCGGTTGAGCAAGTCCACTTATGCAACCCTCGTGCCAAGTGGGTTTGGCTATCCGCCATCCTTACGATTGGTTATTTTTGAGCAGGATGGCTCGGACCTCGGACAGTTTTTCAGCAGATTTAAGGCCTGGGCTGATTTCTACGCCGCTATTCAGGTCTAAGAAGCGCGCTGAGGCCTGGATGGCACTCGCCACGTTGGATGGGCCTAACCCCCCAGCGAGGACCCAAACGTGTCCAGCGTGGGCAGTCTGGAGGCTTTGGAAGCGGGTCCAGTCAGCCTGCTTGCCCGTCCCGCCAAAAGCACCCTTGGCGTGGGCGTCATGCAGGCAGGTCAGGGAGTATTTCAGCAGGTCGGTCGGCCAAGCCACGCCATCAGCGAGTTTGGGCGCTAACCAAAGGCGAGCCGGGCTCAGCGCCGCTGATAAGGCCGCTGGATCACAGTCGCGGGTGCTGGGGTCGAAATGGATTTGGACGATGGCAAAGCCTTCCGCCAGCAAGGCCAGGGCTTCAGCGACGGTCGGGTTAACGGTTACGGCAACGCGCTTATCCACCGGGATCTCGCGGAGCAAAGCCGAACGGAGCGCCGCGTCCACGTAGCGAGGGGAACTGGACCAGCAGTTCACGCCGAGGTAATCAGCGCCGAACGAAAGCGCCACCGCGGCATCGGCCGCACGCGTAATGCCGCAGACTTTGACGGTGACGTCGCCAATCATGATTGCAGAGCGGTGATGACCGCATCGCACACGGCCTGCGCGGTCGGAGCGGTGGCGACGGCGGCCAACGGGATACCCGAACGTTTCATGGCGTCCGCGGTCGTCGCCCCGATGGCGATGGCCTTGGGCTGACGTGCCCCGGCCGCGGGTCGCAGCGAAGCCGCTTGGTGCATGAACGATTCGACGGCTGAGGGGCTGGCGAAGACAATCGCATCGGCGCCGCGCGCGCGGAACTCCGCGGCCTCTGGCGATTCCGTGACGGGCTTTTCTTCGGTCGAGTAGACCCGGAGGACGTCGACAATAGCGAGGCCATCTTCCATGAGTAGACGAGGGAGTTCGGCGGTGCTGAGGTTGCCTGCAGCGACGAGAATCTTCTGGTTCTCGACGTTGAAGTCCGTGATCAGTTTGCGCGCCAATGAAACGGCATCGGCTTGGGCGGCGGTGAGGTCGGGCTCGAGGTGAAATGAACGGACGGCTTTTTCGGTGGCCGGGCCGACGCAGGCAATCTTTACCCCGCCCACGGAACGGATGTCGGGAAAGCGTTCGAAGAAACGGTCGAAGAAGCCGCGGACGCCGTTCGGGCTGGTGAAGACGAGCCAGTCGTATTCACCCATGCCATCGAGGACTTCGGTCAAGACGATGGCGTCGGGCTCAAAGGAAATCTCGATCAGCGGAAGTTCGGCGACGGAAGCGCCCGCTTCCATGAGGTGGTCTTTCCAGTCCGCGCCACGGCCTTCGGGACGAGTGAGGACGACGTGGCGGTCGCGTAAGGGGAGCTTGGACATGTTCAGCGGGGCAAAATTTGAGCGAGGATAGAATCAGCGAGGTCCGACGCGGCGGCTAGGTCGGTCACCGTGAAGTCGAAGTCGTGGCGACCGAAGTCGGCACGGAAAAGCGCGATCCGGTTATTCGCATGATGGCAGGCGAACGCGGTGTGGCAACCTTCGCCGAGCTTGGCGAGGAAGATGCGTTCGACGCTGACTGAGAAGGTCGTGCGGGCGCAGCCGGCCGCGATGTACTGAGCGACTTCCGCGCTGCGGCTCTGGATGGCGACGGCGCCTTGACCAGCCGCCGGAACCATGCGGTCGAGCGCCACGGGTTCTAGGACCAGGCCAGGCCACTCAGTGATGCCGAGGCGATTCAGGCCGGAGGCAGCAAGGTAAGAGGCGTCGGCGTCGCCGTTCGCAAGCTTCTTGAGGCGGGTGTCCACGTTACCGCGGAGTTCGGTCCACTGGGCCTGCGGAAAGGTAAGGGCACCTTGGGCCCGTCGACGCGGGCTGCCGGTTGCGATTAGGTTTGGGGCAGTCACGTCGGCCCGACGGACGAGTACGTCGCGCGCGTCTTGGCGAGGGAGGCACGCCGCGATGGCGAGGCCCGCGGGCATTTCGGTCGGCAAGTCCTTCGAACTATGGATGGCCAGGTCGGCTTCGCCGCGGAGTAGCGCTTGTTCGAGTTCGGCCGTGAAGAGGCCCTTGCCGCCTTGCTTCTCTAAGGACCAAGCGACTTGGCGGTCACCCGTCGTGGTAAGGATACGGACTTCCGTCGGGCGGCCCAAGGCGGCTTCGAGCCGCGCGGCGGCATCACGCGTCTGTTGGAGCGCTAGCGGGCTACCACGGGTGACGATAATGATCGGTCCGGCCATGGTTAGAACCCGATGATACCGGCCTTCATTAGTGCCATGACGAGCCAAGCGGCGGGGATGAGCAGGTTAGCCGTCAGCGTGACAGTGGCCGCGACGCGAATCCAATCCCACGAGCGGTCTTGTCCGCCAATGTAAGCGCAGACGGCGCCCGCGAGGGCGGTCGGGATGCCGATCCAAGTGCCGACCATGACGTCGCGGACAAAGGGGTCCTTGACGATATCGAGGTAGACGAGCCCGCCTTTTCGGCTCATCACGAACGCAGCGGCGAAGGCGCCCGCGCCGATGAGCACGGCCAGAATCTGGACGAGGCGGTAACCGCCGTTCTCTTCTTCCCGGTTGGACGTCATGACGCCCTTATCCAAGTCCCCCTCGGCGGGACTTCCAAGTTTCAAGTTTCTGGCTCGGTGGATTTGTCGGGCGTCTGTCTAGGTAGAGGCGGCGGCGTCGATAGCTTTGGGCCGAAGCCCGCGGAGCTGGGCTTGAAGGGGTGCTTCAGTAAGCCGAGGACGGTATGCTCGACGGGTTCGTGGATGCCGAAGTCCTCCGGCTTACGGCCCTTCGGCATGTAGTGAGTGCCGAAGAGGATATCCCAGAGGGGCAGGAAGCTGGCGAAGTTCTTGTCGATGGCTGCCGGGTCCTTGGAGTGGTGCCAGCGGTGGTAGACGGGCGAGGCGATGACGTGACGAAACGGACCCCAATCCCATTCGACGTCGGCATGGCCGAGCAGCGCGAAGATACCGATCGCAGGTCCGGCTCCCGCTGCGGCACTTGGTCCGAAGCCGAGGAGTAGGAAGGGGAATAAGAGCATCGCGTTGGCAAGGATGTCATTGACGGGGTGCCCGCGCACGCTGCTCAGCCAATCAAGTTTTTCCGAGCTGTGGTGCACCGCGTGGAAGCGCCAGAGCCGCTTGCCGTGGAACCAGCGATGAATCCAATAGAGGAGGAAGTCTCCCAGCAGGAAGGCGGCAAGGAACTGGCCCCAACCTGGTAGCCGTGAGAGTGGCCCGAAGCCTTGGTACTCGCCCGCCTTAAGCGCTTCCCATGAGATGACACCTGCGGCGATTAGGAACACCACGGCCGCCACGCTGATTACTACAAAGTTAATCGGCTTCGTGATGAAGGTGTCGAACACGTAGAGCCCCAGGTCGACAAGCATGCGCGGACGTCGCCACGGCAGGCCCCGCTTATTACCAAGGACGTGCTCGACGACCCAGAAGAGGCCAACCAGGAAAATGAGCGATACAATCAGGCTGCGCATCGGTACTAGCTTAGTGGCCGCCGGCGCCTTCGTGTTCCTTGATATATTCCTGCTTGAGGCCCAGGGCCTCCGGGGCGTGGAGGACGAGCATCTTCATGCGCACATCCGCGGGGATGGTCGCGGCGGTGGCCTTGGAGACGACGATCATCAGCGTGATCGAAAGCGGCACGGCCCAGATGGCGGGCTGTTCGCAGAGAATACGTAGGAGCGGGTGGGCGACCCAGAAGTCAGCTAGTCCGGCGAAGCCATAGACATCGGACAGCGTCGTGAGGAAGATGGAGCCGAGGGCGAGGAGGCCGCCGGCGAGCATGCCCGTGGCGGCACCTTTCATGGTCATGCCCCGCCACCAGACGCTCATGAAGAGCAAGGGGAAGTAACTGGCCGCGGCGATGGCGAAGGCCTGACCAACGAGGTAATTGATATTGAGCTTCTCGACTTGGGTGCCGAGGCCGACGGAAACCACACCGATGATGACCGCCGCCCACTTGAAGGCCGTGAGGCGCTGTTCGGGCGAAGCATCGGGTTTGAGCATGCGGCCATAGATGTCGTGCGCGAGGGCGCTAGACATGGAGACCAGGAGGCCAGAGAAGGTCGACATGAACGCGGCGAAAGCGCCCGCGCACGTGATCCCGGAAAGGATGGAGCCGAGGAGAGGGTAGTCGCGGCCCGCGAGGAGCGTCGGCAGTTCGAGCACGACTTTATCCGTGCCCTTCGAGCCGACGGCGTTGTAGAGCTCCGGCGTGAGCGAACGGCCGATGACGCCGTAGATGGGCGGGAAGACGTAGAAGACGCCGATGAGAATCATGACCCACATCGTGGTGCGCTTGGCAGCCACGCCGTCGGGGTTCGTATAGAAGCGAACCAGGATGTGCGGCAAACCAGCGGTCCCGCAGACGAGTGCGATGATCAGCGAGTAGGTATAGAGCAGGGAATAGGGCTTCTTGTTCGCCTCGAGCGCGGCCTTTTCTTCGGGCGTTTTGGCGGCCGCGATGGCGGTGTCGACGGCCTTCGTCGTTAGGCTGCCGAAGGGCGCAATCCACTGCTCGTCTTTAGGGGCTTTGGCGGGCAGGGCCTTGCGTTCGATGCCAGCGGGAGCGGCCGCGACGGTTTCTTGGGCGGTCTTATTGGCTTCGAGGTGCGACTGGTAATGGCCGACCACGGCGGCAATCACGAAGATCGGTACGGTGATCGCGAAGACCTTGAGCCAATACTGGAAGGCCTGCACGAGCGTGATGCCTTTCATGCCGCCGAGCGAGACGTTGAGGGTGATGACGGCACCGACGACGATGACCCCGACCGAGTAGTGCAGGCCGGGGAAGATGTAGGCGAGCGTGGTGCCCGCGCCCTTCATCTGCGGCATCGTGTAGAAGAAGCCAATGAAGAGCACGAAGCAGACGGCAATCTTACGGAAGAGTGGCGAGTCATAGCGGCCTTCAGCGAAGTCCGGGATGGTGTAGGCGCCGAAGCGACGGAGCGGGCCCGCAATGAAGAGTAGTAGGAAGAGGTAGCCGCAGGCGTAGCAGACTGGATACCACAGTGCGTCGTAGCCATTGAGCATCACCATGCCAGCGACGCCCATGAAGGAGGCGGCGGAGAGGTATTCGCCGGAGATGGCGGAGGCGTTCCAGCCGACGGACACCGAGCGGCCTGCGACGAAGAAGTCGCCGGCGCTCTTGGACTTACCAGCGGTCCAGAAGCCCATACCGACGGTGATCACAACCGTGATCAACGAGAAGAAGGCGATCCAAGGGTCGATACCCTTGGCGGCGGGTTCGGCCGCAGCGATAAAGGCGAGGAGGGCGTTCATGTTATTTCTTCAGGCCGTCCAAGGCGGCTTTGGCTTCGGAGTCCTCGAGGGCGATGGAGCGCTGGATGAAGACGAAGGAGATAACCCAGACAAAGGGGAAGAATAGCACCCCAAGGATCAACCAGGTGAGGGTGAAGCCATAGATGCGTTGGGCCATGAACGCTGGTTGGAAGTAGTTCAGCATGGGGAGGGCAACGAGCGCGACGATGAAGCAGAAGGCGCAAGCGATGGAGAGCTTGAGCTGGCCGCTCATCAAGCGCGCCAAGAACGCATCCGAATGGATGGGGTCGGGGGTGGGGTTCGACTCTTTCATGGGGTTGGGCACATCCAAGCCATTGAATGGGGGAATGCAATCGTTTGAGAGGGGGAGGTCTGGGGGTTTTGGCGATTAGCCTTAACATCCGCCGCACGCTGGTTTCTTATTTAAGCCTCAACTACCCCTATGTCCAAAACCACGCTCGTCCTCATCCTCGCCCTCGGCCTCGGGGGTGGCTTCTTGATTGCCCGTTACGCCTTCCCAACCCCGGTCCCCGTCGCTGTCGAGGCACCTAAGCCTGTCGTCGCTGAAAAGGTTGCTCCAGTTGCCAAGGCTCGCGCCCCGCGCTCGGTCGAAGCCCCGGTCGCGGCTGAGAAGTCGGAAGAAGATATCGCCAAGGAAGAATTCAAGGCCCGCGCCAAGGCCTTCGGCGAGGAGACCAAGAAAATGGTCGAAGAAATTTCCGGTGGCGACCAAGCCAAGCTGCAGCGTGCGATGTTCGCCGGTATGATGAAGCCTGAAGGCCAAGCCATCATGGCCGAAGCCCGTGAACTCGGTGAAGCCATGCGTAACGCCACCCCCGCGGAACGCGAAGCCTTGGGCCAGCGCTCTATCGCCCTCCGCGATCGCGCGATGAGCGCCCTCCGAAATGAGATTGCCGCGCTCAACAACCCCGCCCCCGCCGCCCCAGTTACTCGGCCGGCCGAAGCCGGTGCGCCTGCCGCTCAGCCTGCTCCAGTCATCATTATGTAAGGTTGGTTAGTCCACCAAAGAAGAAGGGCCAGCTTACGCTGGCCCTTTTGCTTGGCGGAGTGACCGACGCTTACTTCGTCGTATACTCGGCCTGCGCGCCCTTGATGTTGCGCTTCTGCACCCAAGGCATCAGCGAGCGGAGACGCTGGCCGGTCTTTTCGATCGGGTGGTTCTCGCCCTGCTTGAGGAGCTTAGTGTAGTTCTTGAGGCCACCCTTGTATTCCTTGACCCACTGGGCGGTGAACTTGCCTGACTGGATTTCCTTGAGGATCTCGCGCATCGCCTTGCGGGAAGCGCTGTTGATCACGCGAGGACCGCGGGTGATGTCGCCATACTTAGCGGTTTCGGAGATGGAGAAGCGCATGCCAGAGATGCCGGACTCGACCATGAGGTCGACGATCAGCTTCAGCTCGTGGAGGCACTCGAAGTAGGCCATCTCGGGCTGGTAGCCCGCTTCGACCAGGGTTTCGTAACCCACCTTGACGAGTTCGGAGGCACCGCCGCAGAGGACGGCCTGTTCGCCGAAGAGGTCGGTTTCGGCTTCTTCCTTAAACGAGGTCTTGATGACGCCGGCGCGGGTACCGCCGATGCCCTTGGCCCAGGCGAGGGCGGTCTTAGTGGCCTTACCAGAGATATCCTGCTGGACGGCGATGAGGGCAGGGACGCCCTTACCTTCGACGTACTGCGCACGGACAACGTGGCCGGGACCCTTCGGGGCGACCATGGCGATGTCGACGTTCTTGCCGGGCTTGATTAGCTTGTAGTGAATCGAGAGGCCGTGGATGAAGAGGACCGTCTTGCCACCCTTGCCGAGGTTAGGAGCGATGTCCTTTTCCCACACATCGGCCTGCTTCATGTCGGGGATACCCACGAGCATGACGTCGGCGCGACGGACGGCTTCGGCGGTCTCATAGACCTTGAAGCCCTTCTTCTTCGCGGCGGCGGCGGACTTGGAACCCTTGTACAGGCCCACGATGACGTTCAGTCCGCTGTCGCGGAGGTTCATCGCGTGGGAATGTCCCTGGGAACCGAAGCCGAGGACGGCGAGGGTCTTGTTCTTGAGGAAGCCGAGATCGGCGTCCTTGTCGGTATACACTTTGGCAGGCATGGGTATTGGGTGGAAAGGAATTCTACTTGGTGGCCTTCTTGAGGCCGCGGGTAAGGGCAACGGCCCCAGTGCGGGCGGTTTCGATGATGCCGAAATGTTCGATGAGATCGAGGAAGGCGGAAATCTTGGTCACGTTACCGGTGAACTCGATCAGTAGGGAGTCGTGAGCGACGTCGACGACCTTGGCGCGGAAGAGGCCGGCAATCTCGAGGATTTCCGTGCGGGTTTTCTTGTCGGACTTCACCTTGACGAGGATGAGTTCGCGGGCGACGTGGTCGACTTCCTCGCGGGAGAAATCGTTCACAGTGATGACATTAATCAGCTTATCGAGGGCCTTGACGCAGCGGTCGAGGGCGGCGTCATCGGCGATGACGGTCGCAGTGATGCGGGAGTAGGCTGGGTCATGCGTCGGACCCACATTGAGGGTCTCGATGTTGAAGCCACGACCGGAGAGCATGCCAGCGACTCGGGCCAAGACGCCGAACTTGTTTTCGACGAGGGCGGAGAGCGTGTGCTTCTTCTTGATGGGCGTCATGGCGATGTTGAGGGTGAAAGGGTGGACGGAGAGGGACTCGAACCCACGACATTCTGCGTGTAAAGCAGACGCTCTAACCAACTGAGCTATCCATCCGATGGAGGGTTGGGTATAGGGAAGCCCCCCGCCTTTTGTCCACTATGAAAACCAGCCCCGATGCTTGCCCATGGGGGCCGAAAGTCTTCATAATCGGAACCATGGACCCCGTCCGCATCCAACGTATCCGCCAGGCCCTCGAGGCCTTGACTTCTCCAGGGGTGGCGAAAGAGGCCCTTTTGGAGTCGTTAAAGGTGCTAGATAGTGAGGTTTCGCAGGCTAATTCTGGGCTACCCGGCGACTTGGACCATTACCTGCGTCGCCGTTCCTATGAGAAGGCCTTGGTCTTTTTAAACGGTGGCACTCCGGGGGCTGGCACCTGCGGTCGCGGCGTATGAACGAGAATCCCTTCGAGAAGCTCGACCCGTCGGGCTTGCCGCCGGGACCTCCACCTAAGCCGGTCGTGCCCGCCGCTAAGGCCAAACCGAAGCTAGGGAAAGTTATCCTGCAATATGAACGTACCGGTCGTGGCGGTAAAGAAGTGACCATCCTCAAGGGCCTCTGGTTGGAGTCGCAGGATAATCGAATGCGCGAGGCATTGCTTAAGGAGATGAAGCGCGCGCTCGGCACTGGCGGTGCCCTCGAGGCCCGTGAGATCGTCCTGCAAGGCGACCGTCGCGAGACGGCTAAGGCTTGGCTCCTCAAGGAAGGTTTCACCACCAACCTGTGAGTCCGAAAACCGCTCGCCTCCGCCGTCTCGGCGGGTAGGGTATGGCTGTGTCCGCCGCTCAGCCCAACTTAATCGACCTAACGGGTGCGCATGCGCCCGTCGCAGAGGTCTGCGCGTTGCTGCGCGCCGCGGGCGGTCGGCCTTTACTCGTGGGTGGCTGCGTGCGCGATGCCCTCTTGGGTCTACCCATCGGCGAAATCGATATCGAGGTCTTTGGCCTCGGCACGCGCCAAGTGGAGGCCGCCCTGCGCCGTCGCTTCGGCATCGTGACGGTCGGAGCCGCTTTCGGCGTAACCAAGGTAAAGGATCATCCCATCGACGTCTCCGTCCCGCGCCGCGAAAACCGCACTGGGGCCGGTCATCGCGATTTTGACGTGCAGGCCGATCCGACAATGACCCCAAAGGATGCGGCGGAACGGCGCGATTTTACGGTGAATGCCATCCTCTGGGATCCAGCGACGGGCGAGCTGCTTGACCCCTGGGGCGGCGTCGCCGACCTGCAGCAGAAAGTTTTCCGGCACGTCTCGGCGAAGTTCTCCGAAGACCCGCTACGCGTCCTGCGGGCAATGCAGTTTGCGGCGCGTTTCAACTTCACAGTCGCGCCCGAAACGATTGAGCTGTGTCGCGGCTTGACGCAGGAGGGCCTCCCGCCTGAACGCTTGATGGAAGAGTGGAAGAAGCTCTTACTGCGCGGCCGCCAGCCGTCCCGGGGGCTACGGTTCCTGCAGGATTGTGGCTGGCTTCGTTTCTATCCGGGACTGCAGGCCACCGTCGATGTGCCGCAGGATCCCGTCTGGCATCCCGAAGGCTGCGTGTGGACGCATACATACTTGTGCTTAGATGCTTTCGCCGCTGAGCGCACGGGCAATGACGAGGAAGACCTCATCGTCGGCTTGGCTGTGCTCCTCCATGACTTGGGTAAAGCGACAACGACCAAGAGGGAAGCAGACGACCGCTGGCATGCCTACGGCCATGAGGCCGCCAGTGTGCCCTTGGCCGAAGCTTTCCTCGCGCAGCTCACCCGTGAAGTGAAATTAATCGAGGCCGTGTTACCGCTCGTCCGCTGGCATGCCCAGCCACACGAACTCCATAAAGCGCAGGCCGGCGAGGGCGCCGTTCGCCGTTTGGCGAATAAGGTTGGACGGATTGACCGCCTCATCCGCGTTGACTCCGCTGACCGTAAGGGCCGCAACCAAGCATGGCGTGAAGAGCCTTCGCCGCAAGGCGTGTGGCTGCTGGCGATAGCCGCTAAACTCAATATCCAGGACTCGATGCCCAAGCGTATCCTCTTAGGGCGGCACCTCATCGCTTCTGGTTATAAGCCTGCCGGATGGTTCTCCGAAGTACTCGATGAGGCTTTTGAGGCTCAAATGGATGGGGTATTCATTGATGAGGCTACCGGCTTGGTCTGGCTCAAGGAACGCATGTCTCGCCAGGCTGTCTAAACCTTTATGGCAAATCCCACGCAAGGTGTTCCCGCGCTGTTAACGGCCCAAACCGATTGGAATGCCGTCCTCGCACAGGTGCTCCAAAACTTCGGCTGCGTCACGGGGACGATTCACCGCACGGATCCCACGACGGGTCTGCTGATGTTGATTGCGCACCAAGGCATCCCCCCGCAGGTGCTGCCGATGCTGTTGTCCAAGATGGATAACATTCCGTTCGGTAAGGGTATCGCCGGCTGTGCCGCCCAGCGCAAGGAAGCGGTCCAACTATGTAACCTGCAGGAAGACCTCGGTGGCGTGGCGAAGCCGGATGCGCGCAAGACCAACGTGCAAGGCGCGCTCGCCGTACCGGTCGTCACTCCCGAGGGGAAAGTGGTAGGCGTCCTCGGCATTGGGAAGATGTCTCCCTACGAGTTTTCCGAAACGGAATCCGCGGAGCTCTCCGCCTGTGCAGCCTTGCTGCAAGCGTCGTTGGCCTAGGTGTAACGCCTTAGTTTTATTTAGGTAATAGACACCACTATAACGCGGTGGACGCTTGGGCAATGGTTCCAAGGCTTGGCGAGTATGAAACCGTTCATCTTGTTATTATTCTCCGTCGTTCTCGCTCGGGCCGAACTTCTCCGTGGGCAAGTCGAGCTGGCTGGCCTCAAAGGAGCTATCACGGCGAAGTCGACCTTTGATCAAGTAACCCGTCCCCTCACGGCCGGGGACGCTATTCGCGAGGATGACGAACTCGCAACCCCTAGCGATGGCGCCTGTGAGCTCATCTTTTCTAACGGCGTCAAGGTGCTCGTGGCGCCGGGTACCAAGCTGCGTCTATCCATGTTTCGTCAGGTCAAGATGCCGCTCCCCGGCCAACGTCGTGAGGCCGGTGAACTTCCCAACGATGGCTCGCTCATCGACTTGGTGCTCGGTGCAGGGCGCGTGACGGTCGTTTGTCCGCCGCTCCAAGCACGTTCGTTGGTCTCGGTCCGGACGCCGCAGGGTCGTTCTGACTTAGGTCGTGAAGGGGTCTATGAATTGGGTTTCGAGCTTGCCTCTAGTGGAGAGTTGGTGGCGCAGACCTTAGTCTTGGCCGGGGCCTTAAAGTTCACGCCGGTTGGCAAGGGTAAGCCACTCAGCGTGGAGGCCAATAATAAGCTGCTGATCACTTCCGATTTAGCTACGCCAACGCAAGTCGTGCTGGAGAAGTTAAAGATGGAGTCGGGCGAAGTAGCCGTGCGCCTCAAGAGCGTGGTCTTCGATCCGTCGCCGGATACCGTTTCGCCGTTAGCCCCTAAGGCAGTACCCATTACTCCGCCCGCCCCGAGTGCCGGCGCATCGTTGACGACTCAGCCTTCGCCGTCTGCATCCGAACAGGTCGTGCAAAAAGTGACCCAGGAGATACTCGATCGTCAGTCCCAGACGAATCCGTCGCCGACGGGTGGCTGATTTCAGACTGGCTGAATGGCCTGTCCAGTGGGCGAAGCCTTACAGCGCAGAAGGCCGGCCGGCTCGCCTTCGTAGACGAGCTGGCCACCCTTGGCGCCACCGACTGGTCCGAGTTCAAGCACCCAATCGGCGGCCATGATGACGTCTGCGTGGTGTTCGATAACGATGAGGGTCGCCCCGGCATCGCGTAGGCGTTCGAGGAGTTTTAAGAGTTTGGCAATGTCGTCCCAGTGGAGTCCGGTCGTGGGTTCATCCAAGACGTAGAGGCGTCCCGAGTGATCGCGTCGGGAGAGTTCCGAGGCCAACTTTAAGCGCTGCGCTTCGCCACCCGAGAGGGTGTTGGCGGCTTGGCCGAGCTTGAGGTAGCCGAGCCCGACTTCTTCCAGGGTGCGGAGTTTTTCGGCTAAGCGAGGCTGGGCCTTAAAGATTTCCACCGCCTCGGTCACGGTTAGGTGCAGGGCCTCTGCAATACTTAAGCCTTTGAAGCGCACTTCAAGGGTCTCGCGGTTAAAGCGTCGTCCCGCACAGCTCGGGCAATCGACGAACGTTTCGCCGAGGAATTGCATGTCGAGAGCCACCGAGCCCTCGCCCGCGCAGGTTTCGCACCGTCCACCCCGCACGTTGAAGCTGAAGCGCCCAGGGCCATAACCGCGGACTTTCGCCAGCGGGAGCGCAGCCCATAGGTCGCGCAGTAGGTCCATGGTACCCGTGAAGGTGGCTGGGTTGGAGCGCGGGCTGCGACCAATGGGTTCTTGGTCGACGGCAGTGAATGCAACAATCTTTTCGAGTCCTTCGATGCCGGCGTGTCGTCCGGGGACGAGTTTGGCGCCATTGATTTTGCGCGCGGCCACAGCCGAAAGGATGTCGATGGCTAAAGTGCTTTTGCCGGAACCGGAGACGCCACAGACCGCCGTGAGGTTGCCAATGGGGAAGCGCGCGGTGATGTCCTGCAGATTATTCTCCGTCGCGCCCTTGATGACGAGGCGGGTCTTGCTGACCGGCTTCTTCTTGATGAGTCCGGCCAACGTGGCGCGGCCCGAAAGATACGCCCCTGTCCGTGACGTGGCGTGTTGGCGGCAGGCTTCGGGTGTACCGGTGAAGATGACGCGGCCGCCTTGGACGCCCGCGCCTGGGCCCATTTCGACCAGATGATCGGCGGCGAGCATCATGTCGCGGTCGTGCTCAACGACGACGAGCGTGTTGCCGAGGTCGCGGAGGCTCTTAAGCGAGCCAATGAGTCGTCCGTGGTCAGACGGGTGCAGCCCGATACTCGGTTCGTCTAAGACGTACGTGACGCCGACTAGCCCGAGCCCGAGTTGGGTGGCCAGGCGGACGCGCTGGGCTTCGCCGCCGGAGAGCGAGCCGACCTCGCGGTCGAGCGTCAGGTAAGTGAGGCCCGCTTCGTTCAGGAAACGGAGTCGTTGCTCCAAGCCGCGCCGGGCCTCTTCCGCTGGCATCACGGCTGGGTGGGTGGCCAAGGTTTTCGTGAAGGCCAAGGCTTCGGGAATCGTGAGCGCCAAGAAGTCGGCCATGTTGAGGCTGGCGAGCCGCAGGGAAAGCGCTGCCGGCGCGAGGCGCTTCCCTTGGCAAACGCTGCAGGTTGAGCCCGCTTGAAAATGCAGGAGGCGCTGACGGAGCGATTCACCCGTCGTGGTGCGGAAGGCCTGCTCGAGTTCCGCGAACATCCCGGTCCAGAAAGTATCAACCAGCTTGCGGCCTTTTACTGGCGGAAGTAAGTAAGTCCGCTTGGGGTCGCCGTGCAGCAGAATCGTGCGCGTGGTCGCGGGGAGGTCCTTCCAGGGTTTTTTCAGGTCGAAAGGAATCTGCTCGGACAGCGCGCGGGTGATGGCATTACGTCGGATGAGGACCTTGCGCGTACCGCATTTCCACGGTTTGACGACGCCGTCATTGATCGAGAGTGACTCATCGAGAATCGCGAGGCCTTCTTGAAACCGTAGTTGCCGGCCGAGGCCGCCGCAATCGGGGCAAGCGCCGCTCGGGTGATTATGTGAAAGTGCTCGTGGACTGAGGCTTTCGTAGGTCTCACCGCAATATTCGCAGGCGAGATTGAGGGAGAGTGGGTGCTCCTGCCAAAGGCCGCCGGCGGTTTCGGCCAAGACGAGCGCGCGGGACCGGCCCTCGCGAAAGGCTAGCTCTAGCGAGTCTGCTAAACGACTGCGCTGGTCTGGGCCCGCCACGATACGGTCGACGACGACTTCCAGCGTGAGTGCTTCGCGCCCCTTGAGCACGCCTTCCGCCTCTTCTAAGGTAACGACCTTTCCCTCGACGCGCAGGCGGGTGAAGCCTCGGCGCCCCAGGTCTGCAGCGGCTTCGAGCAGGATGGACGGCTTATCCTTGGCCACTGGTGCTATGACCATCAGCCGCGTGCCAGCGGCGATGGCTTCGAGGGACTTAAGGTTATCGTCGAGGGAGCGTCGGCGGACAGGGTGCCCATCCTTGAGGCAGGTGCGTTCCCCCGCTAAAATCCAGAGTGGCCGAGCATGATCGGCGATTTCAGTGAGCGTTGCGACCGTCGAACGCGGGTTGGTATTGCCGCCGGTCCGTTGCGCAATGGCGACGACGGGAGAAAGCCCACGAATGAAGTCCACATCGGGGCGGGAGACTGATTCCAGGAGGCCTCGGGCTTTGGCGGAGAGGGATTCAAGGTATTGCCGCGACCCCTCAGCATGCAGCGTATCGAACGCGAGCGAGGACTTGCCTGAGCCGCTGACGCCGGTGATCACCGTCAGCTGATGACGCGGAATGGGCAGTTCCACGTCCTTGAGGTTGTGGGTGCGGGCGCCTTTGATGTGGATGGGGGAGCTCAGGGTAGGGGATAATGCCAAGCTTGCCCTCGGGGAGAAGCGTGAAGATGCGTTTCGCCCGTCCGTTAATAAGTCGGCCCTTTTTCCCCTTTCCCCTCCGTGGGCGACCTGCCAGTTTACAGGCATGCTGCGTTTGTTGCTGAGCTGGTGCTTATTGGGTCTGGTCGCCGTGCGCGCCGACCAAGAGGAGCCCCGGGTGCTTTTTCTCGGCGATAGCATCACCTACGACGGTCGGTGGGTTGTTCATGTTGAATCGGCCATTCGTGCCCAGCGTGGCTTGGCCCGTATTCCGATTGTCAATATGGCCGTGCCGAGCGAAACCGTCTCTGGCCTTTCCGAGCCTGGCCACGCCGGTGGCAGTTTTATGCGCCCCGACGTTCGTGAGCGCCTTGGTCGTGTGTTGGCTGCTTACAAACCAACCCTCGTCGTGCTTTGTTATGGAATCAATGATGGTATCTTCCAGCCGCTCGATGAAGTACGCTTCAAGGCCTATCGCGATGGCATAGCGAGCGTGCGTGCCGATTGCCTGAAAGCTGGCGCCAAGGTCGTGTTGTTGACGCCCCCGCCCTACGGTGTCGACAAGCCTACGGATACTGCCGCTTACGATCAAGTGATGGCGACGTATGCTTCGTGGCTGGTGCAGCAGCGTCGCTTTAATTGGCAAGTCGTCGACGTGCGCACTCAGGTGCTCGGGGCCATCGCGACAGCCAAGAAGACTGATGCAAAATTTATTTTTTCACGGGACGGCATTCATCCTGGTGACGAAGGCCATCTCATGCTGGCCCAAGCCACGTGGGAAGGTTTAGCACCGATGATGAAATGGAACGCACGAACGGTTTTCGCCGAGCCCAACAAGAGCAAGCCCCTCGCCCAAAGTATGATGCTCCTCCGGAACGCTTGGTTAACCAAAACTGGACACAAACGGCCAGGTTTGCCCGAAGGTTTGCCCCTCGAACAGGCAGAAAACAGGTCAAATGCCCTTATTTCAGAGTTTTTAAAGACCCCTTAGGCCCGATTTTGTCCCGGGTGTATTGCCGAACAAACACCAGTCTGACACGAAACCGTAACAATCGTGTGGGAAGATGTTTTCTCTCTCCAACTATGAACTCCTCCCTTAAGTCACTCGCCTTCCTGGCTTTCGCGGCCACCGCCGCCTCTGCACAGCAGTCCAATTCGATGGTCGACGCCAAGCTCCCCGACTACGAAGTCGCTGCGGGTGTCTCCGGTAATCTTAACTCGGTGGGTTCCGACACGCTGAACAACCTGATGACCTTCTGGGCCGAAGGCTTCAAAGCTAAGTATCCTAACGTCAACGTGCAGGTCGAAGGTAAGGGTTCGGGGACGGCTCCGCCCGCCATCACCTCGGGTGCTGCGCAGCTTGGCCCGATGAGCCGCGAGATGAAGTCCAGCGAGATCGCTGGTTTCGCTGGTAAGTTTGGCTACAAGCCCACCAAGGTTGCCGTTGCTATCGACGCCCTCGCCATCTTCGTCCATAAGGACAACCCGATCAAAGGCCTCAGCCTCACTCAGGTCGACGGCATCTTCTCCTCTACCCGCAAGCGCGGTGGCCAGGATGTAGCCACTTGGGGTAATGTAGGCGCCACCGGCGCCCTCGCTGGAAAGACTGTCTCGGTCTTCGGCCGCAACTCGGCTTCCGGCACCTACGGCTTCTTTAAGGAAAACGCCCTTAAGAACGGCGACTATAAGAGCTCGGTCAAGGAGCAGCCTGGTTCCTCCTCCGTCGTCCAAGGCGTTTCCGCTGACCTTTCCGCCGTCGGTTATTCCGGTATCGGCTACAAGACCTCGGGCGTCATCGCGCTGCCTCTCTCGGCCAGCGAAGGTAGCCCCTTCATCGCCCCAAGCTACGAAAACTGCCTGAATGGCACCTACCCCCTCGCCCGTTACCTCTACGTCTACGTGAACAAGGCTCCAGGTAAGGATATGGACAAGCTCTCCAGCCAGTTCATCACCTTCGTGCTCTCGAAGCAGGGCCAAGAGATCACGGTCAAGGATGGCTACTACCCGCTCCCCGCAGACGTGGCTGCCGAAGGACGCGCTGCCCTGAAGTACTATAACGCAGAATAATTTGGATTCGAATCCGTTCCTGTCGCCACCACGCCGCTTAGCGGTCGGTCTCAAAGTGCGGCAGGGACGATTCGATTCCTCCCAGGCGGGTTATTCCCGCCTGTGTTATTTAAAGGACTGAAGACACACTTCTGACACTGAATGGCCACAAATGACAAAAAGACCCCAAGCGCCCCCAATGAGGAGCGCTTCCAGGTAACCCGTCTGACGTTACTGACGGATCTGTGGATGGGCCGCATCATCCGGGTTGGCGGTGTGGGCGTGGTCTTGGCGGTCGTGGGCATGTTGCTCTTCTTAGTTTTTCAGGTCTTTCCCCTTTTCGTCGGTGCAAAGGTTTCGCCGCTGGCCCCAGTATCGTTGTCCGCATCGGCTCAGGCCTTTGGTGAAGATGAATACGGGGAGATGCCTTTTGTCGTAGAGGCTAACGGCCGCATTCGGTTCCACCGCAGTAAGGATGGGTCGCTGGTGCGTGAGTGGGCACCGGAGGCCGACCTCCCCGTGGTCACCTCGGTCCGTAGTTACCCGCGCGATGGCTTGGTTGTCTTAGGCCTAGCCGATGGGTCGCTGCGTGAAGTAAAGGTCACCTACCGGGCAGATTTCTCCGCGCAAGGTCAGCGTAGTCTCGAGCCGCAGGTCGCCGCCGCGGCGCCGGTGCCCGTCGGTAAGGCTGGCTTGCCCTGCGTGGAGGCTTGGAGTGTGAAAAGTTCTGTGGGGCGTTTATTGCTTTGCCGTCAGCAGGAAGCAGGTCGCGATCGACTAACTGCGCTCCGCCTCACTGAGCGCAAGGGCTTGGGTGGTAAGGCGAACATCACCGTAGGGACGCCTTTTGCCGTTGCCGCCGATGTGCCCGACCTCGAGCGCGTGCTGGTGCCCTCGACCGCTGATTCCGTGGTGGTAGTGCGCAAGGATGGCGAGGTGCGTGTTTACGCCGAGAATGGTGAGGCCATTGAATTCCTCCAGTCCTTCCGCCCCTTCGAAGGCTCCGTCGATCGTCGTGTCACTGCGGCGGGTTTTATTTTTGGCAATGTTTCGGTTGTTCTCGCCAATGGTGCCGGCGTTGAAGAGGTCTGGTCACTCTATCCGCAGAAGCAACCGGATGGTCGCAGTCAGCGCCGCTGGGGAAAGATTCATGATGCCGAAGCTTTGCCGGGAGCGGGGCAAGGCATCTATCCAGCTGTTGGTAATAAATGCTACCTGACGGTCGCCGGTGGTCGTATGCAGGTCCGTAATATGACGACGGGCTCTATCCGCTGGGACGGCATGGCGCCGGAATCGCCCGTCCGGCAGGTCGCGTTCGCGCGCAACTACGATCGTTTCAGCGTGCTCTGTGCCGATGGCACACTCCGTCGCTGGGAAGTGGAAGACCATCACCCGGAATCTTCGTTCAATGCCTTCTTCGGGAAGATCTGGTACGAAGGCGCCGAAGGCCCAGCGTACACCTGGCAGTCGAGCTCGGGCGCTGATGAGTTTGAGGCGAAGTATTCCTTAGTCCCGTTGTTCTACGGTACTGTCAAGGGCACTATTTACGCGCTGCTGTTCGCCTTACCTATTGCTTTGCTGGCGGCGGTCTATGTCTCTCAGTTTCTCCGCCCCGAGTGGCGTAAGGTCGTCAAGCCCACGATGGAGATCATGGCCTCACTGCCTTCGGTGGTCTTGGGCTTCCTGGCTGGGTTGTGGTTGGCTCCGTTGGTGGATGCCAGCCTGCTAAAGCTGATTTGCGTCATCGCTGTCCTTGCACCGGCAGCCTTGAGCGCTGGGTATCTCTGGTCGTTGTTGCCGCAGCCAGTGCGTCGTCTCGTTGGCCCGGGTTGGGAGTTCGTTTGGCTGATGCCGTTCTTGCTGCTGGCTGGCTGGGCGGCCTGGTCGGCGGCACCTTGGATCGAGACCACTTTCTTTACGGTTAAGGACCTAGCTTCCGGCCAGAACGTTTCCGATTTCCGGGAATGGTGGCGGCAAACCAGCGGCCTATCCTACGACTCGCGTAATTCTCTGGTTGTCGGATTCGTTATGGGCTTCGCCGTGATTCCGCTGGTGTTTACCATTGCCGAAGACGCCTTGTCGAACGTGCCTACTTCGCTGGTGTCAGGCTCCTTAGCCTGTGGCGCCAGTCGCTGGCAGACGGTCTGGCGAGTGGTGGTCCCGACGGCTATCTCAGGCATCGTGTCTGCGGTCATGATCGGTTTTGGCCGTGCCATCGGCGAGACGATGATCGTTGTGATGGCCACGGGGAATACGCCGGTGATGGAGGCTAATCCTTTTAACGGCATGCGTACGCTTTCTGCCAATATTGCGGTTGAACTCCCCGAGGCGGCGACGGGCCATACGCACTTCCGCGCGCTCTTTCTCGGCGCTTGCTGCCTCTTCTTGCTGACCTTCATCATTAACACCCTCGCGGAAGTCCTCCGCCAGCGCCTCCGGGAGCGCTATAAGGTCGTCTAAGCCATGGCTAATCAACCTTCTGATTCTGCAACACCTAAGGGCGAACCTTGGGTCTGGTTCACCAGCCTCGGCCTATTAGTTGGCTTGGCTATGGTCGTCGGCCTACTCGGCCTCGTCATGGTCAATGGCTTCTCTGTCTTCTGGGCGCCCGAGGTTCCGACCATTAAGTTGGCGGATGGTACCACGTATATTGGCCAATTGGCTCAACGTCGCATTCGGCCGGGTTCGCCTGCTTCCGACCCCCGTTATGAGCGTCAGTACCAAGTCGGACTTCGAGAGGTTAATGGTGGTTCCTATGTTTGGGTCGACGAGAAGAAGATTACTCAGGAGTCGGTTGACGCTGCGGTCCTCGGCCTCGAGCGCATGGAAAATGGACCAGCCTTTGTTGTCCCAGTCGCCCTTATCGACGCCAAGGGGGTTCGTCTCGAGGCCAGCGCAGTTTCCTTCTTCCCAGCCCTAGAGGCGGAAGTCAGCCATGCCGGTGAAATCCGCGAGCAGTTGACGGACATCAACCGCCGGCAGATTGGCGAAGTGAACGCCGAGATGGAAGACTTGCGTATCGCACAGCGTCGGGCCGAAGATCGTCGTGAGCCCACGCAGGCCATCGTCGGTCGGCTAGTTAAACTGGATGCCCGCTTCGTGGAACTGAAGGCTGAGGGCGATAAAGTGGTGGCTGGTATTTCCGCAGCGAAGCTGGAGGTTCGCAATGCTTCGGGGCGTGTGCTGAGTCTACCCGTTGCCACCTTGGTTCGTGCCTGGGAGCCGAATCGAATGACTTTTAGTCAGCGCGTCGGCCTTTTCTTCGGACGTCTTCGCGAGTTCCTCATGGATGAGCCGCGCGAGGCTAATACGGAGGGTGGTCTTATGCCTGCCATCTTCGGTACGCTCGTCATGACGGTCTTCATGAGCCTACTGGTGACGCCCTTCGGTGTGATCGCGGCCATCTACCTCCGTGAATATGCTAAGGACGGTCCAGTCCTGCGTGCCGTGCGGATTTGCGTCAACAACCTGGCAGGCGTGCCCTCGATCGTCTTCGGCGTCTTCGGCCTCGGGTTCTTTGTCTACGTCCTGGGAGGTTCGTTGGATCGACTCTTTTTCGCCGACCAGTTAAAATATAACAATAACACGCCGGTCTTCGGGACCGGCGGCTTGCTCTGGTGTTCGCTCACACTGGCACTGATGACCTTGCCAGTCGTCATCGTGGCCACTGAAGAGGCCCTCTCGGCCGTTCCCCGGGGCATGCGCGAAGCCTCGCTCGCAGCCGGAGCCTCGAAGTGGCAGACCATCCGCGACATCCTGCTCCCAGCTTCCGCTCCCGGTATCCTGACGGGCGTGATTCTCGCCATGGCCCGTGGCGCTGGTGAAGTCGCTCCGCTCATGCTCGTGGGCGTCGTCAAGTTGGCCCCGACGCTTCCCGTCGATGGCTTGGCCCCGTTCCTGCACTTGGATCGTAAGTTCATGCACCTCGGCTTCCATATCTTTGACTTAGGCTTCCAGTCACCCGACTCCGACGCCGCCCGTCCGATGGTCTTCGCGACCACGCTCCTGCTCATCGTCTTAGTTGTGTGCCTGAACCTTGGCGCGATTACCATCCGCAACCGCCTCCGCGCCCGCTTCAAGGGCGCCTCCTTCTAACCCCTTAAAACGTCCACATGCCCGCCACCATGAACCCAACTCCCTCCCGCATCCAAGTACGTCCCGCCACTGAAAAGGAAGGCCGACAGGACTATATTAGCATCCGTGACTTCAACTTCTACTACAGCGAGAAGAAGGCCCTTGAGTCCATCTCCCTCGATGTGCCCGAACGTCGCGTTGTAGCCTTTATCGGTCCTTCTGGTTGCGGTAAGTCGACGCTCCTGCGCAACCTCAATCGCATGAATGACCTCGTCGATGGTATCCGCCACGAGGGCGATATCACCATCAACGGTCGCTCAATTTATGATCAAGGCTTGGAGGTCATTTCCTTGCGCCGCCGCGTGGGTATGGTTTTCCAGAAGTCCAACCCGTTCCCGAAGTCCATTTATGAAAACGTCGTCTACGCTCTCCGCGTAATGGGTGTGCGTGACCGTGCCATCCTCGATGAGGCCTGCGAAACATCGCTTCGTAAAGCGGCTCTCTGGGATGAAGTGAAGGACCGCCTCCAAGACAGTGCGCTCGGCCTCTCAGGTGGCCAGATGCAGCGTCTCTGTATCGCCCGTGCCATTGCTAACCACCCGGAAATCCTCCTGATGGACGAGCCGTGCTCGGCCCTAGACCCAATCGCCACGGGCAAGATCGAGGAACTCATCCATGAGCTCAAGGAGCAGTTCACCATCGTCATCGTGACCCACTCGATGCAGCAGGCCGCCCGTGTGTCTGACCGCACCGCCTTTTTCTATCTCGGAAAACTCATCGAATACGATACAACGGAGAAGATTTTCATGAACCCGTCCCAAGCGCAGACCGAGGCCTATATTTCCGGCCGTTTCGGCTGAGCCACCCTCTAACTTCTAAGAAAACACGCTCATGCAACGCCACTTCCACGACGAACTCCGTCAACTCCGCGACGACCTCATCCTCATGGGCGAGCGTTCCCTCGACATGACCCGGATGGTCCTCCAAGCGGTCGAACAGGGCGACGACTCCCTTGCCCTCCAGGTCCGTGGCATGGACGACCGCGTCGACGATCTCGAAAAGCGCGTCGACCGCGAAATCATGCGCTATTTGACGCTCTTCGGCCCAATGGGTAGCGATGTTCGTCTCTTGTTGGCAGCCCGCGACATCGGTCACGACCTCGAGCGTATCGCCGACGAGGCTTCGGTCATCGCCAAGCGCGCCATGGTCATCTCGGAGCGCGGCCCGCTCAAGGACCTCCTACATGTTCCTGCCGAAGGCATCATCGCCTGCGAGGTATTACGCCTGGCCTTAGATAGCTTCATCGAGGGCGACCTCGCCAAGGCCCGCCTCGTCCTTGAGCGCGATGCCGAAATCGATACGCTCAATCGTAAGAACTACGAGGCCTTGTTCGGTCGCTCGGGCGACGCTTTCAAGGTCTCCGCTTCGCACGTCGAACTCATCTTCATCTCCAAGGCCTTGGAACGCATCGGCGACCACTCGAAGAATATCGCCGAACAGGTCATCTTCATCCTCTCCGGCGAAGACATCCGCCACGCCCGCTAGGCCACGGGCAGAGTAGGGCCCTTTGCTTGACGCTGGACGGAGCGGCTTCTTGTGGTATGATGTGGAGTCATGTCTGCTGGACTCCGTTTCATTTTAGCTCTAGCCCGTCTTTTTGCCCTACCGCTTAGCATTCTGATCGCGGTGCGGTTAGGCTTCCTTGATATCAAAGATACCTACACGAACATCCTCTGGATCGCATTGCTCCTTGGGGTGGTGAATCTACTGGTCCGTCCTTTCGTTTTGATATTACTGCTGTTGCTCTCCTTGCCGCTCTTCGTGGTTCTGCGGCTGCCGAAGGTCCTGATGACCGGTTTGATCACCTTCGGGCTGCTCTACCTGACCAACGTCCTGATGCTGAAGTTGGTCTGCGGGGTCATCTTGGGTTCCTCCCATGTTGCCCTCCTGTCCCCGTGGCTGGCCTCATTGGCGATTTCAGTGGGTTCTTGGTTTATTAGCTATTCGACCGCTCCAGCGGCCCAGCAGGGTCCGGGCGCGGATGGCCAAGCGAAGCCTAAGCGGGACGACGCCATCGATATCTAAGGACGGCACCAGGCAGACGGGATAGGGTGGGGTTGCCTAATGACTTGCCAAGCGGGGCGGAGGTCTTTCGTTTTGCAGGGTTCCAATCATGTCGAATCCCGCTCTCTCCTCTTGGGCCCTTAATGTTGCCCCTTCTCCGACCCTCGCCGTCGACGCCAAGGCAAAGGCCCTCAAGGCCGCTGGCAAGGATGTCGTCGGCTTCGGAGTGGGTGAGCCAGACTTCGATACCCCGCAATTCATCAAGGATGCCTGCGCTAAGGCCTTGGCCGAGGGCCAGACGAAGTATGCCCCCACGCCGGGCATCCCCGCGCTCCGCAAGGCTATCGCCGAAGACTACACCCGTCGCGGCTTCACCGGCATCGCCGACGCCAACGTTGTCGTTTCCCCAGGCGGCAAGATGTCCTGCTACCTCGCCATCCTCGCCACCATCAGCGCCGGCGACGAAGTCATCATCCCTGCCCCTTATTGGGTGAGCTACCCCGAGATGGTGAAGCTCGCCGGCGGTACGCCCGTCGTCGTCAACGCCGAAGACGTCACCGGTTTCAAGATCACCCCTGCCCAACTAAACGCCGCGCTCACCCCGAAGACGCGCATGGTCATCATCAACAGCCCGTCGAATCCGACCGGCGCCGTTTATACCCGCGCCGAGCTCGAAGCCCTCGTGGCCATCTGCGTCCAGGCTAACGTCTGGATCATGTCCGACGAAATCTACGAGAACCTCGTCTATGACGGCCAGACCACCTGCAGCCCGGCGACCTTCTCGCCTGAGGCCGCCCGCCTGACCATCACTGTCTCCGGCTATGCCAAGAGCTACTCCATGACCGGCTGGCGCCTCGGTACGTTCGTGGCGTCTGATAAGGCCCTCGCCGCCGCTGTGGCTGACTTGCAGAGCCAAATCTCATCCAACGCCACCACCTTCGCTCAGTTTGGCGCCTTGGCGGTACACCAGCACCCCGATAAGGCTAAGGCTTCCCTCGCTGAGATGGGTGCCGTGTTCGACAAGCGCCGCCTTAACCTCCTCGCTGGCCTCAACGCCATCCCTGGCCTCACCTGCTACCGCTCGCAGGGCGCCTTCTACCTCTTCCCGAATATTAAGTCCTTCGGCCTGACCTCGACGCAGTTTGCCGATCGCCTCCTCGAGGAAGAACTGATGGCTGTCGTCCCCGGTTCCGCTTTCGGCTCCGAAGGCTATATCCGCCTCAGCTACGCGACCTCCGACCAGGTCATCGCCCAGGGCCTCGAGCGCCTCGCCCGCTTCTGCGCGAAACTTAAGAAGTAAGCACCGCAGGCGATCGCCCCTAAGTAAAAGGAAGTCACTGGGTGACGTCCTTTTTGTTTCACAGGTAGGGGCACGACCACGTCGTGCCCTCTTTGAATGGATGTCTCTAGGGCAGCACGCGGTGCTGCCCCTACCTGGTGACCTCAGGCCACCTGTAGGGGCTTAATAGTCGCTTTGACCTTCGCGCCGATGGTATTCAAGGCCTGCCTTAGGTCATAGGCGAGCTGGACGCGCAGCCAGTAGCCAGGCTCGAGCCCCAAGTAGGCGCAGAGATGCAGGTCGGTCTCGGCCGTGATACCGCGGCGCTCCTTAAGGATCTCGTTCACGCGCTGATGCGGGAGGTGGGCGCCCTTTGCCAATCGGTAGGCGGTGATGCCGAGCGGGTTCAGGAACTCCTCGCGGAGTAATTCGCCCGGGTGGACGTTGAGGAGCTTCTTTTTCATGAGGATGGTGTTTGTGTGTAGTATCTTCCTTTAGGCGAAAACGATATGCATGGATGGCATGCATAGCCGTAACAGATTTACCCTATATGCTTAGAGGTATCTAGACTGGTAGGGGACGATCACGTCGCGCCCTAGTCGTATTGAAGTCTCTAGGGCAGCACGCGGTGCTGCCCCTACCTCAGGTCAGGCCGGCTCGACCAGAATGCATTCCATGCCCGCGGCGTCAGCGGCTTCCTTGCCGCGTGGGCTGTCCTCGAGGACGACGCAGTCGCTTGGGTCTATCCCAATACGGGCGGCCGCGGCGAGGAAGAGGTCGGGGTGCGGCTTGGAGCGCGCAGCGTCTTCGGCCGTGATGATGGCGTCGAAGAGGTGCGTGATGTCGATCCGGTTGAGGGTGGTGTACACGTGGGCCTTGCGCCCCGCCGAAGCGACGGCGGTCTTATGGCCGAGCCCCCGGACGTGGTGTACGATATTGACGACCTCGGGGCGGGCGGTGACGTCCTTCTCGAGGTGTTCTTCGAGGAAGGCATGCCCGTCGGTGAGGAGTAATTCCACGTCAAGGTCGAAGCCGTAATCAGCCTTCAGGCGCTGGCAGGTATCGACCGCCGACATGCCGCCCATCGAGCAGAAGAGGGGCCAGGGGAAGTCGAAGGGGCGGCCCAGCTGCTTGCTGATGATGTGCGCCCAACTGCGGTGGTGAATCCACATCGAAGCCGCGAGGGTACCGTCGCAGTCAAAGATCCAGCCTCGGCGGGAAAGCAGGGCAGGGTCAAAGGGGTGCATTCGGGACATCGGCTTAGCGGAAGCCTCCGCCCGGGAAACCGCCACCGGGGAAGCCTCCCCGGCCGCCGCCCATCTGTCCCATCCGGCGCATGAGTTCTTTGCCCTTACCACCCTTCATCATGCGCATCATCTCGCGCATCTGCGTGAACTGTTTGATGAGTGCGTTGATGTCGCTGACCTGCGTGCCCGAACCTTTGGCAATGCGCGCGCGGCGCGAGGCATTGAGGATATCAGGCTTGCGGCGCTCCTTGAGCGTCATCGAAAGGATAATGGCTTCGGTCTTGCCGAGCATCTTTTCTTCGCGGGCGCCGACCTGCACGTTACCCATGCCCGGCATCATTTTCATGATGTCTCCGAGCGGCCCCATCTTCTTCATCTGCGCCATCTGCGCGAGGAAGTCTTCGAGGTCGAAATCAGCCTTCTTCATCTTCTCGGCCAGGCGTTCGGCTTCCTTGTGGTCGACGACCTCCTGGGCCTTTTCGACCAGAGAGACGACGTCGCCCATGCCCAGAATCCGCTGGGCCATGCGTTCCGGGTGGAAGGTATCGAAGTCGCCAGACTTTTCACCCGTGCCCATGTAGCGGATCGGGACGCCGGTGACGGTCTTCATCGACAGGGCCGCACCGCCGCGGGCATCGCCGTCGAGCTTAGTCAGAATGATACCGGTGAGGGGCGTGGAATCGTGGAACTTGGCGGCCACATCGACGGCCTGTTGGCCGAGGGCGGCGTCGGCGACGAGGAAGACCTCGTGCGGTTGGAAGGCCTCGCGCACGCGGCGGACTTCATCCATCAGCTCGCCGTCAATCTGCAAGCGGCCCGCGGTGTCGACAATGACGACGTCAGAGCCCGCGGCTTCCGCATCCTTCACCAATCGACCCACCATGGCGGCGACGTCGGTGGCGGTGCGGTCGGCGCGAAAATCAAAGCCTTCTTGTTTCGCGAGGGTCTCGAGCTGATCGATGGCGGCGGGTCGACGTAAGTCAGCGGCGACGAGCGAAGGCTTGCGGACGCCTTCCTTCTTGACGAGGTGCTTGGCGAGCTTGGCCGCACTGGTGGTCTTGCCAGAGCCCTGGAGGCCGACGAGCAGCACGCGGAGAGGGCGGGCCGGGGCGAGGGGTCGGGCGCCTTCGCCAAGGAGCTTGGTGAGCTCGTCCGAGACGACCTTAACGGCCATCTGGCCAGGGTTGACGGACTCAACGACAGCGGTCCCGAGGCAGGCGACCTTGACGCGCTCGGTGAAATCCTTGGCGACCTTGAAATTGACGTCGGCCGTCATCAACGCCGAACGGACCTCGCTCAGCGCTGGGGCGATGTTCTCCTCGGTGAGCTTGGATAGCCCACGGAGGTCGCGGAGGGCCTTGGTCAGTTTCTCGGTAAGGTTGGCGAACACGGGAAGGGGAGGAGAAGGTAATCAGGGGTGAAAGGCAAGAGGGAGCAAAGGCCCGAGGGGGGCTGGTTGGCTTGAGAAAGAAGTATAGGGGATAACGACACGGTCTTAGCCCGTAGCCTTAGCCCACCCTATGTCCCCATAAAGTAACCTTCCGTCCGGCCGGATTATTCCAGTTCCTTAATTGTCAAGTTCTTGAACCAGCAAGGGTCGCCGTGCTCGGTGAGCATGAGCTTGCCCTTACCCGGAGCGAAGCCGGTCTTCTTAGCGAACTTGCTCTTGGCGAGGGCGGTCTTCCATTCGTCGGACTTCGTGTCGACCGAAGAGCAGAGCTTGCCATTAAGGAAGTGTTCAATCTTACCGTCCTTGATGACGACGCGGCTATGGTTCCATTCGCCGATGGGCTTGAGGACCTTGTCCTTGGCCGAGTCGATGAGGTCATAGATACTGCCCGAATTATGCGAACCGCCGCGCTTACCGTCGGGGTGCTTGTCGTCGTCAATCATCTGGTACTCGATCCCGAGCCATTCGCCCTTGCCCTTGGCATCTTTGATGCTCGAAACCCAATACTTGATACCGTTGTTGCCGGCGTCCGCGAGTTTCCAATCCCACTCCATCTCGAAGCTGGCGTATTCCTTCTTCGAAATGAGCATCGTGGTGCCCTTGGCCGGGGTGAGGTGGATGACGCCACCTTCTTCGGTGGTCCAACCCGCGCCTGGCTTAGCGCCGTTGCCGTCGGTAAAATCTTCGAGGGTCAATTTGACGGGGTCGGCCGCGTAGGCGGTACCAGCGGCGAGGAGGGCGAGCAGGAGGGTCTTCATGGGGGATGCCCCTACCTTGGAGGAATCCTGGACCTAGGAAAGACTCTTTTCTGGCTGAATACTTAACCTAACTGGATTCGTAAGCCGTCGTAGCACAGGCCAACTTTCGGGAATTCCTTGGCCAGCGACTCCGAGTAGGTGGCGTAGTCGATTTGGTAGGTCATGTGCGTGACATACGCCTGCTTGGCCCGAATCTCACCAGCGACTTCGCAGGCCTTGCCGATAGTCATATGCGTGGGGTGAAAGTTAGGGCGGAGGCCGTCCAAAATCGCTAAATCGCAGTCGAGTGCGAGGTTCACCGCGGGCGCGGGCACAGTCTTGCAGTCGGTGTAGTAGACGAACTTTGTCCCGGTGGAGGGTTCTTCAAAGATTAGGCCGAGGGTCGGCTCGGAGCCATGGGGCAATAGGATGGAGCGCACCACGCCGCCGCCGGGAAGCATGAGTTCCTCGGGCATACGGTGGAGGTCGAGTGCGATGTAGCCCGGTGAAGCCGCTTCGCCGATCGCGTAAGGGTAAATGGTCTCGATGCGCTTGAGACCCTGTTCGGTGCTGTAGACGGGAATCGCGGCACCGCCGTTATTGTTGCAGTATTGGCGGAGGTCATCCATGCCGAGGACATGGTCGGCGTGCCCGTGCGTCAGGATGAAGGTGTCCACCGCTGGTATCTTGTTGTGCAGGCACTGTAGGCGAAACTCCGGAGCTGCGTCGACTTGGACGTGGTGTCCTTCGATGACCACGTGGATGCTCGTGCGTGACCGCCAGTTCTTGGGATTCGCTTGGTCCAGACCGGCATTATCATGCGCTACTAAGGGGACTCCTTGGGAAGTGCCGCAACCCATGACAATAATTTCCATAGGCCGATAGAGCCCAAGAAACCCTAAAATGCAAAGCAGATAGGGGATTGGTGGGCTTCCGGAGCATTTTCCCTAGCCAACCATACACTAGCCAACCAGTCCCCTCTCTCCGACCTACTTCTGCTCCACGATCCAAACGTTCCGGTAGTACACGGGGTTCCCGTGGCCTTGGAGTTGGAAGGGGCCGGGCGCAGGGACTTCGGTCTTAAAGCCGCCACCAGGGGTCGCGCCCTTGAGCGAGAGCTTATCCTGCACGACAACGCCGTTGTGCTTCACGGTAAGGATCGAATTGTCGGTCTTCTTACCGTCAGTACCAAACTTGGCGGCGGTGAACTCGATGTCGTAGGTCTGCCACTGGAGCGGCGGGAAGCACATGTTCACCTTTGGTGCGCTGTTCTGGTAGACGCCGCCGCATTCGTTGTCCAAGCCCTTGAGGCCGAAGCTATCGAGGACCTGCACTTCATAGCGGTTCTGTACGTAGACGCCGCTATTCGCGCGGCCTTGGCCGCGTCCGAGAGGCTTGAAGGGCAGGAGGAATTCCAGGTGCAGGGTGAAGCTCTGGAAGGCTTGCTTGGAGGTCGTACCTGCGGCGAGCAGCTTGCGCTCATCCAGATGACCGCCGTTCCAAGCATCGGCATTACTTCCGTCAAAGAGGATGACTGCACCTGCCGGGGCCTTCGCGCCTTCGGTCGGGCTGTGGCGTTCGATACGCTTAAGCGAAGTAGCGCCGACCGTCAGCACGCCGCCTTTGAGTTCTGCGAGGTCTTTGAAACGGACGGCGTCACCGTCGCGCTTAGCTTCCACTTCGGTCTTGGCCGAAGCATCCCAGCCGGCGCCGGGAAGGCCGCCTTTGTGCAGGACAAGGCGGAAGTTGCCGTCGCCGAGGGCGATGATGTCTGCACCGAGACCCTCGCCGGCGTATTCGCCCTGCAGCGGGAAGTCAGGTCCGGCCGTCTCGACGGTCATGTAGACCGGAGGTTCCACGTTCTTGGGGGCCGGAGCCTTAGGGGTGGCGGGCTTGGGCGCGTCGGCAGCGTAGCCCGTGAAGGCGGCGAGGCTAAGGGTACAAAGGAGGGCAGGGAGGCGCATAGGGGTTTAAGGTGAGTCAGCGGGGAAGCCGTTTGGTTGCAGGTTTAGGGGATGAATTTCTGCTCTCGGAGCCATTCCAAGGACTGCTTCTGCCAAGCGTCCCATGAGGGGCCCTTGTAGCCGTTCAGTCCGTGGCCACCGTTAGGGAGTTCGAGTAGCTTAGAGGCCACTCCCTTGGCTTGGCAGGCTTGCTGGAACAGGCGGCTGTTCTCAATCGGCACGGCTTTATCGTCGAGGGCGTGCGCCAGGAAGGTCGGTGGAGTGTCCTTGGTAACTTGCTTCTCGTTGGAGTAGAGGTTAGCGAGTTCATCCGAAGGCGTTGCGCCCAAGAGGTTCTTCTTGGAGCCGCCATGCGTGCCGACGCTCATCGTGATTACCGGGTAGACGAGGATCGCGAAGTCAGGACGGTTCTCGGCGGTGAAGTGTGTGGCCGCGGTGGCAGCTAAGTGGCCACCAGCGGAGAAGCCGATAATACCGACCTTTTTTTGGTCGATCTTCCATTCAGCGGCATGGGCGCGCGTCAGCGTCAGCGCCTTCTGTGCGTCGAGCAGTGGCACCTTGTCGTGTCCGGCGGGAAGCCGGTATTCCAGAACGATGCCGGCAATGCCTTGGGCGTTAAGCCACTTGGCGATGCCGTGTCCTTCGCCGCCCACAACCAAGCCTCCGTAGCCGCCGCCCGGACAAATAATAACTGCGGCACCATTGGGCTTTTCGGCTAGGTGCACCGTGTAGCTGGCCTTGGTGGGGAGTGGAGCTTCGTCGGACTTCAATCCCGGAGCGACGCCCTCCCAGAGCGGCTGCTTAGGTGGCAAGGCATCCGCGGCAAAGGTAGCAACGGCACAGAACAGAGGCACTAGACGGAGCAGGCTCATGGGGTATGGGGTGGTAGAAAAGTAGGCGCCCGCTGGGAGAATACAAGGGGGCAGGGTGCGGCAGCCCTATTCGTCCCAGTTAATGGACACAAAAAACCCCGGGAGCGCCGGGGTTTTGCAGGGCGCTGCGACGACAGGCTTATTTCTTGGCTTCGTAGCCAGGGAGGGCCTTACCGTCGGCGTCAATCTTGTTGACCGACCAGAGTACGGCGCGGGAGACCATGTCGAGGTAACGGGCATCTTCGACTGTAGCGTTATTGTGGCCGATGGTGGTCGAGAAGATACGGGTCTTCTTGGGGCCGTATTCGTTGGTCCAGGCGACGATGGTGGTGCTTTCCTTGGCCGGAGAGACCTTGCCGGCCTTGTCCTTCTTCTCCGGGGTGGTCTGGGTGCCATTGGCGAGACCCTTACCAGTCAGAACCTGAACGTTGTTGTAAAGCTCTTCGTTGACGGTCGTCCAATCAGCGATGCCCTTAGTGATAGGGCTATCTTTGTCGGTGAACTTGATGGCGATCGGGAGCTGGGCGCCATGACCGGTAGACTGGAGGCCGAGCATTTCGTACCAATGCGAATTGTCGTCCCCCGCCTTCACCGGCTGCTGGAACTTGCCCCAGCGGTAGCTGTGCATGGCGCAGTGGAGGTTGATAGCCGGGATGCCTTCGCGGTGGGCCTTAAGGATATTCTCGACGTAGGTCGGGTCGGTGATGTCGGCGGCACATTCGTCGTGGACGACGACGTCGAAGTCTTTGTACCAGCCGTCCTTCTTGTAGAGTTCAAAGAGGGGCTTGGTGCTCTTGGTGGCGTCGTAGATTACGGTGACGGTAGAGTTGACGCGGGCTTCGATGCCCTTCTTGAGGATATCTTTCTGGTTGGCGTAGTCGTGGCAGCAACCGCCGGCGACGACGAGGACGCGCAGGGGCTTCACTTCGTCGGCGATGGTGGGGGTGGCCAGACCCGCGAGGAGGGCGAGGGCGAGGAGGGTACGGAGGTTCATGGGGGTAAGGGGATAAAGGGAGGGGGGCGGGGGTTGGGCAAACCAAACTTACTTCCGGGTCGGGGAATCGGTCTGGGCGGTCAACTTGGCCGCGGCCAGGGCGGCTTGGGTGTCGGCGTTGGCGGCCTTCACGAGGTCGGCGGGTATCGGCTGTCCTTCGATGAAGCAGTAAAGTGCTTCCTTCTGCTTTTCGGTCAGCGGCCGCTCTGCCTTGGGCGGCATGACATCGCCGGCGCCGCGCTCCAGGAAGACGCGGGCCAGCAGCATGCTGCTGTCGGGCCGGCCAAGCGTGAAGGTCGGGTTCTTGCCGCCCTTGAGCGTGGCCTCTAGTGAGTCGAGGCGCAGCTTCCCCTTCTCCTTCTTCGGGCCGTGGCACGACACGCAGTGTGCATCGAACAGCGGTTGGATCACCTTGGCGTACTCGGCCTTCTGCGCCGGGCTGAGCGATGGGGCTGGCTCAGTCTTCTTTAACGTGAGGGGGGCGGCCGCGAGCGTGCCTACGCAGAGCAGCAGGGAGATTGGCATCGGCGGGCGGCGGGTGGGATGGCGAGGCGATGGGGGAGAGCCGGGCGCAAATTTAGTCCGGAGGCGAACGGCGAGTCGGTTCAACCGAGCGGAATAGGCGGGCGGTCCGCCGTGGCCTTGGGTTCCGCAGCCTTCAAGGATTCCTTGTTGGGCTTAAAGATGTCGCCGTGGACCTTATCGCCGCCGATATGTGCGGCGATGGTCATGGCCACGACGGCGAGAATCTGCGCGACGACCCGGACGCGCCAGCTTTGGAAGATCAGTAACCAGGCAGCACTCGCGATGAACGAGGCGGCGATACCGGTCCAGAGGTGTGTGGAGAGTCCAGCGTACTCTGAGCCATTGAAGTAAGCTTCGAAGATGCCGAAGACGCAAGTAGCCCAAATGCTGACCGCGCCCAGGAGGCTGAGTCGGCGGATCAAGAGGCTGGCTTCGGTGTGGCGATCCCAGATTTCGAAGAACGGAATGAGCATCAGGATTGCGACAGGGAAATGCAAAAGGACGAAGTGCTGGTGTCCAGCAATGGAAAGTAGCGCGGGGCCGCGGTCCTCACCGTCATGCGGGAGGTACCAGGCGAGTAGGGCGAGGGCGAGGTTCGCGCTCAAGGCAATCCAAAGGCGGGCGTATTTGGTGAGGGGGGACTGGTCGGACATATTTTTAAAGGGGTGGGAGCACGTCTTTTATGACGAGCTCGCCTTGGTGGGTCAAACGGAAGTCACGGCTGCGGAGGCGCGAAGATTATGTGCGGGTGGTTTCTACGCATTAGACACAAAAAAAGCCCGCGGGTTGCATCGCGGGCTTTCGTGGGGGCCTGACGGCCTCGGCTTACTTGGCCTCGATGAAGGCCTTGAGCTTAGCGAGCTGTTCCTTGGTCAGGGGCTCGGACTTAGCCTTCTTGGGGGGCATGGCGAGTTCTTCGTCACGATTGGTAGCGCCGAGTTCGGAAAGGGTGTAGAGCGCACTCTTGGCGGCGTTGCCCCAGGTGATGCCGGCGCCGTTTTCTTTACCACCCTTGGCGGCGGACTCGAGGGTCATGATGTTGAAGCCGCCCTTAGCCTTCTTTTCTTTGTCTTTGCCGTGGCAGCCGGCGCAGCTCTTTTCGAGCATCGGGAAGATGTCTGCCTTCCAAGCCTTTTCGCGGCTGGCGTTAGGGGCGTCGGCGGCAAAGGCCGAAGCGGTGACGAGGAGGGAGAGGAGGGCGAGGTGACGCATGGGTTGGGTTACAGTATTAGAACCGCAGTTTTAGGGATAAGTTTCGGTTTAGGGGAGCAAAAAATCACTGAGCGACGACCCAGGGCTGGACTAGGGCCTGCAGGCGGGCGGGCACGATGGCTTCGACGCGGGTGCCATTATCCTCAGGTTTACTTGATAAAACCGTGGCTCCGGAGTGCAGTTTGGCCAACAGGGCGTATTGGTCATGGGGCAGAAGTAAGGTGACTTTTTTGTCACGATCAGCCGCGCAGGACTCCAAGAGTTCCTGTAACTCGGGGATGCCTTGGCCGGTAAAGTTGCTAAAAAGAATGGCCCCGGGGTGCACGGACTTGGCCTCGGACTTCACTACTTCGTCGACGAGGTCAGCCTTGTTGAGGACGGTGATGATGGGACGGTCCCCCGCGCCGATTTCCTGCAGGACCTGCAGAGTCGTCTGGGCATGCTTCTCGCGTTCGGGCGAGGAGAGGTCGACGACGTGGATCAGGTAGTCCGCTTGGATGGCTTCCTCTAAGGTCGCCTTGAAGGCCTCGACGAGGCGGTGCGGGAGCCGGCGGACGAAGCCGACGGTGTCAGTCAGTAGCATCGCCCGGCCGGACGGTAATTCGAGTCGTCGCGTTGTCGGGTCGAGCGTCGCAAAGAGCTGGTTGGCGGCCAGGACGTCCGAGCCCGTAAGCTTATTGAGTAAGGAGGACTTGCCCGCGTTGGTGTAGCCGACAATCGAAACGGTCGGGAGCGGGATTCGTTGGCGCTGTTTACGCTGCGTGGCACGCTGGGCCACGACGGCCGCGAGGTCGCGCCGGACCTTGGCAATCTTGTCGCGGATCTTACGCTGGTCCATTTCCATCTGCGTCTCGCCGGCGTCGCGCTGCATCGCACCGCCACCGCGCTGACGGTCCAAGTGTGACCAGAGCCGCTTGAGGCGCGGGAGCTGCTGCTGGAGCTTGGCGAGCTCGACCTGCAAGACGGCTTCCTTGGTCTTCGCCCGCGAGACGAAGATATCTAAGATGACTTCCTGCCGATCAATCGCGTGGAGGCCGCGAGAGTCCTTCTCCCAATTGCGCTGTTGGGCTGGAGTGAGTTCGTCGTCGAAGATGATGAGCCCGCATTCCTTGTCGTGCGCCAGTTTGGAAATTTCCTCCATCTTGCCGGAGCCGACGAGGTGGCGCGGGCTTTCTTCCCGGATACGGGCGATGAGTGAGCCGCGAATTTCCACGCCGAGGTTCTCGACGAGTTCGTGGAGCTCGTTCAGGAGGAGCTGGGCTTCTTCGTTCGTTTCACCTTGGCGCTGGAGTCCCACCAAGATGGCCCGGTTGGCGCGGGCGATGACCTCGGGGTCGAAAGGGTCGAGGGGCTTGGGCTTAGGGGCAGGGTCAGACACGTGTTGCGGGACGGACGGTTAAGCCTGACGTCTGGCGCTCCGCGGGCAAAGCGAAACTTCCGTCACTTGGGCTCGGGGCGTCTTCCCCATGGCGTACCCTGGGGTTCCACGTCCGCAATCTTTTGGCCTCAAGGGTTGAACTGGATCCAATCGATGTTCATCAGCCCGCCTTTGCCAGGGTTGACGAGGACGAGGAAAACATCGTGCCGTCCGGTCGAAGCCGCCAGCGGCGCCTTGTTCTCGGCGAACTTACTCCAGTCGCCCGTGTTCGTGATATCTACCGTCCCGAGTAGCGGGCCATTGGGGGCATCGAGGTGAACTTCTACTTTGCTGCCCTTGGAGGTGCCGCCCGCGGAAGCGAAGACCGTAAAGCTCTGGCTGTCGGCGAGGTTGAGGTTCGCGAACTTTAGGGTGTGACCGTGGTTGGTGGAGCCGACGGCCTTGCCGGTGTTCTTCGGGCCGTTGAGCTCGGCGGTCTCTGCTTCGATGCGCCGGGTGCGCAGGGCGACCGTGGCTTTGCCCGCCAGCGAACCAGCGGGAGCGGCGCCCGCATCGGTGTAGGTGGCTTCCAGGACGAACTGGCCGGCTTTATCCGCCTTGGGTGCGGTGATTTCACCGACGAGTCCGCGGGTGATTGAAGGGCCGCCTTTGCCTTTCTCGAGGGCGAGGATCCAGCGAAGCATGAACGCGACTTCATCGACGGTATGCTGCGGGTGGGCGAGCATCGGGACCTGTCCCCAGACGCCGTTACCGCCGAGGCGCACCTTCTTGTTCAAGGTCTCGGAGGCGTCCTTCACGCCACGATACTTTTCCGCGATGGCGACAAAGGATGGCCCGACGAGCTGCGTTTCGGTCGCATGGCAATTGAGGCAATCGCTTTGGCGCATGAGCGTGAGGCCGGGGTCCGCAGACTCGGTCTTGCCGTCTACAGCCACGAAGGCCGAGGACACGAAGGCACGTAGGCTGAATTCGAGAGCCTTGTCGGTTGAGCTGCCATCCTCAGCGTCTTGAACCGCAACTTGGAAGGCGACTTTCTTGCCCGGCGTGAAGAAATCGCCGTCTTGCGGGGTGCGGAAACTTACCTGCGGGGGGGTGTTGCCCACGACAACCGGTACGCTCGAGACCGCTTCGCCGCCCTCGGCGTCTTTGACGGTTAGTTCGATCGAGAAGTTACCGGCCTGTGCCAGGGTGGTGGAGAGCTCCGCGCCTTCACCGAGCGGGCGGTCGCCGGGTTGGAGTTTCCAGCGGTAGGTTAAGGCTTTGCCTTCGGGGTCGCTCGAGCCGGCCGCACTAAGTTTCACGGCCAACGGGGCTTTGCCGAAGCCGACCGAAACGGCGGCCTTGGCGATGGGCGGCAGGTTGCCGCGGAGGTAGGAAATCTTGTAAAGGCCGCTATCATGGTTGGCTCCCCACGTCTCACCGTAGTCCATGAAGTAGAGACAGCCATCTGGACCGAAGACCGCATGCACGGGGCGCTTCATGAGCGTCGCGCCATTGGCGATGGCGGGCTGTAGCTTCTTAACCTGTTCGCCGGAGTTACCCGTGACGACCTTGCCGTTAGTGAACGGTTCAAGGCCGACGAGGTTCGAGTCGGCGTCTAGACGCGCCCACTTGATGAATGGTCGCTGCCAATCCCAGAAGAGTAGGCAACGGTCGAAGTGCTCGGGGAAGCCATCGGTTTTCTCGAAGGACGGAGAATAGTGGAAGACCGGGCCGGCGCAGGCGGTGCGGCCACCTTCGCCGAGTTCGGGCCACTTCTTGGGGCTCTTGTACGGCCAGTAAATAAATGCTGGGGTCGCCGGTGGCAGGTCATTCAAGCCCGTATTGTTGGGGCTCGTATTGCGCGGGTGCGCCGGGTCAGCGAAGGGCCCGATGGCGTTGGTAGCGAAGTCGACCTTAGCGTACGCATAGTTGTCGCCCACGAAGTAAGGCCAGCCGAAGTTGCCCGCTTTACGGGCCTGGTTGATTTCATCGTAGCCACGCGGGCCGCGGGGGCCGTCGGCGTTGGCATCGGGGCCGACCTCGCCCCAGTAGACGAAGCCCGTGGCGCGGTCGATGGAGAGGCGCCATGGATTGCGGCAACCCATCGCATAGATTTCAGGACGAGTCTTGGGCGTACCGACTGGGAAGAGGTTACCTGCGGGGATCTCGTACGTGCCGTCGGCCTTGGGGTGGATACGGTTTACCTTGCCCGCGAGGCTCATGGTGCTGGCGGCGGATTTCTGCGCATCCCACGGGTGGCGACCCGGACGTTCATCCGCGGGTGAGTAGCTTTGGCTGTCGCCGAAGGGGTGCGTGTTGTCGCCGGCGGACCAGTAGAGATTACCGTCCGGACCGAAGAGCATGCTGCCTCCGTGGTGACAGCACTCCTTACGTTGCTCGTCGTAGCGGAGCAGGACTTTCTCGCTCTTGAGGTCGAGCACGTCATCCTTAATCGTGAAGCGCGAGATGGATTGACCATCAAAGCCGATCGGAGAGTAAAGGCAGTAGACCCAGCCGTTCTCGGCGAACTTGGGGTCGAGGGCGAAACTCAGGAAGCCATTCTCCTGCTGCAGAAAGACCTCGAGCTTACCGATAACCTTTACCTGCTTCGTCTTGAGGTCGATGGCCTTGAGCAAGCCGCCGTATTCGTTGAAGTAGAGCCGACCGTCTGGTCCCATCTCGGTTGTCATCGGCTGTGGAATGTCCCCCAGTAGCTTCTCGACCTTGAAGCGCGCGTCCTCGGGGGCAGCGGGCGCCGCGGTGAGCGGGGCAACGAAGGCAGCGAAGGCTAAGCCAAGGAAGGACAAACGCAGGAGCGACTTCATGGGGTAAGGAAAGGGTGACCGCCGGGGGGCTCGGCGGTTCCTTACTTTCGGGAAATTTACACCCTGCGGGAAGACTAAATAAGCCAACCCAGCCTTAATCCTCGCTGGTTAGCTGGCCTCTTAGTCAAGGAGTCCCCTTCAGCGGGCACCTTCGTTGTCCTTTAGATCAGCCCCAACTGCATCTTCCCGTCTTCGGAAATCATGGTCTGCGTCCACGGTGGGTCCCAGACGATGCTGACCTGCGCTTGGTTGACGCCGGGCACCGAGAGCACGCGGTTACGTGCGTCTTCGGCGATGACTGGACCCATACCGCAACCAGGCGCCGTCAAGGTCATGGCGACTACCACGCTGTGACGATCGGTGGACCCATCGATGGCATCGACCTTGAGCGAGTAGACTAAACCGAGGTCGACGATATTCACCGGGATTTCTGGATCGAAAACTTTCTTCAAGCTATCCCACACGGCTTCGTCGGAAGGCTTGCCGGCATGCCCAGGGTGTTCCGCAGTGCCGATCGAGCCATAGGCGTCGGTCTTACCTTCGTTCTCCGTGGCGTCGGACGGCACCTGCTCGCCGAGCGCTTCGGCGTCCGTCCCTTTAATACGGAACATGCCAGAGTCACAGACGACGGTGAAGTTACCGCCGAGGCGGTGCGTGATGGTGACCTTAGTGCCCGCCGGGAGCACCGCAGGTTCGCCCGCTGGAATGACAGTCGCTTGGACATCACGCGCGAGGGTGCGGTCGTGTGGGCTGGGGACGTGGCGTTGGCCGGTGTTGTCTTCGCTCATAAATTAAACTTGGTGGAATTTAGCGCTCAGCATGCCGCGGAGGGCTTCGGCACCTTCTTCGTCTTCGACCTTCGCAATGACTTCTTCGAGGAAGCCTTGGGCGAGGAGTTCTTGGGCGACTTCGAGCGGGATACCACGGGCACGCAGGTAAAAGAGCTCGTTCTCGTCGACCTGGCCAGTCGTCGCACCGTGCGAACACTTCACATCGTTAGCTTCGATCTCCAGGCCAGGGAGGGAATCCGCTTCTGCGTCGGGCGAGAGCAGGAGATTCCGGTTCGTCTGGTAGGCATCCGTGCGCTGGGCATCAGGCGCGACCTTGATGAGGCCCGAGAAAATGGTGCGGGCCTTGCCGAGGAGCGCGTTCTTAAAGAGGAGATCGGACTTAGCCTGGCCTGCGGTATGAATCTGCAGGGTGCGTTGGTCGAACTCCTGTTCGCCGGTGGCGACGCTGATACCGTAGAGGCGGACGTCCGCGCCGGGGCCATCGATGCGAACGGTGTTCTCGAGGCGGGCGCGCCGCGAGCCGACGGCAGCGTTGACCGAGGTGATGAGCGCGTCGCGACCGCCACACGTGTTATCCACCTGAAAGGACTGCGTACGCGAGCCCCAGCCTTGGACGGCGAGGCGGGAGACCTTGGCGCCGGTACCCGTATGGATGTCGCAGGCAGAGATGGCCAAGGCGCGGGCGTCGGCCGTGGCACCGAGGTGGTAGTCCTGAATAGAGACCACGGCGTTTTCGCCGGCGATGATTAGGGCGTGTGGAAAGACGGCCGCGCCATCGGTCGAGGTCCAGTTGACGGATACAAACGGCTGGCGGATTTCCACGCCCTTGGGGACGAAGAGGACGTAGCCAGCCCGGAGCCAAGCTTGGTGCAAGGCGAGGAACTTAGCACCACCGAGACCAGCAGCGTGCTTCAAGAGGTGTTCCTGCAGTAGCGCCGGGTGGTGACGCAGAGCATCCGTTAAGGTCTCAAAGCATACGCCTTGGGCGGTGAGCTCCGGCGACAGGGCCGGACGTAGCACGCAGTGGCCATCAACGTGAACAATCAGCGATGCCGGACGAGCAACGAAGTGCGAGCGCGCGATGAGCGCGGCGGCGAGGGTTTCGGTCGGCTCCGGCGCCGGCGCATAGCCATCGAGCGAGAGCGAACGGGCGTCGGAGAAGCGCCACTTCTCGTCGTCGCGGGTTGGCATCGGCAACGACTGAAACGTGTGCCAGCCCTGCTGGCGGAGGACGGCGAACCAGTCCTGCGCGCGGAACTGGTTGGTCTCGGCGGAATGCAGGGCGACGTCGAGGACGCCGATGGGGGCGGAGGCGACGACGTTCATCCGACGGATCCTTCCATCTGTAATTCGATGAGGCGCTTCAGCTCGACAGAGTACTCCATCGGGAATTCCTTCACGAGGTCGTTGACGAAGCCGTTCACCGCAAGGGACATGGCTTCGCCTTCGGAAAGGCCTCGCTGCATCATGTAGAAGATCTGCTCAGCCGAAACCTTAGAGACACTCGCCTCGTGCTGGACCGAGTTCTTTTGGCCGCGCACGGAAATTGCCGGGTAGGTGTCGGTGCGGCTGTGCTCGTTGATGAGTAAGGCGTCGCACTCGGTATTGTTGCGGCAGTTCTTCAGTGTCTTCGGGATGTGCACGAGGCCACGGTAGGTGGAGCGGCCCGAGCCGACCGAAATGGACTTTGCGATGATGTTGGAGGTCGTGTCGTCGGCCGCGTGAATCATCTTTGCCCCGGTATCCTGGTGCTGGCCGTCGTTAGCCAAGGCGATGGATAATACTTCTCCGCGCGCACCCTTGCCGCGGAGAACAACGCCGGGGTACTTCATGGTGAGGCGGGAGCCGATGTTGCAGTCAATCCAGCGCACTTCAGCGCCTTCTTCGGCGACGCCACGCTTGGTCACGAGGTTGAAGACGTTGGCCGACCAGTTCTGCACCGTGATGTATTGAATCTTTGCGCCCTTGAGCGCGACGAGTTCCACGACGGCAGAGTGCAGGGTGGCGGTCTCAAACTTGGGAGCCGTGCAGCCTTCCATGTAGGTGACTTCCGAGCCTTCGTCGGCGATGATGAGTGTGCGTTCGAACTGACCGAAGTTTTCAGCGTTGATGCGGAAGTAAGCCTGCAGCGGCTGGGCTACTTTGACGCCCTTCGGGATGTAGATGAACGAACCGCCCGAGAAGACGGCCGAGTTCAGGGCGGCGAACTTGTTGTCGCCGGCCGGGATGACTTTTCCGAACCACTTGCGGAAGATTTCTGGGTGGTCGCGAAGGCCATCGGTCGGCCCGCAGAAGATGACCCCGAGTTTCTCGAGTTCTTCCTTCATGCGGGAGTAGACGGCTTCGGAATCAAATTGCGCTTCAACACCCGCGAGGAACTTGCGTTCCGACTCGGGGATACCGAGGCGTTCGAAGGTCTTCTTCACGTCGTCGGGTACCTCTTCCCACGTACGCACGGCCTTCTGGCCCTTGGCGAGGTAGTAGCGGATTTTATCAAACTTAATGTTATCGAGGTCGGTAGTCGCCCAATGCGTCGGCATGGGGAGCCCTTCGAAAATCTTCAGCGACTTCTGGCGGAACTCGCGAATCCACGGCTCCTCGTCTTTCACCTTCGAGATATAGTCGACCACGCTAGCGCTCAAGCCCACGCCGGCATCAAAGGCGTAGCTCTCCTCGTATTTGAAGTCGCCCTTCGAGCGATCGACATCAATCGCTTCACGCTGGGCCAGGTTTTCGTCGATTTCAGCCATGGTCTTAGGCCGAAGCGAGTTCGGTTTTCACCCAATCGTAGCCCTTGGCTTCGAGTTCGATGGCCAGCTCCTTGCCGCCGCTGTGGACGATACGTCCGTCCCACATGATGTGGACGCGGTCGGGAATGATATATTCGAGGAGCCGTTGGTAGTGCGTGATGACGAGGAAGCCCGTGTCGGGGCCGCGCATGCGGTTGACGCCTTCGGAGACGATGCGCAAGGCATCGATGTCGAGGCCCGAGTCGGTTTCGTCGAGGACGGCATACTTGGGTTTAATCATCATCAGCTGGAGGATTTCGCAGCGCTTCTTTTCGCCGCCCGAAAAGCCTTCGTTGACGAAGCGGGCCGTGAATTTGCGGTCCATCTTGAGCGCGTCCATCTTTGCGTAGAGCTCAGTGTAGTAGGCCTTGGCGTCGAAGGGCGCGCCCTTGGCTTGGCGGGCAACGATGGCCGCACGGATGAAGTTAGCGATGGTCACGCCCGGGATCTCGCTCGGATACTGGAAGGCGAGGAAGAGGCCAGCGCGGGCGACGACGTCCGGCTCGAGGCCGAGGATTTCTTCGCCGTCGAGTAAGGCCGAACCTGACTGCACACTGTAGTCGGGATGGCCGGCGAGGACTTTTGAGAGGGTGCTCTTGCCGGTGCCGTTCGGGCCCATGATGGCATGGACCTCGCCTTTCGGGACGGTGAGGGAGAAATCCTTCAAAATCGGGCGTTCGCCGATTGAGGCGTTCAGGTTGTTGATGACCAAGGAGTCAGGCATGGAATTTAAAAGGAATTAGTTAGAAGTGGAGCGGGGGGCCGTTTCCTGGGAGCGTCCACGGAAACTGATTTCGATGGTCTCCGAGTTAAAGCCTGCCGGGAGGATGGAGCGGAGGCTTTGGATAATCTCCGGGGGGAGTTCGATATCGTGGACGTGGCCAGTGGCTTCGTCGCGGAAGTGTGCATGCGGGGCGAGGTTGGGGCAGTAGCGCGTGGATTCGCGCTCGTGGTTGACCTGCCGGACCAGGCCGCAGCCGACGAAGGTTTCGAGGCAGTTATAGACCGTGGCGAGGGAGAGCCCGGGCATGGACTCACGGGCCCGCTGGAAGACATCTTCGACCGTCGGGTGGTCGCGCTTGGCGAGGAGCACCGCAAAGACGATTTCGCGTTGGGGGGTCACCTTCTGGCCGCTGGTCGCCAAGGACTCTTGGAGGTTCTCGCGATCGTGTTCTGTGAGCTTTTGAATCATTCTAAGTTAGGAATGAGTTGGAATGATTCCAATTTGCAAGTGAGAAGCCGAACCTTGGGCTCGGGGCTTGGGGTTTGGGCCGGGAGTTATTACACGATTATACCATTTAAACTACTGACAGTGAAAGAGTTAATACTCGCACCGTCGATGTTTTACCGCCTCATGGGCAGCTTCGCTCCCTTGGCCCGGAACTTCCGAGCTCAAACTCATCAGAGTGAAGAACTCTTAGGGATATGATCACGTACCGTCCTTGCTAGGTCGTGACGCAGTCCCGACCCAACCTATGGGCTTAATTCATTCCCGGATCTAAGTCCTGACCTTGTTCGCCCAAACTACGTTCGGCTTCGAGTCGCGCCAGTTGGTCGGCGACGAGGATGAGCCGTTGCTGTGGCGAGAGGCATTCGAGGAGCCGCCGGCGCACAGCCGTTTCGGTGATGAGATGGCCCGCGGCCGCATCCGCTAAGAGCCCGGGTTGATTCGTCAGGCCGCGGAGTCTTTCAATAATTGGTTGAGCGTCTGCACTAAGCTCGCCGAGGAGCAGCTCGGAGAAGGCCATAATGCGCGCAATCTCGCGGGTACAGTCCAACGTATCCACGATGTCTTCTTCCGCTAGCGGCGCAATCTCTAGGCGTGGATAGGGCGTGCGCCGTTGCACCTTAAGGACCTTTGCGCGGCGCAGGCCTTCCAGGACCAAGTGGCTGGAGCCATCTTCGAGATCCACATGTCCGGCGATGCGCCCGACGCACGTAAAGGGGCAGGGTGGCTCTTCGTTGTCGGGCGATAAGTTGTCCTCATCGAGTTGTGAGACCGCGAACATGCGATTCCCCGCCAACGCTTCTTTAAGCATTAACCGATAGCGTGGTTCGAAGATACGCAGGGGCATGAGCTGCTGCGGCAGGAAGACGCAGTCTCCGAGAGTCATCACTGGCACGACGATGGAAGGTCCCATGACGTTAAGATGAGCGAAAACGTTTTAAACGCAAACGACCGCCGGTAGTTACGCGGACTTACTTCGCCTTCGCCGGTATGACTGGTACGACCGGGAAGATGGGGCTATCGTAGCTGGCTAAGTCCGCAGGTTTTACCGCGCCCGCCCGCTTGAAGGTGCCCAGCCAGGTCGGGTTGTAGGGGCCGACGAGGTCGATCTTTAGGTCAGGCTGGATGGCGGCTTCTAGGCCCGTGGTCCAGAAGCAAGCATTCACGAGCATGCGGCGGAAGCCATCATTGGCTAGGTCACCCGAGGCGCCGTAGGTCGACGCAAAGACGCGGCCTTCCTTGCCGGAGGTGGATTTATAGGTCCGCACCCATGCGCCCGGCATCGGCTTCTTCGTGGCGTCGACCGGAGAGTCCGGCTTCATGCCGCTGAGGGGCTGTGCCATGACAAGGATGGTGCTGCCTTCAATGGGGTTGGCATTGTACGCACCGATTTCGGCCCAGACGTCTTTCACGCCGCGGAGGACGGGGTGGGTGGCTTGTCCTGCGACGAGGTCGAGGCGGGTGCTCGACTTGTGGTTAGGTCCGTAGTGTCCAACCCAGGTTTCACCGAGAATCTGTCGACCAAAGCCGCCCTTGAAATCTTCGCCTTTGTAGTCGTAGGAATATTTGTAGATCGGGCTGTCCTTGGCGTAGCGGAAGCCATGCGTCGCCGTGCGGAGCCCGATGACGGCGCCGCCACGATTGAGGTAATCGATAATGGGTTGCATCTGCTCGACGGGGATGGACTGGAAGCGCGTTAAGATGACCAGCAGGTCAGCATCCTTTAGAACTTCCGTGCCAGGGATGTTGCTGGGTTCGCCTTGGGCGATGGCGCCGGTTTTGGGGTTGATGCCGAACAGCACCGTGCAGGTGAAGCCTTGGTGCTTAGCTAAGATGCGCGCCAGCTGCGGTAACGCTTCCTCGGATTTATATTCATGGTCGTTGGCGATGAGCACGACCTTCTTGCCCTTGCCTGGGCCTTCGGTACCAACGTAGGTCAGCGGGGCATCCGCCGCACAGGCAACGAGACTGAGCAGGGATAGGCAGAGCAGGGCGAGGGGGCGCATGGGGAGGTATTACAGCGTGTAGAGTCCTGAATCGAGTACAGAATCGATAATAGATTATAGAGTACAGACTACAGATTACAGAAACGTTGACCGAAAGGCGCCAGGTCCTCGACTCAGCAATCGACCCTGCCCTCTGTACTCTGTAATCCGTACTCCGCACTCCGTACTCTATACTCTGTGACCACGGCTCCGCCGTAGTCACTGCCACTGATCCAAGAACAGCTTCTTCGGGTCCGGGCTGTCGGACTCCGCGAAGTAGACCGCCATGCGCAAGGAGGGCAGGAAATGCGCCGGGAGCTTCTCCTTATTGCGCGAAACAATCTCGGTGAGCAGCGATTCGGGCGAACGGCCAGCGAGTTGGTCGACGCGGTAATAGCCGGCGTCTAGAAGTTCGCGCGCAACGTCGACCGGGAAGCGCGAGATGCGCATGAACGGACTGCACACGGCCTCCCGACGTCGTTCGGCCGCGCGCTGTCGTTCCGCTTCGTCCACGATTAGAGGCGGGCGAGGATGGCCGCGCCCATCGCCTTCGTGCCCACGGCTTTTCCGCCGGCGGCGATGTCCGCGGTACGGATGCCTTCGGCGACGGTCTTCTCTACCGCGAGTTCGATGGCTTTAGCTTCGGCTTCAAGCCCGAAGGAATGGCGAAGCATGAGGGCAGCCGAAAGAATCTGCGCGCAAGGGTTGGCCTTATCTTGGCCAGCGATGTCTGGGGCGGTACCACCAGAGGGCTCGAAGAGGCCGTAGCCGTAGCCGTGGCGGTTGTGGTTCGCGCCCAAGGAAGCCGAAGCCATCATGCCGAGGGAGCCGCAAATAACGGCCATCTCGTCGGAAAGGATATCGCCGAACATGTTCTCGGTGAGGAGGACGTCGAACTGCCCAGGCTTGAGAATCAACTGCATCGCAGCATTATCAATGTACATCACGGCGAGGGTGATGTCGGGCGCGGTCGCCTTGAGGCGGTCGGCGACGACCTTACGCCAGAGGACGGAGGTCTGCAGGACGTTGGCCTTGTCGACGAGGGTGATGTGCTTGCGGCGGGCGCGGGCCGTCGCGATGGCGACGTCGGTGATGCGCTCGATCTCCGACTTGCGGTAGACCATGGTGTCGATGGCTTCGATGTCGCCGTCAGCCAGCGTCGTCGTGGACTTTGGTCCGAAGTAGAGGCCGCCGGTGAGCTCGCGGATGCAGACCATGTCCACGCCGTTCGGGATGCGGTCCGGGCGGATCGGCGAGGTGTCGATGAGGTTTTTCAGCAGGAGACCGGGACGGACGTTGGCGTAGAGCGTGAAGTGCTTGCGGAGGGGGAGCAGCGAGGCGCGCTCGGGCTGTTCGGCCGGGGGGAGTTTTTCCCACTTCGGACCACCAACGGAACCGAAGAGGATAGCATCCGCTGCGCGGCAGGCCTCGAGGGTCGAGTCCGGCAAGGCCTTACCATGATTATCAATCCCCGCGCCACCCACGTCGTGCGTGGAGTGCTCGAGGGTATGGCCTGACTTCTTCAGGACGGCCTCCAGGACGGGCAGGGCGGCGGCCATGACTTCAGGGCCGATGTAATCGCCAGGCAGGACAGCAATCTTCAGGTGCATAGGAGAAAGGGTCGTCAGTTAAGGGGAACGGTCCGCTGGAGGGCAAGGACAAGCGGTGTCTTCCGCCATAATTGCATCTAAACGACATCCTTCCGCCTCGGCCCAGTATTGCAGTCGGGCGGGACTTCCATTTGGTTCGTCCTCCCTTCTTATCAAAGTTATGTCCTCCCAACCACTCGTCATTGGTAAATTCTCCCTCGGCATGGGCGACCGCTTCGCCCACGAAGCCGAAGCCCAGCTCGCCGCCTGCCTCGCGGCCAAGCAGCTCGGCGTCGAGATTGTTCCGGTTTGGAATAAGTCGAACCGCGAGCACAACATCATCGGCTCCGAACCCACGAGCACGCGCACCGCAGCCGATGCCGCCGTGAAAGCCCTCGGTTGGACCGCCCCCTACTTCCTCGACGCCGACCACATCGGCCTGAAGACGGTTGATCGTTTCGTCGGCGTGTCCGACTTCTTCACCATCGATGTGGCCGACTTCATTGCGCAGCCCGCCGACCCAGACGCGGTCCAGGCCTTCGTCGATCGCCACCCCGAACTTGTTGGCACCATCACCCTGGCCGGTATCGACCGTCCGTTCACGACTTCCCGCGCGGACGTCGAGCGCACGGCCGCGAAGTTCCTCCTCGCGGTGCAGGAAGCCGGTAAGGTCTATCGTTACATCTCCTCGGTGAAGGGCGTGGGCCGCTTCGTTCCGGAGATCTCCATGGACGAGACCGATAGCCCGCAGAATCCGCCAGAACTACTGGTTATCCTGGCGGCCATCGCCGACGAAGGCGTACCGATCCAGACCATTGCCCCGAAGTTCACGGGCCGCTTCAACAAGGGTGTCGACTACGTCGGCGACCTCGCCCAGTTCGAACGCGAATTCAACGACGACCTCTGCGTCATCGCCCATGCGGTGAAGCAGTACGGCCTGCCGGCCAACCTAAAACTTTCCGTGCACAGCGGTAGCGACAAGTTCTCCATCTATCCGGCCATCCGTCGTGCCCTCGCCAAGCATGGTGCCGGCGTCCACGTGAAGACCGCTGGGACGACCTGGCTTGAAGAAGTCATCGGCCTCGCCGAAGCCGGTGGTGCCGGCCTCGCCCTCGCTAAGGAAATCTACGCGGAAGCTCTGTCGCACATGGACGAGCTCTGCCAGCCGTATGCGACCGTCATCGATATCGATCGTTCCAAGCTACCGGCCGCCGCTGTCGTGAACGGCTGGACGAGTGAACAGTTCGTCGGTGCCCTGCGCCACGACCAGCAGAACCCGCTCTACAACGCGAACATCCGCCAACTGATTCACGTGGGCTTCAAGGTCGCCGCCAAGATGGGCCCTCGCTACCTTGAGCAGCTGAAGGCCTGCCGCGAGTCCTGCGCCCGCAACGTCACCGGCAACCTCTTCGACCGCCACATCAAGCCGCTCTTCCTGTAAAGGGGGCTTAAGCGGGGCGGAGCTCAAGAACTCTCGCTGAGCGCGCGACTTCTGTGGTCGGTCGGTGGTTTCGACTTGGTAAGCGTGGGTCGTGGGCTAGTTTGCACACGATGGCCAGACCCCGGCTTACCCTGAATGCTTATGCGGCTTTCGCCGCATGGGCGTTGTGCTGCTCGCCAGCGGTCGCCGCTCCCGTGGATTTTATCCGCGAGGTCCGTCCAATCTTCGAGGCGAAATGCTTCAAGTGTCATGGTCCAGAAAAACAGAAGAGCGGCTTTCGCCTAGACGCCAGCCAGGTCGCTTTGCATGGAGGCGAAGCGCACGCACCTAATATCGTGCCGGGTCAGCCTGACCGAAGTCCGTTACTTCGTTTCATCTCGGGGGTGGACCGGGAGATGCGCATGCCGCCGAAGGGTGACCTGCTGACGGTGTCCGAACAGGCCACCTTGCGCGCATGGATTGCCGAAGGCGCTGTGTGGCCAGTAACGGCAGATGTCGTTCTGGCTAACCCGCTGGACTGGTGGTCTTGGCGCCCCCTCCCTTCGTCGCCGCCCAGGGGTGATGGTTCCGCCAAGATTGACAGCCTCGTGCGCGCTAAACTCGCCGAACGTGGCTTGCAGCCCACCGCCCCAGCACCCGCCGCTACCTTAGTGCGTCGCGTCACCCTCGACCTGACCGGCCTGCCGCCGACGCCCGAGGAAACCGCGGCGTTCCTCGCCGACGCTTCGCCGCTGGCCTACGAACGCTTGGTGGATCGGTTACTCGCTTCGCCGCGTTATGGCGAGCGCTGGGCCCGCCATTGGTTGGATGTCGTCCACTACGGCGACACGCACGGCTACGATAAGGATAAGCCCCGTGAACATGCTTGGGCCTATCGGGACTATGTCATTCGGGCCCTTAACGCCGATAAGCCTTACGCCCGCTTCGTCCAAGAGCAGGTGGCGGGGGATATTTTATTCCCGGGAACGCGCGATGGCATCGAGGCACTGGGCTTCCTGGCGGCCGGGCCTTGGGATTTGATTGGTCATACCGAAGTGCCGGAGTCGAAGGTGGACGGTAAGTTATCGCGGCATCTCGACCGTGATGATATGTTGGCGAACACCTTAGGGACCTTCACGAGCCTCACTGCGCATTGTGCGCAATGCCATAACCACAAGTTCGACCCCATCACCCAGGAAGATTATTATAGCCTCCAGGCGGTGTTCGCCGCACTCGATCGAACTGATCGGCCCTATTACCTCGATGATACCACCAACGCCACGGCAACGCAGCTAGGGCGTCGGCAAAAGGACTTGAGCGCGCAGGTTCGGCAGACTGAGGCAACTTTGAGCGCCCAAGCCGGCGAGGCTTATGCCGCGTTGACCCGTCGCATCGAAGGGATCTCGAAGAACGCCGCCGCTAAGGCGGGCAACCCGACTCCTGACTTCGGCTATCACGCCCAAGTTTCGAAGCAGGCCCAAGCGGAGAAATGGGTGCAGGTAGACTTGGGGCAGCGCATCGATCTGGCCCGCGTCGTCCTCGCGCCCTGCTATGACGACTTTAATGGCATTGGGGCAGGCTTTGGATTTCCAGTCCGTTTTAAGGTCGAAGTCAGCGACGATCCAGAATTCCGTCAAGGCGTCCAACTGCTCTGGCGCGGCCACGACCAACGCTTCATGGCGGATTTGCCCAACCCTGGCCTGACGCCGTACGTGGTGCCGATTGAGCCCGAGGACGCCGTCACTGGCCGATATGTGCGCGTCACGGCGGTCCAATTAGCCCCGCGCAAAGGCGACTTCATCTTTGCGTTGGCAGAATTAGAAGTAAGGACCGCAGATGGCCGCAACGTCGCTCAAGGCCGACCGGTCCAAGCGTTGGATTCAATCGAGGCCTCACCGCGCTGGCGGAAGGTGAACTTAACCGATGGGCTCGCCCCCGTCCGTCCATCGCCAGACGAACTCGCCCAGTTGCAGGCTGAGCGCGATCGGTTGCTCCTGGCTGCAGCGACGCCTGCGGCGGCCGCTAACCTTCGTGCGCAGCGCGCCGAAGCGGCGGAGATTGCCGCGTCGTTGGCCCGTTTACCCAAGCCTTCCTTGGTCTATGCCGCTGGCATCCACACGGGTTCGGGCGCGTTCGCAGGGACGGGAGCCCAAGGGGGCCGACCTCGCCCGATTTTCTTGCTGGCCCGCGGACAAGTGACACAGCCCCAGCGTGAGGTTGGCCCGGGTGCTCTGGCAGCCTTGGGGTTCGCGCCTGCACGCTTTGTCTTGCCTGCAGGGGCTGGCGAAGGGGAGCGCCGCGCCGCATTGGCCCAGTGGCTGACCCATCAGGACAACCCCTTGTTCTGGCGCAGCGCGGTGAATCGGATTTGGCAGCACCATTTCGGCCAAGGCCTCGTCGAGACGGCTAATGATTTCGGACGCAACGGTGCACTTCCGACGCATCCAGAATTATTGGACTGGCTGGCGGGTGATTTCCGCGATCATGGCGGGTCGTGGAAGCGCCTGCATCGCCAGATTGTGCTGAGTGCGACCTACCGGCAGTCGTCGGACGACAATCCTGCCGCCAGCCGTCTCGATGCGAACAACACGTTACTGTGGCGTCAGCAGCGGCGAAAGCTCGAGGCGGAAGTACTTCGCGATGCCGTCCTGCAGGCTAGTGGTCGACTAGACCTCACCATGGGCGGGCCGGGCTGGCGGGATTTCGTGGTGGAGCGTCCCGAGCACTCGCCGCACTACCGCTACGACCTCGCCGACCCGGCCAACCCCCAGACGTTTCGTCGGGCGATTTACCGTTTCGTGGTGCGATCACAGACGCAGCCTTGGATGACCTCACTCGATTGCGCCGACCCTTCGATGCGCGTCGACAAGCGCAACGAGAGCCTCTCGGCCCTACAGGCTCTGGCTTTACTGAACAATGGTTTCATGCTGACGCAGTCAACCGTACTGGCCGAGCGCGTCGCCCGCGAACGCGGCGAGGTAAAGGCGCAAGTAGCGCGTGCCTATGAACTGGTGCTCGGTCGTCCGCCGTCCCCCGCGACGCTCGAGCGGTTAGTGGTTTTCACCCGCGAGCAAGGCTTACCGGCTACCTGCCGGGCGCTTTTCAACCTCAACGAGTTCGCCTTCGTTGATTAAGCGATGAGCAACACTTCTCCTTATCATCGTTCCCCCGCACCGCCCGCGCTGAGCCGGCGTGACTTTCTCTGGCAGGCTGGCGGCGGTCTGGGTGGCCTCGCCTTGGCTTCGCTCCTCGGGACTGATCGTGCGCTGGCCTCGCCCGGTAAGCTCACGGGTTGCTTGCATCATCCGCCCAAGGCCAAGCGGGTCGTTCAGTTTTTCATGGCGGGTGCGGCGAGTCATCTCGACCTCTATGATTACAAACCCGAGCTGATCAAGCGCCACGGACAACCCAGCGATTTCGGTGAGAAGGTCGAAGCCTTCCAAAATGGTTTGGGGCCGTGGATGCGACCGTTCTGGGACTTCCGGCCCTACGGACGTTCCGGCAAGATGCTCAGCGAAGTCTCCGCCCCGTTGGGTGCGGTCGTCGACGACATGGCTTTTATCCATAATATGGTAGGGAAGTCCGGCGTGCACAGCGCCGCGACTTTACTGCAGTCCACAGGCTTTCAATTGCCAGGGTTTCCGGGCGCCGGGTGTTGGGTGAGTTATGCGCTGGGTTCGGAGAACGATAACCTGCCAACCTTCGTGGTTCTACCAGATCATCGCGGTTTTGCCTCCAATGGGGTGAAGAATTGGGACGCGGCGTTTCTGCCTTCGCAGCATAGCGGGACCATTATTCAGCCTGGCACGCCCAATCCGGTGGCCGATCTTTTCCCGGGTAAAGGTGCTGGCCTGTTGCGACCCGGTAGCGAACCAGCGACGCAAGCCCTGCTCGCGGAACTTAATCAGGCTCACGCCGCCACTCGTCCCGGCGACCAGCGGCTCGAAGCACGAATTCGCAGCTACGAGTTGGCCGCGCGGATGCAGCTCGCGGCACCCGAAGCCTTGGACCTCCAGTCCGAGCCGGCGCATGTGCAGAAGCTTTACGGACTGGAGCGCGGGCCACAGGCGTGGGCGAAGGAGATTAACGAGGCGGAGGAGACTTTCGTTTTCGGCCAACGTTGCCTCGCTGCCCGTCGCCTGTTGGAACGAGGAGTCCGCTTCGTACAGGTGTGGAGCGGTAACGATAATGGCTTCCCCCGGCGTAACTGGGATTCCCATGAGGACGTTAAGCGTGACCACGGGCCGTTGGCACTCGGGATGTCGCGTGGTATCGCCGCTTTCATCCAGGACCTCAAGCAACGCGGCTTGTTTGACGACACCATCATCCTTTGGACGACTGAGTTCGGCCGGATGCCCTCGTCGCAGGGCGGGAAGGGGCGCGATCATAATCCCTTTGTCTTCACCAATTGGCTGGCGGGGGGTGGTATCAAGGGCGGCACTACCTTGGGCGAAAGTGACCAGTGGGGATTTAAGCCGCTCGACCGGGCTAACCCCACGCAGGTTTACGATGTGCACGCCACCATCCTACACCAGCTGGGCATCGACCATACTCGGCTGAGCCTGCGCAATAATGGCATCGACCGTCGGCTTACGGATGTCCACGGGCACGTGCTGCACGGCCTGCTGGCGTGAGCGAAGGCTTGTCCTGAAAGGTCCCTTACCTTTAGGTAGAGGCTACCCCTCCTGTATGCGTTTCCTCGCCCTCTTCTTTGCCGTCGCCCTTACGGCGGCGGATCGTCCGAACATTTTGCTCATTGTCGGTGATGACATGGGCTACGCCGACGTCGGCTTCCATGGTTGCAAGGACATCCCGACGCCCAACCTCGATGCGCTCGCCGCCGCTGGGGTTCGCTGTACACAAGGCTACGTCACGGGCCCGTATTGTTCCCCGACGCGCGCAGGCTTGCTGACCGGGCGTCAGCAGAATCGCTTTGGCCACGAATATAATCCCAACGGTAATAACGGCCTACCGCTGACAGAGACGATTCTGCCGGAGCGTCTGGCGAAGGCTGGCTATGCCACGGGGATGGTCGGCAAGTGGCACCTCGGTGCTAAGCCTGAGCAGACACCACCCAGCCGCGGTTTCGGCGAGTTCTTTGGCTTCCTGGGTGGTGCCCATAGTTATTTCAATACGGGCGGTATCCTGCGTGGGGCCGAACCAGTGAAAGAGATGGACTATACCACCGACGCCTTTGGCCGAGAGGCGGCTACTTTTGTCCACGGGCATAAGGATAAGCCGTGGTTCCTCTACTTGGCGTTCAATGCGGTGCATACGCCCATGGATGCGACCGACGCTCGTCTGGCGAAGTTCGCCTCCATCACCGATAAGAAGCGCCGGACCTATGCGGCGATGATGTCCGCGCTCGACGAAAACATCGGCCGGGTGCGCCAAGCGCTCAAGGAAAGTGGCCAGGAAGGGCGCACGTTGATTTTCTTTATCAGCGACAACGGCGGCCCGGTGATGAACGGTACGACCACTAATGGGTCCAGCAACGCCCCGTTGCGTGGCTCCAAGCGAACCACCCTTGAAGGCGGTATTCGCGTTCCTTTCCTCGTGGCTTGGCCCGACCAGCTGAAGCCGGCCGTCTATGATTCTCCAGTTGTGCAACTCGACCTCCATGCCACGGCTTTAGCCGCCGCCGGTGTGGCCGTCGGGCCCGAGGCGAAATTGGAAGGGGTCGACCTGCTGCCCTATTTTTCGGGCACGAAGAAGGCTGCGCCGCATGACGCGCTCTATTGGCGTTTCGGTGCGCAGATGGCGATTCGCCAAGGCGATTGGAAGCTCGTTCGCTACGATGGGAACGCCGACACCAACACCGGCAAGGCTCAGCCCGTCAGTGGGCTCAAACTCTATAACCTGTCCAAGGACATCCATGAGGATAATGACCTCACCGCCGAACAGCCTGAGAAGGTCAAACAGCTGCAGGCGCTTTGGGACGAATGGAACCGCAGCAACATCAAGCCGCTGTGGGGTGCCGATTACGCGGACAATGATGGGGCGGAACCCGGCGCGGCGAAGAAGAAAAAAGCCGCGAAGTAATTCACTTCTTTTTACCTGCAGGCGAGGCGGCCCCGAGCGCCGCGCCGTTGTCCGGCGGCATGGCCCGGTGCCAAGCTAGTACGGCCTGAGTTAGCCGCTCGACCGTTCGTGGCTCCGTGGCTGCGAGGTCGCGGCTTTCGCCGGGGTCGCGCTTGAGGTCATAGAGCAGCGGTTTTGAACCATCATACTCGCAGAGGAGTTTCCAATCGCCGTCGCGGATCGCGAGGTCGGGCGCCGGATTGGGCAGGGCGGGGGCCCACGTCTTGCGGTCCGGCGGTCGGCTCCAACAGAGAGGTTCGGTGTGTGAGGATGTAGCCTTACCGAGTAATGTGGCGGAGAGGTCCTGCCCATCTAGTTTTATTGCGGCTTCCGGTTTCGCGCCCGCGAGCGCGGCGAGCGAAGGGGCGAGGTCGATGCCGGCGAAGACGGATGTAGCGTTGCGTTGGCCGACCTGCGCTTTCGCCATCAGCCCGGGGGCCCAGACGACGAGCGGAGAGCGGATGCCACCTTCGTAGAGTTGGGTTTTGCTGCCGCGGAAGGGTCCCGCGCTGCCTGCACCGGGCTCCGGGCCATTGTCCGAACACACCACCACGATGGTGTTGTCGCGTAGGGCGGGGTCGGTGCGGACCCGGTCGAGGATTCGTCCCAGCTGCTGGTCCATCTCCGCGAGCACGGCAAGGTAGAGGCGGTGCTTGCCCGGGGTCCATTGCTCCAACGGAGGGAAGTAGGGGCTGTGCACGTCATCGGGCCAGAGGTTGACGTAAAATGGCTTTTGCTTCGCCGCCGCCTCGTCGATGAAACGCAATGCTGCATCCGCATAGCCGGTGGTAATCTTCGCACGGTCCATCCAGGTCACCGGCCCGCCGAGGCTTTCGGCGTCCGCCCAGATCTTTTTAAACTCCGCGGCATCGGGAGTACGCGTGAGCGGCAAAAGTTTCGGCCCCATTCCTTCGAAGTTCGTGAGCGATTCATCGAAGCCGTAGCGCGTGATGGCGGGCGCGTCAGCGACATCACGTTGTCCACCGAGGTGCCATTTACCGAAATGCCCAGTGGCGTAGCCCGCAGACTGCAGCGTGCGTCCGAGGGAGGGTGCTTGGGGGTCTAACCATTGGGCCAAGCCCCGGCGCGTGTTGTCCGCGCGGTTGTTGAGGTAAGACGTAATTTTCCAGCGTTGCGGGTATTGCCCAGTAAGTAGGGCACAGCGAGAGGGCGAGCAGATCGGCGAATTGACGTAGAACTGGGAGAACGCCAGCCCCTCCGCGGCGAGTCGGTCGATGTTGGGGGTCTTCGCTTCGGTATTGCCGAAGCAGGAGAAATCGCCCCAGCCCATGTCGTCGATCAGGACGAATAGGATATTGGGCGGACGCGGGGCGGCCGCTTCGGCCGGCACGGCAACCCACAGGGCGAGCCAGATCGTCCCCAGGAGCTGCAGGGACGGATTCATTTCTTGGCGGGGGTTGAACCCGGCGGGACCGCGTCCTTCAAGAGCGCGGCGAGGCGGGTGCGCATGGCATTGACGCGTTCGGGTTGCTCGGCGGCGAGGTTCTTCGTCTCGCCGGGATCGGCTGTGAGGTGGTAGAGCGCGACCGGTTCATATTTACCCGCGGTCTTGGCGTTCTTCGCTTTTGCCAACGGTTGACCGTTTTCATCTTCGGCGGCCTCGGCCGCTGCGTTCGCTTGGATGAGCTTCCATTCGCCCATCCGGACGGCTGCGCGGGCGGGGCCTTGGGTCGAGACGCAGAGGATGGCGTCGTGCGGGGTGGGCGCCTCTTTGGTCAGCGTCGGCCAGACGTCGAGGCCATCGATGGGGAGCTTCTGCTCGAGTGAGCCGCCACCCAGCTTGATGAGCGTCGGGTACCAATCAACCATGTGCATCGGTTCGCGGACGCGTTGGCCAGCGGGTATTTGGCCCGGCCAACAAGCAAAGGCTGCGGAACGAACACCGCCTTCGTAAATACTGCCCTTATAGTCACGCAAAGGCGTGTTATCGCCTGGGGGCGGTCCGCCGTTATCGCTGGAGAAGACGATGAGCGTATTTTCGAGTCGGCCGGCCTTGCGTAGGCTATCTTCAATCTTGGCGACCGCTTCATCGACGGCCGCTAGCATACCTGCGAGCTTTTGCCGGTTATTCTTTAGGTCAGGATAGGGTTTAAGGTACGGCTCGGGGACCTGGAAGGGGCCGTGGACGCCATTAAAGGGCACGTAAAGGAAGAGCGGTTTGTCCTTCGGTTGACGGGCGATGACGCGGCAGGCCTCGTCGCGGAGGAGGTGCGTCGTGTAGCCTTCTTCCTTCACGGGCTTACCGTCGCGATACCAGTCGAGTTCGCCGCCCCGCAGGTGCGTGAAGTAATCGAGCATCCCGAAGTAATGTCCGTAATGATGGTCAAAGCCGCGGGCCAGCGGCAGGTATTCCGGTTTGAATTCACCGAGATGCCATTTGCCGACGATTTCGGTGGAGTAGCCCGCTTGCTTCAGGGCATCCGCCAGCGTACGTTCCGCGAGCGGAAGGCCCCAAGCTGCGTGTGGACTGACGATGGAATACACGCCCGTGCGCGTGGGATAGCGGCCGGTCAGTAAGGTGGACCGAGTGGGTGAGCAGACGGGTTGTACGTAGTGATGTTCGAGCACGACGCCGGCTTTAGCCAAGCGATCGATGTTCGGGGTGAGGATTTGTTTGCCGCCGTTGAAGCCGCAGTCGGCGTAACCGAGGTCATCGATTAGGAGAAAGACGATGTCGGGCTTGGGCGCAGCGCACGCTAGCCAAGGAAGTAGTAAAGCGGCGAGGAGGGCACGGGGGCTCATGGGGTGTATCCGTTATGGTCGAGTCCTGACGGTCGGACACCTCAAACTTCAGCCTTTTGGTGGCAAGCCTGAGGGTTCCGAGGTTCAGGCGGCTCCGAGCAGGGCGAGGCAGGCTTCGCTGAGTGCCGCGAAGCTCCCGTAGTGTTTCGGTGCGGCGTCGTACCATTCTTGGGCTTGTCCGACCCGCCGCAGGGTGCGGATGACCGCTTCGCGGACTTCGGGGTGGCCGTTGCGGATATCGACGGACCGGAATTCGACTAACCCAAAGAAGCAGTTGGCGCCGTCGGAGTCTCCGTGGCTCAATTCCGAGTCCATGTAGTGGACGTAGGCCAGCAGGTAGAATCCAAGGCAGCGCTCGGGCATCCAGAAAACATCTTCCTGGTAGTTGATGGCGTTGTCCACGAACAGGGCGAAGGCCTCGGCGTGGGTTTTCCCGTAGAAGTTGCGGTAGGCTGTTTTCAGGTCAAAGTCCTGGTAGAACGGATCGCCGTCGACGGGACATTTATGGCCGATCCAATCCTCCTTCGTAGGTATCGGTAGGGGATTATGCATGCTCCTATCGCTGTGGGCCGCTACCGAAACGTGGCTTGGCGTCGATGCCGGGCTGCGTGCCGCGGACGGGGCCGCTGCCGAACCCGCCGCCGACGTCCGTGGCATACCAAGCTTCAAGTTTCTCGCGCGCCCACGGGGTCTTCCGCAGGAAGGTGAGGCTCGACTTCACCGAGGGGTCGAAGAGGAAGCAACGGATTGGGATGCGATTCCCCATTTCGTGCCAGCCATGCTTGGCTTCGAGGTATTTGACAATCGTCTCAAGGGTCACGCCGTGGAGCGGGTCCCGCGGATGCTGGCGCGGCTCGGTCATCAGGCGCGGCTGGCGTAATCGCGGGCGTAGGCTTCGGCGAAATAGGTCAGGATGACGTCGGCCCCGGCCCGGCGGATGGCGATGAGCGATTCATCGCGTGCGGAACGGAGGTCGAGCCAGCCCTTTTCGGCGGCGGCCTGCAACTGTGCGTATTCGCCCGAGACCTGATAGGCCGCGAGTGGCAGGTCGGTGGCTTCGCGGAGGTCGCGGATAATGTCGAGATACGCACCCGCAGGCTTCACCATCAAGAGGTCGGCACCTTCCGCGGCGTCGAGCGCAGCTTCGCGCAGGGCCTCGCGGCGATTGGCCGGGTTCATCTGGTAGGACGCCTTGGAGATGGCAGCTTCACCGGGCTGGCGGGCACTGCCGACGGCATCGCGGAAGGGGCCGTAGAAGGCCGAAGCGTATTTGGCGGAGTAGGCGAGGATACCCGTGCCGGTGTGGCCGGAAGCATCGAGGGCCGTACGGATTGCGCCCACGCGGCCATCCATCATATCCGAGGGTGCGACGAAGTCGGCACCCGCTTGCGCGGTGAAGAGGGCCATCTTGACGAGCGCGGCGACCGTGCGGTCATTGTCGACGTCCGTGCCGGCCTCGTTGAGGATGCCGTCGTGTCCGTGCGTGGTGTAAGGGTCGAGTGCGATGTCGGCGAAGATGACGATACCTGGGCACTTCGTCTTCACTTCACGAATCGCACGGAGAGCGAGGTTGTTTGGATTCAGCGCCTCCGCGCCCTCTGCCGTTTTGCGCTTCGGATCGATCTTCGGGAAGAGGGCTACACCATGCACGCCGAGGAGTTGGAGTTCGGCGCACTTGGCCGCGAGCTGCGAGAGCGGGATGCGGCTGATGCCCGTAAGCGATGCGATGGGCTCGGCCTGCTCGCCTTCGGTGACGAAGAGCGGCTGGATCAGGTGACGAGGTTCGACCACGGTCTCCGAGAGCATCGCGCGGATGCCGGCCGACGCACGGAGGCGACGGAGGCGGATGGGCTGGTTCAGGGAGTCCGACATGAGAAGAGGTGAATAGCCCTTTGGCTATGCTAGGGCAACGGCGAAGGAATTAAGGGGCCGACCTGACACGCCAGGGTGTGACATTTTGTCATCCCGCCCCGCTTAAAGAGGGCATTAAAAGGGCTAAATCTCATTAAATACGATAAAACCAGTGTTTTCAGCCTTGGCACAAGCCCTGCCTATTAAACCCACACTCTTAATACCAACCATATGAGCAAAATCATCGGCATCGACCTCGGTACAACCAACTCCTGCATGGCCGTCCTGGAAGCAGGCGAGTCCGTCGTCATCCCTAACTCCGAAGGCGCGCGCACCACGCCCTCGGTCGTCGCCTTCACTAAGAACGGCGACGTCCTCGTCGGCCAGGCCGCTAAGCGCCAAGCCGTGACCAACCCGAAGAACACCGTCTTCTCCGCCAAGCGCCTCATCGGTCGCAAGTACGGGGAAGTGAAGGGCATCGCTTCCAAGCTGCCTTACAAGGTGGTCGAAGGGAAGAACGGCGACGCCGCCATCGAGTGCGAAGTTGACGGCAAGCCGCGCGTGTTCACGCCGCAAGAGATCGCCTCTAAGGTCCTCGCCAAGCTGAAGGCCGACGCCGAAGCCTACCTCGGTGAGAAGGTGACCCAAGCGGTCATCACCGTTCCGGCCTACTTCAATGACTCGCAGCGCCAAGCCACCAAGGACGCCGGCACGATCGCGGGCCTCGAGGTGCTCCGCATTGTCAATGAACCGACTGCGGCCTCGTTGGCCTACGGCCTTGACAAGAAGGGCGATGAAAAGATTGCCGTCTATGACTTGGGTGGTGGCACTTTCGACGTCTCGATTCTCGAAATCGGTGGCGGCGTCTTCGAAGTGAAGGCGACCAACGGCGACACCGAACTCGGTGGCGATAACTGGGACGAGCGTATCATTCAGTGGCTCATCGACACCTTTAAGGCCGAGCAGGGCATCGACCTCTCCAAGGACCCGATGGCCCGCCAGCGCCTCAAGGAAGAAGCCGAAAAGGCCAAGATTGCCTTGTCGTCTTCCAACTCGGTCGATCTCAACCTGCCGTTCATCACGGCCGATGCTTCCGGCCCTAAGCACCTCAACGTCACGCTCTCCCGCGCTCAGATGGAGAAGGTCTGCGACGACCTCTCCGACCGCACGCGCAAGCCGTTCGAGTCCTGCCTTAAGGACGCCGGTCTCTCCATGACCCAAGTTGATGAGCTCGTGCTCGTCGGCGGCATGACCCGCATGCCCAAGATCATCGAGATCGCCCGTGGCCTCGCGGGCAAGGAACCCCACAAGGGTGTGAACCCGGATGAAGTCGTCGCCATCGGCGCTGCTATCCAGGCCGGTGTGCTTAAGGGCGACGTCAAGGACGTGCTCCTGCTCGACGTGACTCCGCTAACGCTCTCCATCGAAACGATGGGCGGCGTGGCAACGGCGATGATCGACCGTAATACGACCATCCCGACCAAGAAGTCGCAGGTTTACTCTACCGCCGCCGACAACCAGCCGTCCGTCGAGATCGCCATCCTCCAGGGTGAACGTCCGATGGCTCGTGACAACAAGCAGCTCGGCACGTTCAAGCTCGATGGTATTATGCCCGCACCTCGCGGCCAGCCGCAGATCGAAGTTACCTTCGACATCGACGCCAACGGCATCCTGCACGTGAGCGCGACGGATAAGGGTACTGGTAAGGCGCAGAAGATTTCGATCTCGGGTTCTTCGGGTCTCTCCAAGGAAGAAGTTGAAAAGCTCCGCAAGGAAGCCGAACTCTACGCCGACGACGACAAGAAGGCCCGCGAACTCGCCGAAGCCCGCAATCAGCTCGACGCCATGGTCTTCCAGGGCGAAAAGCAGCTCAAGGACAACGGCGACAAGTTCCCTGGTGACGCCAAGAGCCGCACCGAGGAGGCCGTCAAGGCCGCTCAGGAACTACTCAAGAAGCCTGACGCCACCGCTGAAGAATTCACCAAGGCCTACGAGGCCATCCTCGCGCCGCTCGGTGAAGCTGCCCAGGCGATGAACGCCGCCGCCACCCCGCAGCCAGATCAGGGTGCGCCAGCCGGTGGTGCCCCCGAAGGCGCCAAGAAGAAGGCGGACGGTAAGGTAGTCGACGGTGATTTCGAGGTCGTCGACGACAAGAAGTAAGCCTGCTCAGCCAGACACGACAAAGGCCGGGGTCGCAAGACACCCGGCCTTTTTGTGCCCGCAGGAAATGGAGCTTACTTACTTTCGAGCTTCTTCAGGTACTTCGCGGGATTCTTTTCGAACTTTGCGATGCAAGGCTTACAGCAGACCTTGATGGTCTGTCCTTGGTAAACGAAGGACGCCTGCTCGCCCATGGAGTCGAGGTCGTTGTCCGATACGATGCACGTCTTCAGCGGGTAAGCCTTGGGCGTGGCCGTCGCAGGGGCGGCGGGCTTGGTCTCTGGTGTCTTTGGGGCGTCGTCAGCGACGACATTAGCCGTCCAGAGAGCCGCGAGGAGAAGTAAGGATTTCATGGTTTAAAAGCGGAAGGTGAGGCCAGCGCCCGTTCCAAATTCTGAACTGTATCCGAGCGTGAGCGAGGTTTCTTTGGTGAGCGTGTAATTCAACATGGCGGCACCCGTGGTGCCCGTGTGGCTTCCATGCTGGAGGGAGAGATTGAGGCCCAGCCGATCGAAGAGCTGTAGGGATTTTGCCAAGGCAAGACGGCTTTCACCCCCGGACTGTTGGGAGAAGGTGACGTCAATGAAGTAGGGCAGACGGTGGACGGCACCTGCGACGAGTCCATTAACCCCGCCCATCATGGTGTCCGTGCGGTAACCGGCAAACCACGTCCAGCCTGGGCCCGCGTAATACCGGTAGGCCAAGAGGCCTTCGTGGCCATCACCCGAATGGGACCCTTGCATCCAGTCTAGGGTGACGTCGTGGTTGCCTTGTCGCCAAGTGGCCGAGGCTTGGTGGAACGCGCTGGTCAGGGTTGCCTCACCCCAAGCAAAGCGGTTCTCCATTACATGGAGCATGGGGGCGTGCGGGGGTTCTTCGCCGGCGGGACCGGTCACCCGGATGACGCGCATCATCCCACTGGTGTGATGGTAAAGTAGGTGGCAGTGGAGCAGCCAATCACCTTCGCCCTCATTGGCCGTGAACTCGATGAGACGCGTGCTCATCGGCGGAACGTCGACGGTGTGCTTGAGCGGCGCCGTAGTCGGGTCGGTTTCGCCGGGTGTAATAAGCCGAAAGAAATGGCCGTGGAAGTGGATGGGGTGATGCATCATGGTGTTGTTCACCAATTTCACTCGTATCGTTTCATCGCGCCGCACCTTGAGTGGACCCGCCTCCTCCGCGGAGAGCCCATCGAAAGACCAGACATACCGCATCATGTCGCCCGCTAATTTAAGGGTGACTTCACGGGCGTTGGTAGGGACCGCATGCGGTTGAGCGGCCCGCAGGGAAGCGTAGGGCGAGAGGGGACGGTCGAAGGGCTTGGCACCCGGTTCGGGGTCCAACTGGTCGAGAATAGAGGTCAGGTAGTCCGACATACCATAGGGATTCGGCTGAGGCGGACCGACGGCGGCATGGGTTTCACCGGCGCCCAACCAGGCACTCACCGCTCCGCTGCCGTCTTGGGCCGTGGCGCGGAGTTCCCAAGTTCCGGAGCGGGGTATGGTGACGAGTAAGTCGTAACATTCCGCTGGGCCAATCAGTAGGCGCTTGGTCTCCAGCGGTTTTACGTCCTGCCCGTCAGCCGCAATGATACGGAGCGGCCCATTGGCGGCATCGAGGTAGAAGTAGGTCGCCGCCCCTGCGTTGATGAGGCGGACACGAATCGTTTCGCCAGGTTGGCCCGGCAGTTGCAGCCGGCGTTGTCCGTTCATCAGGAACGCGTCATAGGCCACGTCGCCGAGGTCCATCGGGGGGACCAAGGCTTTTTCGCGATCGAGGTATGCGCCCAAGTGGCCAGCTTGCCAGGCGCCGTAGAGTGATTGCGCTGTGCCCTTACGGAGGGCGTACCAATCACTGCCACGTTGGAGTGTGCGTTGGACTTCGCGGGGTGTTTCGTTGGTCCAATCGCTCAGGACAATGGCTTGGTCGTGGTCGATTTTACCGTTCGAAGCAAGGCTCGGTTCGATGACGATGGCACCGTGGATGCCACGTTGTTCTTGGTGCGCGGTGTGGCTATGATACCAGTAGGTCCCGTGTTGCTTGATGAGGAATTCGAAGACGCGTGACTGGCCCGGCCCGATAGCGGGGGTCGTCAGCAGGGGCACGCCGTCTTCCAAGTTAGGGACGAGTAGGCCATGCCAATGGATGGAGGCGTCTTCATGCTGGAGCGTGTTGCGCACCGTGATGCGGGCCACGTCGCCTTCGCGGAAGCGTAAGACCGGACCCGGGCTCGTGCCGTTGACGGTGAGAACTTGGACGGGTTTGCCCGCCGGGGAAAGTTCGCTCGCCCCGATGTCTAGCGTGTAGGCAACGACGCGGGCAGTGGGATGGGTCTGTGATGCCTTCGGGGCGGCTTCGAGGGCTCCGAAATAGGCGGCCCGACAGAGCTCGCAGGCTAGGCTAGAGCTAGCGGAGACCAGTAAGGCTAGCAAGCTGACCCAGCCGACGACCACTGGGTGTCCTTGGCGCCCGGTCGGTTTAATGGCTAAGCTAAGCATAGGATTAAGGTGGCCAAAGCCCCCGAGGGGTCAAGGGAGGGTGCCTCTTTGCTGGATTGTCGGCTCTGGGCTGGAACTTTTCGGTCTTATCATTGTTAAAAAGGTGTACCTCATGAACCGTTCCACCCTCATCTTTGGCCTGCTGATTATGTGTGGCGCTGCGTATCTGGCCTCAAAGATCTTCGCCCCCTTGCCTGTCGCGCAACCTTCTGTCCGCGTGCCGACCGCTCCGCGTTCGGTGCCCGCTGCGCCAGCCGTCCGTCCGCGCACCGCTCTCGTGGCGGCCCCGGTCGTTGCCAAGCAACCCGAGGTGCGTACCGTCCTTGAGACCCGTTTTAATGAGTTGCGAGAAGAGGGCCGTGTGATTCGGGACTCATTGATGAAGTCTGAGCCGAAGGCTAATCAGGCCTATGACAATATCGGCAAGAATCCAGAGTACCAGGCCTTGGTGGCCCGCCGTCGGCTTCTCGAAGGTACCTGGGGTCAGGCTGGCGATGCCGAGAAGCAAGCCATCGTCAATGAGGTCAACGCCATTCGCCAGCAGACTGTGGGCATGGTGATGATGGAGATTTCCCGCTTGAATACCCAGCCCGTAGCTCAGCCGCAGCAGCTCCAGCCGGCCAATGGTAATAACTCTGCTCAGCGAGGTAACTCGGCTCCGCAGGCCGCTCCGCCGCCTCCCATTATCTTTATGTAAGGGTCGGGCCGCCACACGGCCCGTGAACGATACTTGAACAACGGGGCCGACTGCCTAGGAGTGTGGGTGTGAATTCTTCGGAGCAACTCTTCCAGCGTGCCCTCGCGATGATCCCGGGCGGCGTCAATTCCCCGGTCCGTGCCTTCCGTTCGGTCGGTGGTACGCCGTTCTTTACGAAGTCGGCCCATGGCGCTCGCCTGACCACCGCCGATGGCCAGGAGCTCATCGACTTCGTCCTAACCTGGGGCCCAGCCATCCACGGCCATAACGACCCAGAGATCCGTAACGCCATCCGTGAGGCCCTTGACCGCGGCACCAGTTTCGGCACTCCGAACCCGCTCGAGGTTGAGATGGCCGAGCTGATCCTGTCCTGCGTCCCGGCGGTGAAGAAGGTCCGCATGACCAATAGCGGTACCGAAGCCACGATGTCCGCCATCCGCCTTGCCCGCGGTTTCACCGGGCGTCATAAGATTATTAAGTTCTCCGGCTGCTACCACGGCCACGTCGACTCGCTCCTCGTCAAGGCTGGCTCGGGCGCGCTCACGCAGGGCAACCCGGATTCCGCTGGCGTTACGCCTGGCACCGCCGCGGACACGCTCGTCGCCGACTATAACAATCTCCCGGCGCTGGCCGCGCTCTTCGAGGCCAACGCGGGTCAGATTGCTGGACTCATCGTCGAGCCGTTCCCCGCCAACGTCGGACTCATTCTGCCAGATGCGGGTTTCCTCGCTGGTCTCCGGGAACTCTGCACCAAGCATGGCACGGTGCTCATCTTCGATGAAGTGATGACGGGCTTCCGTCTTTCCCTCGCGGGCACGCAGGGCCTACACGACGTCGTCCCGGATCTCGTCTGCATGGGCAAGATCATCGGCGGTGGGCTTCCGGTCGGTGCCTTCGGCGGTAAGGCTGAGATCATGGACAAGCTCGCGCCGTTGGGCCCGGTCTATCAGGCCGGTACGCTCTCAGGTAACCCGCTCGCTATGGCCGCTGGCCTCGCCTCGGTCCGCAAGCTGAAGTCTTTGAATCCGTTCGCGCGTCTCGAAGTCCTCGGTCAGCGTGTCCGTGACACGCTCCTCGCCGCCGCGCAGGCCAAGGGTATCCCGCTGCAGGTGCCGCAGGTCGGCTCGATGTTCTCGTTGTTCTTTAATGCCGAGAAGGTACGTAACTACGACCAGGCTATCGCGTCGAACGGCGACCAGTACCGCAAAGTCTTCCGCTATGCGCTCGATCATGGTGTCTACTTGGCGCCTTCGCCTTATGAGACGGCGTTCCTGTCCACGGCCCATGAGGGCAAGGATATCGATAAGGCCTGCGAAGTCCTCGACGCCGCCATCCGCACGCTCTGATCATGCCTAAACTCGCTTTCATCGGTTCCGGACGCATGGCAGGGGCCATGGTGCAGGGACTTCTCCGTTCGGGCGCCTGCGCCCCGGCCGACATCACCGTCATTGGCGGCAACGACTCCACCGCTGCCGATCTGTCCAAGGCCACCGGCGTCCGCGTGGCCGCCACCCCGGCTGAACTTCTTGTCGGTGCCGACGCAGTCGTACTCGCCTGCAAGCCGCAGCAGTTCGCCGAGCTCGATAAGTCTTACGCCTCGCTGGCGCAGGGTAAGCTCGTACTCTCCATCCTCGCCGGCACGCGCCTCGCGACCATCGGCACCTTCTTCTCGTCCGCCCGTAACGTCGCCCGCGCCATGCCCAACACCCCAGGCGCAATCGGGCAGGGCATCAGCGCACGTTGCTCGGCGGCTCCGCTCGCCGCGACCGATGCCGAGATCGTCGACGCAATCCTCTCGGGTCTCGGCCCAGTCATTGAATTTCCGGAAACGATGTTTGACGCCGTCACGGCGGTCTCGGGCAGCGGCCCCGGTTTTTTCTTCGAATACGTCGCCGCCTACGAAGAGGCCGCCGTCGCTCTCGGCTTCACGCCCGAGCAGGCCAAGTTGCTGGTCCGCCAAACTTTCAGCGGTTCGCTGGCCTTGCTGGCGGCCACCGGTGAGTCGCCGGAGAACCTGCGTAACCAAGTCACTTCGCCAGGTGGGACGACCAAGGCCGGCCTAGATGCCTTAGCCGCCGCTAACTTCCGTCAGGTCGTTACCTCCGCCCTCATTGCGGCTAAAGCCCGCGGCGAAGAATTGGGCAAGGCGAAGTAGGCGGGACAGAGTACAGAGTACAGAGTACAGAGTACAGAGTACAGAGTACAGGGGACGGATGTTGGTGGAGTCTTACTTCCCCCAACCCCCATCCCCTATCCCCCTATCTTCATCACTTATTCCAAGGAGCGCGGGCGAGCAGGAGGCCCATGCCGCACCAGTCGGTGACGCCCGCAAAGACTAGGCCTGCGCCGATGAAGCCGCTGAGGCCATAAAAACCAGGGTGAACCCAAGTACCGAGGACGACGCCGGTCGCGACCATCAAACCCGCGGCGATGCGGACCTGACGTTCCACCGAGATGACGCCGCCGGCGTCTTTAGCCATCGGAAGTCCCGCCTGAGCGCAGGAATTCGTGCCACCTTGGACGACGAGGGTCTTGAGGCCGCTGGAGGCCAGACGCTGCGCCGCCGTCCGCGCGCGACCGCCAGAAGCGCAGAGGAGTACCACTGTTTTCTGGTCGTTGCCGACGAGGAGAACGCGCACGGACTCAGCCGTAACGTTCTCGAGGGGCAGATTGACCGCGCCTTGGACACGGCCCGAACGAAATTCCCCCGGCGAACGGACATCGAGCAGGAGCGCCCCTTGCTGATGGGCAGCGAGAAGCGCTTGCGGATAGATTTCGGAGGTTTCCATTACCCGAGGCGATTCGCTGCGCTGACGAGGGCTTTGAGGCCAGCGAGTTCGATGTTTGCATCGACGCCGCAACCCCAGACGGTGCGGCCGTCCTTGGACTGCAATGAGACGTAGGCGGCGGCGGAAGATTCCGAGCCGGCGGTCAAGGCATGCGAGCGGTAGTCCTTGAGGGAGAAGTTTGCCCAGCCCATGGATTCGAGGGCGTGCACGAGGGCGCTGATCGGGCCGTTACCTTCGCCGGTGAGCGTGAGAACTTTGCCTTCGCGACGGATCTCGGCCTTGCAGCACACGGTCTGCTTATTGACGGGGGCGGAGCTGAACGAGAGGAGTTCGAGCGGCGTTGCGACGTTCGCGAAGTTCGTACGGAAGCATTCGTGGATTTCAGCCGGCGAGAGTTCCTTGCCGAGTTTGTCCGCGTGCTTGCCGATGAGGTTACCCACTTCGGGGTGCATGAGCTTCGGTAGGTCAAAGCCGAACTCGCGATCGAGGATGTAGGCGACGCCGCCCTTACCGCTCTGGGAGTTGATACGGATGATGGCCTCGTAAGAACGGCCAATGTCCATCGGGTCGATGGTGAGGTAAGGGACGTCCCAGGGGGCATCGGCGCCAATCTTGCCGCGACGGTCCATGCCTTTCTTAATGGCGTCTTGGTGGGAGCCGGAGAAGGCCGTGAAGACGAGGTCGCCGCCGTAAGGGTGGCGGTCATGCACACTCATGCGCGTGACACGCTCGTAGACTTCGCGGATGCGGCCGAGGTTACGGAAGTCGAGCTGAGGGTCGACGCCGTGCGAGAACATATTCAACGCGACGGTGACGATGTCTACATTGCCTGTGCGTTCACCGTTACCGAAGAGGGTGCCTTCCACGCGGTCGGCGCCGGCCATGAGGCCGAGCTCCGTGGCCGCGACGCCCGTGCCGCGGTCATTATGCGTATGCAAGGACACAATCGCGCTTTCGCGGTTCTTCAGGTGGCGGCAGAACCATTCAATCTGGTCAGCGTGCGTATTCGGCGTGCCGGCTTCGACGGTCAGAGGGAGGTTGAGGATGATGCGACGCTGCGCGGTGGCGCCCCAGGCGGCGGAAACGGCTTCACAGACTTCGAGGGCGTAGTCGGCCTCCGTCAGCACGAAGGTCTCCGGGCTGAACTCCAGCTGCCACTGCGTTTCGGGCAGGGCATCGGTGAGCTCACGGATAAGCTTGGTGCCAGCGACGGCCATCTCGAGGACCTTCTCCTTGGATAACCCGAAGACGATTTCGCGCTGGGCCGGGTTTGTCGGCGTGTAGAGGTGGACAATCGCGCGGCGGGCACCCTTGAGGGATTCGACGGTACGACGGATGAGGTGCTCACGCGCCTGCACCAAAACCTGTACGTCGACGTCGGCCGGGATGAGGTTCTTTTCGATCAGCTCGCGGGTGAACGCGAACTCGGTGTCGGAGGCGGACGGGAAACCAATTTCGATTTCCTTGAAGCCGATGCGGCAGAGCTCCTGGAAGAGCTCGTGCTTCTCCGCCACGTTCATGGGAATAGCCAAGGCTTGGTTGCCATCGCGAAGGTCAACCGAACACCAGCGGGGGGCGGACGAAATCGTCGCTTCGGGCCAGCGGCGGTCCGGGAGGGCGACGACCTTGAAGGGGCGGTATTTCTGGCCGGAGGGTTGCATACGCGAAAGAGGGGCGGAAAGTTGGAGCTTAAGGGGAGGCGGGAATGAGGCGAGCGTGGTTTGGGGCGCTTCTAAAGCAAAAAGCCCGCCCGGAAGGTCCGGGCGGGCTTTCGCAAAAGGGCGAGACCCGGACTTAGGCGTCTGGTTTGGTCTTCGGAAGCTTGGTCACGCGCTTGATGTCCTTGAGGGCACCACGCTTCTTCAGCAGCTCCACGCGCTCGAAGCGCTTGAGGACGTTACGCTTGGCGCCGGAAGAGGAGGCGCTGGACTTGAAACTGTTGTGCTGGGTCATGACCGTGAAGGGGAGGAAAGGTGGAGAAAAGGGCAGGGAGGGCGGGGGGCAAGGGGAAAAAGCCGAAAAGTGCGGTTCAGGTGGTTTTGCCCTTAGGTTTAGGTCTTCTCCACCCCCGACCTAGGCCAAGATACCCTTGGCGACCTTGCCATGCACGTCCGTGAGCCGGAATTGACGCCCTTGGTAGCGGTAGGTGAGGCCTTCGTGGTTAATCCCGAAGAGGTGCATGAGCGTGGCCTGCATGTCGTGGACGTGCATCGAGTCCTTGGTGATGTTCCAGCCAAACTCGTCGGTCTCGCCGTAGACGTGGCCTTTTTTGATGCCCCCGCCGGCGAGCCACCAGCTGTAGGCTTTGCCGAAGTGGTCGCGGCCCTTGAAGCCTTGGCCCTGTTGGTTCTGGCCAAATGGCGTGCGACCGAATTCGCCGCCCCAGACGACGAGGGTGTCGTCGAGCATGCCGCGTTGCTTGAGGTCTTTGACGAGCGCTGCGCTGGGTTGGTCCGTGTCTTGGCACTGCGCCGCTAGCTGACCAGTGGTGAGGTTGTTGTGCTGATCCCAGCCCGCATGCATGAGCTGCGTGAAGCGCACCCCCCGCTCGGCGAGGCGGCGGGCGATGAGGCAATTATTTGCGAATGTGCCTGGGGTGAGAACGTCAGGTCCATACATCTCGAGGACGGCCTTGGGTTCGTTGCGGAAATCCAGTAGGTCAGGCACGGAGGCCTGCATGCGAAACGCCATCTCGTATTGCGAGATGCGGGTATCAATCTCGGGGTCGCCGACGCTGCTGAGGTGCTCCCGGTTGAAGGCTTGCACGTCGTCGAGCATCGCCCGTCGCGCGTCGCGGCTGACGCCCGCGGGGTTGCCGACATAGGGCACGGGGTCGCCGGTGCCACGGAAACGCACGCCCTGGTGTTTGCCAGGGAGGAAGCCGTTACTCCAGTAATGTTCAAAGAAGAGCTGGCCGCAGGTCTTGGTCTTGTCCGACGAGGTCATCACGACGAAGGCCGGGAGGTCCTCGTTCATCGTGCCGAGGCCGTAGGCTAGCCATGCACCCATCGCCGGGCGGCCTGGGATCTGCGAGCCCGTCATGAAGAACGTGACCCCCGGGGCGTGGTTCACGGCCTCGGTGTTCATTGATCGGACGACGCAGAGCTCGTCGGCGATGGAGCCGATGTGCGGCAGCATCGTGCTCATTTCAATCTCACTGGAGCCGTATTTCTTGAAGGGTTTAATCGCCGGCACGCAGGGCCACTTGGAGTAGCCACTCGACATCGTGGAGAGGCGGGTATCACCGCGGATGCTAGCCGGGATATCCTTCCCCGCGAAATCGACCATCTTGGGTTTGTGGTCGTAGAGGTCGATGTGCGAGGGGCCGCCGCCTTGCCAGAGGCAGATCATGCGCTTGGCCTTGGGGGCGAAGTGCGGCAGGGCCGGGAGGCCGCCCTTGGTGGCAGGGCTGGCGGCCGCAAGGAGGTCGCGCGAGAGGAGCGAGGAGAGGGCGACTGCGCCGATACCTTGGACGGAAGCGTTCAGGAAACTGCGGCGCGTGAGTCGCGTCCGCCATTCGGTCGGGGAGAGATGATCGTGGTCCATAGGTCAGTCGCGGGTCTGCGCGGCGTCGAGGTTAAGGAGGGCGAGGCAAGCAGCGGTTAGGGCCGCTTGCTCGGTATTCTTGAGCGTCGTATCACGCTTGCTTTCGCCCACGGCCAGCAAGGCGTCGGCGGACTTTGGGTCGTTCGCGTAGACGGTACGTTGGCGGGCGAGCAAGTGTCGCAGGAGGGCCTGTTCGCGTTCAGTGGGCGGGCGGCTCAGGATGAGCGCGTAAGCGCGGGCGAGGCGGGCGTCGTCGGTTGCTTGTTCCTTACTCACGCGTTCGGCCAACACGCGGGCGGCCTCGACCCAAGTCGGGTCGTTCAGCATCGTGAGCGCATGCAGCGGCGAGGTTGTCTGCGTCGTCCGCACACGGCATGTTTGCCGCGAAGACACGTCAAACATGTTCACCGGCGCGATGGTGCGTCTCCAGAATGTGTAGAGGCTTCGGCGATAGAGGTCTGCGCCCTTGGAGGTCGGGTAGGTGAAGTCACGTTCCTTGGTGATCGCCAAGCTCTCCCACGGGGCGGTCGGCAGGTAAGGGTAGACGGGCGTGCCGCCGACTTTTTCGTTCAGCAGGCCGCTGCTCGCGAGGGCGATGTCGCGCAGGACTAGGGATGGCAGGCGGAAGCGCGGGGCGTGGGCGAGTAGTTTATTCTCGGGGTCCTTGGCAAGGTGCTCGGACGTGACGTGGCTGGACTGACGGTAGGTACGGCTCGTGACGATGAGTTTCTGCAGGGCCTTGGTCTTCCAGCCGCTTTCGCGGTATTCGACGGAGAGCCAATCGAGGAGCGCACGGTGGGTAGGGGTGTCGCTTTGCACGCCGAGGTCTTCAGACGTGCGAACGAGGCCTTGGCCGAAAAAGTGCTGCCATTGGCGATTCACCTGCACCCGCGCAGTCAGCGGGTGCGTGGGCGTGAAGAGCCATTGGGATAGCCCCAGACGGTTGGCGGGAGCGTTCTCCGGTAGCTTCGGCAGGAAGGCCGGCGTGTTAAAAGTAACCTTCTCCTTCTTCGAGAGGTACGCACCGCGGTCGAGGATATTGGTCTCGCGGGCCGTCGCGTCGCTCATGATCATTACCCGGGCATAGCCCTCGGACGACTTGAACTTGGTAGCGGCGGTCTTGGCGTCGTCGATGGCCTTGAACGCAGGGGACTTCTTTCGGTCGTCGGGAAAGACGGTCTTATTATAGTGCGCCTGGAGCGTCTTCTCTTGGGCGGCCGTGAGCTTAGCGCCCGGCGCGAGCAAGGGCTTCAGTTTATCATCGAGCATGCCTTTCTTCTCCAACGGTAGGGCCAGCCAGGCTTCGAAGGCCTTGGCTTGGAGTGTAGCGCTTTCCTTGTTCTTGGTTTCGTAGTCGGCCTCGAGTTTAGCGAGTTGGACCAACTGTTCCGGCGTCGGGACTTCGAGGAGCGGCTGGTCGAGGCGGAAGCGGGAGGGCCCTCCGCCCGGGACGCCGCGTTCGGGGGCATGGTTGAAGGCGTCAAGTAGGCTATAATAATCTTTCTGCGTCAGTGGGTCGTACTTGTGGTCGTGGCACTGCGCACAGGCTAAGGTCAGGCCGAGCCAAGTCGTCGACACCGTGTCGACGCGGTCAAATAAGCTCACGTAGCGTTGTTCTTCCGCAATATTGCCGCCTTCGCCGTTCAGGATGTGGTTGCGGTTGAAAGCGGTCGCGAGCTTCTGCTCAGAGGTCGCGTTCGGCAGAAGATCGCCCGCCAGGAGCTCGGTACTGAGCTGGTCGAAGGGCTTATCCGCGTTCAGCTGAAGTACCATCCAGTCTCGCCAGACCCATTGGTAGGTGTCGCCATCCTGCTGGAAACCGTTGCTATCGGCGTAGCGGGAAGCGTCGAGCCAGGGGAGCGCCATCCGTTCGCCGTAGTGGACGGACGCGAGTAGACGATCGACCTGCTTCTCGTAGGCGTCGGGGCTACGGTCGGCGATGAACGCCGCGGTCTCTTCCGGCGTCGGCGGCAGGCCGGTCAGGTCAAGGGCTAAGCGTCGGAGTAGGACCTCGCGGGGGGCTTCGGCTGAGAGCGTGAGGCCGGCCTGCTTCAGTCGCTCGGTAACGAAGGTGTCAATGGGGTGACGTTCGCCGACGGCGGGGAGGGGCGCTCGCCGGGGGGCGATGAAGGCCCAGTGTTCTTCATAGGGTGCGCCCGCGTTAATCCAGCGCTTGAGGGTTTCCTTTTGCGCGGCTGTGACTGTGCGGTGCGCTTCAGGGGGAGGCATGACTTCGTCCTCGTCCTTGGAGAAGAGTCGCTTCACTAGCTCACTGCCGGCGGCGTCCCCAGGGATGAAAGCCTTCTTTTTTAACGCATCTTCCCGGATGTCTAGGCGGAGCTTACCTTTGCGCTTACTGGCATCGGGCCCATGGCAATAGAAGCAGTTCTCGGACAAGATCGGGCGAATGTCGCGATTGTACTCAAGGGGTGCAGTCTCGGCGGCGACCACGGCAACGGCCCCTAAAATCCCGAGAGAGAGGGCGAGGTGATGAAGTGGGGTGGGGCGGACGAACATGACTGCTTGGGGGTGGCAACCGACGGGGTACTGGCGGGGTATGGATATGCAGTTTCCTAGACCATGGATGACAAGGATTTGTTTCCAGTTTCTATCCAGTTTCCGCCGCCTTTGGGGTTGCTGAAGAGGCGGGGCCTGTTGTCATTCGGTTAGGTGCGCATCCTCGATCGATACATCCTCCGCGAATGGTCCAAGGTTTTCGCCCTTTGCATGGCCAGCTTTTGCGGGCTCTTGCTCGTTTCCGAGGGGTATAATTGGATTCCGGAGTTCCTCGGCTGGGGGTCCTCGACCTGGACCATCGTCACTTACCTCGTCTGTAGCCTAGTCGCCAAGGTTTCGTTTCTCATTCCGGTTTCTTTGCTGGTTTCGACCGTTTTTGTGCTAAGTGCCATGAACCGTAATCAGGAACTGGCCGCCGCACGGGCTGCTGGCATCGGCATGTGGCGCCTGACGGCCCCGCTTTGGTGGGTGGCTGTTGCCTTCGCTGGGGTGACCGCCTTTCTGAACGCCGTCTGGGTGCCCGATGCCTTGGAGACCCAGCGTAATCTATTGGAGCGCGAACGTTTTAGTTATATCCGGGCCAAGGGCGACGTCGTGGTGCCGATTAGTCAGGGCGAGTTCGTCTCCTTCCAGAATCCGAAGTCCGGACGTTTCTGGCTGATCTCGCGGCTCGGAATCAACTCTGGGCAAGCCAACGAAGTTTTTGTCTACACCTTCGATGCCCGCAACCGCCTACTGCGCTGCATCGCCGCTCGCACCGCCGAATTCAAGAAAGTCGACGGTGTCTGGATGTGGACCTTTCGCGATGGCCGCGATCAACGTTACGACCCAGTCGTGGGCATGGTCGCCCAGCCGCATTTTGATACGCTGTCGCCGGCCGGCTATGACGACGATCCGGAGGTGATGCTGTTCGCTCGCCGCGACCCCGATGACCTTTCCCTGCGTGAGGTTGCTCGTTATGTCGATCAAGCGGGGGTGGCGACTTCTGGACGTGGCGCTGCTTATGCGATGCGCTACCATTCGATTCTGTCCAGCCCAGCCATTTGCTTCGTGGTCATCGCCGTGGCCATTCCGTTCGCCGTGGTCGGCGGTCGCATCAACCCGATGGTTGGCGTCGCTAAGACGTTCGGTCTATTCTTAACTTTCTTTTTCCTGAGTTCGATTTGTTCCGCTTTCGGTGTCAGCGGCGCCTTGCATCCCGTGGCGGCTGCGTGGTTGCCGACGGTGCTGACGGCCGCCTGGGCGATTCCCAAGTTGCGCTCGGTCAACTGACATGCTTCGCGCTATTCGTATCCGTCCGGGTCCTCCGGCCCGTTCTCTCCGTGGTCACCCGTGGGCCTTTCTCGGGGAGGTCGAAGTCGCGAATCCTCCGCCCGTCGATGGCGATTGCGTCGAGTTGACCGACCCGAAGGGCCGCTGCCTCGGTGCTGGCCTTTGGAACGGTAAGTCGCAAATCGCCTGGCGCCGCTATTCACGCCGCCCGATCTCGCTCGATGGTGCGTTGCTCGAGGAACTGGTGACGGCCGCCGTGCAACGCCGCGCGGGCAAGCCGGTCTGCCGCTTGGTGTGGTCCGAGGCCGATAGCCTGCCCGGGCTCGTCATCGACCGTTACAACGACCTCGTGACCGTGCAGGCCCTGACCTGTGGTATCGATCGTCGTTTACCGCAGATTCTCGATATTCTGCAGCGCTTGCTGAAGCCCCGCGAAATCGTCCTCCGTAACGATGCGGCGACCCGTAAGTTGGAAGGGCTCGATCAGCATATTCGCACGGCTTCTGGTCAGCCGTTAGAGCCCTGCTGGATGGAAGTCGGTGGCGTCCAGGCTTCAGTCGACCTCGTGGGCGGCCAGAAGACCGGGATGTATCTTGACCAGCTCGATCAGCACGCCCGCGTGGCACAATTGGCCAAGGGTCGTCGGGTCCTGGATGCTTTCTGTAATCAAGGTGGCTTCGGCCTGGCTTGCGCCCAAGCCGGCGCCACATCGGTCCTCGGCTTGGATTCTTCAGAGGATGCAATCGTTGCCGCCCGCGCTGCCGCCGTCCGCAATGGGCTCAATGCCCAGTTCGAAGTCGCCAACGTTTTCGACTGGTTCACCGAACACCGCGAGGCGACCTACGACCTCATCATCCTCGACCCGCCGCCGTTCGCCCGCAGCAAGGACTCCGTGCCAGGTGCCGTTCGCGGCTATAAGGAACTCAACCTGCGCGCCCTGCGGCTGCTTTCACCCGGAGGCATTTTGGCGACCTATTCCTGCTCGCACCGCGTGACGGAGGAGATGTACCTCGAACTCATCGAAGACGCGGCGTCCGACGCCCGTCGTGAGGCCGTGGTCCTCGAACGTACGTCTCAGCCCGCCGATCACCCGGTGCTGTTGAACTTCCCCGAGAGCCGCTACCTCAAGGGCTTCATCATCGAGATTCGGGCTTAACTCCCACGTCCGAACCACTTCACTTTCGACCATGATCGTCTCCCTCCGCGGTAAACTCATCGAAGCCGGCGTTCTGCGCGTCGTCATCGAGTCGACGGGCGTCGGTTACGAAGTGAATGTGCCTGTCACGACCGCCGAGCGCCTGCCGAAACTGGGCGCCGAGGTCTTCCTGCTCATCCATCACGTCTTCCGCGAAGACGGCCAAGCCCTCTACGGCTTCGCCATCGCTGAGGAACGTGAGTTCTTCAAACTCCTCGTCGAGAAGGTCTCGGGCGTCGGCCCGAAGATGGCCTTGAATATTCTCAGCCGCCTATCGTTGCCAATTCTCCGGGATGCGATTCTGCGCGGTGATGTCGCGCTGCTTTCGCAGTGCCCAGGTATCGGCAAAAAGACCGCCGAACGCCTCGTCATGGAGCTCAAGGATAAGGTCGGCTTCGAAGCCCCGGGTGCCGTGACGATGGCGGCCGTGGCTTCAGCCGTAGCCGCGCCGACACCAGCGTCCGATGCGGTTTCCGCGCTGGTGGCCTTAGGTTTCAAGCCGGTCGATGCCGACAAGGGCGTTCGGACGGCCATCGCCAAACTTGGTCCTGGCGCCACTGCCGATCAGTTGGTCCGCGCCGCACTCGGGCGCTGAGGCGGACTCGGTGGTAGCGGTTGGCGGTTAGCGGGTGCGTCGTCTGCGCTGTCTTGGCTCTGCCTCTTGGTAGGGTTGGTACTGCGTGCCAACCTAGCCGCTCTCTAGGACAGCACGTGGTGCTGTCCCTACCTAGTCGCTTGGGCTTTCCTAACCGCCAACCGCTACCCGCTTCTACCTAATGCTCACTTCAGTCCCAACACGTCTTCCATACCGTACAGGCCGGCGGGCTGGCTCTTCAGCCAGCGGGCAGCACGGACAGCGCCACGCGCGAAGATCTCGCGGTTGGAGGCCTTGTGCGTGAGTTCGAGGCGTTCGCCTTCCGCCGCAAAGAGGACCGTGTGGTCGCCGACGACGTCGCCGCCGCGGATGGCGTGCACACCAATCTCATTAAGCGGGCGTTCGCCGACCAAGCCTTCCCGGCCATGCTTAAGGGCTTCCTTCGCGAGCTGGCGCTCTTCGAGGAGAATCTTGAGGAGCGTCTCGGCGGTGCCAGAGGGTGCGTCCTTCTTAAGGCGGTGGTGCATCTCGAGGACTTCGATGTCCCAGCGGCCGGCATCGGCGAGCGAGCGAGCGGCTTGGCGGACGAGTGCGTTCAGGAGCGTCACGCCGACGGAATAGTTACCCGCCCAAACAACGGGAAGGCCAGCGATGGCTGCGGTGATGGCGGCCTTCTCTTCCGCGGTGTGACCAGTGGTTCCGATTACCAGGGGCTTCTTATGCTGGGCGCAGAGCTGTGCCACGGCCAGCGTCGCAGAGTGGAAGGAGAAATCGATGACGACGTCGGCGGCACCAATGTGCGCAGCCAGGTTGTCACCCTGGTCGACACCGGCGGCGATGACGGCCTGCTCGGAGATGGCCACGTTGATGATGGCGAGGCCCATGCGGCCCTTGGCACCATTGAGGAGGATTTGGATAGGCTGGCTCATCGGAGATTGGCGAGGGTGGCGTCGGCGCAGGCTTCGACGAGCAGGCGATTGGCGTCGGACATCTCGCAGAGCGGGAGGCGGACCTCGTCCGACTGGATGAGGCCAGAGCGCTGCATGACGTGCTTCACGGGTACCGGGTTGGGCTCGATGAAGAGGGTCTTAAAGATATCAGCCAACTTGGCTTGGAGGACCTTGGCTTCAGCGAACTTCTTCTGGCGCACGAGGGCGGCGAGCTGCGCGACCGGACCGGGCAGCCAGTTGGAGGCGACGGAGATGATGCCTTGGCCACCGACTTCGCCGAAGGCGACGGTCAGGGAGTCGTCGCCGCTGAGGACGAGGAATTCCGGGTCGAGCTCACGCACGAGGCGGGCGGCCTTGTCGACCTGACCACCAGCTTCCTTGATACCGATAATATTACGGTACTTCTGGCGCAGGCGCACGACGGTCTCGACGGTGATCTCGATGCCGCAACGGCCCAGGATCGAGTAGAGCATGATCGGCTTGGCGGTGCATTCCGCGAGCAGCGAGAAGTGGCGGTACAAGCCTTCTTGGCTGGGCTTGTTGTAATACGGAGCAACAAGTAGAAAGGCGTCGGCACCGGCTTGGTCGGCGCGCTTGGTCAGGTCGAGGGCTTCGGTCGTGGCGTTGGAGCCCGTGCCGGCCATGACCGGGACGCGGCCTGCGGCGTACTCCACGGTCTTCGCGATGACGGCGATGTGCTCATCGTAGTCGAGGGTGGGGGACTCGCCGGTCGTACCGACGGAGATCAGGCCATCGATGCCTTCCTTAATTTGGAAATCCACCAACTTTTGCAGGTCAGCCCAAGCCACCTGGTCGTTCAGGAACGGGGTGACGAGGGCGGTGTGGGCGCCCGCATAGGCCTGAGGGCCGAACGGGCGTCCAAGACGCGAAGGGATGGAACCGGGAGTGGACATTGCGACGTGTGCTGACCGAGGAAACAACCCGCCCCGCCCGCAGGTGACAAACCCAAAAACCCGCTCTGTCAGCCGAAAGCCCGCTTAAGGGGCGCTTCCGACGAGGATGCGGCTGTTTTCGCTGTCGGTGACGTAGAGCCGACCGTCTGGACCGATGCGTGCGCCGTGTGGTCGCTTGAGTTGCGTACCCGCCCAGTCGGCGGCGATTTTAGCCCCGGCTTTGCCGAGCGTACCGACCACGGTTTCGAGGGTTTGCTTGGTCGGATCGTAGGCGCGGAGGGCGTGGTTCTCGGTGTCGAGGATCAGCACGCGTCCTTTAGCATCCATGCAAATATACTTGGGGCCATTGAGCTGAGCTTCCGCGGCGGGGCCGTTGTCGCCCGCACTGCCTTTTTTACCGGCGACGTTTACGACGGTCTTCAATTTTCCGTCCTTAAGCGCGACGAGCGAGTTGCCTTCGCGTTGCACGATATAGACGGTGCCGTCCTTGGCCACGCACGTGGCGCGTGGGCCATTGAGTGGAGCGGTTAGCGCCGGCGACCCGGCCTCAGCAATCCCTCGCTTACCGTTTCCGGCGATGGTATCGATACGGCTGGTAGCGAGGTCGATGCGGCGAACGCGCGAGTTACCAAGGTCAGCAATCACCATCGCTTTGCCATCGGGGGACAGCGAACAGCAGAAGGGGCTGTTGAACTTGGCCTGCGCGGCGGGGCCGCCGTCGCCTGCAAAGCCAGCGTCGCCTGTGCCCGCGAAGGCGGTCACGGCGTGCGTCTTCGCGTCGATCCGGACGATACGGTTCTGGAAAGTATCTGCGACGTAGATTGAGCCATCGGGAGCGACGGCGATGTCGTGGAGGCCGTTAAAGACGGCCGGGGAGAGATCCCTGGCTTTGGCTGGAGCTGGCGCTTGCGAGCCCTTGGGACCACTATTCCAGCGGATGCCCGCGATGGCGTGGATCTTGCCGTCGAGGACTTCAAAGACCTGGTTGGCGGGTGTGAATTCGACGCCGTAGAGTTTGCCTTGAGCATCGAAGTCGACGCTGAAGGGCTCACCGAGCTTGTCGGCGCCGGTGGCGGGTAGGACTTCGACTGCAGTCAACGGCAGGGCGGCGAAGCAGAGTAGGGAAAGAAGGGCGGAGCGAGGGCGCATAAGATTAGTGATAAAAGTCCTTCACGGACTGTCCAGCGTGCACCGCGCGGAATTATGGTTCGACCCCTCACTGACCCCGGGCTTACCTTGGTGCCCCCCCCGCCATGGCCGACCTACCAAAAATCTTCGAGGACCTCCTCGCCCTCGCCGTCGAGAACAGCGCAAGCGATGTGCACCTTAAAGCCGGCCGTCCCGCTTTGATGCGCGTCGCCGGTCAGCTGGTGGAGGCCGAGATGGCCCCATTGACCGTCGAGTTATTACATGCGTTCGTCGAGGCGACCCTGCCGACCCGTTTCCGCGACCGCTGGGTGCGCGATAGCCAGATCGATTACTCCTTTGATCGCATGGCTCAAGGCAAAGGTCGCTTCCGCGTCAATGCCTACATGCAACGTAATCAGCCCGCTGCCGTCCTGCGTTTGGTAAAGGTCAAGCCGCCGCAGTTCACCGAACTCAACCTCGACGAAAAAACTATGCTGCAGGCCCTCGAGCTCATGGAAGGCCTCGTGCTGGTCTGCGGTCCAACTGGTTCCGGCAAGAGTTCGACCATCGCTGCGATGCTGCGCCACGTAAACGAAAATTCGGCCCTGCACGTTATCACGCTCGAGGACCCCGTGGAATATGTCTACGCGGACGAGCGCAGTTCTTTTAGCCAACGTGAAATCGGCATCGATGTGGAGTCTTTTCCGATGGGTCTACGCGCTGCGTTACGGCAAGACCCTGACGTCATCCTGGTCGGTGAGATGCGCGATAAGGAAACCTTTGAGACGGCCCTCCATGCCGCGGAGACGGGGCACTTGGTGCTCTCGACGCTACACGCCGGCTCCGCCCAGCAGGCCGTCCAACGTCTTTTCGAATTCTTCCCGGCTGAACAACTCTCATTGGCCCGCCGTTCGATTGCGGCCTCGCTCAAGGCCGTCATCGTGCAGACGCTCGTCCCGCGCCTTGACGGCCAGGGCGTGCTGCCTGTCATGGAGGTCTTCATCGTCGATGGCTTGGCTAAGCGTCTCCTCGCCGACGGCCAATTTGAGCGCGTTCCTGAGCTGGTCGAGGGTGGTGCCGATGTCGGCTCGCGTCCGATCAACCAGGACTTGGTCCGCTTGGTCCGTGCAGGCAAGGTCAGTAAGGCTGCCGGCCTCGCCGCCTCGCCGAACCCGAAGGCTTTCGAGATGAACCTGTCCGGTATCTCGATTCAATCCGGCCGGATTATCCAGTGAGCGTTCCGCTGACGCTCGCGCTGCGCGAATTGGGCGGCGAAGGACCGCCTTTGGTCGTGCTCCACGGACTCTTGGGTTCTTCCCGTAATTGGCAATCAGCCGGCGTGGCCTTGGCCGAACGTGGCTACCGCGTCCTCGCGCCTGACCTCCGTAATCATGGTTCCTCACCGTGGGGTGAGGATTGTGGCTATCAGGCTTTAGCTGGCGACGTCATCGCGCTGCTCGAAAAGCTCGCCTTAGGCCCCGTGCACCTGATGGGACATAGCATGGGCGGCAAGACCGCCATGCGGCTCGTGCTGGATCGGCCTGACCTCGTCTCTCGGTTGACCATTGTCGACATCGCTCCGCGCACTTATAGCGACCGTGTGCGGGTGGAGTTCTCGGCGATGAATGCTTTAGACCTCACGGCAATCAAGAAGCGTAAGGATGCCGATGCGCTACTGACTCCGTTGGTGGCCGATTGGGGGATGCGTCAATTCATCCTCACAAACCTCGGCCAAGACGCCGATGGCCGTTGGCGCTGGACGGTGAATCGTGAGGCCTTGACCGCCGCGATTCCCGAAATCCTCGGTAACCCCATCGGACCCGATGAAACGTGGTCCGGTCCGACGCGGTTCATTCGGGGCGGAAAGTCAGGCTACGTGCGCGACGAGGATCTGCCGATGATTCGTGCGCATTTCCCGCAGGTGACCTTCGTGACCTTACCGGAGAGCGGCCACAACCCGCACTTCGACGCTAAGGGAGGCTTCGTCGATGCCGTCTGCGGCTGATCAGGGCAGTACGTTTTTCCTAATCCAACGGGCCAGCCAAGTAGCGAGCAAAGCGAAGGTGCCGTAGACGAGCACGTGATGGAGGAGCCTAGGCCAGCCGCGCCTTTGCCACCAAGGGCGGTCGTCTTCCTTGATGGCTCGGTCTGTCTCTATCATAGGCGACTCGTCACCGCCGATGAGCATCACCCAGCGAGACTCCTGCTTCTCCAGGCGTTTATCGACCAGCCAAAGAATCACCGTGTGCGGACTGCCCTCTGGTAGCCGGAACGTAAACTTGCGGGGCGTCACGGTGGCCCGCGCGGTGAGCTTCAGCAACGTGTACGACTTGGCCATCTCTTCGGGCGTATGGCCGAGTGGCGCGGCGGAATCGAGGCGGTCGTCGACCCCGAGCTCGACCTGGTTCGCCAAGGTCAGGAATTCCGTGTTCGCTTTGCCGTCATGCACCAGCAGGAGGCCCTTCGTCTCGCGGACGAAGTCCTCTTGGGTCTTGATGCGCGGGTTGGCTTCGGCGTCGGCGGTAATCCGCACCGTCACGCTATTATCTTCCCCGATGGTGCACTTCGCTAACAACCACTCGCCGTTATGCGCAGACGCAAACAGGGGGAGACATAAGGCTCCCCCTAGCAGGCAGGCTAAACGCAGTCCGCGGATCACTTGGCGTCCCAGCGGAGCACACGACCGAACTGATTCCACTCGGTCTCGAGGATATTGCCCTTACCGTCAAAGGTGATACCGTGCGGCGAGGTCACGATACCGGTGCGCCACGCGTCAGGCTTCACGCCTGGGGTGTTGGTTTGGCCCTTGGTGTCATTGGCGCCGAGTTCAGCGACCATCTTGCCTTCCTTATTCCAGACGGATACGCGGCCAGCGATTTCGGCGACGCACATCAACTCGCCATGGAACGAGGCGGAGGATGGGTTGCGCAGGCCCTTGTCGGCAATCATCTGCGGGTTGGTGCCATCGAGGTCGAGGTGGAACATGCGGTTGTTGCCGCGGTCAAGGCAGAGCAGGCGGGCCGGGGAGTAGCGGTTGTCGACGAAGACCTTGTGGGTGTTGGCGAAAGCCTTCTCGGCGACCTTCTGGGTCGGGCCACCGAAGACCTGCTTGAACTTGCCCGCTTTATCGAACTGGAAGATCCAGCTCTTGCCGTAGCCGTCGACGATGTAGATGTCGCCGTTGGCGGCCACGTCGCAGTTGGTTAGTTTGAGGGCGTTCTTGCCGTCCTTGGTCTTACCTTGGGCGGCCGGGAAGTCGTCGGGCTTGATTTCGAGCACGATGGTGCCGTCGAGCGTGCACTTGATGAAGCGCTGCTCGTTGAGGACAGCGGCGAAGATGAATTCGCCTTCGGTGGTCTTACGGATGACGAAGCCGTGGAGGGAATTGGGCAGCTTGAGGGCCTTCACGAACTTACCAGTCTGGTCGTAGACCTGGAGGCCAGCGTTCGCCTCCTGGACGCTGACGTAGATGAGCCCGGCGGAGTCGACGGCGATTTCGCCGTGGCCATTGCCGATGGTCTTACGCTCCTGGCCTGGCTTGATGAAGTCGGGGACCAGTTCGTATTTGGCTTCAGCGGCAAAAGCGCTGGAACCGGCGACAAGGAGGGCGAGGGTAGGGAGGAGTGAACGCATAGGGGTATCCTTTGCTAAGGGCAGTCGGCAGGGGCTGGCAATTTGAAACACGGCCAAGGCTTGCAACCTGCCCGCCTTTAAGGTGTCTAGTGCTTACCCCCTATGCGCTCCCTACGCTTCCTCTCCCTCCTTGCCCTGGCCCTGACGGCCACCCTGCGTGCCGCCGACGCTCCTGCGTCCGAGCCCGTGCCCAAGGCCGAGTTCGTCTCCGCCTTTAACGGCAAAGACCTCACTGGCTGGAAAGACGCTAAGGAGAATAAGTTCTGGAAGGTCGTCGATGGCGTCCTCGTCGGCGAGAACGACGAAAAGATGAAGGGCAATATGCTCTACACCGAGAAAGCCTATGGGGACGTCATTGTATCCCTCGAGTGCCGCTTCAGCGGCGAAATCGACAGCGGCATCATGGTACGCCGGGACAAGGCCGGCAAGAAGGACATGCAGATGCAGATCGGCGTCTCCCGCAGCCTGAAGAAGGATATGACCTGCGCTTACTACGTTGGTAAGTATCCGGAAGCCGGCTGGGCTCCGAAGGTCGAAAAGCTTTGGAAGAAAGATGGCTGGAACCAAATCGTCTTCCGCGCCAAGGGTGACACCTATACCGTTTGGCTCAACGGCGAGCAAGTCTCGCAGCTGACCGACCCCGCTTACCCAAGCCCTTACTCCGTGGGTCTGCAGATTCACCCCGGCCTGAAGATGAAGGTCGAGTATCGTAACATCCAGTTGGCGGAGTTGAAGTAAGATCGTCACGCAACGGCAGGGCTTTCGGCTGGCGAGCCTGCAGGGCTCGACTTGTATTCATGGATGACTCCTCCTTCTGGACCTCGTCGCAGTCGCCGAGATTTTCTACTGCGTGCTGGCGCCCTTTCTTTTGCCTTAGTGCCCGGCTTCGCCTGCGCTGCTGAGGCTCCCAAGAAGAAGGCTGATCCCTATGCGGACGCCGTCTTTGTCGAGGGGGAGCCGCCCCTTCCCGCCGAGGGCTCCTTCACTTTCGCGGTGCTGCCTGATACGCAGTATTACTCTGAGAAATACCCCGAGACTTTTGTCGCCCAGACGCGTTGGATTATCGAGCAACGCGAGCGTCGCCGCATCGCCGCGACCTTCCACCTCGGTGATATCACGAATCAAAACGACCTACCGCAGTGGAAAAATGCCCGCAAAGCGCTCCAGGTATTGATGGATGCGGGGATGCCCATGTGCCTGACGGCTGGTAATCATGACCATGGCCCCAAGGGTAATGGTTCTGATCGCACGACGATGTTGACTGACTTCTTTCCGGTGAAGGAGCTCTCGCGTGCTTCCCACTGGGCCGGTAACTACGACCGCGAGCCCGCGCGTTCGGAAAATTCGTATCATCGCCTCGATATCGCTGGTCGCCGCTTTCTCATTCTTTGCCTCGAGTTTGCCCCGCGGGGGGACGTCCTTCGTTGGGCGAACGAAGTTGTCACTGACCACGCTGACCGCGAGGTCATTTTGGTCACGCACGCGCTGGTCTATCACAACGACACGCGTTTGGACTGGAAGCAGTACGGTAAACTGCAGGACTGGAGTCCGCATATCTTCGGTTTGGCCAAGCCCGATGATGATGTGAACGACGGCGAGGAGATTTGGCAAAAGCTAGTGTCCCGCCACGAGAATTTCATCCTCACCCTGAATGGCCACGTCGTGGAGGACGGTCTGGGTCGACTCACTACTTCGACCGATAAGGGCCACCCCGTCCCCCAGGTCTTGGTCAACTTCCAGATGAAGCCTAACGGTGGCGATGGGTGGCTTCGCCTAATCGAGATGCGCAAAGACGGCACCATGCAGACCTATGACTATTCGCCGACGCGGAAGCAGCTGAACGCGTCGAAGCAGAACCAGTTTACCATCCCTTGGGCTTAGGCCCAAGGCGGTTGCTTATTTTTCGGTCTTCTCCGCGGGCTTTTCGCGGAGGAGATAGGTATCGAGAATCAGCCGTAGGCGCTGTTGTTCGCTGCCCCGGATTTCTGGCTCGAGTTCGGCGCGTTGGCTTTGCTGGCGACGCCACGATAGGTGCAGGGCGTCGTTGGAAATCCACTCACTGAGACGGAAGGGCGCCGGAATGGGGGGAGTGGGTAGCGGAGGCACCTGGCCGACGTTAGGCAGAGGGGCCGTTTCTGGGTTGGCCTTGGCTGGCAAGGGACCGCCAGCCACGCCACCATTTAGGGTGCGCCCGTCAGCGGACTTGGGGTCTGGTGCGCCAGGGATAGCCACTGCAGGGCCGCTAGGGTTGATCTTAGCAGCCTTGGGTTGGCCCGGGAGGGTTCCAGTTGCAGGGGCTTGGCCACCGGCGCTCGTGGGTGCGTCTGCAGGGATACCCGGGAGCGGCAGCGAAGCCGTTGGGGGCGCTAGGCGTTGCGGGTCGTCGGTGATGGCCCGAGGTAAGCGCCGTGAGGCCTGCCCCGGCGTGCCTGCGGCAGGTTCGCCCAGGACTTCGCGAGGAAGGTTGAGGCTGTCGCTAGGCTGCGGTGTGGCCGTGCGCTTGGGTAATTCAGCGCTGGCGGGCTTGCCCACGGTGGTCGGACCGATGCCATCCACGAGGAGTTCCGGTAAACGCAAGGGTATCCGCGGGGCTTTGGTTTTGGGCCCAGGCAAGTCGAGGGTCGCGGGATTGCTCGCCGGAGTGCGCTGGGACGTCGCTGGCGCGCTTGGGTCGCCCAACCCGGGAGCACGCTTGACGGTCGGAGCGGTCGGGTTGATTTCGGGGTGGGGGAGGGTAACCGGGCCGTCGTTCTTGGCGGCGGGAGCACTGCCGTCCGCCAGAGGCAGGGCGGGGCCAGAGCCATGGACGGAAATGGGTGCGGTTGGTAGGTCAGCTCGGACCGGGAGGGCCGCGGGCGAAGCCTTGGGCGGCAAGCCATCGACATTCGTACCCAGCGTCGGCGAGCGGCCCGGAGGGTTGTTCGGAGCGCGCGGAGGCGTATTCGACGGTTCCGCTGGCTCCTTCGGCTTCACGGGTTCGTTCCAGTCTTCGGAAATCGGATCGGTCGAGCGTTGGGTCGGCGTTGTCGGTTTCGCCCCGTCGGTAGATTTCCCTGTCGGCGCCTGGTCGACCTTCGGCTGTTGAGCGTCGCTGCCACCCTGACCACCTGAGCCCTTGCCGCCTTTGGTCGACGTGAAGGGGAGGTAGGACCAGAACGCGCTATCGGTGAGCGTCTCGGTGGCGCAACCCGAGAGGAACACCAAACCCGCGGCGGCAACCAGGAGGTTCAGTGAGCGCCGCGCGTTCATGCCTTATTGCGAAAGGATCGACATCGCCGCCATCACCGGCGGGCCCGCCTTGGCGTCGAAGCGAGCCGACATCGTAAACTTCGCATCACGGGAAGTGGCGATATCCTTCAACACATGCACTTGCTGGGCACCGGGCGCTTGGTCGTCGCCGAGGGCGCCGCGCATGCGTTCCACCATCGCATCATAGTCAAGGGTGTCGATGCAACGGTTGATGAGTTTCCAGCCGAGGTCTGGCGATTTGGGGGCATCGACCGCAGCGAGCAGTTTGAGTGGCTCCCGGGGGGATGCTTCGTTGAAGCGATCAAACTGGTAGAGGTAACTGCCATTGAGTTTGAGCGTATCGTTGCCTACCGTGCTGAGGGAGAGGAGCAGTTCAAAGTCTAACGAAGGCTGGAGTTGTTCGTAGCGCTGCTTGGTCGCCGTACTCATCGGCAGGTGACGGAAAAAACGATTGGCGTCAAACCAGAGCGTCAGGGCGCCGGTCTGGGTACAGGCGTAGGCGGGAAGTTTTTCGCGCGTCTCCGTGCCCTTGATGGGCGTGCGCGGTGGCGGCGTCAGGCACAGGCGGATTTCTTTTTCCACGCAAGGAGCCTGCGGATTGCCTTCGAACTCAACTAAGATGATTGCGGTCCGGTTCGTCAGACCAAATGTAAAAAACCCGCCTTCTGGATCCATGTACCGGCCCTCCCCGTGTCGGACCATCGAGCGGCTGCGCGACAGGTGTGAGGTGGGTTTACCGGTCTCGCCGCGGATGGCGTTGTTCATCTGGTCAGCCACGCGGGAGAGGGCGGCTTCAGCTACGACCGGATCTTGGACCCGGATGACCAGTCCGCAAATCATCACCGGACGATTAGCGTCGGGCGAGGCGACTTTGTGGGTCGGAAACTTGACGAAGGCATAGAGCTCAGAGTGCGGGTCGAGGCCGTTCTTCACGAGTTCGGCGATGGCCGCGGACATACCTTTACCACCGGTGCGTTCGAGCCAGGTTGGAAAGGCCTGATTGGACTTCTGACGAAGTTCGTCGGGGCGAAAGGTAACGACCGCGAAGCTCTCGGCGGGGATGAAGATAGTTGAGTTCGCATTGGAGCGGGCATGCGAATTGGAGCGCTCGGTGATGAAGAACCAAGCGGCGATTAACGCTATGACCGACGTTAGGATGACCACGATGGTGATCTCGAGGGCCGTCCAAGGGGTCTTGCGGTGCACGGGGCTAGCCGTGCTACCGCCGCCGTTGGCCTCTGCGGCTTCCGCCGTGGTGCGGCGGCGTTGCGTCACCGCCATATTGAAGGCGACGACGAGGCAGACGGCCAGCGGGTCGAAGACCGCAACGAGCGCCAGCATCAGCCACTTGACGACGTCATCGGCTTCGGCATCGAAGGCGCGGGCCACGAAGCGGTAAGAACCGATGTCGGAGGCGGCGATCTGTTCGTGGAGGCGTTGAACCTCTAGGTTCTTGGTGCGGACGGAGGTGTAGAGCTTTTCGATTTCCCCTTCGGTTAGGGTGACCTTGCCTTGGCCTTGCTCATTTAGTACTGCGATCTGCTTTTCCAGGATGGTGAGGTTCTCGGCGCCGGATTTGCGGAGGGCTTTTTCTTCGGTATCGAGGCGGGCGAGTTCCTGGTCGAAGGTTGCGCGTAGGGTGGCGGTCTCCTGGGTGGAGGTTGCGTTGACCTGGGCCTGGTCGGCGCGCATGCCCTTGATGCGGGCGTTGGCGTCGGCGCGGATGCGTTCGATGCGGTTGCTCGTTTCGGTTAGTTTAGAGAGGATTTCGAGGCGTTCTGGCCGCTGTTGCTCGCGGAGCTCCTGGCCCTTCTTGACGTTATCCTTCTCGAAGAAAAGGTACTGGCTGGTCGTTCCTTGGCTGGTGTAGGCGGCGACGGCTTGGTCGAGGACTTTGAGGCGATCATTCAGGCCGAGGACCGTCGCCTCTTCGGCGGCGACGTTCTTGGCAATGGCCGCTTCTTCCGCCGCGATGGACTTTGAAATCGCGGCGGTCTGGTCGCTGCCGCGTTGGGTGGGCGCAATCATTTCCGTGGCCCGGCGGTCGGCGAGGGACTTGCGCTGCTCTTGGACGCGGGTGAGGGCCTTAGCTAGGTCTTCCGTGGCCTGGACTAGGCGGGCTTGAGCCTTCGTGAGGTCTTCGCGGCTGGAGGTGTTCACGCGACTGTTCTTACCGCGGGCGTCCTCGACCTGCTTGTTGATCTCCGCAATCTCCTTGTCGAGGTTGGCGATCTGGGCCTCGCTAATCACGTTTTGCGTGTGGGTCTTCTCGTAGGCGCGGGCCAAGAAGCCGTAGTTGCCGAGGGAAGTGATGGCGATCAGCATCACGACGGCCACGGTGAGGTAAAAGCGCATGGCCCCATTGATACGGTCCCAGTAGCGATACAGGAAGGAGGCCGCGACCAACTTGCCGACCTCCAAACTCGCTGCCATAACCATGACGGGATATTCCGAGCCGACGAACAAGAGCCCGAGCCCGCGCACGGAGAAGTAGGCGGAACACCCGGCGATGTAGAGGGCGGAGGAGACGAGGAGTAGGCGGAATCCCCAAGTGAGGGACTTGGGTTCTTCGCTGGCCGCTTCGGTTTCAGGGGTGCTCATAGGTGGGGTGGTGGGGCATTACTAATTGCCGTCCCTGCTAATGTCAAAAAAGGCTTTCTGGGGGGGGGTATAGGGGTCATGGGGGGCCGAGGGGGTGGCCGGGTCGGAAAGTCCCCCGGTGGGCTTTGCTATATTTTGTTATTTAAACGGCAACCTGAGGCGTCTTCATCTGTCTTACCCCTAACCCCAAGCCCCCCTACCGACATGAAAATGCACCGTTTCTGCCAAGGCGACCACCCCACGGTCGGCGCCGGCTTCAGCCGCCGCGATTTCCTGCATGTCGGCATGCTTGGGACCATCGGCCTGACGTTGCCGAAACTGATGCAACTTCAGGCGCTCGAGATGCCGAAAGTCGAGGGCTTTGCAGCGACTGCCGATGCGGTCATTCACATTTACCTGCCGGGTGGCATGGCGCAGCACGAGTCCTGGGATCCCAAGCCTTTCGCTTCCCCGGATTACCGTGGTCCGTATACGCCCATCAAGACGTCCATTCCGGGTGAGTACGTCGGCGAGAAATTCGTCAATATCGCTAAGATTATGAATAAGCTCACGATCGTGCGTTCGATGACGCACGGTGAGGCGGCGCATGAACGTGGTACCCATAATATGTTCACGGGCTACCGTCCGAGCCCCGCGATTAAGTTTCCGAGTTTCGGTTCCGTCATCTCGCACGAGCAAGGCGCGCGCAACAACCTGCCCCCCTATGTCGTGGTGCCGTCGCAGTCCGTCCCGGAACAGGGTACGGGCTTCATGAGCAGCGCCTACGGTCCGTTTGCCCTCGGCAGCGATCCCGCCGACAAGGGCTTCGCCGTGCGTGACCTTCTGTCGCCGAAGGACATCAACCAGCAGCGCTTTGATCGTCGTCGCAGCTTACTGGAAACCGTCGACCAGCATTTCCGTGAGACTGAAAAGTCCGACGCCATCGGCGCGATGGATAGCTTCTATCAGGCCGCCTACGGCCTCGTGAGTAGCGCCAAGGCCCGCGAGGCCTTCGACCTCACCAAGGAGTCCGAGAAGATGCGCGACGAGTATGGCCGTAACGCCGCGGGCCAGCGTTTCCTCCTCGCCCGCCGCCTCGTCGAGTCCGGCGTCCGCATGGTCTCTGTCAACTTCGGCGGCTGGGACCACCACTCCAACATCAAGAGTGGCTTCGACGGCCAAGCGCCGCAATTCGACCAGGCCTTCGCCCGCCTCATCACCGACCTCGCCGACCGCGGCATGCTTAAGCGTACGCTCGTCATGGTCAGCTCCGAGTTTGGTCGCACCCCGCGCGTCAATAGTACCAACGGCCGCGACCACTGGCCGCGCGTCTTCTCCGTGGCTCTCGCCGGCGGTGGCGTGAAGGAGGGGTACATTCACGGCGCCTCCGATGCCCTAGGTGGTGAACCCGATCGCGACGCGGTCGGCCCAGAAGACCTCGCCAAGACCATGTACCGCACGCTCGGCATTAACTCCGAGAAGCGCATTATCTCCGATGGCGGTCGCCCGATCGATATCGTCAATGGCGGGCGCATCATGCAGGAGTGGCTCGCTTAAGCGCCCCTCCCGCGGCTTCTCGTCCGCCCATGTTGCCCCGTCTCTTCACCGTCCTGCTCTGTCTGACGGCGGGATTGCGGGCCGCTTACCCCGAGTTCAGTGCCTGCAAGCCGAATGGCGGGCAGCGCGGCTCGGAATTTAAGCTCTCGGTGACCGGCACGCGCCTCGAGGACTTCGAGACGCTCCTCTTCTATGACCCCGGCTTTACCGTCAAAAGCGTCGATGCCGTGGCCGCTGGCAAGGTCGACCTGACCATCGCGGTCGCCGCCGATGCCTCCTTGGGTAGTCACCTCGTACGCGTGCGCACTCGGACGGGATTATCCCACCCTCGCCAATTCTTTGTGAGCCCTTATCCAACGGTCGACGAGAAAGAGCCGAACTCAGAGTTCGCGCAAGCCCAGGCGATTCCCCTGAACAGCACCATCGAGGGCGTCATCCTCACCGAGGATGTGGATTACTTTAAGGTCACGGTGAAAAAAGGGCAGCGCCTCAGTCTGGAGGTCGATGGGTTGCGTCTTGGTTACTTAAACTTCGATCCGTATATTGCGATCCTCGACAAGGATCGGTTCGAGAAGGCGTTTTCCGACGACACGATCTTGCATCGTCAAGATGGTTACTGCTCCTTTGTCGCGGAATACGACGGTGACTATTATGTGATGGTTCGGGAGTCCTCCTATCGAGGTTCGACGCGCTCGTTCTATCGACTGCATGTCGGCGATTTCCGCCGTCCAGATGTGGTCTTCCCTGCGGGCGGCAAGGTCGGCTCAAAAGTCGACGTGCGTTTCATCGACGCCAAGGGTTCCTTTACGGGTTCGGTGACGGTGCCGTCCGAGGAGGATCCTAACTTTGAGGTGTTCTCCGTCGAGGCGCCCGCGCCGTCAGGTAATCCCTTTCGTATTTCCCAGGTGGATAACTTTTTGGAGTCCGAGCCAAACAGTGCCCGGGAGCAGGCCAACGTGGTGCCGCCCGCCGAGGCTTATGCGCTTAATGGCATCATTGGGGAGCCGGGCGATACGGATTACTACCGCCTCACTTTGAAGAAAGGGCAGGTACTCACCGGCCATGCCTACGCGCAGGGGTTAGGCTCGCCGCTGGATCCAGTTGTCAGCCTGCGGGGTACCGCTGGCGCCTTGATTTCCAACGATGATGGCGGCGGCACGCGGCGCCTAGATTCCCGCTTCGAAGTCACGGTGCCCGCCGATGGCGACTACACCCTCAGCATCCGCGATCACTTGGATCGGGGCGGCCCTAAGTTCGTCTACCGCGTCGAGCTCACCGCCTCGCAGCCGCGCCTGACCTTTGCTTCCCCTGATTATTCGGTGAACGATTCGCACTACCGTCAGTTCATCGCGGTTCCGCGGGGTGGTCGGATGGCGTTACTCGAAAACTTCACCCGCACCCGCGTGGGTGGTGACTACCGTTTCGTCGCACCTGGCTTACCTGTCGGGGTGAAACTGCTGACCGAACATGCACCGAAGGATATGCCGAACGCCCCGCTGCTGTTCGAGGCCGCCGCAGATGCTCCCTTGGGCCAAGCCATCGTGCCCGTCCGCTTAGAGCCCATCGACCCCCAGAACAAGGTCATTGGGCGTCTCCGTCAGAACTTCGACGTCGTCCGCGATGGCAATGTTATCTACCTCACCGACACCGAAGACCGCTTGCCGGTGGTGGTGGTCGAGCAGGCACCGTATGCTTTAGAAATCGTTACACCTAAAGTGCCACTCGTCCAGAACGGCGTCTATGACCTTAAGGTCGTTGCTAAGCGCAAGGCCGGCTTCGACGCCGCTATCCGTGTCTTCATGGTGTGGACTCCGCCCGGGGTTTCGGTGCTGGGCGAGATGACTATCCCCGCTGGTGCGAACGAGTGCTCGTTCCAGTTGAGTGCGAGTGCGGGTGTGTCCACCGCTGACTGGAAATTCGTCGTCATGGGTGAAGCCGATGCCGGCCGGGGTCGCGTGTTCAATGCTTCACCTTTCTGTACCGTGAAGACGCAACCAGCTTACGTGAGCGCCGCCGCGTTCCCCATGGCCGCCATCGAGCAAGGGCAGGAGGGTCTCGTCACAACCAAGCTAGAACAGCTCCAGCCGTTTGAAGGGGAAGCCGTCGCCCGTCTGGTCGGCGTCCCTGATACCGTCGCCATCGAGCCCATCAAGATCACCAAGGCCACGACCGACCTGACCTTCCGCGTTAAGCCGAGCAAGGACTGCTTCCCGGGCAAAATCGCGAATCTTTTCATTCAGGTGGACGTCCCCGTTCCTGGTGGGACCACGACGCACCGGGTTGCCCTCGGCTCGAGCGTCCGCGTCGATGCGCCCCGTAAAGCCGCCCCGGCCCCGGTCGCCAAAGTCGAAGCCCCGAAGGCTGATGACTCCAAGGTGGCGGCCGCGCCTGCGCCCCTGGTGGTTCTTTCCCGACTCGAACAGCTCCGCCAGCAAGCCGCGGCGGGTAATAAGTAATAACTATGACTTCCTTCCGACTGCTCTTCACTTGTCTGGCGGCGTGCACCCCAGCTTTCCTGACGGCCGCTCCGGCTCCGGCCGACCTGACGCAAAAGCTCACGCAGATTGAGAAGCTTGAAATCTTCCCGCCCGCGGTATCCCTCGAGTCCAAGCGCGACTTCCATCGCTTAGTGGTGCTGGCTACCTTCAAGGACGCTACGACTCGCGATGTGACGGCTTTTGCTAACCTGCACGTGGCTGATCCGAAGGTCGCGTCCCTGGAAGAGTATTCCGCGCATGCCGTCGCCGACAGCGGTGCCACCGAAGTCATCGCCGAATTGGGCGGTCTTTCGGCGAAAGTGCCAGTCCAGGTTAAGGATGGCCTCAAGGACCGTGCAGTTTCCTTCCGTCTCGATGTGATGCCGGTCTTTCTCCGCGGTGGCTGCAATCAAGGCGGTTGCCACGGCGCCGCCCGCGGTAAGGACGGTTTCCGTCTCTCGCTTTTTGGCATGGATCCCGCCGGCGACTATACCCGTCTCACCCGTGAGATGATCGGCCGCCGTATCAACCTAGCCATCCCTGAGGAAAGCACGCTGATTGAGAAGACCATCGGTGCCGTGCCGCACACGGGTAATAAAGTCTTCGAGGCGGATTCGACCTATAATCGTACGCTGCTGGAATGGATCGCGAATGGTGCCCACGACGATGCCCCCGACGTGGCCACCGTGACAGGAATCGAGGTTTTCCCCAAACAGTTCGTCTTGGAAGGCCCCAACGCCACTCAGCAGATCACCGTTCGCGCCACCTATTCAGATGGCACTGACCGCGATGTGACCAGCCTGGCTTTGTTCATGTCCAACAATGACCCCGTCGCGAAGGTCAACAAGCAGGGCATGGTAACTTCCACCGAACGCGGCGCGGCCTTCATGCTGGCCCGTTTTAACGTCTTCAGCGTGACTGCCCAGGTGATCGTCATCCCCAAGGATCTCGTCTATGCACGTCCGCAGGCTGAAGCTTATAATTACGTCGACGCCGCGGTGAACGAGCGCCTGCACCGTCTTCGTATTGCGCCATCGGGCCTCTGCACCGATGAGGAATATGTCCGCCGCGTCTACATCGATGTGGTCGGGCTATATCCGAAGCCGGACGAAATTATCGCCTTTTTGGCGGATAAACGCCCCGACAAGCGTTCCCAGTTGGTTGACGTGCTATTGCAGCGTAAAGAATTCACGGAATTGTGGGTCATGAAGTGGTCCGAGTTACTGCAGATTCGCTCCGGCATCAATGGGGGTAACAACCAGCCACCGTTCTACAAAAACTCGCTCCTCTACTACAACTGGCTCGCTGACCGCATCGGCCAGAACCAGCCGTTGAACGAGGTGGTTGTCGACCTGCTGTCCGCGAACGGCGGCACGGTCTCCAACCCGCCGGTGAACTTCTACCAGACCGAGTTGGATAAGTTGAAGCTCAGCGAAAACGTGGCCCAGGTGTTCATGGGGATGCGCATTCAGTGTGCCCAGTGCCATAACCACCCGTTCGACCGCTGGACGATGAGCGACTACTACGGTTTTAACGCGTTCTTCGCCCAAATCGGCCGGAAGAACACCGACGACCCCCAGGAAGTCATCATCTATAACAGCAAGAACGGTGAGTCCCAGCACTTCCTGACCAAGGCGAACGTTAAGCCGAAGTTCCTCGGAGGCGAGGAGCCTGACCTCAAGCCCGGCGATGACCGCCGCAAGGCTTTGGCCGAGTGGATTGCCTCGCCGCGGAACCCGTGGTTTGCCCGCAATATCTCCAATATCGTCTGGGCTCACTTCTTGGGCGTCGGCGTCGTGGATCCCGTGGATGACGTCCGCGTCTCCAATCCGCCTTCCAATCCAGACCTACTGGACCAGTTGGCTCAGCACCTCACCGACTATAAGTATGACGTCCGTAGGTTGGTGAAGGATGTGGTGAGCTCCGCCGCCTACCAACGTTCATCCAAGCCCAACGCCAGTAACGTCGGCGATAAACTGAACTTCGCCCGCGCCCAAGTCCGCCGCGTCCGTGCCGAGGTTCTGCTCGACGCCATCTCGCAAATCACGGAAACCCCCAATAAGTTTCAGGGCCTGCCCATTGGTGCCCGCGCGGTGCAAATCGCCGACGGCGCGGTCAGTAATTACTTCCTGACGACCTTCGGCCGCGCGAAGCGCGAGTCGGTGTCCTCTAGCGAGGTAAAAACGGATCCCAACCTCTCGCAGGCACTCCACCTTATGAATGGTGATGCCATCAATGACCGTATCCGCCGCGGCCGCGTGGTCGAGCGGCTCATCACCGACGGTAAGTCGAACGACGAAATCGTCACGGACCTCTTTATGCGCGTCTTCGGCCGGCACCCGTTGGCCAACGAGAAGGCCGCCGTGCTGAAGGCGGTCGCCGACGACCCCGCCAATCGCCAAGGTGCCTTAGAGGACGCTTTCTGGGCCTTATTGAACTCAAAGGAATTCGTCTTCTCGCACTGATCTCGTGACTGCTTCCTCTCTGCGCTTCGGTGCGGTTTCGCGCCGATTTTTACTTCTCGCCGCCACTGGGCTTTCGGGGCTCGCCGCGCGTGCCCAGGAGGTCTCCGTCAAGCTGACCTACGACGACCACATCCGGCCGGTGCTGGAGAATAAGTGCTTCTCCTGTCATAATCCGGATAAGAAAAAAGGTGGGCTCGATATGACCAGCTATGCTGGCCTCGTTGCCGGCGGTGGTGGCGGTGCAGTCGTGGACCCAGGTAACCCCGGAGGCAGCCGCTTATGGACCTGCAGTACGCAGAAAGAGGAGCCGTTCATGCCACCCGAGGGCTCCCCCTTACCGGCTAAGGACTTGGCTTTATTATCCAAGTGGATTGCCGATGGCGTCCTGCAGAGTAAAGGCAGCGTCGCCCGCGCCGCCAATCGCCCCAAGGTTGACCTGACGCTTTCAGCTGGGGCGGGTAAGCCCACGGGCCCAGTCGCCCGACCCGAACACGTCTTGCTGGATCCAATCGTTGTCACCCCGCGCGTCACGGCCGTTACGGCCATGGCGGCCAGTCCCTGGACCTCCCTCTTGGCCGTCGCCGGCCAGAAGCAGATTCTCCTCTATGATACGGAGTCCCGTGAACTCGCGGGCGTCCTGCCTTACCCCGAGGGGTATGCGCGGTCGCTGAAGTTCAGCGCCAACGGGTCCTTGCTCATCATGGGCGGCGGCCGTGGGGGTAAATTTGGCCACGCCGTGGTCTGGGATGTGAAATCCGGCCGGCGTGTCACCGAGGTCGGTAAAGAGTTCGACCAACTGATGTCCGCGGACATCAGCCCCGACCATAAGCGTATCGCCGTCGGTACGAACGCCAAGAAGGTGAAGTGCTTCGACACCGCCACTGGCGAATTACTCTACACGATTTCCAAGCATACCGAATGGGTGACGGGCGCCGACTTCAGTCCCGATGGCATCCTCCTCGCGACGTGCGACCGCAACGGCAACGTCATGGTCTGGGAGTCCGAGAACGGCGGCGAGTTTTTCAACCTCGGCCAACATAAGGCCAGCGTGACCGACCTTGCTTGGCGCTCGGACTCCAACGTGCTTGCCAGTTGTTCGGCCGATGGGACGATTTCCACATGGGAGCTCAAGACAGGGAAGCGCGTGGCCAACTGGGCTGCACATGGCGGCTCAGTGCAGTCCGTGTCCTTCACGCCTGATGGCCGCTTGCTGAGTTGCGGTAACGACGGCACCACCGCCCTCTGGACTATCGATGGTAAGCGCCTGACGCATGCCCGTGGTATCAAGCAGGCCGACGTGGTCTCCAAGATCGTCGCGCTCGCCGACTCCAAGGTTTTCGTGACCGGCAACTGGCTGGGCGAGGTCCGATTCTTTGATGTCGAGACTGGTCAGGACCTGACGCAGGTTTCCGTGAACCCACCCAAGCTCGCGGATCGTATCGTCGTTGCCGAAAAGCAACTGGTTGATTTACGGGCGAAGGCAACGAGCGCGCCGGCGGACGCGCAAGCCGCGACGGCCCTGCTCCGTGCCGCTGAGGCCGAGAATGCCGCCATCTTGGCCGCTTCCGCCGAAGTGATGAAGAAACTCAATGCGATGGAAGTTCACTATCAGCCGGCCAATAAGGAATTGGAGGCCATGCGCTCGGTCCTCTATAGTAAGACCACGGACGAGAAGACGAAGGCGGAGTTGTCCGCTAAGATTAAGGTCGCCAGCGAGGCCCTCACACCCGCCAAGACGGAACGGCGCGCCTTGCTGGAGTTGGCCGCTAAGGTGTCGCTCGACTTGGACTGGATTGCTAACCGCCTAGTTAGTCTTCAAGATAAGGTGAAGAACGACGAAGGGTCCTTGGCTTACTCGGATAAGGTGCTCGCCAGTGCGAAGAGCGATGAAAAGACCAAGGCGTCGACCCAGAAGCAACGCGAGACGCAGGCCACTGCCTTGGAGCTTTCCCGTGGTCAACTCGCCTCACTGCAGGCCCGTCAAGTGGTCGTCCAGGGGCAGATGACTACGTTGAATAAGCTAAAGGCGGACGCCGTTGCGGCCGAGGCCTTCACCAAGAATTCGCTCGCCCAAATCGCGGGCTGGGAGGAACACGTGGCGTTCCTCCGGGCGGCTGAATTTAATGTGGGCGTCCTCGCTGAGAAGGAGCGCCTCGCCAAGCTCGAGGCGGATATCGCCGATGCGATTGCCGCAAAGGCGGAGAATGAGATGGCACACAAGGCTGCACTTGCGCGCGTGACTGCTACGACCCAGCAGGTCGCTGACTTGGCCGCGAAATTGCCCCCACTGGAAGCCGCTTGGAGTGAACTCAAGGTGGCCTTGCCGGCGCTGGAAGCCCCCTTGGGTCCACTCCGTCAGGCGGAAGCCGAAGCCGCGGCCAAGGTTGAGGCCCAGACTAAACTTTTAGGCGAACGCCAGGCTTTGTTGGGTGAGGCCATCCGCCAGCGCGACACGGAAGTCGCCGCCGCCAAAGCTGCTATCGAAGAGTATGGCCGCATCATGCGCCCAGTCCGCCTGCGTGTGGCAGAACTGACGACTCGCGTCGAGACTTTGAAGAAGGACGCCGCCACGGCGGCGACCGAACTGACCCAGGCCAAGGCGGCAGCGGCCGCTGTCCAAGCGAAAGTCGATGCGGCCGAGCGTAAGTTGGCGGCCAGGCTGACGGCGGCCGAGTTGACGGAAAAGCGCTTACAGGCCGCCACAGCTCAGGTAACTAAAGCCTCAGAGGCTGACGCCGCAGCACATGGTGTCTCGGGCCTACTCTCGCTCCGTTATTTTACTTCCAGCAAGGAAACCGCCGCGCGCTTAGCAGCGGCCTTGACGGAACTGGCCGAGGCCAAACATGCGGTTGCGCAAGCGCAGGCGGCCCGTTTTGCGGACGTCGTCGCTGTTACCCAGGCAGGCTTCTTGGTGGCAGTTGATGTTGCCAAGGTCGATACGGCCCGGGCGGCCCTTGTCGAAACGGAGAAGCAGTTGGGTCCCGACCAAACTGAATTAGCCGAGCAAGCAAAGGTCCGTCTCGCTCAACAAAAGGAGTATGCCCTTAAACAGGCGGCGCCAGCCGCCGTCGAGAAGGCTTACATCGCCAAGCTCGCCCCGCATCAAGCAGCCGTCGACCAAGCCCAAGCGGCCATAGCCCCGATGCAGCAAGCGGTCGCAACGGCCAAGGCTCGTTTAGCCGAAGCGGCTCAGCCAGCCGAAGCGAAGAAGCAGGCCATTGCGGTCGCCGCCAAGACTCTGGATGAAGCCAAGGCCAAGTGGCTGGGCGCCCAGAAGGCCCTCGCCGTCGCGACCAAGGAAGTGCCCGACCGCGAGAAGAACCTCGTTGAGCTGGCTCGCACGATTACGGAGCTCTCTCCGCAGGTCGAGCCCCAGCGAGCCAAGGTGAAGGCGGCGGAGTCGGCCTACCTAGCCAAACTACCGAAGCGTAACGTCGCGCAGGCTAAGTAGGCCTGTCTGGAGATTGCTTCAGGGCAGGGAGGTGCTACAAGAAAGCACCCCCATGAAGACCCTCCGTCTCCTTGCCGCCTGCCTCGGTGTCGTCTCGTTCGTCGTGGCGGCCCCTGCACCGGTCCGTCCGAACGTGTTGCTCATCGTCGCGGATGACATGGGCTGGGCCGACGTCAGTTGGCATGGGGGGAAGTTTGCGACGCCTCGTATGGCGGAGATTCTTAAGACTTCGGTGGAGCTAGGTCGTCATTATGTGCAACCGGTATGCACGCCGACACGCACGGCCTTACTGTCGGGTCGCTGGACGAGTCGCTTCGGTCCCCATGTGCTCGGTCCGACGAACATGCGCGCTTTCCCTGAGGGGACCTACACGCTGGCTTCGGCTTTGAAGTCCGTCGGTTATCATACGTCGATTTCTGGTAAATGGCACCTGGGCGGTAAGTTTGCCTGGGGGCCCCGCCAGTATGGGTTCGACCAGTCGTATGGGTTCCTCACGGGCGCCATCGACCCGTGGACGCACAAGTATCGGCCGGGCGCCTTGGAGGATACGTGGAATCGCAACGACGTGCTGCTGCAGGAGGAAGGCAATGCCACCGAACTGATCGCCGCGGACGCCAAGCGCATTATTCTCGAGAAGAAGGGGCCGTGGTTTGCTTATGTCCCGTTTGGGGCGGTGCATATCCCCATCGACGCCCCGAAGGAATATTTCAAGGCCTATGAGGGCGTGAAGTTTCACGATGAGCCTGCCAAGGATGATTCGATTCGTCGCTATGCAGCCTTTGTCTCCCAGCTCGATGCCAAGGTCGGCGAGCTCTACGACGCCTTGAAGTCCTCGGGGCAACTTGAGAACACAGTGATTATCTTTACTTCCGACAATGGTGGCATCGAGAGCGGCGATAACCCCTATGTCGGTCGCACGAAGGGCAGTCCCGCCGTGACTACGAATGCACCCCTCCGCGGCTGGAAGAATACGCCGTATGAGGGCGGGATGCGTGTCAACGCGTTCGTCAGCTGGCCGGGGCACTTGCCAGCGGGCAAGAATAGCCACCCGATGCATGTGGCTGACTGGCTGCCAACGTTGGCTCACCTCGTCGGTGCCCCCGTACCCGCGGCCGTGAAGTTCGATGGGCTCGATCGCTGGGCGGTGCTGACCGGTGCAGAGACCGCGCCCGCCCCGCGCACCATCTATGTCCCGCATTACCAGCGCTCGGCGGTCTTCCATGGTGACTGGAAACTCATCGCCCCGCAGGCGAATCCCCAAGGGAAGGCCGAGCTCTTCAACCTGGCCAAAGACCCCTTCGAGCAGGACGAATGTTCCGCCCGCTTCCCTGAGAAGCTGAAGGAAATGCGCGAGCGTTTCGTCGAGCTCCGGAAGGGCGATTTACTCGAGGCTCCCGCCGACGCCAAAATTAACGAAAAACCCGAAAAATGAAACCCCTACCTCTTTTCTGCCTGCTGGCGATTGCCGCCTCCGCCGCCGACTCGGTCGGTGAAGTCACCGCCCCGCCGGCCCAGCTCAAGTTGCCGCCGTTCTACAAAAAGTATATCAGTGCGCATGGCTTGCCAATCGTGGCTTCCGGCGCCGTCAATGACTACGCCCTCAAAGAGACCGCCTATCTTGCGGACCTAATGTTGGCCAAGCGCCCGGATGTCCGGACGGCGATGATCGCGAATGGTTCGCGGGTCATCATCATGGGGCGGGCGGAGTTTACCACCGATGTTCCTGAATACGCTGGCTTCAAGCCGAAGGATTACTGGGACGCCCGCGCCCGCGGCCTCGGTGGCTCGGAAACTGACCCCGTCTGTTCCTGTGCGGAGGAGAACATGCTGGCGTTCCCCGGCGATCCGTACGCGTCGGAGAATATTTTCATCCACGAGTTTGCGCATAATATCCACCTGCGTGGTATGCTGAAGGTTGACCCGACCTTTGACCGCCGTCTCAAGGCTACCTACCAGGACGCCATAGCCAAGGGCCTCTGGAAGGGTAAGTATGCCGCGACCAATCACCACGAATACTTCGCCGAGGGCGTCCAATCGTGGTTCGATAATAACCGCGTCAATGACCACGACCATAATCATGTCCATCTACGCACGCAGTTACTCGAATATGACCCGGGCTTGGCGGCGATGTGCCGCGAAGTCTTTGGGGACACTGAACTGAAGTACACCAAGCCCACGACCCGGCTGACGGGGCATATGGCGGGTTACGACCCAACGACGGCCCCGAAGTTCGTCTGGCCGGAACGCCTGTCGACGGCGAAGGCGGAGATACGTAAAAAAGTCGATGAACGCGTGCAGGCGGCCGAGAAGGGCCCAACCACGCAGCCTTACACGAAGTGAGCCGGATGGACCGCCGATATTTCTTAGGAGTTTCTGCCACGCTGGCTCTCGCGGTAGCCCTCCGCGCCGCCGCCCCCGGCCGCCCCCCGCGCATCCTGCTACGCTCCTCTTGGCAGACCGTGAATATCGGTGATATTGCACATACGCCTGGTATGTTGGCGTTACTCGAGAAGCACCTACCCGAAGCGGAAATTACCTTATGGCCCGGGAGCGTCGATAACGGGGTGGGGGAGATGCTGCAGCGCCGCTTCCCCAAACTCCGTATCCTCGTCCCTGGTAAGGTCGACGTCGCCCAGGCCTATGCGGATCATGATTTCCTGCTACATGGCACGGGGCCTTCCCTGGTCGCCGAAAAGGATGTTGTCCGCTGGCGTCAGCTCGGACCCAAGCCCTACGGCGTGCTCGGTATTACCCAAGGTAAGCCGACCCCTGCGACCATCGAAGTCCTGAATCGTGCCCAGTTCGTCTTCTTCCGCGATGGCGTCTCGCACGCCGTCGCCATCTCCGCCGGCGTGAAGTGTCCAGTGATGGGGTTGGGCCCTGATGGTGCTTTTGCGACGGACCTCCGCAATGATGCCAAGGCAAACGCTTTTCTACAGGCTAACCAGTTGGAGGTCGGCAGTTTTCTTTGCTGTATCCCTCGGTACCGCTCCACGCCCTATTGGTTGATTAAATCCGGTATACCCTTCGACCCGGTGAAGCAGAAGCGTAATGATGAGCTCAAGGAGCATGATCACGCCCAACTGCGTGCTGCCATTATCGAGGTCGTTCGCCAGACGAAGCTCAAGGTGCTCATCTGTCCCGAAGACCGTACGCAGATGGCCTTAGGTAAGGAAGTGCTGTTCGATCGCTTGCCCGACGACGTGAAGCCGCGCGTGGTTTGGCGCCCCGACTATTGGCTCACCGACGAAGCGCTCTCCGTCTACGTCCGCAGCGCGGGGTTGTTCGGCAACGAAATGCATTCGCCAATCATGTGTATCGGTAATGGCGTGCCCGCCATCGTCTGCCGCTGGGCCGAACAGACGTCTAAGGGCACGATGTGGAAAGACATCGGCCTTGGTGACTGGCTCTTTGACCTCGATGACGAAGCGCAACTGTCCGGAATCGTCCCCGCCGTCTTAGCGATGGCCAAAGACCGCGCAGCGTCCCTCGCCAAAGTGGGTCAGGCTCAACGCATCGTCCAGTCCCGTCAGGCTGCGGCTATGGCCGCCCTGCGGAAGGCGCTCTGAGGCCGCTTAGGACTCCTTCGTGAAGGGATTGGCGTCCGTGGCCGCCAGTACCGCCGGACGGGCCATACGGACAACCAAGACCATGAAGACGATGGTCGATAGGCCCGAGAGTAGCAGCAGGGCCAGTCCGTAGCCCTCCGGGTTCGGGCTGAGGTCAAAGGTCAGCGGACCGTAGAGCTTGTTCCAGAGCGATACCCGCTGAGGTTGGCCGCTCGCCATCCAGCCTAACAGCAGGTAGAGGTCCGTACAGCCGTAGGCCACGCAGAGCGCGGCAATCTTCAGCTGTTTCATGGCTTACTTCGCGACTTTCTTGAAGACGGGCTTTTCTTTGTCGCCGCCGCTCAGGACGTAGGCCACGAGGTCGAGGATTTCATCCTGCGTGAGCATGTTTAGGAGCATGGGCGGCATCGGGGAGATCGCGCTGCGCTCAATGCTCTTCACTTCCTTGCGGTCGACGTTGACGCGTTGGTCGGGATCGGAGAGATCCGTGTTCACGACGACTGAGTCACCGTTCAGGTTGACGATGACGCCGGTGAGGGTTTCCCCGCTATTCTTGGTCACGATAATCGGGGCAAACTGTTCGTTGATCTCCTTGCTGGGGTTGATGATCTGGTCGAGGAAGTCATGCGGGCTGTAGCGTCCGCCGGCTAGGGTGAGGTCGGGGCCCGTCATACCGCCCGCGTTGCCGAAGCGGTGGCACGTGAAGCAGGCTGCGGCGGCGAAGACCTTGCGGCCGGTGTCGAAGTTACGGTCCTTCAGGCCGGCGCCCACGGCGGTGTCGAGTTCCGTGAGCGTCCAGGCCTTGGGCGTGCGACCAGCGAACATGGCACCAGCGTTCTCAATCGGCGACTTGATGACAGGCTTCTGGGCGATGAGCGCGGCGTGCTGCTGCTTCTCGGCGTCGGTGAAGGTCGCGAGGGAGTCATTCCGGATGAATTGGATGAACTGGGTGAAGCTCGAGCCGCCGCGGTAGTTGGCAGCTTGGAGGAACCACTTCAGCTGGGCTTGGCGCAGGGCAGGGGTCCAGCCGGTCTTCAGAAAGCGGAGGCTGCGAGCGTATTCCATTTGCGGTTCTTGGCTTTCGGCGTTGGCGATGAGCGCCATACCCTTGGCAGCGGTATTCGGGGCCTGGAGGAAGGCCAGCGTCTCGCAGAGGACCCAGTTCAGTTCGAAGTTGTTTGCGGGGAAGGCTGGGTCGAGGCGACCGACGATTTGCTGTACGCGGTCGGTGTCGGGCGTGCCGTAGCGGTGCAATACGATCTCGGAGATGCGGACCCACGCGATGCGCTGGTCGTTGGTGAGCTTGGCCCAGTCGAGGCGGAGCAGGGCGTCGAGAATTCCGTCGCGCGTGTCGGCTTCAGCGGCGGTCGGTTGGGCCACCATCAGGGGGACGCCCGTCCGTGGGTCGGGCTTGGCGGCGCGCGGGCTGTGGTTCGGGCACTGGGCACCGACCAAGGCGACGCCAAGTAAGGACTCAAGGGAGCGCGCTGGGTCGGTTTCCTTGAGGGCACGGTCTTTCCATTGTTCCAAGGGTTGGTGCTCTAGGATGACGCGGGCGGCCCAGCGGATATTGCGGTCTGGGTTATTCAAGTGCGGCCAGGCGAGATCGATGGACTTGGGGTCTTGAACGCCATGATAGGCTTCGAGTTGATGGCGGAGGTTAGCTTCGTCGGTCGCACGTGTGAGCACACTGACTCCCGCGGTGCTTTCCTTGCCGATATAACTGACACGGTAGAGGCCCGACTGCACCTTGCGGCCGCCGATCGCGAAATACATTGCGCCGTCCTTCGGGTGGATGAGGGCGTCGGTGACGGGCAGGGGGCCGCCGGTCACAAATTCTTCCTTGGTGGCGGTGTAGCTCGCGCCCTTGGGCGAGAGGTGGACTGCGTAGATTTTGCCCCAGCTCCAATCGAGGGCGTAAAGCGCCTGCTGATACTTGGCTGGGAACTTCGCGCCATAACCGAAGGTCATGCCCGTCGGCGAGCCTGGGCCGATATTGAGGGTGGCCGGCAGGTTATCGGGATAGAATTCGGGGTACTTGCCAGCGCCGTTGCGCCAGCCGTATTCGCCACCGCTGACGACGTGGTTGATGCGCGTCGGGCGATACCAAGGGGTATTGAAGTCGTACTCCATGTCCGCGTCGTACGTGAAGAGCTCGCCGTCCTTGTTCACGGCACCGCCGTAGATATTACGGAAGCCCGAGGCGAAGACTTTGAATTCTTTACCGTCTGGGGTGAAGCGGTAGACGATTCCGCCGGGGGCGAGCACGTGGCGGTTGTGGCCACGGCCATCGGGCATGCGGGACAGAAGATGGTCATCACCCCAAACCGTCGGTACTGGCGAGTTCTTGGCGGTTTCGGGCTTCACGGCGTTATTGCCCGTGATGAGATAGAGGGCCTTGCCGTCGGGGGTCGGGACGATGGCGTGGACGCCGTGGTCGCCGCTGGCTTGGATCTCGCGGAGCAGTTCAACCTTATCGAGGGTGTCGTCGCCGTTGGTATCGCTGAGGCGGTAGACGCCGCTGGGGATTTTCTTCTCGTAATCGTTCACGCCGACGTAGAGGGCGCCGAAGGCGAAGCGCATCCCGTTCACGCCGCGGATATTGACGGCCAACTTCTGCACGTCAGCCGGCTGGAGCGTCTGGCCGGCGGCGGGCGCCGGGAAGCGGTAGAGCGAGCCGTATTGGTCGCTCGCGTAGAGGCGGCCTTTGTCGTCCGTGCAAAGCGCAACCCAAGAGCCTTGTTCGGCGTTCGGGACGGAATAGAGTAGCTCTATTTGGAAGCCAGCGGGGACCTTGATGCGATCGACCGGGGTGGCCTTGTTCTCGCCGATGGCTGCACCAGTCGTAACGGCTTTCTTGGCGGCGGTTTTGGCGGGGGCCTTCTTGGCTGGGGCGGGGGGGTCAGCGGCGAAGACGGGCAGGGCCGCGGCCAGCAGCAGGGCTAGGCAGGACAGGGGGAGTCGCATGGGAATACGTTAACATCAGGAATAATCCCCAGTCCGTCAACCGGACTTAGGCTTCTTTACCTCGATAATTGGCCCAGCGCTGGGCTGATGACCTGCTAGGTCCGACGAAAGGCTTGGAACGAGCGTGCAAGGACCCAAAGGAGCCCTAGGCAAAGGACGAACGCCATTGCATAGGCCAGCCGCCAGTAGCCTGCCGTGCCTGGCTCGCCAGCTGCCATGAAACCGTAGACGCTAAACGTCGCCGCTCCCAGCAAGGCAGCTGCTCGGAAGATATATAGCGTCCAGAGAAAGATACGCACGGAAGGGGTCTGTAGCGAAGGTGCTCTTAGGTCAAGGGGCTAGCCCAATAGTCCGGCTTGGCCGTTCCGTCGTTTATTCAGTAATCGTCAAGACCATGGCGCTTGCGGCGGGTAAACTCACCGTCGCTCGACCGTCGTGGACCGCCACGGCTTTTTCCGTGGCCAAGGTGCGCTGCCAGCGACCGTCCGCTGCCACCATCGTATTCGCATAGGTGACACCGTCTTTCGACGACGCCTGTGGGGCCGTCAACCGTTGGACGGAGCCAGCGCGAAAGCGTGCCCCGACCTGGACCGTGGCGACGACGCCTTGGGTGAGGTCCTTGTTCACAAGTACGATTCGAACCTTGCCGCTGCCATCGAGGGTTGCGTGGGCGACGAGGTTTGCGGCGGATTGCACCTTCGTCGGTAAGAGGCGTCCTTGGCCGGCTTCATGAAACAGGAGCATCGCATAATAGAGCGGATGCACCGTGTAGCTCACCTCGCCTTTGACGGCGGAAATCGGCGAGTAGCTACCAGGCTTGAGGTTGCAATGAAAGTTAACCCCATCGGCACCGTGTTCAGCGACCGAGAAGAGGAAGTCCGTTGCCCAAAGCGCAGAGACGAAGGTGTCGCTCACGCCGGCGCGGCCGCCGTTGGAGACGGAGTTGCATTCCGCGAGTCGGTAGCGCATGCCGGCGGCCTTCGCGGCGGCGAGGTGTTCGTCCACCATGGTGACGTCTTTCGTCATGGTGGCGGGGAGTAGGAGATTTTCGATGCTGGGGAAGTTGGCTGACTGCGGATTCGTCGAGCCACCGGAGAGGGCGTAAAGGTGCGAGGTACCGATCTCGAGATGGCCTTTGAGTCCGGCTACGGCGTCTTCGAACCAGTGATCTGTGCGGCGGGCGGTGGCGGGACCGGCTAAGATGATACCAGGGTTCTTGGCGCGGATGACCTTGATGGCCGCGGCGGCCTCGGGGAGATACTGGGCGCAGGTGTAACCATCTTTACGCGCGGTATGGTTGACGTAGAGGTTGGGCTCGTTGCCGACTTCAAAAGCGAGTACTGAACTGGCGCCGACTTTGAGCGCGTAGGCCGCTTCGTCCGCAGATTGTTCGGGCGCATTACTGGCGAGGTTAAGTCCGTGGAGGCACTTCCACTGTGTCACCTTTAGGAAGCTGTAGAGATCGTCGAGGGTCGCTTTGCCGATCACCGCTAGGCCGGTCTTTTTATCGAGGGTAGCGGTGGCCTCAGCCTGCCAGCGTGTGAGTTCCACCTTGTTACCGCCCAGACGCAACGTCCCCGCACCGAGATTACGGTGTAGGTTCACGAACATGGTGTTGGTGGCCTTGAAGTGCGGTTCGACTAACGCGTTCTTCTCGTAGCTAATGCCAAGAAAGTCGGCCGGGATGGCCCGTCCCGGCGTGGTTACGTCAATCGTGACCTGAGCGGGCATATCGGCACCACTTAGCGCTGCGGCGAGCGTCAGCGGCAGTAGTCGTGCCAGTGAAAATGGGTGCCAGGCTCTCACTTACCCATCTTGACGAACTCTTCCTTACTGAGGTCGCCTGAATTATCCTTGTCCATTTTGACGAAGTTTTTAGCGGCTTGTTCCGGGTCCTTCTGCTTCGCCATGAATTCTTCCTTGGTCAGTTTGCCATCCTTGTTGACGTCGCGGCGTTCGAACATCGCCCCGCGATCGGTCGTGGGGTCGGGAGCGGCGGCGGGTGGGTTGATCTTAGGCGCAGTGGCGTCTTCGTCTTTCTTCTTCGCGTCGAGGTCGATGATGTTCTTCTTCCCCTTAGCGATCTTCACCGCGTTCGGGTCGGCTGCGGGGATGGGCGGAGGGAGGAACTTGGAGAGGCGTTCAATGACCTCTTTATTTTCTGGCTTCGTAGCGAGATTCTCGGGCTCCTTCGGTGCGTTCACCTCGTCGTAGAGTTCGGTGAACAGGATGGTATTGTCGGTGAGGCTGCGCCAGAGGGTGAGGCGCCAGCGGTCGTCACGGATGCTGTAGCCCATGGCACGTTGGCTGGTGGATTTATCACCATTCTTTTGCACGGTCTTTGGGTATTGGGTGATAGCGACGGGCTTGACGGTTGTCGTGGGGTTTTCGAGGATAGGCTTGAGGCTGACGCCATCAACTTTGGGCGGCGGCAGGCCGCAGAGGTCAGCGAGGGTTGGGTAGACGTCGACGAATTCGACCAAGGAGTTGCTCTTCTGGCCGGCAGTCTTCTGGCCGGGTGCGCTGAAGATGAGCGGGACACGCGTATCGACTTCAAAGTTGGTGTGCTTGCCCCACTCTTGGTGGTCGCCGAGCTTCCAGCCGTGGTCGCCCCACAGCACGATGACCGTATTATCGGCGAGGCCTTCTTTCTCGAGCGCATCTAGGAGCAGGCCGACATTGGCGTCCGTGTAGCTGATGGCGGCGTAGTAGCCGTGGCGAACTTGGCTAGCAAATGCCTCGGGCAAGGGCGTGAAGTCCTGCTTCTTGGCCTTCGGGGGTACATTAGTGTAAGCGTGGAACTCACCGCTGTCGTTATCGCCCACGGAGTGCGGCGTGCCAATCGGGAAGGCGCTGGCGGTGTTCGGTATCTTCGCAGGGTCATAAAGGTCCCAATATTTCTTCGGCGATACAAAGGGGAGGTGGGGCTTGGAGAGGCCCACCGCGAGGAAGAAGGGCTGCCCTTTCTTTTTTAGTTCGGCGAGCGTCTGGACCGCAAGTCGTGCGGTCTTGCCGTCGGTATAGTAGTCGTCTGGGACGTCACCGGCTTCAAAGGCGGCACCTTTGTTTTTGCCATCTTCTCCGCCCGTGCCGGCTGAACGGTTTTCAGGCTTAGCGTAAATCTCGGCCTTGGGCGTCCCCCACGGCGTCGACCAAGTCGGGGCATCGTCAAAGCCGCCGTGGAAGATCTTGCCCATGCCTTGGGAGAAGTAGCCGTGCTCCTTGAAGTATTGTCCAACAGTCTTCACGTCGGGGAGGGCGACGCGGAAGTGCGTGTTGAGATCCCAGACGCGCGTGGCATCGGGGCGTCGGCCGGTCATGATCGAGGCGCGCGAAGGGCTGCAGACGGCTTGCTGACAATAGGCCCGGTTGAAGACCATGCCGCGGGCGGCGAGGCGATCGATGTTTGGGGTCTTGACGACAGGATTGCCATAGCAACCGAGCTCGGGTCGGAGGTCATCGACGGCGATGAACAAGACGTTAGGCTTGGGGGCGTCGGCGGCCGAGAGGATGGCGTAGCTCAAGAGACCAGCGAGCAGGCGGGCGGATTTAATCATTGGAGAAGTATCCAGACTTTGAGAACGCCCGTCCTTGGCAACCTTCTCCGTCTTAATCTTTCTTCAGATTCCTAACTGGCCCCCTTTTGGTCTAATTTAACCTTATTTGAAGGCTTCGACCGCAGTTTTTTGAAACTCTCGGCGAATCTCGGAACCATCGGAGTTGGGGAGATCCGTCCGTTGAATTAGGAGGACGTAAGCTTTGCGACGGACGGGGTCGATCCAGGCTTGGGTGCCATAGGCGCCGCCGTGGCCAAAACTCCCGGGGGAAAGGCTTTCAGTGACGCCGATGGGGGTGGCTACGAGATGGAAGCCGAGGCCCATGTGCATGCCTTCAGCGAAGCTGACTTTGGGCATCTCGCCGAGCTGGTTTGTCGTCATTAGTTTGAGCGTCTCGGGACGAAGAAAGCGGTGGCCGTCGAGTTCGCCGCCGCGCAGGATCATTTGATAGAGCTGTGCCAAGTCATTCGCGGTGGAGAAGAGACCGCCGGCCGGAATGGCCGTGCGTGACCGGTTTTGGAGCGGACTACTGAAGCGGCTGTTGCCCGCGGCGATGAGTTCACCGGTAACCTTGTCCTTGCGATACGGTGTCGCTAGGCTCGCCTGCAGGGTGTCGTCTGGCCAGAAGCTGGTACTATTCATATCTAGCAGATCGAAGAAGCGTTTCTGCACAAAGTCCGCATAGGGCTGGCCGCTGACAACTTCGATAATCCGTCCGAGCGTGTTAATCCCCGTGTTGCTATAAGCCCACTTGGCTCCGGGAGCAGAGACCAGTGCGGTGCGGCCCGAGTGGTCGACCATGGCGGCGAGGGGGATGGTATCGACCGGTTGGTTGGCGGCCGTTGGTGTGGTAGCCGACAGACCGCTGGTGTGCGTGAGGAGGTCGCGCACGGTGACTGGGCGCGGGGAAGGGGCGGGTCCCGTGGACGTTCCGAGTTTCTGCCCTTTGAATGACGGCAGGTATTTTTCGACAGGGTCATCGAGCCCGACCTTGCCTTCCTCGAAGAGCATGAGGACGCCCATGGCGGTGATGGGCTTCGTCATCGAAGCAATCCAGAAGACGGAGTCCTTGCGCATCGGCCGGCCGCTGGCGATGTCCGCCAAGCCAAAGGCTTCGAGCGCGACGATACGCTTGGGTCCGACGACCATCGTGACCGCACCAGCGAACTCGTGCTTTTCCTGCAACTCCTGCAGGGCGAAGCTGAATACGGCGTTGTTGTCTTCTAAACTTGTAATCTCGTCTACAGCTTGGTGTGCACAGCCACTGGCGAGCAGGGCCAGGGTGAAGTAGGTCAAGGGGAGCAAGGCGTGGCGGCGCATGGGCATAAGGTGGCTTAACGCTGGCCAAGTTCAAGCGTCCTGTCGGCGGGCCTTGCCCATCCTTTACATTTGGGCGAACCGACCTTTAGTTCTATCGTTCACATGCAACCTTCCCGGTTAAACTTTAAGTTGGAGGCAGTCGCCAGCGGCTCGCGGGCGCGGGCGGCGACTTTCCGGACGTTGCACAACGAAGTGAAGACGCCGCTCTTCATGCCCGTGGGCACCCAGGCCACGGTCAAGGCGCAGACTTTTGATACGTTGCTGGAGTCGGGGTCACAGATCTTGCTGGCGAACACCTACCACCTGCTGCTCCGGCCGGGCCCCGAGGTTTTCCGCCACTTCGGGGATATCCACCGTTTCACCGGCTGGGAGAAGTCGTTCCTGACGGATTCGGGTGGCTTCCAAATCTTCTCGTTGCCGCACTCGCGTTCCATCGAGGAAGAGGGCGCCGAATTCCGTAGCTACGTCGATGGCAAGAAGATCTTGCTCAGCCCTGAAGTCAGCATCGGTACGCAGATGGCCATTGGGAGCGATATTATGATGGTGCTCGACCAGTGTATCCCCTCGACAGCCGATGAGGCTACGGCCCGTCGTGCACTCGAAATCACGCAACGCTGGGCGGTGCGTAGCCTTAAGGCCCGTGGCGAGTCCCCGCAGTCGATGTTCGCGATTGTGCAGGGCGCCTTGTACCCACACCTGCGTAAGCAGAGCGCGGATGGGCTCACACAGTTGCCCTTCGATGGTTTTGCCATCGGTGGCCTGGCCGTGGGCGAGGAAAAGCACCAACGCGAAGACACGTGCGAGGTCGCTGCGGCCATGCTGCCTGCTGATCGTCCGCGCTACCTCATGGGCGTGGGTACTCCGCTGGACCTGCTCGAAGCCGTCCACCGCGGGGTCGACATGTTCGACTGCATCATCCCGAATAAAGTGGCCCAGTTCGGCACGGCGTTCACCTCGCGTGGGCTGCTCCAGTTACGTCGTTCGGTCTATAAGTTCTCCGACGAGAAGCTGGACCCGACCTGCCTCTGTCCGGTCTGCCGTAAGTATTCGCGCGGTTACCTACATCACCTGACCAAGACGCAGGAGCCCTTGGGCTGGACCTTACTGGGCCAGCACAACATCGCCTTTTACCACCAGCTCATGCGCGAGATTCGCCAGAGCATTCTCGAGGACCGTTTTCTGGCTCTGTATAACGAGAAGCGCCAGTTCCTGCAGGTCGAGGACATGGACCATCCGGCGGTGCCGCCGAAGGTCGGTAAGGAGCGTCGTCCCCGCACGCTCGGTAATTACACGGTCAATATCGCAGAGGCGGGCTTCGCAAGTATTCGCCAGGTCTCCTCGGGTGAGATTATGCATTCGCATACGCCCCCGATGGAGGAGGCGAAGTCGCTTTACGTCGACCAGTCCGCCTTAGCGGAACGACTACAACTGCCGGCAGGGAAGTCTCCAGACGATGTCCCTGAACTCGTCATTTGGGATGTCGGCCTCGGCGCCGCTGCCAATGCCATGGCTGCAGTGCAGTGCTACGAAGCGGCTGCCGCGCAAGGTACCGTGCGTCGTCTCAAACTCATGAGCTTTGAGAACGACCTCGATTCACTGCGCCTAGCACTCACGCATAAGTCGTACTTTCCGTATCTCCGTCACTCTGGTCCCGACGCCGTGCTGGCCCGCGGGCAGTGGACGTCTCGCCAGTTTCCGGGCCTATCCTGGGAACTCTTGGAAGGCGACTTCTGGGAGCGCGCGCCTCAGGCCTCGGCCAAGCCAGACCTCGTTTTCTACGACTTCTTCTCGCACAAGACGGACACCGCCTGTTGGAAGCTAGCGTCCTTCGCGCGCCTATTTGAGCTCGTGCGTTCCGAACGTTCGGCCGAGCTTTTCACGTATTCGGCGTCGACCGCGGTGCGAGCAGGCCTACTACACGCAGGCTTCTTCGTCGGTGCCGGCGTCGGTACGGGCGTGAAGAAGGACACTACTATCGCGCTCACCGCGGGTTGGTCCGGTGCGCCTCGCCATGCGTTGCTGGGTGCCGAATGGCTAGGGAAGTGGGACCGCTCGCAAGCTAAGTTCCCGGATGGACTAACGGAACCTGAACGCGCTGCGTTCGAGGCCCACATCCGCCGTCATCCACAGTTCGTGGGTTGAGCGGGTTTACTTCTCGATGACGCAGCGGTCGATTTCTTCGCCCTTCTCGTTGATGGTCCGCATCTCAAACTTCTTGACGGTGAGGTCGACGACGCAGAAGGAGTGGAGGGCCTCGTAATACTTTGCGTTGAAGGGCGCATAGTTGTCCTTCCCGCTGTTGGGGAGCTTGGCGAGATTCTTGTCAACCGTGCCGGTGTAGAGCTTCGCCCCGCCGCCACCCTGCACGACATAGATGACGCCCTTGGGGTGGGTGTTCTTGGCGCCGTCGAAGGTTTCATCGAGCGCGAAGCTTCCGTTAACATAGCTGGGCGGCGTCTTGGGTGCTCCGGAAGGGTCGACGGCCTTAGGGTCGTCGGGTATCGGCTTGGCGGCCACGGCTGCGGCTATGCCCGTGGCTGGTAGGAAGCGGAAGGGCTTACTGCGTTGGAAATTATGGACGTGGCCGGCAAACACGACGTCGACCCCATTCGCCTCGAAGATGGGAGCGAACTTGCGTTGGCGTTGGTCGCCGTAGTGAGTCGCCGTGACCTGAAAGGGCGGCATATGCATCGTTACAAACTTCCACGGCTGCTTGGTGGCCTTGAGGTCCTTGTCGAGCCAAGCCATGACGGCCGGGTCGTCCGATTTGCCCCCACCGCTGTTATCGATGACCACGACGTGGGCCGCGCCGTAGTCGAACGAATAGAAGCCGATGGCAGGGTAGTTCTTGCCGGCGAGGGCCCGGAACTTGGTCGCGGCTTCGCTCTTCGGTAGAGCCGTATTCCAGACGCCTTCCGCTAGGCCATTCTGCGGGGCGTTAAAGAAGTAGTAGGCCGCGTAGGCGTCGTTGAAGGCCGTAAGCTTACCGACGTAGGCATCGTGGTTGCCAAGGACGGCGTAGAAGGGGACGGTGGCCATCATGGGCGCGCCGTTCTTTTCGCTGGGCTCAGTGGGGTTGGTATAGGTACTCCAGAAATACTTCATGTAGTGGTACAGCCGGCCGGAAGGATAGATGATGTCGCCCAGGAGTACCGTGTAGTGCGGCTTTTGTAGGCTCATCTGGTACGCGATGACGTTCTGGCTGGCTTTGCCGTCGGCGAGGTCGCCAAGCATGATGAAGCGTGTCGGCTTGCTGCCGCTCACGCGGGTGTGCGTGGTCTGTTCACTCACCACCTTGCCGTCCAGCTTCACGACGTAAGTGAACGAGCTATCGAGGGGTAGGCCGGGGAGGGCGGCGGTGTAACGGATATAGTGCTGATCCTTCTCCTGTGTGACCGGGGTCTTGGCTGCGGGAGCGGTGAAGTCCATGGGGGCCGACTCGACTTTAGCCAGGATGAGTTTGAAGCCCTTCGGGGCATATTCGACCGTGAAGTGGCCAGGGGTCTGGTCCGTCACCCAGATCACGCGCATCTCATCCGTGGCTTCGAGCGTGGCTTGCGGACCGGGCTGAAGGTAAGGTTGCGCTAAGATTGTCTGCGCCGAGGCGGCGGCGGTCAGGCAGAGTAGGGACAATAAGGACTTCATGGCGGGGCCCCTTTGCAGTAGGCGGGTTTTCAGGGGCGGGCAACAGGCTTTGCACCCGCTTTGCCTGAGAAAATGTCATGAGCGGCTTAATCCGGGCTTAACCTCGTTTTTGTTAAGATGTTCTTCAAACTCTTGAAATCGATGAAGCTGCCTCCTCTGCGAAACTTTCTTTGGCTACTGCTCGCCGCGGCGTTATGCCAGCCACCTTTCGGGTGGGCTCAAGCCGCCGACCCTGAAGGCCGACCGCCTCGTCCTGAAGACGGCGCTGGTCCGCCGCAACGTCCCGGTCAAGGCCAACGGCCGCAGCGCCCGGGTCAAGGCGGTCCCGGCGGTGGTGGTAAAGGTCCGGGCGGTGGCGGAGCGAAAGGCCGGACGGGTGGCGTCGTTGTCAGCAACCGTCCTTTGCAGGAGCTCTGGATTCCTCCGTTGGTGGAAGGGAAGACTATTAACCTCGAACTGACGCAGGCGACGCGCAAGTTCCTCGCGGGCACAACCCCGACGATGGGCTTCAACGGCGCCAGTTTCTGGGGTCCGACGTTGGTCTTCAACAAGGGCGAAACAGTCCAAGTCAATTTCAAGAATAACCTTGAAGAGGTGACGACAGTCCATTGGCACGGTTTCCACTTACCGGCAACGATGGATGGCGGCCCGCATCAGACGATTGCCGCTGGTGGGACGTGGTCGCCGTCCTGGAAGGTCGCAAATAACGCCGGGACGTATTGGTACCACCCGCATCCGCATGAGCTGACGCAGAAGCAAATCGCGATGGGTGCAGGCGGTCTCATCATCGTGCGTGACCCAGAGGAGGCCAAGCTCGGGCTACCGCGTACTTACGGGGTGGATGACCTCCCAGTGGTGCTCACGAGCCGTCGCTTTACGTCGAGTAACCAGTTCAGCTACGACGGCGATAACGATAAATATGGCGATTACCTTCTGACTAATGGCGTGATGGACGCCCAGACGAAACTCCCGGCCCAGTGGGTCCGTCTGCGTATTCTTAACGCCGAGATTGAGCGCGGGTATATCCTGGGTTTCGCGGATAATCGTGAGTTCTACCAGATCGCCACCGACGGCGGCCTCGTCGATAAGCCCATCCCCATGAAGCGTCTCACGCTCGTGGTCGGTGAGCGCACCGAGATCCTCGTCAACCTTGGTGGCGACAAGGTGGGCGGTTCGCTCGACCTGATGGCCTATAATTCTAACCAACCCTTCGGCTTTCCCGGCGGCGAGCCGGACAGTGGCGGTGCCAACGGGAGTTTGCTGAACAACGGCGATTTCCGGGTGCTGAAGATCAACGTGGTGGCCGCGAATGCCCAGAAGCTAGCGAAGATTCCCGAGGTCCTCACGAGGAATCACTTCCCCGCCGACTCCGAAGTCACGGTCCGTCGCAAGCTCACGGTGGCGGGGGGCCGCCCGACGTTCAGTTTTGATGGCCTGAGCTTCGCCATGACTAAGGTGAACCAAGTCGTGAAGCTCGGCGATACCGAGACGTGGACAGTAACAAATAATAATATCTTTGGACATGCCTTTCATATTCATGATGTGCAGTTTAAGATTGTGAGCCGGAGTGATCGCGCCGTCGGTGACTATGAGCAGGGCTGGAAGGACACGGCGTACCTGCCGCGTGGGGCTTCGGTGACGTTCATCGCAAAGTTCGACGACTTCGCCAGCGATACCGATGCGTTCATGTACCACTGCCACATGGCGAACCATGAAGATGGCGGCATGATGGGGCAGTTCCTGGTGTCCAAGAACCCGTCCGCGCTCAAGAAAGACGCCTCTGGAGCCATTGTCTTTCGGCCCAAGATGGATCACCCGTTGACGGCTCAGCTCGTCGCTACGGCCGCCAAGCAGACGGGCACGTCGGCACCTAACTTTACGTGGACCGATGCGGCCGGTCAGCCCACGAGCCTAACCGCAAATGCCGCCGGTCGCCCGACTTTGCTCTATTTTATCGAAAAGGAATGCCCGTGTTCGCGCGATGCCGCCACCTACATCAACCAGCTGCAGTCGGCGTATGGCTCCCATCTGCGCGTCGTGGGCATTATCAATGCCGACTCCACCGTGGCTGAGAAATGGTCCGCCGCCGCCCAGGCGCAGTTCACGGTCGTGGCTGATCCTAAGTTTGAGGTCATCAATGCTTACAAGGCCGAGCGCAGCGCTTCGACCATCCTAGTCTCCAGTGCCGGCGCCGTCGTGAAGTCTAACCCGGGCTATAGTGCCACCGTCCTCGAGGAGCTCTCTCGGCTGATTTCGCGCCAAGGCCGCACGCCGCCAGCGGAGGTGAGCTTTAAGAGCGCTCCCGAAAAGCTGACCTCGGGCTGCCCGCTGAAGTAAGCGCTGCTGACGGTCAATAAAAAGCCCCGGCTGACGCGCGTCTCCGGGGCTTTTGCTAGCGTGGTGGAAAAAGTTACTTCGTGCCGAAGAGGCCCGCGAGGAAGGTCTTCATTTCCGCCCACGAGGCCTTATCCGCCGCTTCATTGTAGGCCGCGCCCTTGGAGTTATCGTTGCCGGCTTCCTTATGGGTGAAGCTATGCACTGCGCCCGGGTACTTGATGAGCTGGTAGGTGACCTTGGCATCTTTGAGTTCCTTTTCAAAGGCGGCGACATCCTTGGCGGCAACGTAGGGGTCATCGGCACCATGCAGCGCGAGGACTTTGCCTTTGATATTCTTGCCGTCGGCTGGCGTCGGCGAGTCGAGGCCGCCATGGAAGGTAACGACGCCCTTGAGGTCGGCCCCGCTGCGGGCGAGCTCGAGCACGGACGTGCCACCGAAACAATAGCCGGTGGCGGCGAGTTTGGTCCCATCCGTGCGGGCGTCCTGCTTGAGGACGTCGAGCGCCGCGGTCAGGCGGGCGCGGAGGAGGGGGCGGTCCTTCTTGTATTTCCCGGCTTCCTGTCCAGACGCGGGTGGTTGCGGGCGTACGCCCTTACCGTAGACGTCCGCCACGAGTACGTTGTAGCCGAGTTCAGCCAATTGGTGGGCGGCTTCCTTCTCGTGTGCACTGATACCAGTCCACTGGTGTACGACGAGGATGGCGGGGCGCTTGCCCGTGAGGGTGTCGTCATAGGCCTGCCAGCCTTCGCAGACGACGTCACCAGACTTATACTCGACGGATTTTTCGACGATGGCGGCGCCGAGCGGGCTGAGAAGGGCGACGGCGGTGAGGGTGGTGAGGGTGAGGTGTTTCATCAGTATTCTTTGCCAAATTGGCTAAGTTTGGCGGCGGAGCAAGGATGGGTCGCAGTTTTTTAACCTGCGACAGGGTCGACTTTTGGCCCTTTTTGATTATAAATAGGACGATGAAATTGCAGACCCGTCGTTCCGCCGCACGCGGCCACGCCGACCATGGCTGGCTGAAGACCTGGCATTCGTTCAGCTTCGGGGAGTATCACGACCCTAAGTTTATGGGGTTCCGTTCCTTGCGCGTCATCAACCAAGACATCATCGCGGCCGGCGAAGGCTTTCCGCCGCATGGTCACCGCGACATGGAGATCTTCAGCTACGTGCTGGAAGGAACAATCGAGCACCGCGACAGCATGGGTAATCATGCACAGGTACAGCCCGGCCAGATTCAGGTCATGAGCGCGGGTACCGGGGTGAAGCACAGCGAATTCAACCCCTCCGCCACCGAGCTTCTACAGATTCTGCAGGTCTGGATTCAGCCAGATCGCACCGGCCTGAAGCCGCGCTATGCCGAATGGACGCCGACGCCGGCCCAGGTGGATGCGCCGAAGGTCCTGATTATCTCTAACGACGGCCGCGAGGGGTCGGCGCCTATTAGCCAAGACGCGGACGTCTACCGCGTGAAATCGGCCAAGGCCTTAACCGTCGGGCACGACCTGGCGCCGGGTCGGGGCCTTTGGTTTCAGTTGATCGCCGGCGATGTCACGGTTGGTGACGTGAAGTTACAACCCGGCGATGCGGTGAGTTCCGAAGAGGCTGGCCGGTTCGAATTCGTCGCCGCTGGACCAGTGGAAGCGCTCTTGTTCGACCTTGCGTAAGTCGCCCAGTAATCGATGATCTAGCCATGTCCGCACCGCATATCCCGCAGAAGTCGCCTATTCCTGTACTCGTTGAAGCCGGCAAGACCTACTACTGGTGTTCCTGCGGTCATTCCAAGTCCCAGCCGTTCTGCGATGGCGCCCACAAGGGTTCCGCCTTCGCGCCGGTCCCGTATAAGGCCGAAGCCAACGGCACCGTCTACTTCTGCGCCTGCAAGCACTCCCAGAAGGGCGCCCTCTGCGACGGTTCCCACAAGGCCCTCTGAGCCCTGCATTGACCTTCTGGTCTGAGCGCCTAGTCTGACTCTATGTCAGTCGTCGACATCCTCTTCGCCTGCCTCGGCTTCGTCTCTCTCGTCTTCGCCCTCTGGCCGTCCCCCCTCTCTCCCAGCCAACAACGCATCATGAAACTCGCCGCTAATATCGTCGCCTGCCTCCTCGGCGCGATCTTCATCGTCTTCGGACTTAACTTCTTCTTCAACTTCATCGCCATCCCGCACCCGCCCGAAGGTTCCCCAGCTGCGGCCTTCATCGGCGCCATGTACAGCACCGGCTACCTCAAGCTTGTGAAAATCCTCGAGATTGCGGGTGGCCTGCTCCTCGTCCTGCCGCGTCTCCGTTGCCTCGGCCTCATCATCATCGGTGCAATCGTCTTTAATATCGCCTGTATTCATCAGTTCATGTTTGGTGGCCTTAAGGACCCGACCGTCATCTTCGCAATCTTGGCCTGCTTGTTCCTAGCCTATGACGCTTGGAAGAAGTCCTGTGGCTGCGGTTGCTGCGCTTCTTGCCCGTGCGGTTGCCAATCGTCCAGCTCCGCGAGCTCCTGCTGCTCCACCGAGTCCAACTCGGGTTGCTGCGGCGAGAAGAAGTAAGCCGGCCGTCAGGCCGACCTCTCAGCCCCGGAGATCCCGGGGCTTTTTGTTGTCCGGATAGCCTGGTAGCGAGGCTGGGCTTGCTCGTGGTCAGAACCCGTCCAATAAAGAGGGTATCCCCATGAAGGCCCTCCTGCTTACGGAATATAAACGGATGTCCTATACGACGGTCGCCGATCCTGTCTGTGGCCCGTCTGACGTCCTTATCCAGGTCAAAGCCTGCGGCATTTGCGGGTCCGACATTCACGGCTACGATGGTTCGACGGGTCGGCGCATCCCGCCCTTGGTTATGGGGCATGAGGCCGCCGGGGTCATCACCGGCGTTGGCGCCGACGTGAAGCACCTCTCGCCCGGCCAGCGCGTGACCTTCGACTCGACGGTCTTCTGCGGCGAGTGCGTCCATTGCAAACGCGGCGACGTGAACCTCTGCGATAACCGCCAGGTCCTCGGCGTTTCTTGCGGTGACTACCGCCGTCATGGTGCCTTCGCCGAATTTGTCACGGTCCCCGCCCGCATCGTACACGTCCTGCCCGATGCCTTAGGCTTCAACGAAGCCGCCATGATTGAGGCCGTCTCGGTCGGCGTACACGCTGTGCGTCTCACCCCTTGCGCCCCCGGCGATACCGCGGTGGTCGTCGGTACAGGTATGATTGGCCTGTTGACGCTCCAGGCCGCCAAGATTGCCGGCTTCGCTCAGGTCATCGCCGTCGACACCGAAGATGCCCGGCTAGACGTGGCGTGTGAGCTCGGCGCCACGCACCGCTTTAATGCCAAGACCGGCGGCGACCTGACGGAGTTCGTCAAGTCCCTGACGAAGGGGCAGGGCGCGGACGCAGCCTTTGAGTGTGTGGGCCTCAATGCCACGGTACTTTCCGCCATCCATGCGGTCCGCAAGGGCGGTACCGTGACACTCGTGGGTAACCTTACGCCCAAGACCGAACTGCCGTTACAAATTGTCGTCACCCGCCAGCTCCGCCTACAGGGTTCCTGCGCTTCTGCTGGTGAGATCCCCCGCTGTATCGAGCTCCTCGCGACCAAGCAGATCAAGGTCGATAAGATCATCTCCGCTGTCGTGCCCCTTGAACAGGGTGCTGATTGGTTCGCTAAGCTCTACGCCGGTGCCCCCGGCGTCATGAAGGTCATCCTCGCCCCGCAGAACTAATGTCCTCTCCGTTCTTCAGCCTCGCCGGCAAGGTTGCCTTCATCACGGGTACCAGCCGCGGCCTCGGTCAACACTTTGCCCGCGCCCTCGCGCAAGCCGGCGCCGATATCGCCATGTCCAGCCGCGACGCGACCAAGCTTGATAGCTTCCGTAAGGAAATCGAAGCCCTCGGTCGGCGCACTTGTGCGGTCGCCCTCGATGTCCGTGACGGCGCCAGCATCAAGGCGGCGGTCGCCGAGGTGGAACGCCAGATGGGCCGTATCGATATCCTCGTGAACAACGCCGGTTGTAATATCCGTAAGCCCGCCCTGGAAGTGAGTTGGGAGGATTGGAATACCATTCTCGATACGAACCTCCGCGGGACGTTCTTTACCGCCCAGGCGGTCGCTCCCGGCATGATTGCCCGTGGTTATGGTCGCATCATCAATATCGGCTCGGTGACGTGCGTGGCCGGCTATGCGGGCCTCGCCCCGTATGGCGCCAGCCGCGGTGGCGTGAAGCAACTAACGATGAGCTTAGCCGACGATTGGGGGCGCCATGGTGTGACGGTGAATTGCCTCGCCCCCGGTTGGTTCAAGACCGCCCAGAATGCGGTGCTCTATGAGCAGAAGGAATGGGTCGAATACTTGTGTGACCGCATCCCGCTGAAGCGCCCGGGCGCGGCGGACGACCTCGCCGGCCCCGTGGTCTTCCTCGCTTCCGAGGAGAGCCGCTACGTGACTGGTCAGACCCTGCTCGTCGACGGCGGTATCAGCACCGGCGCCACCCGCGCCACGGTCGCCCCGCCCAAGGCCTAAACCTTTTCGCGATGCTCTACGCGCTCCTCGCTATCGCCATCTTGGTCGGCTTAGTCACTTGGCTGAAGCTGAATCCCTTCATCGCGCTCCTGCTGAGCTCGCTCGCGCTGGGTGCGATGGTCGTGGCCACGCAACTGGTGGAGCCAGGTATCGTCCCGTTGACGATGGCTGGCGTGCTCGATTCCTTTCAGACTGGCTTCGGTCGCACCTTAGCCAGTACGGGTTCAATCATCGTCTTGGGCGTGGTCTTCGGTAAGCTTCTGGCTGAATCGGGCGGCGCGGGCGTCCTCGCCAAGCGTTTCATTCAGGTACTGGGACCAGACCGTATCGGCCTCTGCATTATCCTGCTGGCGCTCTGCGTCGGCATGACGACCTGGTTCGCGGTCGGCCTACTCCTCATTCTGCCGATCGTCATCACCTTAGCCAAGGAAACCGGTAAGCCGTTCCTGATACTTGTGCTACCGATGCTGTCGTTCTTGTCCGTTATGCACGGCCTCATGCCGCCGCACCCCGGTCCGGTGATCGCCATCAAGGAACTTCATGCGGACATGGGGAAGGTCATTCTTTGGGCACTGGTCCTCGGTATCCCTGTCGCCGCCATTGCTGGCCCGTTCTTTGCCCGCATGGCCGTCAAGCGTGTCGACGTTGCGACGCCCGATTTCGTACCGTCGGTTTCCGAAGGCCAGGTCTTACCGTCCTTTGGCCTGACTTTATTCACGGTGCTGTTGCCGGTCATCCTGCTGCTCGGTGGCACGGCCACCGAACTCCTGCATGCCGCGGAGACCCCTCTCGGCAAGGCGGTTTTGTTGATCGGTAATCCCGTGATGGCGCTTTTGGTCTCGGTGCTCTTTGCGATGTGGGCCTTTGGCCGTCGGTGCGGTCGCTCCAAGGCCGAACTACTAAAGTTTTCTGAACAAAGCGTCGCGGGCATCGGCATGACCTTGATCCTCGTCGGTGCGGGCGGTGGCTTCGCCCTCGTGATGAAAGAGGCCGGCGTCGCCAAGCAACTCGCCGAGGTAGCGGCTCATGCCGGTCTGCCGCTCTTGGTCTATGGTTGGCTCGTCTCGGCTTTCATCCGCGTCGCCACGGGATCTGCAACCGTGGCGATCACCGTCGCTGCGGGCTTCATCGCACCAGTTCTAGCGGCCCATCCTGGCACCAGTCCAGAACTCATGGTCATCTCCATCGGTTGCGGTTCGCTCTTCCTGTCGCACCTCAACGATAGCGGTTTCTGGATGGTCAAAGAATGCCTGGGCCTGACCGTGGGCCAGACGCTACGCACTTGGACGATTACCGAGACGCTCATCGGATTCTCCGGCTTGGCGATGGCCTTGCTGGCCGAGCAGTTCCTGAAGTTCTTCGCCTGAGCGCTCCCTATGGTCTTGCGGTTCCTCTGTCTCTGCTTGGCTTGCGGCCTCTCTGCGGCCGAGGCCACCGCCTTCCGCATTATGGCGGTGGGGGATTCCATTACCCAAGGCGGCAAGACCTTCGCGACTTATCGGATTCCGCTCGCGGCGAAGCTCCAGGCTGCCGGGGTGCGTTTTGTCTTCGTCGGCTCGCAGAAGACGGACACCCCGCAAGGCCCGCTTTGGCATGAAGGCTACGGTGGGAAGAACGCGGAGTTCCTCGCTACCATCCTCGAAGCCAAGCTCAAGGCGCAGCCGGCCGATGTGCTCATGTTGCAGGCGGGTCATAACCACTTCATAGAGGAGAAGCCAGTGGCTAGCATCATGGCTGCGCACCGCGAGATGATTGCCACGGCCCGGCGTCTCAACCCCAAGTCTATCGTCTTTGTTGCGCAGGTCATCCCTAGCGGCAAGTTGCCGAAGTATAGTTACATCCCTGAACTCAACACCGCGCTCGCGGGCTTGGTTAAGGAACTGCATCGCCCAGCACAGCCAGTCTATCTCGTGGACCTCGCGACCGGTTTTGATCCAGCGAAGGACACTATCGCCGACCTTGTTCATCCCAACACCGCCGGCGCCGAAAAAATCGCGCAGCGCTGGAGTGAGGCTTTGTTGAAGGTGCTGCGGTAAAAGCTAAAAATTAGCCAAAGTCAAATTTCTGAGGTGAGGTTTAGGTCTCTAGATGGTGTCGGTTGGGTGAACTGAGTCTGTCCGGTGTCGGCCGGGAGACATCTTATGACGGGTCTTGATTGAGGGTTTCCACCTAGGTCAAAGGTCGCATTTACGGCAGTCATGACTTCTGGAAAACAGTGCCCGTCCTCATTCCGTAAGATGATCCGTCTCTTGCTCGCCGCCGCAGCGATGCCGGTCGGTGCGTATGCGCAGACCACGATTACCTTCCAGCAGGGTACGGCCAGTTACTTGAGTGCCGTCGACCGTAACCTCACCGCGACTACGGCCACCGCCAATGTCGCCTTGGGTGAAGTGGCCATGAATAACGGAACGACGGTGGCAGAGTCCCAATATTTCCTCAAGTTTGACAGTCTCTTTGGCACGGGGGCCGCTTTTATACCGACGAATGCGACGATTTTGAGTGCGACGTTGACCCTGAAGGTCGGGGCGACCACGGGTGACACTGCGGCGGCGACTTCCAGTGGCATTACGGTGGCCCCGATGCTGGCGGATTTTACCAATGCCACCTCCTTGGTTTCCTTTACTGGGGTCAGCGCCGTCGGAATCACCTTATTGACGAACGGTCCGCTCTATGCGAACGGCTTGACCAAGTTACCCACGGCCATCACCAGTCCAGCTGCGCTCAGTACTGCGTATTCAGCGAACGTTACCCAAGCCGTCCAAGCTTGGTCTTCTGGTGCCTACGCGAATAACGGCTTCGTCGTCCAGTCTCAGGTCGCCGATCTCTTGCGTGTCAACGGCGATGCGGCTACGACCGTCGCCAATCGTCCGATTCTGTCGGTGACTTATGTCACGAATGGCACGACGACTTCTTTCAAAAATGGTGTGAATGGTTATGTTGGCTTCACTGGCATCACGACCCAGCACCCCGCACTCGGCGTGGTAGCGGTGACCCAGATCACTACGACGTCGACGAGGGTAGTCGTGGACGGCGCTACGAGTAATTCCTTACCGGGGGACGCGGCTAGCCCGGACTTATTGGCTCTGATGAAGGTCGGTAATATCTTTGGCTCGGCCAAATCGCAGGTGCCGACGCGTGCCACCATCTCGAAGGCTTGGGTTGTCGTGAACACGGGAACAAGTTCCAATGATCAATCCGGTGGCGCCTACAACCTGTATCGGATGATTACCGCCTGGGATACGACGTCGAACTATGATTCCTTTGGTCCTGTGGGTGGGCCTTACCTAGGACCAGTGTCCGGTACCGACTATGTAGCCACTGCAGTGACTTCCTCGCCGAGTTCCTTGCCACAGGGTGCCAACAGCCTCTTCGACATCACGGCGGATATCACGGCTTGGAAGAATGGGACGGCTAATAATGGCTGGCTCATTCGTACGCGAAATACCAGTGATGGTTGGGCCTTTAACGGCCCGGGTGCGACCGACGTCAATAAGCGGCCAGAGCTGCAGGTAAACTACGTTGTCGAGCAGTTACGATGGAAGGGGAATGTCTCCTCTGTCTGGGATGCAGGGACCGCCGTTGGCACGGGCGGAACGAATAACTGGACCTTAGAGACGGCGGGGACAGCCACAAACTTTATTCCCACGGACCGCGTGCTCTTTGATGACACTGCTGCTGGGACTGGAGCGGTGACCATCAGCGTGGCGGCCGATCTGCAGCCTCAGCGCGTAACCTTTAGTAACGTCACCCGTGACTATACGCTGACGGGTCCAGGCGCCGTGACTGGCGGCGGTGAGTTTTGGAAGACGGGTGCAGGTACTACCACGATCACTACGAATGTCTCGCTTACCGGTGGCGCTCGGATCTTTGCCGGGACCGTACAGGTTGGTTCCGGTGGAACGGTTGGTAATTTAGCTGGCCCGATTATCGTCGATGCGGGAGCAACGCTGACCGTCAATCGTAGCGATAATCTCACGAACACCGAAGCCATCACCGGCGCCGGTAACGCCATTAAACTCGGCGCTGGTCGCTGGGAAGTGGGTGCGGCTTTCAATTTAACCGGTAGCCTGACGGTAAACGGGGGAACCTTGGCCGTCGGCGCTGGCGCCCGACCTTCCTCAGTTTCCGTGGGGGAGGGGGCGACCTTCGCGGTGACCAGCGGCCTCACGACTACGACGATGCTCGTGCCGACCCTGACCATGGCTCCTGCGGGTGCTACCCTGCAGTTCGAGTTGGCCACGCTGAGCAATCCAACGGTGCCGTTACTGTCGGTGACGGGGACCGATGGTTTGGTCTTATCGGGCGGGGCACATCAGTTGAACATCGTCTCCAAGGGTTCACTCGGTCTCGGGACGTTTACCCTGGTGACCTACGCCGGGGCTAATATCTCTTCGGGCTTCACGCTCAACACCTTGCCGCAGCGCCTCATCGGTAACCTCGTCTATAATACCGCGGCTAAGTCGATTGACCTAAGCATCACTGACCAAAACCAGATTCTCTGGAATGGCGCGGTCGATGGTACTTGGGATGCGGGCACGGGCGTGAACTTGGGCGGCACCTTTAATTGGATCGAGAGGGCTAATACCGCAGGGGCGGCTCCGACTAATTACTTCGCGGGTGACAAGGTCGCTTTCGACGACACCGCCGTGGTGCGTGTCATCAACCTCGTGGGCGAAATTGGCCCCAGCGGGTTGAGCGTGAATAGCCAGTATGATTTCACCTTCGGTGGTACGGGCACTTTGGCTCCCACCGGTACTTTGACGAAAGCTGGCACTGGTCGGCTGACGCTTTTGGCGAGCAAGACATCCTCGGGTCTGACCGCCATCAATAACGGGGTACTTCAACTGGGCGATGCCACGAATACTCCCACCCTATCGGGCACGGTCACCATTGCGACTGGCGCTAACCTGAATGTCGTCAATGGCACCTTGGCGGCGGTCACAACGGTTGCGACGGGTGGCAGTCTGAGCGTGGACGGCGGCACCGTTTCCGGCGCCCTCAATCTTTCAGGTAATGCCAACTTCTTTGGCGGCAATCTGGCCGGCGTGGCAACGCTCGTCTCGGGGGCGAATTTAACGATGAAGTCGGCATTCGCCGGTACCATGACGGGTAATATCGTCGTTCCCACGGGAGCGACCCTTCAGTTCGAGCAGACCGCGGCCATCCGCTACGACAAGGTCGTTTCGGGGACCGGCGTCATTAATATGAACGGAACGGGCCGGACGACCTTCAGCGGCAGTAGCAACGGGTTTACGGGAACGGTCAATATCAATGCGGGCGAGTTCCGCATCGACGACCCCACGAACACGGCGGGTGACTTAGGCGTTACCAACATCATCGTCAACAACGGCGGACGCTTCCAGTTTGGCGATGCCACCATTGGTAATCCAGATTTACCCAATACGACTTATATCACCGGCAATACGGGTGGTATCATTGCCTTCCAGGAGGCTGAAGACTTTGGCGGTATCCATCTGAATGGCGGTACGGTCTTGCTCGAACAGAGCGGCTTCAACACGCAAGGCGCTACGGTCCAGCTCTGGAATTCGGGTACAATCACGACGGCCGTTGGCGGCGTCACTGCCTATGCCATCGCGGGTACGGGCTTCGTGCAGAAACTGACGACGGGAACGGTCGAGATAAGCGGCCTCGCAGCCTTGAACATCACTGGCGGCCTCCAGATTGCCGAGGGCACCTTGCGACTCGTTTCCGCAGCTAACCTGGGCAACGGTACCATGCCTATCGCTCTCGGTAGCGATGCCACCGCGGTCACGCCCACCGTGGGCACTCTGGAATATACTGGTTTGACGGCCACCCGCTCGGGGGCATTCATCGTGAATCAAGGGGGTGGGGTTATCTCGGTCACCACTTCTGGCGCCACGTTGACTTTGTCGGGCACGCTTTCGGGTGCAGGTGATTTGAAGAAGATGGGTGCTGGTAATCTTTCGATGGGCGATTCTTCATCCTACACTGGTTTGATTACGGTAAAGGAAGGCGGCTGGACCTTGGGGGCCAACTCAGTGGCGCAGTCGCTGTCAACCATCCGCCTCGACGGTGGTAGCCTTCTCTTCGCAGGCTCGGTTAGCGGCGCGAGCCAGTTTAACTTGGGTGAACTACAACTTTCGCCGACGGCCGCGCAGCGCGATATCGCCTTGGTGGACACAGCGACCTTGCCCTCACCCGCAACCCTGAATCTAGGTAGCAAGAACGTCGACATGGTCTATGATGGCACATTCTCCGGGGTTGGTTCCTTGGTGAAGGTCGGCACGGGTTTACTTAAGCTTACGCAGGCGAACCCCCTGAGCGGTATAACCAAACTGTCGGCCGGTACGCTGACTTTAGCCCATCGCGACGCCCTCCGCTCCAGTACCTTAGATTTGGCAGGTGGAACGCTGGTCTTGGATGCTGCCGTGACCGCCAAGGTTTTTGCCTTGGGTGGTCTGACGAGTTCCTTGGTGACTCCAGCCAATCTCGCCTTGGTGAATTCGGCGGGGGACGCGGTCACCTTGGAAATCGGCCGAAGCGACGCTAGTTCACTCTTTACGGGGGTCGTGAGTGGACCGGGTGGCCTCACTAAGATTGGTAACGGCACTTTGACGCTCAGCGGCGCCAATACCTTTACGGGTGAGTTGAAGGTACAGGCCGGTACGGTCGCGCTCGCCGGTGTCAGTCTGCTGTCGGGCGGCGTGACCATCGATGGCGGCGTGCTGCAGGTTTCCACCGCACGGGCACTGGAAAACGTGGTGACGCTGAATGTGCCAAGCAGTGGGGGAATCGCTTGGGGTGCCGGCGTCAGCGCGGATATCTCCGCTAAGTTGCCAACGCTTTTAGCTGGCACGACCTTTACGCTCGATACGAGTGGCAACAATGTGGCCTTCGCTCTTCCGCTCGCGGGTGCCGCAACCGTGCGCAAGGCGGGGGCAGGGCAATTGCTCATCTCAGCCGCCCCAGGCTTCACGGGTAAGTGGGTGCTTTCAGGGGGAGAGTTAGCCATGGCCTCGGACGCTGCTTTCGGCGCCGTTCCTACTAATATCGTCGCTGATCAGGTTATTCTGGATGGCGGTGCTATACAGGCTACCTCCAGTTTTACGCTCAATGCCAAGCGCGGCTTGCTCGTGCGGACCGGTTCGACGGGCTACCTGAATCCAGTCGCGGGCGCCACCTTGCGAGTGGAGTCTGTGATCTCAACTGAGTCAGCCGTCGCTACGCTCGTGATCGGTGGGCCCAATGCCTTCTTTACCGGGAGTGGTACGGTCGTCCTCGCTGGGGCTAATACTTTCGCTGGCTCCTGGCTGATTCAGGACAGTACGTTGCAGGTGGCTTCGATGGGAGACGGTACCAACCCGAGCGCCCTAGGACTCGTACCCATGACGCCCGCAGGCCTCAAGTTCTCGGGTGGCACCTTAGTCTATAACGGCGCAGGTGAGTCGACGGCCCGTGGCTTCACCGTGGCTGGCAGCGGGGCCCGCTTTAGCTCGGAGGGGAATGGAGCTTTGGTCATCACATCCGCGGCGTTGGTGGATTTCAGTAATGACTTCAGCCCGAACCGCCGTTTGACCTTGGCTGGTTCTAATCTAGGCGGAAATATTTTCGCCGCGGAGATGTTCGAGTCGGATTCTGCACAGTTTGTGTTCTCTGGGCTGGTCAAGGAAGGCGCCGGCAAATGGTTGCTTTCCGGCCCAGCGGCCCGTTTCGCACCGACGGCGGATTTCAACGTTAACGCCGGCCAGTTGACGTTCACGGCGGGTGCGTTGGGCGACAACACCTACACGGGACCCGTCGTCGTCAGCGGTACCTCGACGCTAGCCTGGGCGGCTGGTAATAATGATGATCTCTCGGCGCGCCTGCGCATTACGGATGGGTCGACGGCGACGTTTGATATCGCTTCGGGTGGTTTAGTCCGTCTCGGCAGTTCATTAACTTTTGGTGCCGCGGCTGATGGTCGCATGGTCAAGCAAGGCTCTGGTGCCTTGGTCTTCGCCGCCGCCAACGCTTTTAGCGGTGGTCTCACGGTGGAGCAGGGCATTGTTAGGGTGACGGCCGCCAGCGGCCTTGGCTCTAGTACGGTCACGGTCAATGGGGGCGCCTTGAGCGTCGAAGCGAATCTCAGTAATGCAGTCCAAGTCGCGGGCGGTACCTTGACCGGTAGCGGTGCCGTGGGGGCGGTCTCCTTGGGCCAAGGCGCGGTCCTCAGCCCTGGTGTCAATGTCGGGACCATGACCGTAGCCTCCTTGCTTCTATTCGGAGGATCTACGTTGAAATGGGAATTGGCCGATGCCGCCGGCACCATGGGGACGGGCTACGATAGCCTTTTCGTGACGGGGCAACTCGACCTCATCAGTGCCAGCCCGGCTACCCGTATCGTACTGAAGGCGATCTCGGTTGGCAATGCGGGCGCCCCGCTTAGCTTCCAGCGTAACCTACCGAATAGTTTTGTCTTCGCTAACTTCGGGTCGGTCGCCTTAGGTTCGAACCAGAACCTCGCCGATCTGTTCAGTTTGGATTTCAGTGAGTTCCGCTACACCGACGGTACACTGGTCAATGCTGCGGATTGGAAGGTGACGGCTGACGCGTCTGCGCTCACCTTGAGCAACATCCCTGAGCCTTCGACGTATGGCCTCGGGTTGGGTGCCCTCGCCCTCGCGCTGGTGGCTATTCGCCGCCGTAAGCAGAACAAGGCTATTTAAGGGACACCAGTTTGGACGACTTCCAGATTTCGCCCTTTGGCCCGACGAGCATGACGGCGAGGCTTTCGCGTTCGGCGATGGTTTGGGCGTCTTTCCAGCCTGAGGCCATCAGGGCGGTGGCCCAGCCGTCCGCCTGAAAGCAACTTGGGTGGTAGACGCAACAGAGCTCGATGGTCGGCTCGACCGGCTGTCCGGTCTTAGGCGAGAGGATGTGTGAGATGGATTTGCCTGCCGCCTCCCGCTTCGCTCGGTAGAGCCCCGAGGGACTGAGAGCCATGTCCTTGAGCACGGGCTTGGCGATCATTGCCCGCGTATTAAAGGGGTCTTCAATGCCGACCTGCCAACTGCCAGCGGCCAGGAGTTCACCGCCGACTTCGATGAGGTAATCTTTCTGCCCGGCTTGGCGGAGTACTTGGGCGACGCGATCAGCGGCGTACCCCTGAAGCACCGAACCGAGGTCAAGCTGCACGCGCGGGTGGCTTTTACGGAGGCTAGAGCCGGCGACGTCTAAGGTGAGTTTGTCCGAGCCGACAAAGGTCAGGGTTTCACACAGTTTCTCTGGGGACGGCAAAGGGAGGTTGCTACCGGCAGGTCCGTAGCCCCAAAGGCTAGTCAGGGGCGCGACGGTGATATCGTAGTTATGATCAGACGCCGCCCAGAGTTTCTGGGTGAAGGCGAGCATCTCCGTCAGCTCGGTATCAATCGCCATCGGCTGCGTCGACTCGAGTTCGTTGAACCGGCTAGCCTGCGAGCCCTTGCGCCAGTGCGAGAGTGAAAACTCGATGCGGTTGATCTCCGCCTCGATGTCCTTGTGCAGGGTCGTGCGGTCGGCGATAGCGCCCCGGATCTTGACGGTCCAGGTCGTCCCAAAGGCCCCCCCGTGCATTTCAGTGATAGGGGTCGTGGGCTCGCTCTGTGCGGTGACGAGGTTAAGATTTTCGCGGGGCCGTCCGAGCGTGAGGAGCGCCCCGACGAGCAGGAGCAGCGCGGCGAAGGTGTCGCGCTTCGCCCAAGTCTCGTGCTGGCTCTGCGTGCGGGTGAAGTTTAGCAGCGCGCCCGTCGGGCAGCCGTATTTGCAGAAGCCTTGGGGGATGAAGACGGCGACGACGAGTCCAAGGCCGGCGAGGATGACCGAGCTGAGCGCGACGCCGCTGAGCACCCAGGCATCAAATGGCTCTATTTGCCCGAGACTCCAACGCGGCCAGAGCAAGGCGGAGAGGAAAGCGCCCCCGAGTAAGATGAACGGGATGACGCGCAGCCACTGGTGGGTCCTCGCCGAGAGGCGGATATGCAGTTTCGGGAATCGCCCAAGGAGTTCTTGGGCGGCGCCATGTGGGCAGATTTGGTGGCAATAGGCTTGGCGGCGGGTCGACCAAGGGACGAGTAGCGCAATGGCCCCGAGGGCCACCAAGCCCGCGGTTGGCCCTCCTGGAAGGCCGTAGCGGGCCCAGCCGACAAAGAGCGAGAGCGAGACCATCTGGCCCAGCCAAAGCCCTAGGCCGGCCACCAGGAGAAGTTGCCAGGCTGTCCGCACCCACGGCTTCCCATGTAGTCTCGTAAAGGTCATTAACAGGGCACCGATAAGGAAGCACCAGATGGCCGCCTGCTGGATGAGGTCCCACGTCCCGCGGCGCTTCGCCAGCTCGCCCTTGGCGTCATCCGTAAACCGCTGCTTGATGCCTTCGGCAATTGCATAGCTCGTGAGGGTCGCTCCCGCCACGCCTTCCAATTGTGCACTCGTGAAGTCTATCTTTGGCCATTCTTTGGTATTCCATTTCGTGAGCGACTTTAGGTATTCTTCGTCGTCGTAGATGCGTTGGACGTAGCGGGTCGTGTCGTAGGTCTCGCGCAGCACAATCTTGCGTAAGGTCAATTGGTCCACGTCGACGGCGATCAACGTCTCGGAGGGTCCAGCGTAGCCATTAATCTCGTCGGACGACGGTGACGAGCGGACGGCGTAGCCGAGGACTTTGCCTTGGGCGTCGCGCACGAGGTTCCAGCCGAGGCGCGGGACGTTACGCTCAAAGCCGGCGGCGGCAGGGAAGCCCAACTTCTTGACCTCATCGAGCGAGAGCGGGGTGGGGAAGCGCAGCGAGGCGTACGTCCCGGCGGTGCGTTGTTGGATCGATTGGACGACGGATAGGGCGGTGAGCGTGGAGCCGGCGTAACCTTCGAGCTTGGGGGAGGGCTCCGCGGTTGGTCGCCAATCCCTAAGGGACTTCGCAAACTTAGGGTTATCGCGAAGTTTGTCGACGTGCTCCGGCGTATCCTCTGACGACAGAATGCGCGTACCAACAACGCGGTCATGGGTGTCGAGCGCGACGAGAATATTGCTGGGGCCTTGGTAACCGAGGACCTTTTCAGCCTCCGGCTGCGTCGTGAGCAGCAGGCCGATCTTGTTCTGATATTTATCGCGGACAATGAGTGAGGCCTGTGGGCCAGGCTTCATCGCAACGGCTTCGGGGAAGAACGCTTGCGCGTCCGCGAGCGTCAGGTGTGCGAGGGCGGAATCAGGTGAGGGCGTGGTCAGCTGCAGGAGCCACACGGCGATGCCCAGCGCCGCGAGGCGCCAGAGCCGCACCGCCCAGCCTTGCAACTTGCCCATGCCTTATTGGGCGGGCACTAACTGCACCGCGTCGGCGTGGATGTTGCCGTTGGCGTTCTTGCCGCCCAGCGTGAGGGTGTGCTCGCCCGCGGCGAACTCATAAGTGCCCAGAAGGTGGAAGCCGCCTTCTGGGTCGGTCTTCTGGTTCGCCGTGAGCGTCACGACCTGCTTGCCCGTCGGGTTCAGCGTAATGGTCGTGTTACTGGCACGGTTCTCGTGGCCGGCCCAGTAGACGCGGACTTCATAGCGGCCAGCCTGTGGAATCTTAAAGGTATAGGCGGCTTCACTATCGCCCTTGGGGGCGTAGTGGTAGCCGGCACCGAGGTGCGGGATACCGTGGCCAGCGCTCCATTTCCCCGTGAGTTTGGCTTGCGAGTCGTCGACGACGATACCCGGGAACTTGGCGAGTTCCGCCATTTCATCGACGGAGAGTTTGTTCGGTGCGCCCGCGGCCTTGCCGAGGTCGGCGTTCATGCGGCCAACCGGGAGCTGCTTGAAGTCGGCGATGGAGGTATCGAGCGTGAGTTCACCGTCAAGCGACGAGCGGCGCATGCGGCCCGGTTGCTCCATGAGCTTGATCAGTGCGGGAAGGTGTTCCTGGTAGACGCCACGCGGGTTGGTCTTCTCGCGGACCGCGAGGTAAGCGGCCTTGCCGACGACTTCGCCCATCATACCGATGGTGCGCATAACACGGACGGTGCCGAGGGCTTCATGGGTTACGGAGATTTGGCGGCCAGCGATGAAGAGGTTATCGATGTTCTTCGAGTAGAAGAGGCGGTAGGGGAGCGGGTAGCCGTTGCGGCGGTCGACGGCGGTGACGTGCTTGCCGCTGGCGTCGACATAACCGAAGGCGGCGCGGGAGATGAACGCGTTGTCCGGGAACTTCTTAGCGTACTGTTCGCGGGCGTAGTGGAGGTCGATATCCCACGTCGTTGGCACGCAGCCATCGGCAAAGTCCTTGCGGGCGAGGATGTCTTCCTTGGTCAGGATGATATCACCGGTCAGGAGGCGCGATTCCCGCGGGCCGCCGACGTGCGAGGCCCACTTGAGGTCGGCCAAGGCATACTTATCCTTGTCGGCGCCGTTCTTGAGCGCGGAGAAGGCGCCGTAAAGTGCGCGGAGATTCCAGTCGCGGATATACTCGAGGTCGTTGATGGGGTCCTTGTCGAAGCCGGATTCCCAGAACCATTCCGCCTTCATGAAGGGCTTGTCATCGAGTTTAGAACTAGACTTCTGCAGCGGCGGGAAGTCGCCAATCGCGAGGGGCAAGGCCCATGGCGTGGCGGGCCAAGCGACCGGAGTAGCCGCGTCCTGGTAGAACCACATGTTCGACATCCCCATGCGCTTGTTGGGTTCAGTGCGGAATTCAGCGCCTGCATAGGCACCGACCCAGCCATGGCCGGTGGTGTCGGCGACAAACTTGGCGCGGAAGAGCCGCTCCCGGCCAGTCTTGACGTCGATGGCCTTCACGGCGGCGATGCGGTTCCCGTCCATAACGACGCTGGTGGCGAAGTGACCGAGGAAGAGGCTGATATTCTTTTCGGCCCGGACGACTTTCTCTTTAAGTTCGTCACCGAAGCTGTCGACGCGGCCTGGGCTATCGGGCGAGCGGTCGGCAATCTCTTCGATGATTTCACCGAGGTGCGGGTATTTGCCACGCGTGGTGCCGCCCATCGCCCAGACGCCGACTTCCGAACTACCGTTACCGCCGAGCACAAAGCGATCCTGGATGAAGGCGACCTTGAGCGACTGACGGGCACCCGAAAGCGCGGCGCCGAGGCCACCATAGCCACCGCCGACGACAACGAGGTCATACTCGCCCACATCTTCGGGACCGTTCGGGTTATTGAAGGAGTTACGGTAGGCGGCGAGGCCTTGCGCGGTGTCGGGCGGGACGCCGTTATCCTTGGTTAGGACAATCGCATCGCAACGGCCGTCGAAGCCGGTGAGGTCATGCAGGGCGAGTTTTACGTCACCCGCGGCGAGCGCGACCTTACCGCCGTTCTGCCAATGCCACTCCGCTCCCTTGGCGCCGAACTCGGTGGCGAGGGGTTGGCCGTTGACGATGAGTTGGAAGCGTCCGGGCGAGCCAGGGGCGTTCCAGTGGCCGACCCAATCCTTGGTGCGGACCCAGACCCGGTATTCGCCCGCGCTGGGAATCTTTGCGGTGCCTTGGGCGTCAGCGACGGGCTTACCGAGGCCGTGAGCCAGCAGGTAGGGCGAGCCGACGATGTTAGTGAAGGCGGTGTCCAGTTTCCAGCCACCATGGGAGGTGAGCGACTCGGCTTCAATGAAGACGGTCTGGGCGGAGGCAGCGGCGGAGGCGACGCAGGCGAGTCCGAGGAGGCGGAGGGCGCGGGGGAGCATGCTGGGAGGAAAAGGCTAAGGCGGGGGGCTTCCAATAGTATTATCCATACGACGGCTTCCAATTAATGGTATTTAGGGGATGCCATCCTTGGGATTAGGGATACTTTGCACGCATGCTTCGCCCCGTCTTGCTCCTAGCCTCCGCTGCTTTGGCCGTCGCCGCCGACCTGCCTCGTGAGAAATTACTCGTGGACCTCGATGCCCGGGTGGGCCTGACGGTGGATGCGCAAGGCCGCGTGACCAAATGGGTCAACCAAGCCGGTCCTGCCGAGGTGCGTGATTTTATCGGACAGGATCAAGGCCGCAAAGTCCCTGGCTCCGGCCTGCCGACCGCCCCGAAGGATGCCACGGAGGGCGTGGGCTTTGCAGCGCAAGAGCTCGTGTGTCACGATGAGAAAGCCTTTGATGGCCTGGTGCGTGGCGACGGGTGTACTTGGATCGCGGTGCTGCGGCCAGCCGTCCAAGCCAAGGGTGGCCTCAAGGACGTGAATTCTTTTTTCGGCAATCTTCGTAATGGTGCAAAATATGAAGGCCTCTGGGGCTGCCTCGACGATGATAATACGGTCTGGTGGGGCGCCCGCAATGGACTCACCTTCGGCCGCTTCGACGTGAATAATCCCAAGTTCGCTGGTCCCAAACTCACTGTTGGTAAATGGGTGGTTGTCGCTGGCCGACTCGGTGCGGGCACGGGTGAGGTCGTCGCCGAGCTTTTCGTCGATCAACCGAAGGCCGTGGCGACGGCTAAGTTCCCCGTCAACCCGCAGGCGGACGCTTCCAAACTTTGCATCGGGCAGGAACGCGACGCGATTAATCACCCTGGCTTCGAGTCCTTCGATGGATCTATCCGCCGTTTCCTCCTCTGGAATCGGCCGCTCACGGACGAGGAACTTCAGCTGGCCCTGACGGCCGTTAAGTAGTCTTCTTCGCGGCATCTTCCGCGACGGGCGCTTTTTCGGCGGCCTTCTTCTTCTTGGCGTTGTCCATCACCTTAGTGCGCTTGTCGTCCATCGCATCCATCACCTTTTCGAGCGACTCCATCTTGATGGTGCTATCGTTCTTGCAGATGGCGGTCACGAGGGCGCTGCGGACCTCATCGACGGCGCGTCGGGCATCGGCGGCGATGTCCTTCTTCTCAGCGCCAGTGGCAAACTCTAAGCGGGTGCGGACCTCGGCCATCCGTTCGCGGGCCGCCTTCACGGATTCCTCCTGGTAGGCTTTGAGCGCGGCGACCTTGATCTTCGCGAGCTCCTCCTTGGCAACGCCGTCGACTGCATCAGGCAAGACGGCCTGGCGCTGGGCGGTGCTGGCGGCGGCGGCGCGTTTGGCGGCTTTCGCCGCAGGCTCCGTGGTGGCCGGTGCGGCGGTCTTGGCAGCGTCGGCGGCGAAGGTTAGGCTGGCGGCGAGGAGGAGGCCGAGGAAGGGGTTCATTGAAGATAGGTTAAAGGGGCTAGGGGGTAGGGGATGGGCTTATTTACCGCGGCCGTTACGCATACTTTGTTCCATGGCTTCGCTGATCTTGGCAATGGTTTCGGCGGAGAGCGAAGGGTCGACCTTGGCGACGGCGGCACGCATTGCGGCACGCATGGCATTGCCGGATTTTTCGAAGTCGGGCTGCATGTCGGCGCGCTCGCTGCCCGTGAGGAACTGCGTCTTGGCGGTTAGCTCCTGCATCTGGGTGCGCGCGGCTTTCCAGTCGGCATCTTGGTAGGCACGGCCCAGGGCGGCTTTAAACTTGGCGGTGTCTTCGGGGCTGATGCCGTCGACTAGTGGGACCTGTACGGCGCCGCGGACGGCCGGCGTTGTCGGCAGGGTCTTCTTATCAGCCTGTGGATCGCGGACCGCCGACTTGGCGTCTGTGCTACCCGGGAAGGCTTTGCCATTAGCAGCCATCGTCTTCTTAGTGGCGTCTTGGAAGCGGCTGCGTTGCTGCTTTTCGTAGGCTTCGCTGACCTTGCTGATGGTTTCCTTGGAGAGGGATGGGTCGGCTTTGGCGATGGCGCTCCGGGTGAGTCCGACGAGTTTGTCTACGATGGCTTCAACTTCACTGCGCATCGACTTCTTCTCATCGTCGCTGGCGAATTCAGCTTGCTTACGGATTTCCTGAATCTTGTCGCGGGCGGCTTGGATCTCCGGGTCGGCGGCGGTCTTGGCGGCGGCGCGCCGGAACTTGAGCAGGTCTTCGCGGGAGACCCCTTCGACTTCCGGCATACCTGGCACGCTGGCGGTGGCGGCGGGCTTGGCGGTTGTCGGCGCGGCGGGCACAGGGGCGTCCGCAGCGGTCAGCGCGGTGGCGGTGAGGAAGAGAGCGAGTAATGGGCGGGGCATGGGCTTATTGTTTATACACCGAAAGTGGCGAGAAGTTCAACGGCTCGTGCTACTGGCACAAAAAAGACCCCGGCGAACCGGGGTCTGATTGGAGCTGGGTAATCCGAAGATTACTTGGCGGCCGGAGCTTCGGCAGGCTTTTCGCCCTTACCTTCGCCCTTGCCCTTGCCTTCGCCACCCTTGCCGCCCTTACCACCCTGGCGGTTCTTCATGGCTTCGTCGGCCTTCTTGATGATGTCAGCGAGGGACGGATCAGCCTTGATGATCGCGGCGTTGGTGGCTTCGCGGACGGCGAGCATGGCCTTTTGAACTTCAGCACGAGCGGCTTCCTTATCTTCAGCCTTGGCAGCCTTTTCGCGGGCAGCGGTGGCGGCTTCGGTCGCCTTCTTCACTTCAGGGGATTCCTGGGCGGTCTTGCGAGCGTCCTGGTACTTCTTCATGTCCTCGGCGGAAACGCCAGGGATGGTGTAGTTACCACCCTGGGGGCGGCCTTCGCCTTTCTTGGCTTCGCCCTTCGGGGCGTCAGGCTTCTTAGCGTCGCCAGCAGGGGCGTCGGCAGCCACGAGGCCAGCAGCGGCGATGAGGGCGAGGAGGAGGGGGAATTTGAGTTTCATAGGTGTATTGGGTTCACTTATAAAACCCCCGGAGCTGGGGGTTGTTTCAGTTATTTATTAGTTTTATGACACTGTCCTCCAATGACTTAAGACGATTACTGGGTAGGCTCCCCGTATGCACCCCCCGCTTTTTCTCCATGTGCCGCATGCCTCGTCTGTGATTCCCGAGGGTTGTCGGGAGGATTTCCTAATCGGCGCGGAGGAACTGACGGTCGAGCAACTGCGCTTGGAGGATCGGTTCACCGACGAGCTCTTCGGGGCGGGTTGGCCAGCCGCCCAAGCCTGGACGGCCCCCGTCTCTCGGCTGGTGGTCGACGTCGAGCGGTTTCGGTCCGACGACCAAGAGTCCTGTGCGGCGGTCGGTATGGGCGCAGTCTATGTCCGCGGGACCCGCGGGCAAGCCTTGCGCCGGCTCGACCTAGACCGCCGCGAGGTGTTGTTGGAAACCTATTACGACCCGCACCATCGCGCCTGCGAAGAAGCAACGGCCCAAGCCTTGGCTACCTGGGGTCGCTGCTTAATCTTGGACGCACATAGTTATCCGCTAGGTCCGTTGCCGACGCAGCGACCCGATGCGCCGCAACCGGAGATTGGGTTGGGGACGGATGCTTTCCATACCCCGCCAGCTTTACGCGAACTAGCCCGAAGTTACTTCACAGACCACGGACTAGGGGTTGGCGTCGATGAACCGTTCAATGGGACCTTCGTGCCGACGCGTTTCTGGCGGCACGAACCGCGCGTGCATTCCGTCATGGTCGAGGTGCGGCGCGACCTCTACATGAATCAAGCGACGGGCGCGCCGCACGCGGGCTTCAAGCGTGTGCAGGCTTTGCTTACAGGCTTCCGCGCCGCCTTGGCCACGTACGCCGGTGCGTGATTACTTCGCCGCTGGCAGACCCACCGGGGTTTCCGCATACTTCTGGCGCAGGGTACTCATGCCTTCCTGGTAGAGCGCTTCCGCTAAGGGTAACTGGGCTTCCTGCACGTCCGGGGCGAAGGTCGGGAAATCCTTGTTGAGTTGCTGAATTTTATCGAGGACTGCCTTGTTCGCGGGCACTTCGACCCAAGAGCGCAGGGCGGCGGCGAAGCGTTCGTGGTCGACCTCGTTCATCTCCTGCACCTCGCGGGTGACGCGAGCCCAGGCAAATTTCTGACGTTCCGCTGGCGGGAAGGAGTCGGGGAAGACGTTCCGGGCGGAATCAAGTTTGAGCCCCACGGCGGACCTCGGTGCAGCCGCAAGCACGGGACGGGGCTTTGTCCTAGGAGCGGTAGGCTTTGTGACAATCGGGGCGGACTTCACGATGGGCGTCGGCGTCCAGAACCACGCAATCACGGCAACCGTGAGGACGGCGGTGATGCCGACGATGAGTCCAGACCGATTCATGAGGGCCAGCGCTCGTCGCGCCAGCAGCCGTTACATGATGATAACGGGAGCCGGGGCTGGGGCGGCGGGCTGTTCGCCGGCTGGCTTGGGTGCAGCGGGGACAATGGTCGCACCGTCCACGGTCACGGTCGGCTGGACGGGAGCGGCGGGCGGAGCGTCCATCTTGACGAGTTCCTGCTTGGCGATGCCGAGGCCCTTGTTGCGGAGCGCAGACAATTGATCCATCAGCGCTGGCTTTTCGCCGTCACTCGCGGTGCGCCATTTCTCTGAGATTTCCCGGGAGCTCTGGAAGATTTGCTGGAATTCGGGGTTACCGAAGGAGGCGCGGAAGAGGCGGCCCATCTTTTCGCGGTCGCCGCCGACGAGGTCTTCAAACTGCTTGCGACCGTCTTCGCGGAAACTACGGAAGCGCTGTTCGAGCTGTTCACGAGCGCCGCTATCGACGGCTTGGTCGGCGGCCACGAGCTCAGGCTGGACGTTGGTCGACTTGTCGAGTTGGAGTCCTTTGACGCTGCGACCAGGCGCAGTGGGGCGGGTCGAGGTGGTGGTGACTTCGTCCGAGGACTTGGTCGTGTTGGCCGGGAGCTCCGAAGTGCTATTTGTGCTGTTAGAGTAGCGGGCGATGACCACGCCACCGGCAACGCCAAGGAAGAGGGTTAGGAAGAGGAAGGCTTTCTTATTCATGAGCGGAAGGTTACCTTATTAAACTCCGCAGGGAAGGGGGAAGTTCCAGCGTTTTCTGCCTTTGGGCCTCGGTAGTCGGGCTTCCCCCTCGACTTTTGAGTGGTTTTGGGAGGCAATGCGACATGTCTAGTTCTGCCGCTCCCACCGCGCTCCGCGTCATCGACTCCCATACAGGGGGCGAGCCGACCCGGGTGGTGGTTTCGGGCGGACCAGACCTCGGTACTGGACCGCTGTCCGAGCGTCTACAGGTGTTCCGTCGTGACCATGGTCGCTTCCGCTCGGCGGTGGTAAACGAGCCGCGGGGTTCCGATGTCGTCGTGGGAGCCTTGCTGGTCCCGCCGCATGACCCATCGTGTCGGTTTGGAGTGATTTTCTTCAACAACGCCGGGACGCTCTGGATGTGCGGGCACGGCACTATCGGATTGGTGGTGACGCTCGCCCATCAGGGACTCATCCAGCCAGGTGAGGTGCGCATCGATACCGCTGTCGGTCCGGTCACCGCGACGCTGCACGCCGATGGTTCCGTGACCATCGCGAATGTCCCGTCTTACCGCCACGCCAAGTCCGTCGCGGTCGACGTGCCAGGCCTCGGAGTCGTCCGCGGCGATATCGCTTGGGGTGGTAACTGGTTCTTCCTTATCGAGTCGCATGGCTTGGAGGTTTCCTTGGCGAACATCGAAGCGCTCACTGATTATGCGTGGAAGGTTCGTCAGGCTTTGACTCAGACCGGCGTGACGGGTGCCGATGGTGGCGAGATTGACCACATTGAACTCTTTGGGGTCACGCCCACGGCTGATAGCCGTAACTTTGTGCTTTGTCCTGGTAAGGCGTACGACCGTTCACCCTGTGGCACCGGCACGAGTGCTAAACTCGCCTGCCTCGCCGCCGACGGTAAACTCGCCCCGGGCGCAATCTGGCGGCAGGAGAGCGTCATTGGTAGCACGTTCGTCGGTTCCTACGAAACCCTCGCTGACGGTAAGATTTGTCCGTCCATCACCGGTACCGCCTACGTGCAGTCTGAGGCGGTCTTCCATTTCCATCCGCAGGACCCCTTCGCTTGGGGTATTCGCTGAACGCCATGTCCGCGCCGGTCGTCATCGTCGGGGGCGGTATCGTTGGCTTGAGTGCTGCTTTTGAGCTCCTGCGCCGTGGCCGTTCGGTGGTGCTGCTTGAGAAGGGCGCGCCTGATCATGATTCCTGTTCGCTCGGTAACGCTGGGATGATTGTCCCGAGCCACTTCGTGCCGCTGGCCGCGCCGGGTATGGTGATGCTCGGGCTGAAGTGGATGTTTGACCGTGAAAGCCCCTTCTCGGTGCGTCCGCGCCTCGACCTCGACTTAGCCCGCTGGGGCTGGAAGTTCTGGCGCTCGTCCACCCAGCGCCACGTCGACCGCTGCACGCCGGTCCTGCGCGACCTCAACCTGCGTAGCCGAGAGATTTTCCTCCGTCATCGTCAGGAGCTCCCAGGTTCGTTCGCCCTCGAGACCGTTGGCCTGCTTGCGTTGTGCCGCACGCAGGAGACCCTCGACCACGAGGCCGTCTTCGCCGCGAAGTCCAACGCCGTGGGCGTCCCGACCGAAGTCTTGTCTGCCGAAGAGGTCCGCCGTCGAGACCCTGGTATTGATTACGCCATCGCCGGCGCGGTGATGTTCACGAAAGACGCGCACCTCGACCCGCGTGAGTTGGTCAAATTACTCACGTCTGAAATCCAACGCCTTGGTGGCCGCATTGTCTGGAACGCGGAGGTCACGGGTTGGCGCAAGGAAGGCACCCGCCTCAAGGCCGCGGTCACGACCGCGGGTGAACTCGTCGGTGAGACGTTCGTCCTCGCCGCGGGGGCTTGGTCACCGGCCGCCGCGGAAGCCTTGGGCCTCCGGATTCCGATGCAGGCCGGGAAAGGCTACAGCATGCGCTTACCTCATCCTGTGCAGCGTCCCAAATATTGCTCGCTCCTGATGGAAGCCCGCGTGGCCGTCACCCCGATGGGCGACGCGCTGACCGTGGGCGGCACCATGGAGATCACCGGCAACGACCTGTCCGTGAACCCCGCCCGCGTGCGCGGTATCCGCAAGGCCTTCGTTAAATATTACCCGGCTTTCCAGGAGTCCGACTTCACCGAACTCCCCATCTGGTCGGGCCTGCGGCCCTGTCCGCCGGACGGCATGCCATACCTCGGCCGCACGCGCGCGGCGGAAAACCTCGTCGTCGCCACCGGTCACTCCATGATGGGCCTCAGCCTCGGCCCGGTCACGGGCGAGATTGTCGCCCAGCTCGTCTGCGGCGAACCCACCTCGGTCGCCTTGGCCGAAGTCGACCCCGATCGCCACGCTTAAACTTTCACTAAAACATTATCCATACCATGAAGAAGAAAACCTCCGCTAAACTTAAAGTCCGCGCCCAGTGGGAAGGCGTGATCCCGGCGATCACGACCCCTTTCCGTAAGGACGGCGAACTCGACCATAAGGAGATCGCGCGTCACTGTCGCTGGATGGCGGAGTCGGGTAGCATCGGCATCGTGCCCTGCGGTTCCTTGGGCGAAGGCGCCACGCTGACCTTTGACGAGAAGGTCCGCCTCATCGCGACCTGCGTCTCCGCGGTCCCTGGCCTGCCCATCATCCCCGGCATCGCTTCACTTTCGACCGACGAAGCTGTCGCCCTCGCCATTGCCTCCAAGCAACTCGGTTGCGGCGGCCTGATGGTCCTCCCGCCCTACGTCTACAGCACCGATTGGCGCGAGATGAAGGCCCACGTCTCCGCGGTCATCGGTGCGACCGACCTGCCGTGCATGCTCTACAACAACCCCCCGGCGTATAAGACCGACTTCCTTCCTGAGCAGGTCGCTGAGCTCGCCGCTGAGCACAAGAACCTCGAGGCCATCAAGGAATCCTCGGGCGACGCCCGTCGCATCACCGCGCTGAAGAACCTCCTCGGCAATCGCCTCACCATCCTCGTCGGGATGGATGACTGCATTGTCGAAGGTGTCGCTGCGGGTGCCCGCGGTTGGATTGCTGGTCTCGTGAACGCCTTCCCTGAAGAATCCGTCGAGCTCTATGAAGCCGCCATGTTTGGCGACCTAGAGCGCGCCGATGAACTCTACGCCTGGTTCCTCCCGCTGCTGCGTCTGGATACCGTTCCTAAGTTCGTCCAGCACATCAAGTGGATCCAAGCAGAAGTCCGCGGTGGTAACCCTGCCGTGCGTGGCCCGCGTCTGGCCTTGGCCGGCGCTGACCTCGCCTTGGCATCTTCGGCCCTGAAGAAGGCCCTCAAGAACCGCCCAAAGATCCGCTAAGATGTCCGCCCTCACTGGTCTCTCTTACTTAGGTTTCTCCCGTGGTCGCGTCGGCGGCCGCACGTGGAAAGCTTTCGACAGCTCTCTCTGGAATGACATCCCTGAGGTCTTCCATTCCGCCACGGCGGCTGACGTCGCTACGGCGATGAAGCTCGCCGCGCAGGCGACGCCTGTGCTTGCCGCCTTGTCCGGCAAAGCCAAAGCCGCGTTCTTGCGCGACCTCGCGACCCGCATCGAAGCGGCGACGCCGGCTCTCGCCGCGCGTGCGCAGCAGGAGACCTCGTTGCCTGAGGCCCGTTGCCTCGGTGAAATCGGCCGCACGATGGGTCAGCTCCGTCTCTTTGCCGACCTCCTAGAAAAGGGCGATTGGACGGACGCGCGCCTTGAGCTCGCCAACCCGGACCGCAAGCCCTTACCCAAGCCTGACCACCGTTCGATGTGCCGTCCCCTTGGCCCAGTCGCGGTGTTCTGTGCCAGCAATTTCCCCTTCGCCTATTCCGTCGCCGGGGGCGACACCGCTTCCGCGCTCGCCGCGGGTAATCCCGTTGTCGTCATGGCACACCACGCCCATCCGGGTACCGCCGAAATCATGGGCGGCCTCATCGTCGACGCCGTGCGCGCCGCGGGTCTTCCAGAAGGTACCTTCTCGATGCTCATGGGTGACGGCAAGGACGTCGGTCAACTCTTGGCCCAGCACCCGGCCTTACGCGCCATCGGTTTCACCGGTTCCCGCACGGGCGGGCGCGCCCTCATGGATATCGCCGCTGAGCGTGAAGTCCCCATCCCCGTCTACGCGGAAATGAGCAGCCTCAACCCCGTGGTTCTTCTCGAAGGCGCCCTTGCGTCGCGTGGCGAAACCATCGCCACTGGCTTGGCCGCTTCCTGCACCTTGGGCGTCGGCCAGTTCTGCACGCAGCCGGGCTTACTCCTGATGGTGAAGACTCCGGTCGCAGAAGCCTTCGTCGGTCAACTCGCGGCACATTTCCGCAACGCCCCGGAAGGCGTCATGCTCACGCCCGCAATCCAGAAGGCGTACGTTACTGTGCTCGCCGCGCGCGAGACCCGTGGGGGTATCCAATCCTTCTCGCATGGTAAGGGCAGTGGTAAGCCAGGCCGTGCGTTGCCGACCCTACTCGCTGTTGGCGCTAAGACCTTCCTCTCCGATCGTAAGCTACAGGCCGAACTCTTCGGTCCGAGTTCGCTCATCGTCTGGTGCGACGACCTCGCTCAGCTCAGCAAAGTCCTCGAGTCCCTGGAAGGAAACCTCACCGCCACCTTGCATGGCACCGATGAGGAAGTCATCGCGCACGTCGCGCTCCGCGCGCAGCTCGAAGCCCTCGCGGGTCGCGTGGTTATCAACGGTTTCCCGACCGGCGTGGAAGTCTCGCATGCCATCGTGCACGGCGGCCCGTATCCTTCGCTCTCGGATGGTCGTAGCACCTCGGTCGGCTCGAACGCAATCTATCGCTTCACCCGCCTCGTTTGCTATCAGAACCACCCCGACGCCGCTTTGCCGGTCGAACTCCAGAACGCCAACCCGCTGGGCCTGTCCCGCTTGGTGAATGGCGTGCGCAGTAGTGATGCGGTGAAGTGAAATCTTGGGGATAGGGGATGGGGGATGGGGAAATCGATGCAGTGCAAACGTGCAAATCGGCCGTTGGCCTGTGCAAAAGTGCAAACCAGACAGAGTGGATAAGAGACAAGGGAGGCAAGGGGTGGAGTAAGAGGCAGTGCAAAGGTGCAACGGTGCAAACGTGCACAGGTGAAGGCATGAAGAGGCTATCTCGGGGGCATGGTGTCACGGGGTTGTGTTGCGGCCTTCGGCCGCGTGCTAACTTCCCGGTTCCCGGCCCTCTTTTTTTGGTAGGGACGCGACTGCGTCGCGTCCGTCGACCAGAGAAAGTCGAGGATAGCCGAGCAGGATGCGATCCTTCGTCTGCTGGCGAACGGACGCGACGCAGTCGCGTCCCTACCCAAAGGCAGGCGGCGTAGCCGCCGCACAAATCCATCCCCCATCGGCTTCCATCCCCTAACCGCCAACCGCCATCCCCTACTAGGACAGCACGTGGTGCTGTCCCTACCTGAACATCACGCCCATCCAAGTTTTCGTGAAGGGGAGGGCGAGGTGGTCGAGGCGGGTGACGAGGAAGGCGGCTTCGATCTCTTCTTCGGGATGGCCGTCGAGGAGCTTGGCCTCGGCGAGGGCGCGATGGCCGCGGCGGGCGGCGTCGCGGACCTGTGCGTGCTTGAGGAAGTGCACGAGGGTGACGGTGCCGGCGACGAGCGTGAAGAGGCCCATGGTGATGAGCGGCCGTCCGTGACTCACGAGTAAGGCGACGAGCAAGAGCGGCCAGGCGTTGCCCCAGAGGACCATGAAGGCGTCCCATGAAGCCAGACTCCCGAGTTTGCGGTCGCGATGCTGAAGCGCGTGTCCGGCGAGGCGTGCCGTCCGGGCGATGTCGAAGAGGCGCTTGCCGTGGTAAATCTTACTGGAGAGTTTGATGGCGGGTTCGCCCGGTGAATAGTTGTCCGCAAAGAGGATGTGCGATTCATCGACGTCGACCTGCGGGATTTCGCCACGGAGGAGGATGATCTTGGCGGCTTGTTCTCCGTTGATGCCTCGGACGAGCAGGACGCGGCCGAACTTAGCCTCGAGGCCCTTGAGTCGTTTCCAGGCAATCCACGGTGCGGCCAAGGCCAGCGCCCCGAAGAGGCAGACGATTAGCAGAATCTTGGTTTCCGGGGGCATCGGCCCAAACCCTGTGCTTTTACGGAGGTTCCTTCAAGGACGGACCTAAGCCCTTTTTGTATAAGGTCGATTAGAAGCCGTGGTGAATCAGGCCCGCTGGGCGAGGGGCGTTGACCCGTGGTAGGCGTATTGTCTAATGCTCTCATCATGAATCCCGAACTCGTCAGGAGCTACCTGGTCGGCCTGCAGGATCGCATCTGCGGTCTCATCGAGGAAGTCGACGGCAAGGCCAAGTACCTCACCGATGAATGGACCCGGGCCGAAGGCGGTGGCGGGCGCACGCGTGTGATCTCCGGCGGCACGGTTATGGAAAAGGGTGGGGTGGCCTTTTCGGATGTCCGCGGCAGCAAGCTCCCGCCGTCCGCCACGCATAACCGCCCCGAACTCGCGGGCCGTGGCTTCCGCGCCATGGGCGTCTCGGTCGTGCACCACCCGCTGAATCCTTACGCGCCGACGTCTCACATGAACGTGCGCTTCTTTTGCACCGATGGACCTGACCCGGTCTGGTGGATGGGTGGTGGCTTCGACCTGACGCCTTATTACGGTTTTGAAGAAGACGCCCGCTCTTGGCACCAAGCCGCGAAGACGGCCACGGGCGCGAACTACGACAAGTTCAAGGCCTGGTGCGACGAGTACTTCCTGCTGAAGCACCGCGGCGAGTCGCGCGGCATCGGCGGGATCTTCTACGATGACTTCACCGAGGGTGGCTTCGAACAGGCCTTCGCGCTCATGCAGAAGGTCGGCGATGCCTACGGTCCCGCCTACGCTGAAATCCTCCGCCGTCGCGCCCAGACCCCCTACGGGGCGCGGGAGACCGAGTGGCAGGAGATCCGTCGCGGCCGCTACGTCGAATTCAACCTCGTCTTGGACCGTGGGACCATCTTTGGCCTGCAGTCCGGCGGCCGAACCGAGTCGATTTTGATGTCCCTGCCGCCCCGCGTGCAGTGGCGTTACTGCCACCAGCCCGTTTCCGGCACCCCGGAGGCAGAACTAATCTCGCATTATCTGAAACCACAGGATTGGGTGAAGGAGTCTTGATGAACTCCCGCGACCGCTTCCTCGCCGCCCTCCAACGCCAGCCCCATGGCCGCCCGCCGGTCTGGATTATGCGTCAGGCTGGCCGTTACCTGCCTGAGTATCGCGCGCTCAAGGCGAAGTCCGACTTCCTGACCATGGTGCGCACGCCCGACCTCGCGGTCGAGGTGACGTTGCAGCCGCTCCGTCGTTTCGCGCAGCTCGACGCGGCGATTCTCTTCAGCGATATCCTCGTCATTCCCGAGGCCCTCGGCGTTGGTTACCGTTTCCGCGACGAAGGCGGTATCGCCATGGAGCGTGCGCTTTCGACGGAAGCCGACCTCGCCACGCTGGACGTGAACGGCGCGGCGGAGCGTCTCAATTACGTCTACGAAGCCCTGCGCCTGTTGCGCAAGGAACTGGGAATGAACAAGGCTCTCCTGGGTTTTGCCGGATCACCTTGGACGCTGGCGTGTTACCTCGTCGAAGGTGGCGGCTCAGAAGATTTTCCAAAGACCAAGGCCTTGGTGAAGTCGAACCCCCGCATGATGCACCGTCTCCTCGAGACGCTGGCCACGGCGGTCGCCGAATACCTCACGCGTCAGTTCGCCGCCGGCGCCGACGCCATTCAGATTTTTGACAGCTGGGCCGGTGCCTTGGACGGCGCTGACTACGAGGAGTTCTCGCTGCGTTATATTCGGGCCGTCTTGGAGCGCCTCCCGAAGGCCGCCCCTGTGATTCTTTACGCCAAGGGCAAGTCCCCGCAGGCGGAGGCCTTGGCCCGTACCGGCGTCCCTTGCCTTGGCGTCGACTGGACCATGCCGCTCTCGCAGGTCCGGGCCCTCGCGGGCCGTCCGATTTGCCTCCAGGGCAACTTGGACCCGACGTACATGCCAGGTGAACCAGCCGCCGCCGCGGCGGCCGTCCGTGCCATCCTACAGGATAATGCCGGCGACCCGGGCCACATCTTCAACCTCGGTCACGGCATCACCCCTGACGCGCGGATTGAGACCTTCCAGGCGGTCGTGGATGAAGTGACGAAGGAGTAAGGAGAGGGTGGTGGCGGGTAGGGGATAGGGGATGGGGGATAGGGGATGCGTAGACTCATGAAACAAGGTAGGGCGATCACTGCCGTGATCGCCTAGTTGTATCACTTTTGAAGACACTAGTTGGGCGGGCGTGTAGCCTATCATTTGGTAGGGTCCTCCGTAGGAGGGCGCGGTAAACCACGCCCCTACCCGTTCGCGTTCGCGAACGTCGATGGGCCTATCAGGAGATAAGCCACATCGGGCGACCCCAAGCCTGTTCGCGAACGGACGCGACGCAGTCGCGCCCCTACCTTATTCCGCTTGTCGCATCTTCCCAACCGCCAACCGCCGACCGCCTCTCACTCCCTATGGCAGCACGCGGTGCTGCCCCTACCCATCCCCCCTCTACCCCTATCATTTGACTTCCCCTGCATTTCTCTTCCTCCTTCCCCCATGTCCCGTAAAGGTATCCTGCTGCTGAATCTTGGTTCGCCGAAGAGCACCTCCGTGCCCGACGTGCGTAACTACCTGCGTGAATTCCTGAACGATGACCGCGTCATCGATTATCCGGCTGCTTTGCGCTGGGTTCTTTTGGAAGGCATCATCCTCCGGACCCGTCCGAAGAAGAGTGCCGCCGCTTACGCGAGCGTCTGGACCCCTGAGGGTTCGCCCTTGGTCGTCACGACCGATAAGCTCCGCGCCAAGCTCGAAAAGGCGACTGGCCTACCCGTCATCATGGGCATGCGCTATGGCACCCCTTCCTGCGCGGAAGCCGTCGCGCAGGTCGTGGCTGCGGGGATCGACGATTTGTTCGTGATGCCGCAGTACCCGCATTACGCGATGTCCTCCTACGAGACCGTCGTCGTGAAAGTCCAGGAAGAGCTCGCTCGCCTGGCCCCGGGCGTGAAGTACCACGTCCTGCAACCCTTCTATAACGACCCGGCGTACATCGACGCCTTGGTCGAATCCGCGCAGCCTTGGCTGAGCAAGCCCTTCGACAAGTTGTTGTTCTCGTACCACGGCCTGCCGGAGCGCCATTTACGCAAGGGGGACCCTTCGAAGGCCCATTGCATGAAGATGAAGGATTGCTGCTCCCATTACAGCCCTTGTCAGGCCACCTGTTATCGCCACCAGTGCGTTGAGATGACGCGTCTGTTCGTGGCGGCCGCGGGCCTCAAGGAATCGCAATATGAGCTCTCCTTCCAGTCGCGCTTAGCGGGCGAGAAGTGGGTCTCGCCTTACACCGACAAACGCCTCGAGGCCTTGCCGGAAGAAGGCACAAAGAACCTCTTGGTCATGTGCCCAGCCTTTACCTCTGACTGCCTCGAGACCCTCGAGGAAATCCGCGAAGAAGGTAAGGAAACCTTCATCCATGCGGGCGGCGAGCACTTCGAGCAAATCCCGTGCCTTAACGATTCGGACATCTACGTGAAGTATCTCGTCAACCGCGTCGCGACCTGGAAGCCCGATCATCGGTAAGGCGGCGAAGCCGCTTGCTAACCTTCCGGTCCCCGGTCCCCCTTTTCATTCTTACGAGGGCTTTGCCCTTGGGTAGGGGCAGCACCGCGTGCTGCCCTAACTTCCCTGTGTTGCCTAAGCGCCATCCGCTACCCGCCGCATCCTTCATCAGGTAGGGGCGTGGTTTACCGCGCCCTCCTAATTCTAAAAGAAAGCAGGGGATGTGAGATAGGGGATAGGGGATGGGGTTGTGTGGATTGCCTCTGGGTAGGGACGCGACTGCGTCGCGTCCGTTCGTCGGCAGACGGAGACGGGCAGCCCGCTTGGCTATTCTCAGCTCTCTCAGGTCAACGGATGCGACGCAGTCGCATCCCTACCCGCTAGGGCAGTACGCGGTCCTGCCCCTACCATTAAATCACCAACCAAATCGCCGCGAAGGCGGTGAGTATGGCGAGGGTGTTCTCGAAGGTGTCCTGCGGGATGCGCTTGAGGATCTGCCAGCCGAGGAAGATGCCGAGGAAGACGCCGGGGAGGAGGACAAGGTTCGTCAGCAGCGAAGGGCCGTTGATGAGTCCGACGGAGTTGCTGAAGGGTAACTTGAAGAGGTTGATGAAAAGGAAGAATCGGCAGAAGACGCCGAGGTGTTCGCGCTTCTCGAGTCGCTGCGAGAGCAGGAAGACGGTCATGACGGGGCCCGCGGCGTTGGCGATCATCGTGACAGTCCCGGCGAGGAAGCCCATGCCTTGCGCAAAACCGCGATGCTCCGTGAGCGCCAGGAACTGCTCCCGGCGTTTGCGCAGGACGAAGTTGAAAGCGAGGAGGCCGAGGATGATCCAGCCGATGACCACCCGCGCGACGGAGTTATCGATGCGATCCAAGAGTAGCCACCCGACGATGACGCCGGCGATGGCAGGCGGCATCATGGGCACGATCTGCCGCCAACTGCCGCCCTTGCGGTTGATGAGGAAGCCGAGGAGGTCCGCGACGATCAGCAACGGCAGGACAAGTCCGACCGACGGCTTGGCGCCGAAGATCTGCGCCATGAGGACGACGTTCAGGGTCGCGGTGCCGGCGAGGCCAGACTTCGACAGCCCGATGCACAGCGCCCCGAAGAGGGCGAGGAGCAGCATCCAGCCGTTGGCGGGCAGCAGGGTGTTGGCGTGCAGCCAGTCGAGCATTCGGGCTACTTACCAGCGCCGGTGTCGAAGACCAAGACTTCAAATGGCTCGAGCGTGACGGTCACCTTGGTCCCCGCCCCGAGGCGTAGGGTGCGTAGGCGTTGGTCGGCGTAGGGCGAGCGGAGGTCGAAGGCCGGGGTGGCTGTCCGGGTCTGGTTCGGTAGCTCGAAGACGACGTCCGCGTCCAATTCAATCGTCCGTGGCTGGTCATCGGGGTTGCGCAGCATGAGCGTTGCGGCTTGTGGGTTCCAAGCGGCGTAGCCGTAAGGCTCGAGCTTCAGCGGGTCGCCACCGACCCAGTGCGCATCGCGGAGGACGTCTGCATGGGCATGGGCCCACTTGGCCGAGGCGGCGACGTGGTCCCAAGCCGCCGGGGTCATCATCGAGGGCGTGAGGTAGAGCTCCTGCAGCGAGGCACCGTTGGCGAAATACGAACGCACCTCGTTCTTCAGGTCATTGCCGGCCTTACCGACTTTATCGCCTTGGAAGGCACGGCCGTGGACGACGCCATGGTGCATCGCGGAGTTGAGCGGGTAGAGTGGCGAGGCTTGGACGAAGAGCTTGTGGCAGTAACCATCGCGGAAGGTCAGCCACTTCTCGCGGTCGTCGCCCTTACCAGTCCAGCCAACGTCGGCGCTATGCATGCGCCAAGTGGTATCGACGTGGTTGAGCCAGAATGGCGAGGGCCACGTGCCGACGGTGACGTTGATGAAGACCTCGGGATTCTCGACGCGTAGGCGTTTAGCGACATCGAGGAGTGCCATGAAGTGCGGGCTGACGCCGTCGCCGGCGCGGTCCCACTTGAAAGAGTTCACGCCGCCTTCGCGCATGAGCTCGAGGCAGCGGTCGGTGAACCACTGACGGTATTTCGGATACGAGAGGTCGAGCTTAGCGCCTTCGGGGATGAGGCCGAGCTTCTGGGCGTGCGCAGTGCGTTCCTTGTCGCCGCCGTAGCCGCCGAGCGGCGAGATCCAGATACCGAGGTGCGCACCGAGGGGCTCCATCTTGGCCTTGGTGCCAGCGAAGCCTTGCGGGAATCGTTTGGTGTTCTCGATCCAGAGGCCCTTGCCTGGGTTGTCCCAGCCGTCGTCGACGAGGTAGGAGAGCACCGGCACGCCCCGCTTCTTCACGAGCTCGGTGTCGAAGGCGCGAACGACGTCGAGCATCTTGGGCTCATCGACGCTGAAGCCGAGGTCGTACCAGCAGTTGTAATGTAGGAATGGTTGCGATTGGCGGGCCCGCTCGCGTTCGATGTAGCGCAGAAAGGAGCGGCGCAGCTGACCACCCGAGACGCCGATCACAGAACCGAAGGCGTAGGACTGCGTCGGGTTGAGTTCGAGCGCGCAGGCGAAGGCAATGCGTGCACCCGTGGGTTTGGTGAGGTTGGTCGCGCCGGGCATCTCCACGCCCGCGAAGAAGCCGGAGCCCGCCACGGGGCAACCGGGGGCCGTCCCGATGGTGGTGAGGTTGGGTAGTTGCAGGTCAGCGAACTCGACGCCTTGGAGCGCGAAGGCCTGTTTAGGCGAGGCCAGCGCGATGGTTTGGCGAATGTAGTGGGCGCCGTTGCGGAGTTCGGCGCGCCAGCGGACGCGGACGCCTTGCGGTGAGGTCAGTTCGGCTTCGATGGCTTGGCCATCGACCATCGCGGCCGCCTTGGGCGGGGACGTGAGGGTGAAACTTGAGGCGGCAAGGTCGCCGGCAGGGAAGGGCGAAAGCTGCGGGGATTTCATCTGCTCACCCTTGGCGGTGGTGAGGTTGAATGTCCCGCGCTTATCACGGACCCCGACGAGGATGAAGCTCACGCCCTCTTCCCAGATGAGCGCGATGGCTGGGCTCCAGGACATCGCGCTGTCGGTGCCCTTATCGATGCTGGCGTTGAAACGCGTCGTGCCGGTCTTCCATGGGTATTCTTTGACGGATGCACGGTTGGCCGGGGCTTTGAAGGCATAGGCGTCGCGATCGCCGGCGGGTTGGAGGTTGAAGACGCGGCTTTCACCGACGTCGCCCGCTTCGCCACCGCTGTCCTTGGCGAGGGCCTTGAGGTTCATCTTGCCGACGCGGATGAGCTTAGGTTCGCCGGGGAAATCTGCGCGCGGGAATTCGCCGAGCGTGGCCCAGCCCTTGCCGTCTTGTCCGACGCGGACGATGACCTTGTTCGTGGTGAGTTCGACCTCGACTGGGAAGCTCCCGTCGCCTTGGGCGGTGGGCTTAGTGGTCAGGCGGAAGACCTCGGAGCCGCTCTGGTCATAGCTTTGGCCGGTGATGCTGTTGCGTAGCGAGTCCGGACGCAGCTGTCCGTCGCGGAAGGACCAGCTGGCGGACAGGACGCTATTCTGCAGGCCGATTGTATGCTCAGCGGGCTTGGTAATCTCCGCCTTGCCCGGGGGCGGTCCGGCGAAATCGATGTCCGGGTTGGTCGGGATCGCGTTGGCGAAGGTGGACGCTAGGCAGAGCAGGGCGGACGGCAGGAGGCGCATTGTAATGTAAAATTAGTTATCCCTCTTCGCCGGTGCGGGTGGTCTCTTCGGCCTTCCAGAAACGGTAGCGCACTTCGTAGCCCTCGGGGATGTAGACGACAATCGGCAGGCGGCTGTTGTAGCGGACCGGCCCGTGGGGCATGAGCGTGACGAACTGCTGCACCTTCGGCTTGTTCGGGTCGACCCCGATACGGGTTGAAATCATGCCGTCGGACTTGATCTCGGCGCGGTAGAACGTGTAGCCCCAGCCTTCGACGGGACGTTCCTCGATTTTGCCCATCAGCGCGACGCGATTGACCCCGTCGGTCTCCACTGTCTTGCCCACGATTAATTCCACCTTCCAGGAGTATTCATCCTTCTGGGCATCGAGGTGAATCACGATGCGCTTCATCCCTTTCTCCGACGCCGGGTAGGCCTTTTGCCAAGAACTCGCGTCATCCGGGCGGGCGTGGAGTGTGGCTGAGCTAAAGAACGTCAGCAGGGCAAGGAGGCCGAGGGGTAGCAGGCGAAGCATCCTGCGATGCTGTGCCCTTCGCTTAGACCCTGCAACGACGCAAATACGGTAGGGGCAGCACGACGTGCTGTCCTAGGGTCTTTATGGGTAGGGGCGCGACGCCGAACGTCCGTTGACCATTCATTGGTAGGGGCGTGGTTTACCGCGCCCTCCTGCGGTGGAGGGCAAGGCATAGCCTTGCCCCAACCTAGACAGAAAGCGTGAGTGTAATTGGCCTTTAACTCGAAGATAGTTTTTTACACCATTCTCCGGGGCGATGAATCCACTTCCCGCTGGGAAGTCGTATCTCGTTGGGGAGTGGGTGCGCGGCGTAGGATGCCGTGGTGAATGTAAAAGACAAGGGCGCCACCTTGAGCAGCTCGGAGCTCGTTCGCCCTCTCGGAAATCCAAATCTCAGGCTTATGTGCGGGAACATCCTCTTGATCGTCTGTACCGCGGGCAAGTAGTCGGCATCGCCGGAGATGATAATGGCATCGTCCGCTGCGCCGGAGGCAAGGGTCTCGACTAATGTCATGGCCAAGGCCACGTCCGTGCCTTTTTCCCTCCATAGCCGCCCCTCCTGAGGTCCTGTATCCGTGGTTATCCTGACCGCTTGCTGCTGGATGCGCCCGATGTGTATCTGGGGACGAACCGGTCCGTGAGCGGTGATCGCACGTAGATAAGTCTTATGTCTGAGGAGTCGTGTTGGGTCGGTTTTATGCAGGTGCTCTGGTAGTGCCGTGAAATAGTGGACTGACTCCAATGTGGCTGTCTTGTCCATCAGGTGCAGGCAGCCTTTGCTTAAGTCAACTAGGTCCAGCCATTTCAGGGAATGGTCGCCTGTTTCTGCGCAGGCCTGAGCCAGGCTATGGTACAGGTTGAATCCATCGATCAGAAAGCAGACCCGTCGGCTCATGGTGCGACGATGGGGTCTACCAAAAGAAAACCCCGCGGATCGTAACCCGCGGGGGGCTGCAAGGGCATGGCGCTTAGTCCAGCAGACTTGCAGGGATGATGCAGTTGATTAGACGGATTCTTGCTTCTCTCGCAAGGGCATTCCAGAGGATGAGTTAAAGCCATTAGGCCAGAATGTCTCGTGGTTTTATTCGCTTCAATGCGTTGAACCTAAGCTTCATTCCCTGAAAGGTTTCTTTGGGCGACTGGTAGGGGCAGCACCGCGTGCTGCCCTAGGTGTTGCGTCCGTCGACCTTCAAAGGGTAGGGGCGCGACTGCGTCGCGTCCGTTGATCCTTCCAGGGTAGGGGCGTGGTTTACCGCGCCCTCCTGCGGTTGAGGGCAAGGCGGAGCCTTGCCCCTACCCGAGGCAGCTTGCTAAGGGTTGGTCTTCTCCGTCTGCCGGCGAACGGACGTGACGCCGTCCCGACCCTACCAAGAGGCGTTGGTTACTTCGTCGCGTTCTCGAATTGGCGCATCACGATGGTGTTGAGGACGTGGATGTAGAGCTCATCGAATTCCGGGGTCCAGCCTTGGGCCTCGACCTTGCCGTCGATGTACAGGGTGTAGTAGGGGCCGTCGGCGTAGTCTTTGCGGCGCTTGAGCGACTCGGCGTGTCCATGCAGGTCGAGGCCCGCGACGGTGAGGTTGAAGGCCCATGCGTTCCACGGCGAGCAGGGGATGCGTTGTTCCGCGACGACCTTAACGTGGCTACGGAGGTCTCCTGAGCCGGTCGGAACGCTCTTGCGGATGATGATGCCCTCGTGGTCAGCGGAATACGACATGTAGTACGTCTCCTGGATTTCGCCGTATCTGGCGAAGAGTTCGGCGTGCCGGGTCGTCCCCTTGGGAGGCGACCACTCTGCGGTTTGCGTGGCGCAACCGTTTAGAAGCAGCAAGCTGAGGAGGGAGAGTACGGCTGGTCGAATCTGGAGCATCATTGGTTTAGGGCTTTGGAAGGGACAGCCAGCCATCCTGCATCTGCTGGCAATTTAGGCTACGATGGGTTGCCTTCCCGTCTTTGGGGTTCACGTAATAGCCTTCGGTGTATCGCGCCCATCGGAGGCGTTTTCCTGATTGGACTTCACCGGCCGGAAAGAAGTAGCAACCGTCTGGCGTGACTAGGAAGTGCCGCTTTGGTCCCGGGATGTCGTTGTTCCCGTTCCTCTTTAGGCGTGAGCATTCCTCTTGGGCGAGAGACCAGGCAGCACCAGGCTTCAGTGTGCATCCTACCACGAAGGTCGTGGCTTCATGCTTGGGGATCCCTATCAACTCTTCGCGGAAAAGTGAGTATGCCAGGCATGCCCCGAAGAAAGAGAGCACCATGACTCCGGGCAGCCATCGCGGCACTCGTGGCTTGAGAGTCATTCGTAGGTGAACTCGATGAGCAAAAGGTAATCCTTACCGGGGATGCCGTAAGCCATCGCTTGGTCGGGTGCCAAGGTGACGGCGGTCTGGACCTCGCAGCTTGTTCGCAGGGGGATACGAATGACGCTATCGTCCTCGACTTTGAACGGCACCTCGCGGTCCAGTGCGGCATATTCCACGGCTAAATCGAATTGGATGAAGCGACCATTTTTCCGGAAGTTCTTCGCACTCAAGGTGAGGCCGATGGACATCGGCTGATCCGGACTTCCTGCCGTCGGAAGGATCGTGTAGCCGTTGGTGACGGAACTGTCCGTGAGGTGGGGCAGGGTAGCGAGCGCCACCACGGGAATGTCTCGCCCCTTCGTGGCGCGAAGCTCAGCGATGCGGGATGAGCTCTGCGCGGTCCGGGTCAACTCTCCGACATCGAGTTGGGCTTGGGGCAGTACCGTGCATCTTAGTCCAGTGGGCCTGTCGGGATGCTTTGGGGTGGTTGCGCTGACGCTGCTTTCCCAAGTAGGCCCTTTGTAGGCTATGCTCGCCACCGGCTGCGTGGCGCAGCCGGTCAAGCAGGCTGACGCGACACCCGCAAGAAGTAGGATTGTTTGCTGGTGACAAGACGGTCGGTGGCTCATCAGGTGGGGCATTTTTATACTCCGTTTACATAAGCAAACTGTCAACTTGGGATGGAGGCTTGCTCCGCTGGTTAGGTGGGCTAAGTTACTTTCAGTATCCGCTACCGCCCCCACGGAAGCCTAGGCTTCAAGACCCCTGACGAGTTCGCCGGCAAACCGTGACTACCCCAGGGTAACCCCAGTACCATCAGTTCGCCTGGCTCGTCCTAGCGCACCTCTCCACGGCTATTTATCCTCTCCTGATTTCTTGGATAGCGAGGTTTGAATCCTTCTGGATATCTCGTTTTTATGAAGACTCCAATTTTTGTATGCATCGCTCGTGGTGTCGGCTGGAGCTGTTGAATTGAGGACAGTCTTGTCGCTGAGAAGTCGCACTATTGCTTCATCATACAACTCAATGAAACGCTTTCCTCCCGAGTTCTCTGCTAGCCCAACGGTCTCCCTGTACCTAACAAGTTCGTCAGCTCTCATTGCTATGATTCCAAGGGTTTCCTTCAAGTCTTCTCGTTGCAGGTCTGGCGCAGAAAGTTGGATGACGCTACTCATGATCTGCGCTTGGCTTTCAAGTTTTGCTTCGCGCACTGCAATCATGGTGCGCTCTTCTGAGATTAGAGCGCTAATTGTACCTCCAGCAATTAGTCCAATTACAAGTGAGGTCGTTAGGGGCAGCCAGTATTTAAGGTACATTTTCATAGATTCTCATCGTCAACAGTTTTCATCAGTGGGAACTACTGAGTCTGCTGGCTTGGTTTGCTCAATCTTCCTTAGAATGACCGCCTTTTGATGATTGGTCAGTTGAGAGAAGGCCGCAGTTGGGAGCGTTTCTCCGAATAGCCATGATAAGCCTGCGCTACTTATTGTTGTTGATACGGGGTTTGATAGTCCGCCGAAGTCGACCACGGCCGGTAGCCCTTCGTTTTGAGGTAAATTTATTTTATCGGTCTTTCTCTCGATTTTAAGTACAATTTCTTTACTGCGTTTGAAGCTAAAGGGAAGGCACCACCAGTCGCATTCGCATTCAATTTTGAAAGTACGACTCCATTTTACTTCAACATGATCTAGTATGCTGGTGCTACCGAGGTTAGTTGTTTTTGGGGTGAGATTTGCAGTCCATTTGGTAGTGGGGGTTGCTGACATAAGCTGGCAGGATAAGCCGCTGGGATCGGATTCCGAGATAGGCGTATTCCCTGCAAAGGTTTGAAGGTTTGCCCCTCCATTAAGTCCAATCGGATCTAGGGTAAGCCACCTTCCCAATGACGGGTTATACCAGCGATACCCCATCTGGTAGAGGCCGGTCATGTCATCGTGAATCTGCCCCTGGAAGCCGACGTCCACCCCGGTGGGGCTCTCCGTGACTGGGGTGCCATCCGGCGTCATGCAGGTCATCTCGCCGAAGGCGTCGTAGCTGCGCCGCTCGATGACGTTGCCGTCCTCGTCTAGGATGGCCGTCACGCTTCCCATGGCGTCAGAGGCCACGTAGTAATCTGTTATGGGCATTGGGGTATAAAAATACTCTGTGTAAAAGACACCCCTGTCAATGTCTGTGGCCTGCTAATGTATTATTGTAAAGGCATGGCATTGGGGTATCCACAATCCCATGCGCCCCAAACTGCAGACGGTTGGGCGTTCGCGGTTCTTTGGGCTAGGGGAGTTTGTTTCTCGGGGTCTTCACTCCCCTCAGGTCTCTCGACTGGACAGTCGCGTCACGCATTCCTCGCGACACGAAATAACCTATTTCAAAGGCCCGATTCAGCGATGAGATGATTCTGTAAAAGCCCCTGTGGGCGGGGGAGACGTCTGCTTCGCAGAGTCTCGCCATCGGACTTTCGCAAGTCCTGACAGGAATTCTCCTTCATGCGCATTTCAAGAAGCATGGGTTCCGCCCAATCTGGAGAATCCTCGCTATCCTCGTGACGCTCTGCGGCTTCATTGTGGCCTTCGGGGAATTCTTCTACCAGCTCGGGCGGCATTCCCGCTGAGCTTGAGGGTAGGGACGCGACGCAGTCGCGCTGGGGTTGTCACTGGGTGGTCGAGGTTCGTTGGCTCGGTTATTTGAGCTGGTAGCCAGCGCTTCGACCCTTCTTGCCGTTGGTTTTGAGCAGCCCAAGTTTCACCAATGCTTCGAGGTCGCGGCTGGCAGTGTCGTGTGAGCACTTGGTCAAGTTTGCGTATTTCCCGGAAGTCATGTCGCCGACGAAACCCTCGAGCAGACGAGTCAGTGCCTTGCGTTGGCGGGGATTAATCTGAGCGGTGCCCGCCTGGTTCCAGAACTTGGCCCGCTTGAGGACTCGTTCCACCACGAGATTCGAGGCGTCGGCGGCTCGACCTAAGCACGCCAGGAACCAGACGCACCAACGGGTGGCGTCGAGGGAGCCCGCCTGGGCTGCCTCGAGTTCCTTGTAGTACTGGGCGCGTTCCTTGCGGATCTGGGCGGAGAAGCTGAAGTAACGCCCCGCCCCCCGCTCGACCCGTGCGAGCAGCAGATCGGTGGCGGCGCGGGCGACGCGGCCATTGCCGTCCTCAAAAGGGTGGACGGTCAAGAACCATAGGTGCGCCAGGGCGGCATGCACCAAGGCGTCCTGACGCGGGGTGCCCGTGCAATATGCCAGCCAATCCTTCATCATGGTCGAGACCTGCGTCGCCGGCGGGGCCACGAAGTGTACCTTGGGGTCGGTCAGGTTACCGGAGACCACGCGCATGGGGTCACCGGAGGAGGGGCGCCATGCTCCGACCTTAATCTTTTTACCGTCGCTGTAGCCCGTGGGGAAGAGGCAGGCCTGCCAGGTGAAGAGTCGTTTGGCGGAAATGGCCTTCAGGGCGTTGCGGGTGGCGTCTAGGGTCATCTCCACCACGCCTTCCTCTTTCTGGCTGGCGGGCACCTTGACGCCGGTTTCGATGCCCAAGCGGTTGGCCAAGGATGAGCGGACGCTGTCGGCCCGGAGGACTTCGCCCTCGATTGCGCTGCTCAGGACGGCGTTGTCGGTCAGGGTGATGAGCAGGGCTTCGTCTCGGGCTGAGCCGTCGAGCAGCTCCATGCGGCCGTGTAGGCGGGAGACCGCCCGGGTGGCCTCGAGCAGGGCAGGGGCGACGGCCGCTGAGTCTACGGTCAGGGCAGGCCAGCCGGCGAGTTGCCAGATTTGCCTGCGAGGAGCTGGGGTGCGGCCTGCCTTCATCGGCCGAGGGTCGGTCTGATGCGTAGATTAGACAACCATAAACTACGCAAAATTGCGTAGTTTAGGTTCGGCCAATCACCGCACGGACGGGCCTGGGCGTGCCTCCGGTCAGGCCGTCCGGCTGTTTGTTGACTCAAGGTACAGCTTAACCATAACACATAATCACCCCCCTGAAATGCATGCCGCTGGACCAAAAACGGGATTATCCCACTAGGGTTCTCATCCCTCCGGTGCGCAGAAAGGGTCCGTTGGACTTGCCTGGTTAGGTAAGTTTATAGGCTTGGACTCAGCTGGCGGAGAGGGAGGGATTCGAACCCTCGGTACCTTGCGGTACACAGCATTTCCAATGCTGCGCAATCGACCACTCTGCCACCTCTCCTTGTTGACCAGCTGAGGGGCGTATCAAAGGCGGGGAGGGGTGTGCGTCAAGGTTGGAGATTGGTTGGGATGGCGGGTTTCCAGCGTTCCGGCGGTATTCCGCACTCGAAGCGGTGGATGTCAGGCTACTTTCCTCTTCCCCCAGAGGGGTTTCTGCGTCCAAATGCTGGCTTATCGCTTCGGTGGGGTTTTCCCGCTGGCAAACACGTTTTTTCATGTCCCAAGTCCGCGTCCGCTTCGCTCCTAGTCCCACCGGTTTCTTCCACATCGGAAGCGCCCGTACGGCCTTATTCAACTGGCTCTATGCCCGCCACACGGGCGGCAAGTTCATCCTGCGCATCGAGGACACGGACAAGGAGCGCAACTCCGAGGCTTTCCTCCAAGTGATCATGGACTCTATGCGCTGGCTGGGGATGGATTGGGACGAGGGTCCCGAGGTCGGCGGCGCTTTTGGCCCGTACTTCCAGTCGCAGCGTACCGAGCTTTATCAGACGAAGCTCAAGGAACTCGCCGCCAAGGGCCGCGCTTACGAGAAGGACGGCGCCTGGTGGCTCCGCCTCGAGGGCGCCCGCTCGACGGTTTTCGATGATCACCTGAAGAGGGAGATCGAAAAGGTCGACGCCGCTCCGATGGTGCTCGATGACATGGTGCGCGGCCGCGTCGAGCGCGCCGAGGACCGTGACTTCGTGATCTTCCGCTCCAACGGTGAGCCGGTCTTCCACTTCGTGAACGTGGTCGATGACATCGAGATGCAGATCACGCACGTGATCCGCGGCGAAGACCACCTGTCCAACACGTCGAAGCACCTCGAACTCTTCAAGGCTTTCGGCGTCGAGCCGCCGAAGTACGCCCACATCCCGCTCATCCTCAAGACCGACGGCCCGGGCAAGATGTCCAAGCGCGACCGCGGCGCCCTCATCGAGGAATACCAGCAGCGTCGCTACCTGCCGGCCGCCGTGCGCAATTACCTTTGCCTCCTCGGCTGGACGCCGGCCGACGGCAAGGAAGTCCTCCCTATCGACGAAATCGTCCGCCAGTTCGAGATCTCCGCGGTGCACCAGTCCAACGCCCGCTTCGACGAGCGCAAGATGTCGCACGTCAACGCCCAGACCCTGCGCGGCCTGCCTGCGACCGAGTTCGCCACGTTGGCGCGTCCGATCCTGATCGAGACCAAGGTCATCGATGCCACAGTGTCCGATGCCCGCCTCGCCGAGGTGCTCGGTATCGTGCAGGAGAAGGTGAACTCGCTCGAGCACTTACCTGAGTTCATGGGCTTCTTCTTCACCGCCGAGTTCAAGAAGGACGAAGGCGCGGTCGCCAACCTGACCAAGAAGGGCGGCGATCCGGTGGCCCGCATCCGCGAGCTCTTGCCCGCGCTCGAGGCCGCCGAATGGACCGAGCTGGCGCTCGAAGCCGCCTTTGCCGCCGTCGGTACCACCAACAACCGCAAGCCGACCGACTACTTCGCGCCCGCGCGTTTCGCGATCTCCGGACAGGGTGGTGGCGCCCACCTCCTCGGCGTCCTGCGCGTCCTCGGCCGCGACGTCACCCTCGCCCGTCTCAAGGCCTACGCCGCTTAAGCTCCTTCCGCCCATGTCCACCGAAGCGCATCGCCACTTCATCCAGCAAATCATCGACACTGACCTCGCGGCCGGTAAGCACGCCAAGATCGTCACGCGTTTCCCGCCAGAGCCGAACGGCTACCTGCACGTCGGCCACGCGAAGTCCATCTGCCTCAACTTCGGCCTCGCGCTGGAGTATCAGGGCAGTTGCCACCTCCGCATGGACGACACCAACCCGACCAAGGAAGAGGTCGAGTACGTCGATTCGATCCAGGAAGACGTTCGCTGGCTCGGTTTCGACTGGGGGCAGCACTACTACCAGGCTTCGAACTACTTCGACCGCATGCATGCGGATGCCATCCAGCTGATTAAACTCGGCAAGGCTTATGTCTGCTTCCTTACGCAGGAGCAGATTCGGGAATACCACGGCGACGAGAACCATGGCGGCAAGGCGAGCCCCACGCGCAATGCGTCGGTGGAGGAGAACCTTGCGGCGTTCGAGCGCATGACCCGCGGCGAGTACGACGAAGGCAAGGCCGTCCTGCGCGCCAAGATCGACATGGCGTCGCCGAACATGCACATGCGCGACCCGGTCATCTACCGCATCCGCAAGGCCCATCACCACAACACCGGCGACAAGTGGTGCGTCTACCCGATGTACGACTACGCCCACCCCTTGGAAGACGCGTACGAAGGCATCACCCACTCCATCTGCACGCTCGAGTTCGAGGTGCACCGTCCGTTCTACGATTGGCTCCTGCGCACGCTCGATACCCCGGCCAAGCCGCAGCAGATCGAGTTCGCCCGCCTCAATCTGACCTACACCGTCATGTCGAAGCGCAACCTGCTCGAGCTCGTGCAGGAGAAGCGCGTTTCCGGTTGGGACGATCCCCGCATGCCGACCATCTCGGGCCTGCGTCGCCGCGGCTACACGCCGGCCGCCGTCCGTAAGTTCTGCGAGACCGTCGGCATCACCAAGCATAACTCGCTGTCGGACGTCGCGCTTCTCGAGCACGCCGTGCGCGACGACCTCAACAAGACCTCCTCCCGCTTCATGGCGGTGCTGGACCCCGTCCGCCTCGTCATCGAGAACTATCCGGAAGGACAGGTCGAACTCCTCGAGGCCCAGAACAACCCTGAAGACCCAGGCGCGGGCAGCCGTCAGGTGCCGTTCTCCAAGACCCTGCTCATCGAGCGCGCGGACTTCATGGAGATCCCCGAGAAGAAGTATTTCCGCCTCACCCCCGGCCAGGAAGTCCGTCTCCGCTGGGGCTACTTCGTCACCTGCACCGGTTGCGTCAAGGACGCCGCTGGTAAGGTCGTTGAAGTCCGTTGCACCTATGATCCCGCCACCCGCGGTGGCGACTCTCCGGACGGACGTAAGGTCAAGGGCACGATCCACTGGGTCTCCGAAGCGCAGGCCGGCGATGTCGAAGTCCGCCTCTACGACCGCCTCTTCGCGCAGGAGGACATGAAGCACATCCCGGAAGGCTCTGATTGGCGCACGCTCTTGAATCCTGCATCGCTGCAGGCCATCCGCGGCAAGCTCGAGCCTGCGCTCCTCGCGGTGGCGCCCGGTACCCGCGTACAGTTTGAGCGCATCGGCTACTTCTGCACCGACACCAAAGACTCGCAGCCCGGCAAGCCCGTCTTCAACCGCACCGTCACGCTCAAGGACTCTTGGGCGAAGGCGGCGAAGGCGTAGGGAAGAGGGGGGTGATAGGGGGTAGGGGATTGGGGATGGGCTAGATGCAGTGCAAAGGTGCATAATGTTAAACAAGGCTGGGGTAATGGCCGCGGCCTGCGGCCGCGTATGCCTTGAGGTAGGGACGCGACTGCGTCGCGTCCGTCGACCGTTGCAAGGTGAGGATAGCCAGGTGGGCTGGTTTACTTCGTCTGCCGGCGAACGGACGCGAACGCAGTCGCGTCCCTACCCAGACTAGGACAGCACGTGGTGCTGTCCCTACCATTCACGCAACCCTCAACCCTCCCAGCGGCGCCTTGCGCCGCTGCGGCTTCACTTCGCCACTTCCGCTCCGCCTTTCCAGGGCTGGAGGCCGAGGGCTTCGAGGTGCGGGATGACGGTGGCGGAGGCTTGTTGGAAGCGGGGGAAGTCCTTGCGGGCGGGCTGCGTCCAGGCGGATTCGGCGAGCGCGAGGAGGCGGGGGAAGGTGAGGAAGTCGCGGCGTTCCTGGGTCACGGCGGTTTCGGTCCAGAGGTTGGCCTGGAGGCCGCGGATCTTGGCGTTGGCGGGTAGGGTGGCGCCGAGGGATTCCGGGAAGGCGTGGATGGCAGCGAGCTCGGCGAACTTGCCGGCCCAGCGGCGGCCCGACTTATGCGTGCCGTCCTGCACGAAGTCGAAGTAGAGCGGGATGCGCGGGCAGAGCACGATGTCGTAGCCCTTGTCGGCGGCCTCCTTGAGGCCCTGGGGCTTGTCGTGGCGCCACCAGAAGAGCAGCGTCTTCTCCTTGGGTAGGTTGAAGCGCGAGGCCTCGTCCCAGAGCCCGACCTGCGACCACGTCGGCGCCAGGTGGTCCGCCATGCGGCGCACGAAGCGGCCCTCGACCTCATCGAGCTTGGTGAACTTTTCGTCCGCCATCAGCTTTTGGACCTCGGGCAGCTTGGGCCACTGTTCCCAGCCGAAGTGGACCTCATCGCCGCCCAGGTGGATGACGGAGGACTTCGGGAAGAGCGCGCGGACTTCGGCGAGGATGTCCTTGAGGAAAGCGTCCGTCTCGGCCTTCGCCGGGTTGAAGGTGAAGTCCGGGTATTTCTTCGAACCCCCGCCGGAGAACTCCGGGTAGGCGCGGTTGGCCGCGGCGGCGTGGCCAGGCATGTCGATCTCCGGGATGATCGTGATGCCCCGGGCCTCTGCGTAGGCCACGATTTCGCGGACGTCGTCCTGCGTGTAGAACGTCGCTGGGGCGGCCTTGTCGGTGAAGTTCCCGAGCGCACCGGTGGTCGTGAGCTTCGGGTATTTCTTGATTTCGATGCGCCAGCCGGGCTCGTCGGTCAGGTGCCAGTGGAACACGTTCAGTTTGAGCAGCTCCATGGCGTCGAGCAGGCGCTTCACGCCCGCCTTACCGGTGAAGTGGCGGGATTCATCCAACATGAAGCCACGGTGGCCGTAGCGCGGCGCGTCGCTGATCGTACCGCAGGGGACGGACCAACCGGACTGTGCGGCCCAGGCCAGTTGGCGGAGGGTCGTGAGCGCCGCGTTGAGCTGGTCGTCGGGGCCGTAGGCGATATCGATGACCTTCGGCTGAATACGCAAGGCGTAGCCGAAAGTCTTGAGGCGGGAAATGCGGACGGTCGGATTGGTTTCGGAACGGCGGACCTGCGTGAGCTTTCCGTCGTCGGTCAGGATGCGTTGCACCTTGGCGAATTCCACCTCGGAGTCGCAGGACACCGTCAGCTCGGTGGCCGTGAACGTTTCCGCACTCAGCTCGACCGCGTTGGGCCGGGGCAGGAGCAACGGTTCAGCAGCGAAGGCCAGGGAGGCGCAGACGCAGGCGAGGAGGGCGACGATGCAGGGGCGGAGCATGGGGAGGCAGAGGGGGTCGGGGATGGGGGATAGTGGGAGGGGGATGGGTGCAGTGCAAACGTGCAAAGGTGCAAAGGTAGGGACGCGACTGCGTCGCGTCCGTTGACCCGAGTGAGGTGAGGATAGCCGAGAGGTCGGATTTCTCCGTCTGCTGACGAACGGACGCGACGCAGTCGCGTCCCTACCTGGAGGCCCAGATCTTGAGATAAGGCCAGGCTTGGCCTTGTGGAATCAAGCCGCCGCGGGATGGGTTGGCTAGGATGTAGCTCCATTTGTCTGCGAATGAAACTTCATCCCTGATGCGGTGGTCGAAGGCCCAGGGCTGCCAGTGGATGGTCGTCGGATAAGCGCTGGCTCGTTTAAAGCGTCGGATGTAGTCGTTTATCCCAGGGCTTATTGGGATCCTGACGATCATGTGCACATGATCTGGCATCGCCATCATCAGCATTGGTTGGCACTTGGCGTGAAGATTGAGGTGTTCTGCAGCTGCGACCAGATGCGTCCAGGTTTCCGCGGTTGCGAATTGATTCAGCTTTCTGGGTTTGCCGCAGAGGGTGAGGAAAATCGGATCGTTCTCGTCTACCCATGACGGTCGGGCATGGCTAAGCCACTTGCGGGAGGGAAGGGACATGCCCGATTGGGCGAGTTGTCCGGCGTATCCGCGAAGCAGGTTATTCCTCAGGTAGATGTCTTCGGGTAGGGACGCGACTGCGTCGCGTCCGTTGACCCGAGTGAGGTGAGGATAGCCGAGAGGTCGGATTTCTCCGTCTGCTGACGAACGGACGCGAACGCAGTCGCGTCCCTACCCACTAGGACAGCACGTGGTGCTGTCCCTACCTGCGATGCAAAAGAGGAATGTGAGCAGGCGGCGAAGCCGCTGCACAACCCCTTGTCAACTTGTCCCCTCGTCGGAAGTCTCCGGCTTCCTTCGCTTACTTCTTCTCTTCCGGTACTTCCGTCAGTTCCTGCACGAGGCCTTGGGCGGTGAAGTAGGCGTTGCGCTGGGTGAAGCGGGCGACGAGTTGCTTGACCTCCACTTCGGTGGCGTCGTCCTTCGGCTTCTCGGCCTTGGCGGCGCGGAGGAAGACGGTGTCACCGTTGCTGGTGCGGATGCCCGTGGTGATCTTGCCGACGCCGGCGACTTCAAGGACTTGGCCGGTGCTTTCATTGATCCCGGAGAGGTTCTCAGGCGTCGTCACGACGGTGAAGGGGGCGGGCGTCGAGGTCGTAAGGCCGAGGGCCTTGGCGCTTTCGGTGAAGGCCTTGCCGGCGGCGGCGTCTTCTTGGAGCCGCTTGGTGATGCGGCTGAGTTCTTCGGCCTGGAGGCGGGCGCGTTCGTTGCTGCGCCAGTTGGATAGCGCGAGGGCCTTAACTTCTTCAAAGGCCGGGAGGCGGGATTCGATGCGCTTGTTGAGGAGTACGAAGATGGCGGCGTCTTCGGCGCGGAACATGTCGGTGCGCCATTCTGTTTCAGTCAACTCGCTGGCGAGCCGGAGCGCTTCGGCGGGGATCTTGGCTTGGGTCGGAGGGTTGTTCACTTCGTAGGCAGCGAGGGTCGTGAGCTTGGCGCCTTGGGCCGTGAGCCAGGCGTTGAAGGCCTTGGAGTCGGCTTTGTGGGCTTCCGTCGGGAACTTGTCGCCGAGCTCTTCGCCCATCTTGCCAGCGAGGTTGCGGAGGGCGCGGTCGGCACGGATGATTTTCTCAATATCCGCCCGGCGAGCGAGCGCCTGTTCCTTGATTTTGCCTGGCTCGAACTTGAACTTCTCGGCCACGTTGTAGCCCTCGAGGACAATCTCGTCGTCGGTGATGGTGGAAGTGTCGGGCTCGGTCTTGGTGAAGGATACCACGGTGACCTCGACCTTGGCGGGGAGGCGGTAGGCTTCCTTGTTCGCTTCGAAGGCGGCCTTGACCTTGGCTTCGTCGTCCGCGACGGTGGCCTTGAAGTTGGCGTTGGAGAAGGTGGCGGCGTCAACGGTCCAGAGCGTCTTCTCGCGCTGGATGAGGCGCTTGATCTGGGCGGTGGTGGCGTGGCCGGGGCCAGAGAGTAGGGCGACGGACTTGTTTACGCGCCAGGAGTCCTGCAGGTAGCCTTCAAAGCGTGCGCGGGTCTCGACGTCGGAGGTGTTGAGGGCCTTGGTGGCGTAGTCGACGAACTTATTGAGGTTATCGAGGTTCTCCTTACCGTCGGCGCCCGCGGTCGCGAGGAGGGCGAGCTTACGCACTTCGCTATCGGACGGGTTAGGGATACGGAGGGAGTCGGCGAGGCTGAGCTCGGCGACATACTGGTAGAAGGAGCGACCTTCGTTGCGCTGGCCGGTGAAACTCGCGAACGCGAGGGAGTCACGGTAGCGGGTCTGGAGCCTTGCGTTGTTGAGGTCATACCCGAGGTACATCCGGGTATTGGTGTCCGTCGCACCACGGCTACCGTAGCCGTAGAAGACGAACGACCCGACAATCACGACGAGCAGGAAGCTGAAGATCAGACGGTGGTGCTTGGAGGTGGCGTTTTGGAGCCAGGTAATCATCCCGCCACCTTGGTAAGCCCTTTGGCCGCTGTCAATCAGTCGAGGCACCCGCCCTTGCGCTTGCACAGGCCCGATTTCCGCCTAACCCTGCGGCGTGGCCAAGCCCATCCAGTGCATCGTCGCCGTCGCCCAAAACGGCGTAATCGGTCGGGAAGGGCGACTTCCGTGGCATATCCCTGAGGACCTGGCGTGGTTTTTGGACCAAACCAAGGGAGGGGTCATGATCGAGGGCCCGGCCTGCTATGCGGAACTCGGCAAGGCCTTGGAGGGGCGGGGGACGGTAGTCGTTTCTCGCGACCCAGCCAAGGCATTCCCCGGGGCGGAACGGACTGCCGACCTGTCGACGGCGGTGGCCTTGGCGGAGACGCTGCCGTGGACGGGGCCGACCTGGATCACCGGCGGCGAACGCATCTATGCCGAGGGCTTGCCGCTCTGCTCCAAACTTTTCATCACGCGCATCCATCGCGCCTTCCCCGGCGACCGCTTCTTCCCCGCGGATTGGAATCGGCACTTCACTAAACTTGCCTGGTCGAAGGACGGCGAAGACGATGGGCTGAAGTATACGTTCGAAGTTTGGGAGCGGTGACGGGGAGGGGGGCAAGATGCAGTGCAAAGGTGCAAAGGTGGAAATCGGCCTGCGGCCTGTGCAAAAACTGAAAAGGTAAACCGGTGCCAGGTAAGGAGGTAGGGGCAGCACTGCGTGCTGCCCTAGGGGATTACGGAGTACAGATTACGGAGGACTGAATGGGGTAGGGGCGCGACTGCGTCGCGTCCGTTTACCGAAGCGAGCTGAGAATAGCCGGGTGGTCTGTTAGTTCCCGTCTGCCGGCGAACGGACGCGACGCAGTCGCGTCCCTACCCGATGCAGCTAGGTCGTGACGCCGTCCCGTCCCTACCTTTGCACGTTTGCACAGGCCGTAGGCCGATTTGCACGTTTGCACTGTATCTGGCCTCCCCCATTGTCGCGCCATGCTCCTCCCCCTGCTGTTCCTGGCTGCAGTCATGCCTCCGGCGATCGACGACGAAGCCAAGGTGCCTCCGTACACGGTACCTGACGTGTTGATCGCGAATGATGGCCGTAAGGTGACCACGGCGAAGGAATGGAATGAGACGCGGCGTGGTGAGGTCATGAAGCTGGTCCAGGACCATATTTATGGCTACACGCCGGCGTCCGCCGCGCCGAAGGAAGCACCCCTCATCGAAGTGGTGGAGTCGGACAAGAACGCCCTCGGCGGCAAGGCCACGCGCACGCAGTACAAGGTGCGCCCCAACGGCAAGGACGGCCTCGTCTTCGACCTGCTGCTCTATTTGCCGAACGGCACGAAGGGGCCATCGCCGGTTTTCCTCGGGCTCAATTTCGGCGGTAACCATACGACCGTCAACGACCCCGCCGTCATCCTTCCATCGACGTGGGTGTCGAAGCAGTGGGCGGACGTTTCGTCGAATAACCGTGCCACCGCCAAAGGCCGCGGCTTGCAGGCCTCGCGTTGGCAGGCCGAGCTGCTAATCGCCCGTGGCTACGGTTTGGCCACGGTCTACTGCGGGGATTTCGAGCCCGATCATCCGGAGGGTTGGAAGGAAGGCATCCGCGCCGCTTATGCTTCGAAAGATCCCGCCGCGGTCCGTGCGGACAACGATTGGGCCTGCATCGGGGCGTGGGCGTGGGGCCTCTCGCGATCGCTCGACGCTTTGGAGCGCAATCCGGCCATCGACACTAAGCGCGTTGCGGTGATTGGACATTCCCGCCTGGGGAAGGCTTCCTTGTGGGCTGGTGCACAGGACACCCGTTTCGCGCTCGTCGTCTCGAATGAGTCCGGCTGCGGCGGTGCCGCGCTCGGTAAGCGCATCTTCGGCGAGACCGTTGGTGTCATCGCCGGATATTATAAAGGCCGTGGCTTCCCGCATTGGTTCGCGCCCAAGTATGTCACCTACGCTGAGCACGAGGACCGCATGCCGCTCGACCAGCATTACGTCCTGGCGCTGATTGCCCCCCGTCCACTCTACGTTGCCAGTGCCGTTGAGGACCGTTGGTCAGATCCCAAGGGTGAGTTTCTCGGTGCCTTGTATGCTGAACCCGTCTTCAAACTCCTGGGACGCCAAGGCTTGGGGGTGACCGAGCCGCCCGCCGTGGGCGTGGCCGTCGGCAAGGAACTCGGGTACCACAACCGCCCCGGGAAGCACGACGTCACGGTCGAGGACTGGCAGCATTACCTCGATTTTGCGGACCGGACCCTCCCGGCAAAGTAAGCCGGCGGGAAGGGTGGGGCGGGACGTCTTTCTCGCTCAAATAGGGTAATTCTCTGGTCACGGCCTGAGGGGTTGTTTAATTTTAGCAACGTTACGGTGAAGTCTCCCCCCTTACAGTCTCCCCGCCCACGGCAGGGGTTCTCCCTCGTGCTATCCATGGTCATCATGACCATGATGGTGATGGTGGTCGTCGTGCTCGCCTCCTTCCTCAAGGTCGAGTCCTCTTTGGCTTCCATTAAGCAGGCCGAAGCCGTGGCTCGGCTCAATGCGATGGGGGCCGTCCGACTCGCCGGCGCTGCCCTCCAGGAGCGCCTCGGTCCGGACACGCGTGTCTCCGCCCCTGCCTCCCTCTACGACGATCCCGCCATCTCCTCGGTCTCCACGCCGGGTGCGGACCCGTTCGAGTATCCCGTGATGGGCGTCTGGCGCAGTTGGGAAGGCAATGACCACGACATTCGTGCGAATAGCCGATACGCTGGCCGGCCGCAGAAGCCCGATTACTCGTCGAAGCTGAAGGCCTTCAACACCACCTCGGCACCGACCGCCCGTTTCCTCGGCTGGATGCTCTCGAATCAGATGGGCTACGGCAATGCCACGTTCACGTTGCCCAACGGCACGGCCGTCAAGCCGCCCGCGCCGCCCTCCGTCGTGGCGAATGCTGGCACCGTCCCACTTATCGGTTCGGCGACGGACGCCCAAGCGGTCCGGCAGATTCACGCCACGCCCATCTCTTTCGTGGACGGACAGCCCGCCACCTCGACCACCGATGGTTCGCAAGGCTATTTCTGTTGGTGGGTCGGGGGCGAGAACCAGAAAGTCCGTCTACTCATCCCGAATGTCGCCGCCACTTCCGCGGGTTCGAATAACCTCGATTGGGCGCAGCGTGCGAAGACCTTCGGTGCGCCGGACCTCGAAGCCATCGGCTATCCCGCGCTCATCGCGAATACCGTCCCGATGCCCGTCAATCAGCCGTTATCGACGCCGACGGTGCCGCTCTTACCGGCGCCCGCAGACGCGTCGCGCCTTACCGATGCGCTGAAGAACGCGACCCCGACCCCGCTGGCCAAGGCTGGTTTCCATGATGTCAGTCTCTACGGCGAAGGCCTACTGACGAACACCGCGACCGGTGGCCTGCGGAAGGACCTTTCACTGTTCACCGAAACCTGGGATTGGGCCAACGTCCTCGACTCCGGTCGCCAGGGCAAGATGCCGCTCTTCCGCCTCAAGCCCGCCAAGCTCCCGCGCAATGGCGGCGATCCGGACTACGACCTCGCGTTTCAGCGGCCGTTGCCTGACTCGCAGATGCCGGGCGGTATCGGTAACCGCCGCCGCCATGCGCTGATGTATTGGTGGTCCGATTACGGCTCTTTGGGCGGTGCTAACGCCGGTGTGGCCTCGGACGGCGGGACGAACTTCGGAGGCTACGCGGCCCTCTCGTCCTTCCCTCCGATCCGCAGCTGGGCCTACCTCACCGACTTCTGCCTGCATTACCGTAAGTACGTGACGAATACGGATCCGCAGCTGGCCGGTGTCACCACCATGCTCCCACCGCAGCCCGTAGGGGCGATTAATGCGGGCGACCTCTACAGCTATTACGAGCGTATCCACCGCCACCCCCTCATTGCGCGAATCCAGTACGTCTTCGCCTCCTCCGCCTCGGGCGCCTCGCCCGCTTTCATTGCGCAGCCCGTCGTCACGCTATGGAATCCTTTTAATGTCCGCCTCACGGTCCCCAGTTTTAACGCCTACTGTAAGTGGCAGTCTCTGCCGATTTACATCAGCTGCACCGACGGTTCGAGTTATAATGTCCTGCAACATGTGGGTGCTTACTTTACGGGCGGCGTGACGCTCCGTATTGGGGGCGGCGCCGATATCACCTTAGACCCCGGCCAGACGCGCGTCTTTGCGATGAACGACGGCACTCTGATAAATATTCCGATGGGCACGGGCGGCACTTACAACCTCACCCCAGGCTATGTCGCGAGTGGTCGCTCCGGTTGGCAGATGACCTTGCCAGGGACGCCCTCGGGCGCTGGCTTGCTGCGTTATCAGCTGATCAAGAACATCGATAACACGACCGTCGCCCGTGACGGCATCTACTACGATTTCTACCCCGCTAATTATAAATATTCGCCCGTGCGTTTCAGTTTCGTCGGCACGACCACCGCGCAGTTCCTGCAGCTCTACGGCCAGGATGCACCGTATCCCTTCCAGCAGACCATGGCGGATGCCGCCGCCGCCCCGCGCGCGTTTGGGACCTTCGCCTTCGGCTTACGTCTCTCCAATGACGGTGTCTCGCAGTATAACAACCGCACCGGGGTGAAGACCGTTTCGAAGGGTTTCCTGCAGGCTTCACCCTTTACCACCTATACGGAGATCGGTCTGAAGTCCGCCGGAGTCCTCACAGCCTTTCCGTATGCTTCAGCCAACGTCGCCGATAGCAGCACCATTTCGATGGTGGGCCAGTATGGGGAAGGGGTCGGCGGCTTCTATTCTTCTGCGAACAGTGGTGTGCAATATGCGGGGGCGATGAATCCGGTGAACGCCCCTTATGACCTTTACTTCTTGCCGATGACGGGCTTCGCGGACCTCAACGGCCCGCAGTCGGACCCCACGAGCAATTACGGTGGCTTCATCTTGACCGGCTTGGATCCGACCTCTGGCCTGCAGCGTGCCACCGTGGCCGAGTTGCCCGTGAAGCCGGTGCAATCGATTCCGGGCCTGCAGGGTTGCGATATCCGCGCGACTAACCCCGCTCCGCCGTTCCATTATGGACTCATCGGCAACGCGGATGCCTCGCCGATTTTGCCGCCGGACGACGCCGTGGGCCGCTGGATTGACCAGACGGGCACCTTGCGGAGCCGCGATGAGATCCATCAGGCCTTCCTTCAGCACGACGATAGCTACTGCCTGAACCACGTACTCTTCGACGATTGGTTCTTCTCGTCGCTGGCTCCTTTGCCTGCTGATTGGGCTTCGTTGCGTCCGTCCACTGGCAACGAGCACGTTTGGAATACAGCGGTCATGGATAGCCTGAAGAAGAATTGGACCTCTTTTGCCGCGGGTACGACGACCTTGCCGAACTCGTGGTTCTTGCCCAATGCGAACGCCGCACTCTTTGACCTTGCGGTGACCGGCACGAGTGGTTTCGCCAGCGTTCCTGCACAGCCCGTCGCTTATCAGCGCGTGGCGGCGACCTTGCGTGTCCCCGGCCAGTTCAACGTCAACAGCACCTCGGTCGTCGCGTGGCGCGCCTTGCTCGGCAACCTCCGTTCGACCTCGGTGCCGTACATCAAGCCTGGCAATAGCGCGGTCACCACCGCTACGGCGACCAATCCCTTGGCCCGTATGTCGATCGCGCATGAAGGGCCCGCGACCTCGGGGGGTTCTTCGGGCGCCGTGCTCGGTTTTGCCGCGCTCAGCGATGCCCAGCTCGAGAAACTCGCCGTCGAGATCGTGAAGCAGGTCAAGGTCCGCGGCCCGTTCTTATCGCTCTCTGAATTCGTGAATCGTCAGTTAGCGACCCCGCAGCCAGGTAATCCCTTGGACCCGACGCTGAGTGGGGCGTTGGGTACCGCCCTTAAGGCACTGGAGAATGCGAGCAGTAGTTTGAATCCGTCGGAGAATGCCAAGAACCTCGGTAAGACCACGAGCAAGATCGGTGACTTTGGTGGGTTAGATCAGCAGCTCCCGCTCGGTGACTGGACGAGCTCTGGTGCTGGCTCTAAGGGCGACTATCTCCATCCCAAGGCGGCCGAAGGCTCCTCCACCTTTGGTTTCCCTGGCTGGCCTCGGCAGGCGGATGTCCTCGATCGCCTCTCGCCGGTCATCAGCGTTCGCGACGAAACCTTCGTCGTCCGAGCCATGGGCACCTCGCCACTCGTCAACGGTTCGGCGGCTAAAGTGTGGTGCGAAGCCGTCTACCAGCGCATCCCTGACTACGTGGACGCTACTGTCCCTGCGTACGAAGCCCCGTTGGGCGACGTCACCTTGGCGACTGGGGTGAATAACCGTCGCGTCAACGCCATCCTCGGCCGTCGGGTCCGCCTCGTCTCTTTCCGTTGGCTCGCTCCCAAAGATCTATGATTCGTCCCTTTATTTTCGTCCTGACGTGCTTGGCCGCGGTTGCCTCGGCGCAGGAAGGTTCGGCTTCACGGACACTTCGTCTGCTTTACGTGCAGGCCCCTGATGATGCCCCCGCCAGCGTGTTTCTCGTCGCTGGGAAAGAAATCAAGGAAGTCGATTTGCCCCGGCTTTCGATTTCGACCAAGCGCTTAGTGCTCACGACGGGCCCTGTGCGCGTGTATGCGGCTACCAAGGCACCGACTAAGGCCGACCCTTTACCGGCCGATGCCCCTTTTGTGGACATTCCTGACGGCATGAATGATCCGCTCGTGGTGCTTTTACCCACGGGTGAAGCTGGCCCCTTGGCGTTCCGTATGCTTCCCGTGGAGTTCTCGCGGACCAAGGCGCCCGAAGGCGCGGTGCTCTGGTTTAACCTCAGCGGACGCACAATCTTCTCTAAGCTCGGGACGACCCAAGCGGTTATCACCCCCCGTCAGACCGCGATTCAACTGCCACCGGGTAAGGCTGGGGATATTTACCATGTACTCGTGGACGTTGCGCCGGAGGCAGGTGAGACCGAGAGCGTGCCGCTGATGCGTTCAAGCTGGGTGAAGGAACCTGGCCAGCGTCATCTCCTCTTCATCGTGCCTGATCCTAATCGCAAGGTCCCACGTATCGTGGCAGTTCCGGAGCGGATGGAGCCGGAGCTGGAGCCCGCGAAGGATGCGAAAAGTGGAGCGAAGTCAGGTGCGGTAAAGTCCGCCAAATAGCCGCCTTCGGGAAGTATTTGACTCCTTTGCAGTCCGCTTGTTTGAATAACAAGACGCTCTCGTATTTCAATGGATAGAATTCTGGCCTCCGAAGCCGGCGATTTGGGTTCGACTCCCAACGGGAGCACCACTCTTTTTCGCAAGGCGAAAAAGAGGGATTTTAAGGTAGGGGCAGCACCGCGTGCTGCCCTAGCTGATTACCGAGTAATGATTACGGATTGGGAAGATGGTAGGGGCTCTAACCGCTATCCGCCAACTCCTACCCGCTACCCGGATCGGGTGTTGGCGGTTAGAGGCTGGCGGTTGGTCGATGCAGGGGCAGCTAGGTTGGCACGCAGTGCCAACCCTACCTCGATGCAGAGGCGTGCAAAGGGAGCGAAATGGGGAAGCGGAAAGTTGGCGACGCAGTCGCGTCCCTACCCACTAGGACAGCACGTGGTGCTGTCCCTACCCGAGAGAGAGCGCTGAAAAGGGGGACCGGGGACCGGAATAAGAGCGAAAGGGAAAGCGGAATATGAGTAAGCGGCCGAAGGTCGCCGCAAAACCCCGAGCCAACCATACTCCAGGCAACGAGTCCCCTCATGTCTCCACCGGTCCACCTTTGCACGGACTCTAGCCCGCCCTCATCCCTTACTTCCCATTCACTGGCTGGGTGAAGATGGCGCGGTGGATGGGGGTGGGGTAGGGTTCGCCAGGGCGAGCGACGGCCCAGAGGATGCGGTTGAGTTCGTCTTCGGGGGCTTGGTCGTACTCGGCGAAGTTCATGCGCCCGGATTCTTCGGAGAAGGCGGTCTTCTTAGTATTCTTCGCGTATAGGTCGACTTGCGGCGTCAACGGCTCATAGGGCGTGAGCACGGGCTCCATTTGGAAGAGGCTGAACATGGGCGTGGCCGCTGCGTCGTATTGGGTGAGCGGCGGCAGGCCGAGGATGAGCTCCATCGTGCGAATCATGCTGGCCTGGGTATAGAGCGTGCTGTCGACGACTTGGCGCTTGGCGTAAGGGCTGATGACGTAGCCGATGGTCCGGTGTGCGTCGACGTGGTCAGGGCCGTTCTGGGTGTCGTCTTCGATGACGAAGATGGCCATTTCTTTCCAGAACTTACTCCGTGAGGCGGCTTCGACAATGCGTCCGAGGGCGAGGTCGTTGCTACCCACGCAGGCCTCGGGGGTGAAGGCGCCCGCGGTGGTGCCCTGAGTATGGTTTTCCCCGAGGGACATGATGGTGAATTGTGGCAGCTTGCCGGTTTTTTCGGCGGACTGGAGGTCATCAATCCAGACCTTCACGAGGTCCATGTCGCGGGCGCCTTTCTTTTCGGCCTTCCAGTTCCCACGGTTTTCGCTGGGTACGCGTTGGGCACCTTCGCCGTAGTTACGGTAAGACACACCGTGGCGCTTGCAGAGGTCCCAGAGGTAGCCGTTGGCAGGCGTTTCCATCTCCTCGTTACCGAAGAGCTTCCCGTGCTTCGAGTAGGACATGATCCAAGAGCGCTGGTTGAAGTCAGTCGCAATGGCCGCATCGGTCCAGCTGTGGCCGTCGACGCTCACTTCGCTATTGCAGTAGAGGTTGTCGAGCAGGGCGAATTCGCGGGCGAGCTTATGGTGGTTGGGGGTCACCTTCTCGCCGTACATCGTCAGCTTGGGGTCACCATTGCCGATGGGCTTTCCCTTGGCGTCTTTCATGTCACCGAGGACTTGGTCGTACGTGCGGTTTTCTTTCACAATATAGAGCACGTATTTAATGGGGCAGGGGTCGCCGACCTTGGCGGGGATGACGCTGGTGCCTGGTAGCGGTGCGCGGGCGAACTGTTCGGGGTGGTAAGGGGAATTACGCCGGACCTGTTCGGTGTAGGTAGCCATCTGCTTGGCGTCGGGCTTGGCGATGAAGGAGATCGAGCCAGCGAAAGTCTTGCCCGGGTGGTCGAAGGTCATGCCCGTATGGAGCTTGTTGGGCGTCGGGCTTTGTGCCGGGTAGCTAGCCCGAGAAGTCAGACCTTTGCCGTTAGCGACCAATAGGAACTGGTTATCCGGTGTCACCGCCACCGCGGTCGGATACCAGCCCGTCGGGATGAAGCCATTGACGAGCGAGATCTTTTCACCGCGGTCTTGGGCTTCTTCCATGAGGTTGCCGGTCACGTCGACGACAAAGACGGAGTTGTTGTCGGCATTGGCGACAAAGAGCGTCTTCCCGTCGGGGGAGAGGGTGAGGCTACACGGTGTGCTGCCCTCGGGGGATTGTGGGTAGAGCGACGTCACGATGATTTCGCGGGTGCCTTCCCAGAGGCGGCGGGTCGGGCCAGCGGCGTCGCCAACGCGTTCCAACTTGGCGGTTTCAATGACATGTACGGAGTTGTCGCCGGAGCAGGCGACAAAAAGTCGGCCGTCGGGGGAGAGGGCCATATCGTTGGGGCGGATACCGACGGTGATGTCGCGGAGGCGGGTGTGCTTCACCGAGTCGACGATGCTGATGCTGCGGCTGCCCCAGTTGCTGACGTAGAGGTGAATCCCGTCGGCACCGAGGATGACCGAGTGCGGGTGCTGGCCGACCGCGATGCTCTTCTCGAGGAGCAGGGTCTTAGCGTTGAGCTCCCAGAGCTCATGGTTACCTTCATTGCAGACGTAGACCGTGCCGGTCTTCGGGTGCACGGCGATGCCGGCGAGAAAGGTGTGCTGGGCGGTCGGGTTAGGCTTTACCTCGCGCTCCAGCGTGGCTTGGCCGGCTTGGTAATTGAAGACGTAGATTATGCCAGAATCGCCGCCAGCGACGTAGAACTTCTTGCCGTCCGGGCTAAAGGCGAGACCGTTGAAGGCCTGCTTCAGTGGGATGAACTTAGCCTCATGCTTAGCGTCTAGGCTCACGATGTTGACGCCTTGCAAATTATAGCCGGCGCAGACGGCGAGCACCGCCGCCTTATCGGGAGCGATGACCATCTTCAGGGCCATGTCTCCGCAGGAAACGTGCGTGCCCGCAGGGGACACGCCCCAGCCATTGAAGAGTAGGTCGGCGCTGGGAGCTAGGCTTGGGCGGGTGCGGACCTCGACGCTATTCACGTCTTCGCCTGGTTGGCGCGTGGCCAAGGTGGGCTTGGGGTCGGCCGTGAGCAACGCAGGCAGGGTGGCGAGCAGGAGAAGGCAAGAGGACGGCGTGAGGCGCATGGCAATGGGTCAGAAGGAAAGGGTGAGTCGGTGACTAAGCGGAGTCACGGGAAAACACCTGAGGTTCGCCGTCATCTCGCCTTCTTTCGCGTGTCAATTCTGAGACAAGGTCGGCGGGGCGAAGCCGCGAGGGGGACAAGGTGACCTGGGGACCTTGTGCAAAGGTGCAATCGGCCTGCGGCCTGTGCAAAGGTGCAAAAATTGAAAACAGAAAAGGGGGACTGGGGGCCGGAATAAGAGCCAACGGGGAAGTGGAATATGAGCAAGCGGCCGAAGGCCGCCGCACAACCCCTAGCCAACCATACTCCAGCCAACGAGTCCCCTCATGCCTACACCTGTGCACCTTTCCACTTTTGCACCTTTGCACTGCCTTCCCTCGCATCTTTAGCCGAGTAATTCCGCGATCGGCTTGCCGCCGTCCGTGATAGGTACCGGGCGGGCGCCGTCCATGAGATCGTGGGTCGTATCGATGCTCATCGCGGCGAGGATGGTCGCATGGAAGTCGGGCACGCTGACCGGTTTCTCCACCACCTTCTTGGAGAGGTCATCGGTGACGCCGTAGGCGCCGCAGTGCTTGAGGCCGCCGCCGGCGAGGACCATTGAGAAAGCCGTGCCTTGGTGGCCGCGGCCGCCGCGTCCGTCGAATTCCGCCGGACGGCCAAACTCCGTCGCGACCACGATGAGCGTCTTGTCGAGTAGGCCCTTGGACGTAAGGTCGGTCGTCAGCGCGGCGAGGGCGTTATCGAGCTCGCGGATGAGGGCGTGTTGGTTGGTGATGCCATCATTGTGCGCGTCCCAGCCGGTGCCGTTGATGAAATTCAGGTTGTGCGACACCTCGATGAAGCGGACACCGCCCTCGACGAGTCGACGCGCCAGCAGGCAGCGCTGGCCGAACTCGCCGCCGTAGGAGGCGCGGAGGTCCGCCGGTTCTTTCGTGAGGTCGAAGTGCTTCATGAACGATGGCCCCGCGAGGCGGAAGGCTTCGCGCTGGGCTTCGGCGTATTCAGCCAAGGCGGAAGCGGCTGCCGCTTCGCCCGTGGCGGCGAGCAGGGCCCGCCGGTCGGCCTCGCGGTCGCCCGTGAGCCCGTCGGGCCGTGCGAAGCCAGCGGGACCCGTCTGCGTGTCGACCAAGTAAATGTAGCCATCCTTGACGCCCAGGAAGCCTGGTCCGCGGCTGACGTTCGGAAAGCCGATGAGCATGTAGGCCGGGACCTTCGGGTCGACGGCCCCACGACGGTGCGCGACGATGGAACCGATGGATGGGTAGATGGCGTTACCGCTGACCATGCGGCCCGTGTGGACGAGGTTCGTCGCAAAAGCATGCTCGTCGATGACCTTGTGGTGGACCGAGCGCACAGCGGTGACGTGTTCCATGAGCTTAGCCGTGCGCGGGAGGTGTTCGCAGACGCGGACGCCTGCTATGGAGGTTTCAATGGAAGGGTAGAGTGAGCCGGCCTTCTTCTTGGTGGCTTTATTATCACCGAGCGCCTTGGGGTCGAAGGTGTCGATCTGGCCCATACCACCGCCGAGCCAAATGAAGATGCAATGCTCGGCCTTGCCCTTGGGAGCGTGGACGGTGGTGGCGCCTGGCAGCTGTGCGGCGAACGGGGCTAGGCCCAGGGCGGTGAGGAAGGTGCGGCGTTCCATAAGATTAATGGTAAAGGAATTCGGGTGAATTGACCAGCGCCCAGAGGGCATCTTCGGCGCGCTGGCGCCAGGCAGGCTGTAGGCGGCTCGTGGCCGGGTCGCCGCGGCGAGCATCCTCGGTCTGCTGTTGGCGGACCAAGGTCGCTTCCTTGTCAAGGTGGTTGGACCACGAAACGTAATAGGCGGGCCGGCGGGGTGGGGGCGTGCCGACGATCATCGGCGTGGCGACAAGCGTGCGCTCAGCGAAGCCGGGGCGGAGGCGCTCGGCGTAGAGTTGCAGTTCCTTGGCCGTGGGGCGGCGCGTGAGCACGCGGAGGAAAAGCGCTACGGTCAGTGCCTCGGGTGACTTGGCCTCGACGCAGAGTTGCGTCGTCCCATGATCGTCGCTTAGGCCCGTCAGCCATGTGCCCATCACCCCGTTAGCGAGGATGGCTGGTTGGAGCGAGTTCGGAGCGATATCACGATCCGTGAGTGGGTCGGGACGGCTCGCGCGCCAGCCGAAGGCAGCGAGTACATCGCAGACCGCTTGGATGCGCGGTAAGGCAAGCGCTGGGCGGTCACGCTCGTTGGACGTCGAAGCGAGCATCCACGCGCGACGAGGTTGGCCGAGTGAGATGGAGTTGTCGGACTCACGGATGCCATCGATGTCGAGGCTGACTTCCTCGGTGCGTAACGGCTTGCCGGCAGCGGCGAAGAGTCCGTCGACGACCTGTTCGGCAGAGAGGCGGCGCGGCGCGCGAGCGGCATAGAGCTCGGGTTGGGACTTCGCGGTCGGTTCAACGCTTCGCTGGTAGGCGTGCGAGTTGAGGATGAGTCGGCGCACGTGGTCGGCGTCGTAGCCACTGCGGACCAGCTCACGGGCGAGCCAGCGGAGCAGGGCGGGGTGGGTGATGCGGCTGCGTTCGAAGTCGCCCGCTTGGTCGACGAGCCCGCGGCCCATCAGGCCAGCCCAGAGGCGGTTGGCCATGACCTGGGCAAAGCGCTCGTTCTGTGGCGCCGTCAGCAAGGTCGCTAAGCGGTCGCGCGGGTCATGCGGGTCGAGTGCGAGTTCGTCGGCCACACTCTCCGTGGCGAACTCCGGGAAGGGCCAATGTGGCTGGACCGTCGCACCAGGCGCGAGCGTCACTTCGATGAGGGGCTTGCGCCCGCCCTCGCGGAGTTTGTCCATGGCCACACTGCTGGTGACCGGGACCTTTACGCCTTTGGTTTCGAGTAAGGCTGCGAGGGCAAAGACCTGTTCCTGCTTGGTCGACGTCGCGGGCGAGTCGTGGCAGCGCGCGCACTTCGCGTCGACCCCGAGGAAAGCGGACGTCAGTACGGTCGCCTTCGCGGCCATCGGAACGTCGTTCTGCGAAGCCATGCCGAAGCCGGCGGGACCGCCGAAGCGTTCGCTACCCTTCAGGCGCACGAGTTCAGTGACGAGTAGGTCGAGTGGTTTGTGGTCGCGTAGACTCTCGTGGAGCCACCAACGAAAGGGACCCGAGTTATTGAGCGTCGGGTTAAGGATGTTTGGGTTCTCGGCGAGGACGTCCTGCCAAGTGCCCATACTGGCATCGGCCGCACGGGGGTCGGCGAGAAGGCGATCAATCACCTGGGCGCGCTTATCGGCCGAGTGGTCTGCCTCGAAGGCAGTAATCTCTGCGGCCGTGGGCGGCACCCCGACGACGTCGAAGGTCACGCGGCGAAGGAAGGCAAGGTCGGATGATAAGGGCGCGAGCTTCGTTGGCTGCGGACGGAACTCAGGCCAGGACGCACCCGCTTTAATCCAACGTTCGAGCATGGTTTTTTCGCTAGCAGAAAGCCCGGGGCCTTTGGGCGGCATACGCTCATCGCTGTCGTCCGAACAGACGCGCGTCCAGAGGGCGCTCATCGCTGCATCCATCGGCGTCACGGCGGGTCCGTCGCTTTTACCGCCCTTGAGCGCGCCGGCTAGCGTGTCGAGGTGGAGTCCGCCCTTGGACTTGGCACCTTGGTGGCACTCGAGGCATTTGCTTTCGAAGATCGGCCAAACTTGTCGGTAAAAGTCGATGCCACTGGTGTCAGCTTTGACGGTTTGCTGGTAAGCGACGAGCTTCTCAGCGATAAACGCGTCGATGGCGTTACCCCCGGTGAAGCCGGCGGGCAGCGGAGGCACGGGAGACTCGGCCGTCTTAGCCAACCAAGCTTGGGCGGCCGTACGACGCTGTTTCCAGTATTCTGCTTCGGTGGTACGGGCTTGGGCGCGATGGTGGGCATCCAACTGGGCGAGCCGGGCCTCTTCTTGTTGGGCAAAGGCAGACCAGCCTGAGTCATTGTAGGCCGCGTTGGTGGCGGCGGGGCCAAGTAGCTGCCAAGTGTTTGTGCCCTCGAGCGAAATTGCAGCGACCGTTTCACCAAGCTCGGCCCGCCGGCGCGACTTCGCGTTGATGACGTAGCCCACGACCGTTTCGAGGACGATGCGCTGTTCGCCACCGGTGGAGGTGAATTCACACCAGGCCTCGCGATTGCCAGGCGGTACAAAGCGGAAGGTTGGACCAAGGTCGAGGAACTTATCCTGCACCTTAATCGGTTTATCGTCGGAGCCGCCCGGAGGGAAGGGGGTGTTCAGGACGAGCTGGTCGTTGATGAATAGGGCCGCGGCGCCGCGCCCACGGAGCAGGAGGCGATGTTTGCCGGCCGGTAGGTTTACCTTGGCCGCAGCGCGGAAGAAATACGGACTCCCGCGATCGCCGCGTACGCCGGTCGACACGTATGGGAAAGGTGTGCGGAAGAAGCCGAACGCAGGTGCTTCGTAACTTTCGGTGGTCGGTAAGGCTTCGGTCGGCCAGACGTTCTTATCCGTCTTCCAGTTGCCGCTGAGTTGTATGAGTATCTGGCCAGCAGGGACCTTGGTCCAATCGGTGAAAGAGGTGACCTTGACTGTCGGGATGGCTCCCTGCGTGGCCTTGAATCCGGTGTTGTTAGCGCTGTCATTGCCGGCATTGGCGCTGGTGTCGCGCGGGGCGGCGACGGCGACCTCGAGTGCGGGCAGGGTTGTTTTGAAGCGGGCCGTAAGTTCCTTTGCGGGCAAAGCGCGGCGGTGCAGGGCGACCTCATCCAGCCAGCCCGAAAAACTATTGTTAACGCTTCCACCCATGGAAGAGCCTAGCCAAACCGAGTCGTCATCGTTGACGGGTGCTTCCTTCGTGGCGCCGCCCATGTCCCACGCACCGGGGATTTCCTGTCCATCCACGAAGCCGCGGACACTGGTTGGATCACCGAAGACATAGCTCACCGCCACGTGGTGCCAGCGTCCATCGTCGGCGATACCGCTCTTGGTGGTCCAGCGATGCCAGCGATCGTCGCCTTGGTCGTTGGCGGTCGGCGTGGTCGCAAAGAGGAAGCTAGGGCACGCCGAGCCATACATCTCACGCAGGCGGAGCGCCCAGTTCTGATTAGAGGATCCAGTCTTGGTGCGGCCCTTGCCAATGAGGTAGACATTCGCGCCCTTGCGAAGCTCGTCGAGTTTCACCCACGCCTCGATTGTGATTGCATCGCCGTTCTTGAAATCGAAACCACTGGTTGGACCCTCATCGGGTAGAACTAAGTGGGCGCCTTTACCGTTGAACCGAGCGGCGATATTTTTCTGTTCGAAGGTTGGGTAGTCCGGTCGGCGGGGACCGGGTTGTGCGAACGTTACGCCGCCGACGTTGGTGAGCGCTGGATGGGCAGTCCCGTCGAACGACCACGTGGGTGCTTCCGCCGCGGTAAGGGTGCCGAGGCAGCTGGCCAAAGCGATGAGACGGGGTAGGCTCATGGGGACGCCTTTAGGACACGGAAGCGGGCGAAATGTTCAAGGGGGAAGAGGAATGGGGTGAGGCTCGTGGCGGTGCAAAGGTGCAAAAGTGGAAAGGTGCAACGTTAACAAGGGGGCCGGTGGGTCAGAGTATGGTTGGCTAGGGGATGGCGGCGAAGCCGCGAGGGGACAAGGTGACCCGGGGACATGGGGAGTGGATTACAGAGTACAGATTACAGAGTACAGAGTACGGAGGATAGAGAACGGATTGGGAAGATGGTAGGGAGCGCTAATCGCTATCCGCCAACGCCTCTCCGCTACCTGAGACAGAAGTTGAAAAGGGAGGAAAAGGGGAAGCGGAATAAGAGCCAACGGGGAAGTGGAATATGAGCAAGCGGCCGAAGGTCGCCGCACAACCCCTAGCCAACCATACTCCAGCCAACGAGTCCCCTCCTGTCTCCACCTGTGCACGTTTCCACCTTTGCACCTTTACACCGTGTTCGTTCGGTTCCCTCGTTCTCTCAAAACTCGCCGAAGCCGAATTGGTCGGCGAGGGCGAGGCAGTCTTTCACGGGCCGGAGTCCCTTGGAGGGAGTGGGGTCCTGCAGGCAAGCGGCGGCACAGCAGACGGCGAGGCGGAGTCGCTCTTGGATCTCGAAGCGTTCATGCAGACCATAGAGCATGCCCGCGGCAAACGCGTCGCCGGCGCCCGTGGCGCCCTTGCTGTAACCGACCGGGAGTTTGAGCGAGGGCTGCTTCAGGCGAAGGCCATCGCCGGTCGCGCACACGGCACCGTATTCGGTGTGAATGGTGACGGTCTGCTTGACGCCCAGGGAGAGTAACTGCTCCGCGGTGCGCAGTAGCCAGCCGGAATTCTTAGGGTCGATGACCTCGCCGACGGTCAGGCCAGCTTCGATTTCGTTAATCGTGAGGTGGTCAATCACTGGGAGTGCGCTGAGCGCAATCTCGCGGAACTCCGGGTGCATTGCGCTGCACATGTCGACCGAAGTCTCGAGGCCAGCGGAGCGAGCATTGAAGAGTAATTTTGCTGCCACCGTCTGGCCTCCCTCGAAGCTGTCCAGACGATCCAGTAGCATGAGATAGCCAAGGTGCAGGATGCGGGCGTTGGTCTTGCTGAAGGAGCAGTGTTTAACGTCGAAGTAGGCGTTGGCACCACGGCAGTGGAAGAAGGTGCGTCGGCCCGTCGACTGCACGGTCATCGCATCGGTGTACGACGTCGGGTAATCCTGGCTGAGGTGTAAGAGCGAGACGTCGATGCGGTGGTTCTGACAGTCGCGTTTAATCCATTGCCCGTTGGGGTCATTGCCAACGAGGCCGCACGCCGCGAGGGGGAACTCGACCTTCATCGCCGCAAGATCGCGGAGTACATTGTAGGGGCCGCCGCCATTGGAGCGCGACTCGCTCAGGATGCTCGCGAGCATGTCCTGGGCGGGGTAGGCATCGATGACCTTAACGTAGTCGACGATAAAATTGCCGACGGCGAGGACGCCTTGGCGAGAAGTTTTGGGCATGAGAATTAGAGCGAGACGACGGTACCTTGGGCGTGCGACTGCAGGGCGGCGGCAAAGATTTCGTGGGTGGCCACAGCTTCGGCGGGCGTAGCACAACCGAAGCGACCATTGAGTAGCCCAGCCCGTTCCATCAGAAAGGCGGCCCACATCTGTTGGATGACGTCGGCGAAGCCGGGTTCGAAGATACCACCGGTGACGGTCTTGAAGGGCGTGCTAAAACCGAGCTCGGTACGCTTCCAGAACTGTTCTTTGCCGCGCTCGAAGAGCCAGAGGGCTTTGGTGTCAGCGGTGCTGTAGCGTACGCCGCCATCTGTCCCGAGGATTTCGATATACCAGGTATTGGTGGCACCGGGCATGAGCCGCTTCATCTCGAGGCGCATCGGGACTTCGTGCTCACCGACCTTGATCCAGGTGTTGAGGAGCGCGTTATCCCAGGTGTCGCAATTCGTCACGCCGCCCTTGCCGTCAGGGCGTTGCGGGTAGCCCTTCTGGAGTTGGGCGAAGACGCGCGAGGGTTTCCAGCCGAGACGCAGAGGGATGTGGCAGGCGTGCATACCGAGGTCATTGAGCGCACCGCCTTCACCGCACATAGCATTGAGACGCTTCCAATTCGCGGCCTTGGTCGGGTCGAGGTCACTGCTGTGGTGAAAGCCCGAGACCACTTCGAGGACACGTCCGATGGAGCCGGACTTTGCGAGTTCAAAGGCGCGTTGGGCACCAGGGAAGAAGGGCATTTCGGAGCTGCAGCGCACGAAGCGGCCACTGGCGGTCGCGGTGGCTTGGATGCGGCGAGCCGAAGCGAGGTCGATGCCAAACGGCTTCTCCGCAAAGAGGTCTTTGCCCGCGGCGAGGACGTCGCAGTACACCTGCTCGTGCAGGTGGTGCGGGACGGCTACATACACCACATTCACGTCAGGATTGGCGAGGAGAGCCTTATAGTCGGTGGTCTTTTGGGTGCAGGAGGGGATGCAATCGAACCAGGACAGCGTGGCGGGATTGAGGTCGGCCACGGCGACGAGGACCGGGCGGACAGAGACGTCGGTCAGGGCGCACCAGCGGGCGAAAGTACTAGCCATTTCGCGACCCATGAGGCCGCCGCCGATAATGCCGATGTTGACTGGAGTCATAAGGGGAGGAGGGAACGAGGACGGATTACAGAGGACGGAGTACAGAGGACGGAGTACAGAGTTCAGAGTACAGAGTACAGATTACGGAGGCGGCAGGGGGTGCGTTGAAGGGTTGATTTAAAGAAGCGGGAGGGCGTTTACGATACTCGATACTGTCCTCGTCCCAGACTTCGATGCTTTCATCGATTCAGCCCTCTATCCTCTCCTCGACTCTTTCCGCTTCTGTTCGGCGCGATAGGCGCGGGCGAGGAGGGTGACGGGTGGGACGAGGGTGATGGGTGAGCCGGCTTGGCGGAGGCCACGGGCGATTTGAAGGTGGCACCCGGGGTTCGCGGTGGCGAGGACGGATGCACCGGTGCCGATGACGTGCCCGACCTTACGGACGAGTAGCTGTTCGGACTGCACGGGCTGGGTGATATTATAAATCCCGGCGCTCCCGCAGCACCAGTTGGCCTCGGGAAGTTCGACGAGCTTCAGGCCAGGGATGAGTTTAAGGAGGTCCCGCGGCTGCTTGGTGACCTTCTGGCCATGCGTCAGGTGGCAGGAGTCGTGGTAAGTGACGGTAAGGTCGCCTAGGCCCGTCCGCGGGGCAAGACAGCCGTACTCCAAGAGCCACTCATGGATGTCCCGTAGCTTGGTATCCCAGAGCTTGGCCAGAGGCGCATAGACGGGGTCGTCCGCGAGTAACGCGCCATAGTGGCGGAGATGATTCCCACAGCCGCCCGAGTTTGAGATGATGCCGTCGAATTGAGCCGGCGGGAAAAGGTCAATCATCCGCTTGGCCAATGTCTTGGCCGCAGCGGCTTCACCATTGTGCGCGTGGAGGGAGCCGCAGCAGGGTTGGACGGGTGGGGTGTGGACCTCGCAGCCATTGGCCAAGAGGACATCGGCCGTGTCGCGGTTCAGTTCAGCGAAGACTAGGTCCTGGACGCAGCCGGTAAGCAGAGCCACGCGGTGACGCGACTTAGCGGGCGTCTCGACCGGACGAATGAGTTGCGGCGAAAACTTTGTGGCAATGGTCGGGCACTGCGGCTCGAGGCGACGGAGATCCGGTGGAAGTAGTTTCGTCAGGCCGATTTTCCGGAAGGCGGTTTGCAGGCCGAGGCGTTGATAAAGCCAGAGGAGTCGACCGGCGAAGCGGAGCAGACGGGGCCGCATGAATAAACCACGCATCGTGACCGTCCGCCAGAAGCGGCTAGTGAAGGTTTGGTTCAGACCAGCGGACTGGACTTCGGCGCGGGCGGTCTCGAGTAGGTTAGAATAATCCACGCCCGCGGGGCAGGCCGTCTCACAGGCCAGGCAACCGAGGCAGTAGCTCATCTCGTCGGCGAAGGCCGGTGACAGCTTGAGTTCACCGTCAGCCACTGCCCGCATGAGCGAGATACGGCCGCGGGGGCTATGCCGCTCTTTCTTCGTCGCGACGTAGGTCGGGCAGGCCGGGAGGCACATCCCACAATGCATACACTGCTGCAGGATCGAGTAATCGAGGAGTTTGAGCGAAGGCTTCATCCCTCAGTCGAAGATCTTGCCTGGGTTGAGCAGGTTATGTGGATCCCAAGCGCGCTTGATCTCACGCATGAGGTCGTGGCTGTTCTCGCCGACTTGACGGCGCAGCCAGGCTTTCTTGGCGAGGCCAACGCCGTGTTCGCCGGTGATGGTGCCACCGAGCGCGAGGGTCTTCGTCACGATTTCCTCCAGCGCTTCGTGAACGCGGGCCATTTCCGCCGCGTCGCGCTCATCGGTCAGGAAAGTCGGGTGCAGGTTGCCGTCGCCCATGTGGCCGAAGGTGCCGACGAGAAGATTATGCTTCTTCGCGACCTCGGCGACAAAGGCGACCATCTCGGCCAGCTTATCGCGCGGGACCGTAACATCCTCGAGGATCGTGGTCGGGCGGACGCGGGCGAGGGCAGAGAAGGCGGAGCGGCGGGCGGAGGCGAGTTGGAGTGCCTCGGCGTCATCGCGGGCCACACGGACGTCGCGGGCGCCCCGGGCGCGGGCTAAGGCCAGCATCTGTTCGGCTTCTTCGGCGACTGCGGCGGGGTGTCCGTCGGTTTCCATGAGCAGGAGAGCCTCGCAATCGCGGGGTAGCCCAATCTTCGCATAGTCTTCGACGCAGCCAATGGTCATGCGGTCAAGGAACTCCAGCGTACAAGGGATGATTTTGGCTGCGATGATATCGGACACCGTTTGGGCGGCGTCTTCCATTCGATCGTAGCTCGCCAGCATCGTGCGGCGGGCGGCGGGGCGGGGTAGGACCTTGAGCAGGACTTCAGTGATGATACCGAGCGTGCCCTCGGAGCCGATGAAGAGGTCCTTCATGGAATACCCGGCGACGTCCTTCACGCAGGCGTTCCCGAACTGGGCGATACGTCCGTCGGGCAGCACGACTTCGAGTCCCATCACGTAATCGCGGGTGACGCCGTATTTGAGGCCGCGGAGGCCACCCGAGTTTTCGGCCACGTTACCGCCGATAGTACTGATTTTCATCGAGCCCGGATCGGGCGGATAAAAGAGACCGTGCTGCTGGACGGCGGCGTCGATGGCGGCGGTAATCACGCCGCACTGAGCACGGACGGTTAGGTTGGCGGCGTCGACCGAGAGAATCTTATCGAGACGCGTTAGGCAGAGAATGATGCAACCTTCGGAGGGTACGCTACCGCCGCTGAGTCCCGTGCCGGAGCCGCGGGTGACGATGGCACGTCCATATTCACCAGCGAATTTTACCACCGCAGAGATTTCCTCGGTGGAGCCTGGAAGTACGACGGTTTCGGCCGGACCCTTGAGGGCCGCCGTGCCATCAAAACCGTAGGGAATCGTATCCTCTGGGCTCGTCAGCACATTCTCGCTGCCGACGATGGCACGGAGGCGAGCGAGTTGGGCTGGGGTGAGCGCGGACACGGTCGGCTCAGATCAGCTTCAGGGCTTCGTCGACCGAGGCATTGCGGTGCACCATCGCCATGAGCGCCTGCGTGATGCCGCGAGGGTTCGGGTGCTGGATGACATTACGGCCGTAGACGATGCCTGCGGCTCCCTGCTGGAGGAGCCCTTCGGTGCGGACGAGGATTTCCTTATCGCTCACGCGGCCACCGCCGCGGACCAGGACCGGAATACCCGAGGCGATTTCGATGACCTTGTGGTATTGCGAGACGTCGTCGGTCGGATCGGCTTTGATCACGTCGGCACCGAGTTCGACCGCTTGGCGGACCAAGTGCAGAATCTTTGTGAGGTCGCCATCGACCATGTAGCCGCCCGCGATGGCGTTGGGCTGGAAGACCAGCGGCTCGACCATCATCGGCATGCCGTAGTAATCGGCCTGCGGCTTCAGTTTGAGAATATTCTCCATGCACTGCGCGGTGACGTCGGGTGCGCCTGGAATCTGGAAAAGGTTCACGCAAACACAGGCGGCATCGAGGCGAACGGCTTGGAGCATCGTCTCTTCAATCATTAAGCTAAACGCCGTGTCGGGGAGTTCCTTGCCGTAAACATTGGCGGTGTCGGTGCGGAGGACGAGGGCCGGCTTCTGCTTGCCGGGGATGGACTGCAGGTGGCGGGCCTGACCGACCGTGAGCTGGATTGCGTCAGGGCCGGCGTCGACGAGCGTCGCCACGACTTGGCGCATGTCCTCGATGCCCTGCAGGAAGCCGGGCTGGTTGAAGAAGCCGTGGTCGACGGCGACGTCGAAGCAACGCTTAGACGAGGCGTTGAAGAGGCGGTTGAGGCGATACTGCTTCATGAGGGATTGGGTAGGGACTTAGCTTAGTCCCATGAGGTGCTTTAGGATATAGAGCTCGAGTGCTTCGTAGTCACGGGCGTCGCGATACTGTTGGATGAGCTTTTGATCGACCGAGCGCACCTTGGCCACGAGCGCAAGGAACAGCTCGCGGCTATTCTTGAGGTGGTCGGTGACCGGGCTGCCGCGTTGGGTGCGGATGGCCTTGACGTCTAGGCCGATGAATTCGCCGCGGCGGCCGTAGCCAGATTCCTCGAGGACGCGGACCTGGTTGAAGGCGGCGCGAAGGTTGGCACCGCCGAAGTTCTTGTCCTGGTCGTATTTCAGTCCGTTCTGGTCGTTCAGGTGGACGCTTGCGAGTTTGTCATGGGCGAGGGCGAAGGCCATCTCATCACTGGCATCAAGCCCCGCGAGCATGGCGTGGGCGGATTCGATGAGACCCTTAACGCGCTTATGGTCCTTGGAGGCGTAGGAGAGGGTGAGGGCATGACCGATGGTCGGTACGTAGGCTTGGTCGGTCGGCTCATTCGGCTTCGGCTCGATCCAGATCTCGATGTTACGGTCGTAGTCGAGCATCGCGTTGACCGTTTCGAGCAAGCGCTGGTAGGCGAGTTTGGCATCCTTCGCTTCGCGGATGTACGTGCCTTCGCGGGCGAGCCAGAGCACGATGGCCTTGGAGCCGACGGCGTTGGCGATATCGATGCACTTCTTGGTGCGATCCCAGGCGTAGGCGCGATCAGACGCGCTATTGGAAGTGTAGGCACCATCGACCGTCTGGTCGGCGAACCACAGACGTGGGGCGACGAACTCCGGGGTCAGGCCTTGGTTGGCGAGCATCGCCTTTACCTCGGTCGCCTTTTGCTGGATTTGGTCGGGCTTAAGGCCGTCCATGCCTGGGACGACATCGTCGTCATGGAACTGCACGCCTTCAAAGCCGAGGGGGCGGTAGAGGGCGAACTTCTCCTCGTGGGGGAAGGCCTTACGGACCTCGCCGCCGAACGGGTCGCCGCCCTCGCTGATGTTCCAGGGGCCGAAAGAGAATCGATACGTGACGGGGGTGGTCATGGGGTGGCCTTTAGGACACGAAAGCGGGGGTAATGTTCAAGGGGGAAAGGGGTGAGTTACGGCCCTACGGCTTCCGACCGGTGACCTTCTAGACAGATGGCTGCGCCTGCTTCGCTTATTAATATCGGAAAAGTCCCTCCGATACCCAGAATTTCCCTAACCCCATGAAACTCACCACGCTCCTCCTGCTGGCCGCTGCTTCCGTCTCCTTCGCCGCCGATCCGGCGCTCACGATCTACAATGGCGGTTACGCCGTGGTGCGCGAGACGCTGCCGATTGATCTCAAGTCTGGCGTCAACCAGGTCTCCTTCGCCGGCGCGACCGCCCAGGTCGAGGCCGACTCCGTCCTCCTGCGCGACCTCGCGGGCAAGTTCGAATTCCGGATCCTCGAGCAGTCCTACCGCAACGACCCCGTCTCACAGGCGATGTTGCTCTCGCTCTTCGAAGGCAAGGCCCTCGAGTTCATCCGTCATGAGACGAATAAGCCCGACCGCAGCGTGACCGGCAAGGTCGTCCGCAGCGGTTTCGTCCCGGGCGGTCAGTTCGTGGAGCCTATCATCGAGGTGGACGGAAAACTCCAGTTCTCGCTTCCTGGGGAGCCGATCTTCCCGTCGTTGGGTTCGGATAACATCCTCAAGCCGACGCTCAACTGGAAGCTGCAAACCGCCACCGCCGGTAAGTTCGAGGCCGAGGTCGCGTACCTCAGCCGCGGTTTCACGTGGGAGGCCAGCTACAACCTCGTCGCCGAGGAAAAGGGCGACACCCTGGATGTGGTTGGCTGGATCACCATGAACAACCAGAGCGGGATGACCTTCCCCGAAGCGCGAATCAAGCTCATGGCCGGCGACGTCCAACGCGTCACGGAAAACGCCCCACCGGGGGCGATGGCCATGGCCCGCGGGGGCGCGGTGATGGACGGCGTGGTCGTCACGGAGAAGGCCTTCGACGAGTTTCATCTGTATACCCTCGCCCATCCGGCGACCCTGCGCGATAAAGAGACCAAGCAGGTCGAGTTTGTGCGCGCGACCGGCGTCAAGGCCGAGCGGATCTACGTCTTCGAGGGCCGAGGTAATACCCGCCGGGGCGCCCCCGGCAAGGTGCAGGTCTACCGCGAGTTCCGCAATACCGAGGCCAACAAGCTCGGCCTCGCCTTACCGAAGGGCAAGGTCCGGTTCTATTCGCAGGACGGTGACCGCCAGCTGGAGTTCGTCGGTGAGAACACCATCGACCATACCCCGAAAGGTGAGGTCATCCGGGTGCTGACCGGCAACAGCTTCGACCTCGTCGGCGAGCGCCGTCAGGTCAACCAGACCGAGGATGGCGCCAACCGCGTGGCCACCCAGACCATCGAGGTCAAGCTGCGGAACCGCAAGGCCGAGCCGGTGGTCATTCGCGTCCGCGAGCACGCGACGCGCGGCGGCAACTGGACGCTCACCGCGCAGAGCCAGCCCCACGAGAAGGTGGACGCGACCACCTTCGAGTTCGCCGTGCCGCTGCAGCCGAACGAGGAGAAGGTCGTCACCTACACCATCCGGACCACCTGGTAAGCCCGGTCAGCTAGCGGCGCGGGCGACTTGGCCGGCCATGCCCCGGTGGAGCTCGGCGGCCTTAGCGCGGGCGTGGGCGGCCTTGGCGCGGGCTCCCGCCGGGTCCTTGGCCATGGCCAGCACCGCGGCGGGCAGGCGGGCTACCTGCGCCTCGTCGTCGAAATCGAATAGCCAGTCGCCCAGCCCGAGGTCGCGCCACATGAAGCCCTTGGTCGTCTGGGTCTCCCAGCGGCAGACGATGGCGGGACCTTCCTCGCCGCCCTTGAGCAGGCCATCGCGATAATCGAGGCGCAGGTCACCCTTCTGCTTCTTGGCGTCGTGGCATTCGTAGCACTCGGCGACGAGCACCGGTCGGATCCTGGACTCGAAGAACTCCACATCCGCCAGTTTGAGGTCGGCGGCGGGGAGGGTGGTCAGGCAAAGACCAAGCCAGGTGAGGAATCGGAAGTGGGAAGCCAAAGGGGTGGGTTGCCTTGGTTATCGCCATGGGGAGATGGCATGCAATGGCCTAAATAAGACACCGTAACCGACCCGTGGTTGCGGGCGGATTTAGGGGTCGGCCTACCCAGCTGAATCTGCGCTTACTCCAGCACCTGGATGTGGTTGATGCTGGTGAACTGGCGGTGGTCGGTGAACTGGCGGATGAGCTTCTTCTGGGCATCGACCTCGAAGATCTGGGCGGTCGCACCAAGGTGGCCGTGGCCGAGCCAGTTCATGACGATGGTGTTGCCGTTAGCGAGGCGCTCAACGGAGCTCGCCAGGTAGAGGGGGTTATCGGTGACTTCGTTGCGACCGATGCTCCAGACGATCTTGCCGGCTTTGTCGTATTCCCTGACGCCGTCGCCTTCGCCGAGGGCGACGAGCCAGTTGCCGTTGGCGAGCTCACGGACGTCATGGATGTCACCATTGACCGGCTGGGAGCGGAGAAGTTTGCCGTCAGTGGCAAGTTCGAGGACCGCACGATCACCCTTGGCGCTCACGAGGTAACGTCCGTCGGCCGTCTTGCGGCACCCCCGCATCTGCTCGTGGGTCTTGATGGTGGGCGTCAGGGGGACTTTGATCTCCTTGGCGATCTTGCCGTCGCGACCGATCTCGAGGAGGCGGCCTGGGCCGCATTCGACCACGAGCACGCGTCCGTCGGCGAGAGGCTGGCAGCCCTGGATCTCGGTCTTCGCATCGGCGAGGTACTCCCAGGCCACGGACTGGTCCGGTTTCACTTCCTTGGCGCCTTTGACGTGGCTGAAGAGCACGTTGCCGTTGGGTAGGAGCCAGGAGTCCTGCGGCTTCTCGGCGGGCGTGGACCATTCTACGCGTCCATCGGCCGCGACGATCGCGACCTGGTTGCCGACGTAATCGCTGACCAACAGGCGGCGGCCGAAGGGCTTTGGTTCGAGACTGCTGACAGGGCCTTGGGTGCGGTCACCGAGGGCGTTGCGGTTATTCCGCAACATTGGCGGCATCGGGGCTTCCCAGCCGGTGGGGGCGTTGACGCTGACCACCTTGCGGGAGGTCGTGTCACCGAGGCGGAGGTTGTCGGCGATGACGCCGTTCTTCGAGTGACGCCAGCAGTGGATAGCCTCGCCGTCGCTCTTGATGTGGTTCCCGATGACCTCATAGCCGTCGAGGTTGAAGTTCGGTTCGATGGCGGTGAGTTTGGTCTCGAAATAGTTATGGTTGCAGCGGACGTTGCGCAGCCCGCCGCGGAAGGAGGGGTGGCCGAGCAGGGTCCCGCTACCGTTGGGATTGAGCGTGCGGGTGAACTGGACCGTGATGTTCTCGGCGTCGAAGGATTCGCCGGGACCGACCTTGCCGCCCGGCAGGAACTGCCCGGTGTGTTCGCCGTACATCATCACCGCGCGCATGGTGTCGGTCATGGTGATGCCCTCGACGAGTACGTTGCGGACGCGGCCATGGATGAGCACGCACGCGTTGATATTCTTCACCAGGCCGCTGGGCTGGTCATTGTGGGAGGCATTGAGGTCGATGGTGCCCTTGCCCGTGATGCGCACGCCGGCGATCGTCTCGGCTTGGCGGCCATGGCCGATACGGATGCCGTAGGCTTCGGGTGCGTCGTAGGAGACGAACCAGAGGCTGCGGGCGCCGTGGCCGGTCTTGTTCGCGAAGCGGACCTTCACGCCGTGGCTGAGTTCCTGCCAGTCGCCGGTGATCGGGATGCCTTGGTGGGGGGTGTCGAAGAGCTTGCCGTCGCCCCAGGCGATGGTGTCGGGGGCGCCGTTCTTACCGCCGGTTACGATGATGGTGTAGACCGTGCTGCCGAAGAGTTCCGAGCCCTCGACTTCATTTTTCTTCATGTCGTAGGCGCCGCCGACCTCGAGGTCATCGATCTTCTTGCCCGAATCCTGGTCCGTGGTGATCTCGCCGATGCTTTCCTTGCGGCAGACGCCATCCGCCAGTTTGAGCGTCGCGCCGGCCATGAGTTCGATCTCGACGGACTTGTCGACGTAGAGGATGGACCGGTGCTTCTTCAGGCCGTGCTGGTGAAGGCCGGGCAGGAAGGCCAGCTTGTCGCCCGGGGCGGCCGCGTCGAGGACCGCCTGCGGGTCTTCGCCCGGCTTGATGCGGTGTTCGGCGGCGCCGGCGGCGGCGGCCAGCAGGACGAGAGCGAGCGATGTCAGGCGCATAAGTTAGCCGACGATTTTCTTGTAGGGCTCGCCCTCGTTTTGGGTCGGGCGTTCCGGGCGGCCTTTGTAGCGGTAGGTCAGGCCCATGTTGTCGATGCCCAGCAGCCATAGGATGGTCGCATGTAGGTCGTGCACATGAAGGGGCGTGTCGACTGCACGCAGGCCGAGGTCGTCGGTGGTGCCGATGGTCTGTCCGCCTTTGACGCCGCCGCCGGCCATCCACATCGTAAAGCCGGTGGGGTTGTGATCCCGACCATCGCCTTTCTCGGACATCGGGGTGCGGCCGAATTCGCCGCCCCAGACGACGAGGGTATCTTCGAGCAGACCGCGTGATTTGAGGTCCTTAAGCAAGCCCGCGACAGGTTTATCCATCGAGGCACAGAGGCCAGCGTGGTTGGATTCAATCTTAGCGTGGGCATCCCACTTGGAGCCGGCACCGTGGTAGATTTGGACGAAGCGCACACCTTGTTCCACCATGCGGCGAGAGAGCAGGCAGAGTCGGCCCATACCTTCAGTCGTCTTGTCATCCAGGCCGTAGAGTTTGCGGGTCGCTTCCGTCTCGCCGGTCAGGTCGACCACGCCGGGGGCCTCGGCCTGCATGCGCGCGGCCATCTCGTAGCTCGCCAGGCGGGCACCGAGTTCGGAGCGGTCCGGGTAGCGGGCGGCGAAGTCCTTATTAACGCTATGGATTAACTGGAGCTTTGATTTCTGCAGGTCAGCGCTGACGGCTTCCGGGGTATTGAGGTTCGGGATGGGCTCGGAGCCGCCCGTGATGCGGACGCCTTGGTAGCCCGCGGGCATGAACCCCGCGCCCCAGTTGCGCGGTCCGTTGATGACCGAGCTCTGGTTGTCCTGCATGACGATGAACGCCGGCAGATTGCTGTTCTCGGACCCGATGCCGTAGTTAATCCACGAGCCCAGCGACGGCTTACCCGCAAGGATTGAGCCGGTATTCATCTGGCACACGCCCGCCGAGTGATTAATGCCGTCGGCCTTGCACGAACGGATAACGGCAAGGTCGTCGGAGCAGGAGGCGATATGCGGAATCCAGTCGGAGAACCACTGGGCAGATTGGCCATGCTGCTTCCACGCCCGTTTCGAGGCTAGCAGTGGAGACTTCGACTCGCCCATCGCCGTGATGACCGAACCAAAGCTTTCTGGCAGGCGTTGCCCCGAGAGCTTATTGAGTAGCGGCTTGGGGTCGAAGAGGTCCATCTGGGAAGGACCGCCTTCCATGAAGAGGAAGATGACGCTCTTGGCGCGGGGTTTGATCTGACCGACCCCGGGCTGCAGGGGCGTTCCTGCGGCGGGCACGACAATCTCCTTGGCCAGCAGGTCGCTGAAGGCCATGGCACCGAGTCCGAGACCGGCACTAAAAAGGAAGTCACGTCGAGACGTACTCGATTCAATCCGATGGCAGCGTGGGTCGTTCATTCGACGTAGAGGAATTCAGAGGAGTTAAGGAGAGCGTGGCAGAGCGCCGCCAGTGGCGTGGCGCCGCCCTTCGCGGTGGGTGTTGCGACGGTAGTGACGGTGAGGTCGCGGCCCTGGCCAGAAGAATCCCGGAGGGTCCCGCTCTTATTCTCGAAGCGCCAGAAGCCGAGGGTGTCGGGTCGCTGGTCTTCGTTCGTGTAGAGCAGGGCCTGATCGTTCAATACGCCAGTACTGAGGCGCAGTTCATCGATGACGCCGTGGAAAGAACTCTCGTTATCAGCACCCTTGCCGCCGAGTTGAATCGGCTGGGTGGCGGTCCGCACACCGGTGAGGCTCGTGGTCACGCGGTCATGGAGCAGTGGTTCGTCGTCATTGGCGAGGTCCTTAAGGGTGAAGGTGACTTCGCCAGGCCCTTTTTTGTCTGCATAGCGCACGGCCGCGGAGACGTAATAGGGCTTATTCATCTCAATCCGTAGGTTGGAGAAATGGACAGCTTCGCCGAAGGCGTCGTCGAGCAGAGGGCCGAAGGCTTGGAGGACGAGCACTTGCGGGGCGCGCCGTGACTTCAGGCCGGTGACGCCTAATTGCCAGTAGCCATCGGTCTTACCCTTACCGACCTGCGCGGCGATGACGCGGACCGAACCCGCATCGCTGACAGTGCGTGGCAAGATGACGGCTTCCATGGTGAAGCCACGGGTGAGGTCGGCGGCGGTCACGCCCGGCGCGAGGAATGGCTTGCGATGACTCGCCTCAAGGTGCGCACCTTGACCATCACGGAAGGGGACTTTCTCCGGCTGGAAATCATTAGCCAAGGCCGCGGTCACGGCCACCGTGGGTTTCTGTGCCCGGACCTCCTGGAGGAACTTGGTCGCTTGCGTGGCTTCCTGGGCAGAAGGCAGACGGGCGAAGAGCACTTGATACAGGCGGCGGACCTGGGCGGCCTCGTCGCCTGGGGCTTCCTTGGTCAGGCGGGCGGCGAGGGCTTCGCCGCGTTTCAGCATGAAGGGGCTATTGAGCAGCAGTAGCGATTGAATCGGCGTCGTGGTCACATCGCGCGAGGACGTGCTATTAAACCATTGGGGCGCATCGAAGACGTCGGCGAGGGGATCGCGGTTGTTACGCATGATACGCGTAAAAATACTACGGTTGGGCTCGCCGTAGACCACGCTCGGCCCGCCTTGCTTGTCGGTCTTCAAGTCGCCACAGGCGGCGAAGATAGCATCGCGAATTTGTTCTGACTCCAGTCGCTGCGGTTGGAAGCGCCAGAGCAGTGCGTTCTGCGGGTCCTTGAGCTGGCCTGGCTGGGGGGAGGGGTGGAGGGAGGACCGACGATAGGCCGCGCTCGTGAGAATCAGTCGGTGCAGGGCTTTCTGATCCCAGCCCTTGTCCATGAATTCGGCGGCGAGCCAATCCAGCAGCTCCGGGTGCGAAGGCGGCTCGCCCAAGCGTCCGAAGTCGCTCGCGTAGGGCGTGAGTCCGCGTCGGAAATTAAGTTGCCAGAGACGATTCATCGCGAGACGCGCGGTGAAGGGGTTCGACTTCTCGGTTAGCCAGCGGGCGAGCGCCGTGCGGCGGCCGGTGCTGGTGCCGTCGGCGGTGGGCGTGATCTTGGCCGACTCTGCCGGGTACTGGCCGCTGAGGACGGTGAGGAAGGCGGGCGGGACGACAGTGCTCTTCTTGGGGATGACGGCGTCAATGCCCTGGGCACCCGTCTCGCGAACGGACAGCACGAAGGGCGGCTCGGCCGGCTTGAGCTTATCGTGTTCGGCCAACTGGCGCTTAAGGTCGGCGTGCTTGACGCTGTCCGCACCCTTGATGAACTGGTTGAGGCGACCGTATTCGTAATCGACCTGGCGCCAGGCGAGGGATGCGACCTGTTGCTCGTAGGGCGTGCGTTGCGACGCGGGCTTTTGAATCATCGCCTGAACGTCATCGGGGAATATTTCGGTGGCCTTCTTGGTCGCAGTCGCGCGGTATTTTTTTTCTAACCCGGCGATCTCGGTGCGGATCGCCTGCGTGGCCTGCTCCCATGTCGCTAGCTGCCGAGTATAAGCCGCGGCGGCTTGCTCCGTCCAAGCAATCCGATCCTCGACGGGTAAGGTGTTGTTGAAGAAACTGCGGAGTGCGAAGTAGTCGCGTTGCAGGATGGGGTCGAACTTATGGTCGTGGCAACGGGCGCACTGCATCCCGGCACCGAGGAAGACATCTCCGGTCGTGTCGGTAACATCGTTCAGGACATTCTCCCACTGACCACGGACATCACGGTTGTTGTATTCGTAAATCCAGTGCCGGAGGTAGCCGAGGGCCGTGAGGGCGTCGGGGTCGCCCGGGAAAAGCTCGTCGCCCGCAAGTTGCTCCTGGATGAAGCGGTCGTAAGGCTTATTTTGGTTATAGGCCTTGATGACGTAGTCACGGTATCGCCAAGCGGTCGGGCGGAAGTCGTCGATGCGGAAGCCATCGCTATCGGCGTAGCGGACGAGGTCGAGCCAGGCGCGGGCCATCCGCTGGCCATAAGCTGGGGACGCGAGGAGCCGGTCGACCAGTTTCTCGTAAGCTTGGGGGTCCTTGTCCTGGACGAAGGCGGTGACCTCTTCCGGGGAGGGTGGTAGGCCGGTAGCGTCAAAGGTCACACGACGAATGAGGACGGCGCGGTCGGCTTCGCCTGAAGCGGTGAGGCCTTCCTGGGCGAGCCGAGCGTCAAGGAAGCGGTCAATCGGGTTGGCGGCTGCACCGGCGGGTAGGGTGGGACGTTTGACGGGTTGGTAGGCCCACCAGGCTTTTTCCTTTTCGCCGATGGTGCCTGGGAGGTAGCGACCCGCGACGGGTGCCTTGGTGCGGCTCTGGGGCCAGACGGCGCCCGTCTGCACCCAGGCGGTTAGCAGGGTGGCCTCTTCTTTGGTTAGACGCTCGCCCTTGGGCGGCATCATCGTGTCTGGGTCGGTCGACAGGATATTTTGCAGGAAAAGACTCTTACTGGGATTGCCGGGGAGCAGGGCGGCACCGCCGTCGCCCCCGGTGGTCAGGCCGGCACGGCTATCCATGACTAGGCCGCCCTTATTCTTGCCGGAGGAGTGGCTATGGCACTTGAAGCAACGCGCTTCCAGCAAGGCGACGGCCTTCTCGGCGAGGGCGTCGTCCGCCGCCCAGACGGCCGGAGAACTGACCGCGACGGCGGTGAGGGCTAGGCCAAGGGTGGTGGACAGGCGTGGGGACATCGGGGCAGACCCCACTAAGGAGATTAACCTAGATGACTGCAAGCCGAGCCGAAGGTTCCTTCGAGCCTAGCGGACGGGCTTCATGCTCCAGACCCCGGTCATGGCGTTCGCCTGGGGGGATGGGGCTAGGAAGAGTTCGATACGGCTGCGGTCGCGGCTGTATTCGATACGGGTCATATTCCCGGGCAACTCGGTCACTTCGGTGCCAGCCAATAGGCGAGCTTGGTTTTTAAAGGCCTCGAGGTCGTTGGAGGGGAATTGGAACCCGCCGCCACCGATGTTCGTGTCTAGGTTATGCGTTTCCCAGATGTCGTTACTGCCTGCGGGCAGGAGTTCAGGTACCCATCCGCGTTCGATCACGCCATCGAGGCGGGCAGCCGCTAGGTTGGCATGACGAGAGGATACTATATCCAGGCCTCCGTAATCGCTGACTTTGAGGGCGATGCCATAGACGACGATAAAGAGGATGACACCGCCAATACCCAGGAGTCGGTTGCGCGTTACTTCGTTCATGGGTTGGCTTGCTTCCACCTCGGGTAATCCTTCTCCAGTAAATCACGGGCGTATTCGCCGTACCAACTGTAGCCATTGCGACGCTCGTGGCCGATGTCGGCCAACGCTGGCTTGGGGATGCCATCGCGATCGCAGAAGTAAGGCTGCCCCGTCTTGAGGTCGTAGAAGCGGGCCCAGAGGGCAGGGGCCTTCGGGTCTTTGACGACCACGCGGTCCTTGCCCTTGGACGCTTTGGGGTCGTCGACCGTTTCGATGCGCAGCCCGGTGACCTTGTGTTGCTTGAGCCATTGCACGGCAGCTTCGATGGACGCTTTGATTTCGGGCGTGGGCTGGTCGAGGCTCATAAGGAGACGCACGATGCCGACAGACTCCGAGCCGCTAAAGGACGGCAGCTCATAGGAGCGTGCCTGTGTTGGTAGCAAGGTTTGGGCGTCATGTTGGGCACACCAGACTGTCGGCTTAGCGTCTACCATGATCTGGCATTTCAGCGTACAGGCGAGGCCTTTATCGAAGGCCGTTTGGCAAGCCTCGCGCTGCTTGGCATCGACGAAGGCATAGCGCGCGTCGTATTTCACCTCACGGACAAACTCCATGATGCGGACCATCGAGTTATCGTTGAAGGTCACGTGCCGATGGTACTGCTTACTCAGCGGATAATACTGGGGCCAGCCGCCATGCGCGTATTGCGCAACGAGCACGTGGGCGAGCCCTCGGTCGAACGCTTGACGATAGGCCTCGGCCTTGGTTGCGTTGAATATGCGGGCCAAGAAACGTAGTTCGTCGAGGGTCGCGCCGTTGTCGAACGTTGCCTGGAGGTCTGCACGCTTACCGGCGTAGACCTGGCTGACCGTATCAGTGTTCTTGGGCCAGCCGCCGGAGTCCGCCTGATAGGAAAGGATGATGGCGGCGGTCTGTTTGGCTTCGGCGGACGCGTACCAAGCGTCAGGCTTTTTAAGGAAGTCGCGGGCGCCCTTTTCAGCGGCCGACGCCCAAGTGGCGCAGGCAAGAAAGAGCAGCAGGGCGGGGCGCATGGGACTGGGTCGATTCTGGCGAGGTTTCTTGGAGAGGAAAGACGAAAGCACGGTTGGGTCGTGGCTTGTCAAAGGCTGCGCCCACCTCCATGAACTCCGCGTGCCCGCACCGCTCCGCTTCATCTTGGCTTCCGCCTCGCCTCGCCGCACGGAGCTCCTTCGCGAAATTGGCCTACCGCATTCCGTTGAAGTCGCTGCGGTGACGGAACATGAAGACCCCTCCACCGATCCGCGGGTCATGGTGCTCCATAATGCTCGGCTCAAGGCAATGGCCGTCGCGCGGAAGTTTCCGTCTGCCTTGGTCCTCGGCGCCGATACCACGGTTGCCCTTGGTGACAGCGCGTTGAATAAGCCTGCTGACCTAGCGGAGTCGCGGGCGATGTTGCGTCGCCTCTCGGGTCGTGAGCATACCGTGCATACGGGCGTCTGCTTGGTCTGTCTTGACCGTGGCTTGCAGGAAGATGCGGATATCACCGCTTGGGTGCGCTTCCGGACCTTGAGCGAGGATGACATCTCCCGCTACCAGTCTTTAGTGAATACCTTGGATAAGGCGGGGGCTTATGGCATCCAGGAAGGCCGCGAGATCATCATCGATGACTACCAGCGCCCCATCTCCACCATCATGGGGCTCCCCGTCGAATATATCGCTGAGCGGTTAGAAGCGCTGGGCCTCCGGGCAGTTTTACAGGCTTGAACGTCGATTTTCCACGCCTGTTCTTGAAGTTGAGTCAGGGGGCCGTATGTTAGCGGCAGTGCAGGAAGACCCGCTCATCGACACGCGCGCCGCCCTTTGGGCTGGGGTGGGGACGATTGTGCTACACCTAGTGCTTTTCTACACCTTACCCAAGAGCCTGCAGGTGCACGTCTTCCCGGTTCGTCTCGCAGAGGTCTCCATGGCGCCGGCCGTCATTCCGGAGCACCGCCTGCCGCCGTCGATGCGTCTGGCCGAGACTAATGCCTTGGCTAACCGTATTGCCCCCAAGGAGACGCCCTTCGTCGCCGCCCGCAATCAGACTGCGGCGCAACCTGTCCCCGAGCCGACTCCAACCAAATCTTCCTTGCCGCGTTCGGCGGGTGAATCGGATTTTGTGCGTATCGCGCAAGCCAAGCCTCGTTCGATTGACGTATCTGAAGTCATGAAAACCGAAGGCACGCCTGGCAGTGCCTCCGCCGTGGTTGGTGCTAAGCCGAAAGTCGGTGAAAACGGCCAGAGCTCAGAAGCCCCGCCTACTCCCGCCGTCAATCCGGACCGCCCGCGGGCAACAGTGCCCTCAGGGACCACTGGCCTGCTCCTGCGCAATAATATCGGGGTCAATAAAATCGGCACGGTCGGTGTCGATGCACGGTTTAGTAATTACGGCGACTATGCCCAGCGAATGATGGAAGCCATCCAGTCAAGTTGGTGGGACATCATCGACCGCATGCGGCTGGAGTCGGCGGTGCGCGGCACCGTGGTGGTGCGCTTTAAGTTGCATCGCGATGGCAGCGTCACCGATGCAACCATTCTGCACGAAGGCGTCCCCCGCCTGATGGCCTTAGCCTGCAAGGACGCCGTTCAGTCGCCCGCCCCGTTCGATGCCTGGCGGGCCGACATGGTCGCGCTGTTTGGGGAGAGTGACGTCGTCACCATCACTTTCCATTACCGCTAGATCCTATGGCCGATTTTTCTTGGATTCCTTTCGGACGTGGAGTGCGGCTCATTGCCTCACACCCCTCGGGCTTATTGGCCGTCGAGAAGCCGGAAGGCATCTTGGCACATCCTAACCATGGCGAAGCGGGCGACCGCGAGAGTACCCTGATTCAGGGCAATTACTCGATGGAAGAAGAAGCCTTCCACATCCGCGATGGCGTCGGCGGTATCCGCCGCGTGTATCTCCTCAACCGCTTAGACTCGCCGACCAGTGGCGTCTTGCTGCTGAGCCTAGATGCGGGGTTGGCCGACGCCGTGAAGGACCTGTTTGCCAAATCCAAAGTCAGCAAAAAGTACGTCGCGATTGTCAAGGGCCGGGGCCTTCGGCAGACGCGGGGTACTTGGCAGGATCAACTCGTTAAGTCCAAAGGCCCGGGCGGCGGTGTGCGTTCAGGGACCTCTGCGGGCGGTGGCGCGGCGGCGGTCACCTTATATCAGTGGGAAAAGGCCGCGGCCGAACCCCTCCCGCTTTCGTTGCTCAAACTTGAGCCACGGACTGGTCGGACGCATCAGCTGCGCGTGCAGACGGCTGATCACGGGCACCCAATCTTGGGCGACCGCACCTACGGTGATTTCGAGTTTAATAAAACCTTCGGCACGGCGCGTGGGTTCAAGCGCCTCTTCTTACATGCCTGCTCGACCGAGCTCGAGTTGGAGTGGCAAGGCAAGCCCTTGACCTTTAAGGTGACCTCACCGATTCCGCCAGAGTTTCAGAAGGCCCTGGGCGAGTTGGGTGAAGGCACCGCTGCGAAGGTTCGCAAGCCCACCACGCCGGGCACGGTCATTTCTCCGCGTCTGCGAATCCGGCTCTGAGACGGCTTATTCCGCCCCCCAGACCTTCTTGAGCACTAGGACCATTTCCGGGTCGTGCGCTTCGAGTTCCTTACGGTTGTAAGGGAAAAAATCGTTCTGCCCAAAGAATGCTTCGGTCGTCTCGGAGAAGTATTCCATGGGGGTCGTCATGGCGTAGGCCCGGACCCCTTCGGTCATCTTGCCCTCCCAGTTCTTACGGCTGACCTTATCGTAGGACTTATTAGCGACGGCCTTGTCGTAGCAGGCCTTGATGGCGGGGTGGTTGAAACCGAGAACTTGATCGTGGTAGGCGTGGGCCAGCTCATGCAGCGTGAGCATGGGCATGCGCAGAACCTCCTTGTCGAGGTTGGCGACGCCCGAGAATTCGACCCCCTTGGCCATTGCGGGGTTGCGGCCGTTCTGTTTCAGCCAGCCAGCGCCGGGGTGGTATTCGGCGCCAGCACCTTTTCCGTAAGGTGGGGATAGCCAAAGTGTCACCTTCTTCATTTGGGCGACCGCCTTGGCCGGAACCAGACGTTCAATATCTTCCAGTTGCTTACCGATGAGCACGATGCCCTTTTCGGTTTCAGCCCGATTCTCGTCCGTCAGCAGCTCGACGCGGATCAGCACGGACCAGCCTCGGAGGACGCGCGACTCATAGCGCAGAGCGGGGGCGGGCGTCGTCGGTGTGGTGGTTTCGGCTGCCGGTAGGGATACGGCTAAAGCCAGTAACCAGGTGTAAGCAAGGAAGCGGGGCATGCGTGAAGGCATACCCCGCAACTGGGTCGAGGCAAGCCCGCCCTCAGCCCTCGCCGTTAGGGTCGTACAAGCCCTGCCGGATGACGAAGCGGATAACCCCGGCGACGTCATGGACGCCTAGTTTACGCATCAAGTTCGTGCGGTGGCCGCCATATTCCGCCCGTGACTCGGGTGAAACCAACGAACACCACCGGGCGATGGCTTGGTGGGATCCTCGGCGGGATTGGTGACGGCGAGCTTTGGCGCGGTTGTAGCGGGTTGCGCGCCAGCCTTGGCGATAAAGCCGAGGGCGAGCACTGCAGCGAGGACGGTGGTGCGGAATTGGCGGAACGCGCTTTTCGTAGCGGCGAGTTGTTTCTATTACTTGCCGGGGCGGTTTGGTGTGTCGCTACCTCTTGCAACGTTCAAAGTATCGCCCGGCGGGTCATTGTGTGCATCGAAAGCAGTGAGCAACGATTTTTTTTTTCCTTGCTGTTGGCGATGACGCGAAGGCGCGCCTTGGATGTGGTTTGTGGGACGATGGCGCAGACGAATTCGCCGCCGATGCCCATGCCATTAAAGCAACTCTTCCACTGCGACATTTTATCATCCCAGGTTTCGATGATGTAGCGCGAGATGCCGGAGGCCGGATCTTCTTTGAGTTTGAATTCGTTGATGGAAACGGAGCACCCGAAATCGAGCAGGAATGTAGGGCCCGTCGCATCGGCAGCAGCGGCAATCTCGGTCATTTTGGCGGGATGTTTTGGTGAACTGCCGGCACCGCTGAGATTTTTGACGAAGCAGTCCTTGAAAGTGGAGCGCTTGTCTTTTTCTCGATCCATCACAGCCATGATGCCCTCGCCTTTAGAGAGGTAAAATCGGCATTTGTTCCACGAAGCCTCGGTCCAGTCGGTGGTGTTGATAATAGCTGCGCGGACGCGCGGCTGAAGGGGGCGCTTGGATTTCGCGTTGATGACGCAGTTTTCCATGACGATGCCCATGTTGGGATGCCCATCCGAAGCATAGCAGCAGAGGAGAAAGCCAGGGCCGTCGGTATCGTGGAAGTTGCAATTGCGCATGATCATGTTGTCGCAATTACCCTCGAAGTCAAAAGCCTCGCCATCACCGCTACCAAGGCCGATGTCCACAAAGCCCCACTCGCTGTCCTCGAAAATCCAGTCTTTGCAACGGAAGAACATCGCTCCGGCCACACCGTTAAAGGAGTGGAAGCCGCGACCAATGTCGTGAGTGGCACAATTTTTTACGGAGCCTTTGATCACGCCACGGATGCCGAGCTGCCACTGGTAGCCTTCTTCAAAGAGGCAGTTTTCAAAATTCAGGTTGGCGAAGTTGTAGACGAAGGATGCGTTCTTGTTGAAGTTGTCGGGACTGTTCGTCCAGAAGCCGGATGCGAGTCTGCGGAAGACGCAGTTTTTCACCATGATGTCCTGCATGACGATTTTCTTGTCGGTTTCCCACGAGAAGAGGCAGACGCCGAGGCCGATCTTGCGCTTCGGGTAGTCCTCATAGCGTCCGTAGTGCAGTGAGTCACGGAAGTAGCAGTCTTCAATCCAGAGGTATTTCTGGGTGGGAGCGCCCTTGGCGTATTCGGCGTAGATGCCGGTCATGCAGCGGGCGAATTCGATGCCCACGATCTTGTAGCCGCCTTTGTTGTCGAGGCGAATCCCGGTGCGGTCCTGCTTGAAATCCTCGCGGTCAATGAGGGGCTTATTGCCCTGCCCATAGGAACTGATTAGGATTGGCTTCTCGGGTGTGCCACTACCTTTCGGGGTGAGTTCTTCGTTCCAAGTGTCGCCCTTTTTGAGAAGGATGCTGTCGCCAGGCTTGTATTCGATGGAGGCTTTAGCGAGCGTTTTCCATGGGCCATTCGCTCCCGCCTTGGCGGCGGCGAGTCCGTCGAGGCTGTCATCACCGGTGGACTGGCTGACGTAATAGGTCGCCGCATTGGCGGTGAATCCGCCGCAAAGCAGGGCCGCTGCGAAGAGGGAAATCATACTGGCTCGATATGATTTCATTTTGGTAATTGGTAGAAGTTAGCGCGGAAGAAGCGGAGCATGCCCTACTTCTAGGGTGCCCGGAGGCAAGCCCGCCCTTAGCCCTCGCCGTTGGGGTCGTACAAGCCCTGCCGGATGACGAAGCGGATAACCCCGGCGACGTCATGGACGCCAAGTTTACGCATCAAGTTAGTGCGGTGGTTTTCGGCCGTCTTCGTGCTGATGTTGAGTCGGGCGGCGACTTCCTTGCTGGAATTACTCTTGGCGAGGAGCACGGCGACCTCACGTTCGCGGCTGGTTAGCGTCACCGCCATCTGGTCGATGCTGGACTCCGAGTTCTTAAGAGCCGTCATCACGGCCTCATTGAATTCCGCACTAAACCATGTTTGGCCGTCGGCGATGGCATCCATAGCCTTGCGCAGTTCGGACAGTGGGGAGTTTTTGTTGACGTAGCCTCGGACCCCTTCCTTGACCAGACCGCGGGCCAATTGCTTTTCGGATTTTCCGGAGAAGACCAGAACGCTCAAGCCGGGGATGGTATTGCGGAGGCGGTGGAGGACTTCGACGCCGCTGATGTCTGGCAAGAGGATGTCGAGGATCAGAATGTCTGGCTTAAGTCGCAGGGCCATTTCGACCCCGGCGGAACCGTCGGCCGACGTGCCGACCACACGAAACTTGCCTTTGGCCTGGAGCATTTCGGAGACCAGTTCGCGGATGGCAGTTTGGTCTTCGATAATGACGACGGTCTTGGTTTTGACCGAACTAGGCTTCATGGTGAGTTGCATCGTGTTTGTTTGATTGGGTAGAGCGATAATAAATGAATAGAACACACTAAGAGGAATACCTATATTGTGAGGTATTCAGCCTAGGCGCTTAATCCGTCGCTGGGTCGACTAATCCATGCCGGATAGCGAAGCGTACGAGCCCAGCGACGTCGTGGACGCCCAGTTTCCGCATTAAATTCGCCCGATGGTTTTCGGACGTCTTGATACTGATGTTCAGTTTGGCGGCGACCTCTTTGCTGCTGTTGCTCTGGGCGATGAGGACGGAGATCTCACGTTCCCGGGGTGTCAGCAGGTCGATCATTGAGTCCGCTTGGGTGCTGGGTTTAGCCAAGGCATCGCGCACGGTCTTGCTGAAATGGTCGTTAAACCAGGTATTCCCCTTGGCGACCTCATCCAGCGCCTTCCGTAAGTCGGAGAGCGGCGAATTCTTGTTCACGAACCCGTGGACGCCTTCTTGAATAAGCCCCCGCACGACTTGGGGCTCCTGCTTGGCGGAGAAGACTAAAATACGCATCTTCGGGAGATTGCGACCGATACGGCGGAGGACCTCAATGCCGCTGAGCCCGGGCATCATGACGTCGAGAATCAAGATATCCGGTCGCAGCTTTAGAACCATGTCTAGGCCCTGATTGCCATCTGCCGCCGTTCCGAGGATGCGGTAGGTGCCACGGCTCTCGAGCATCTCGGTCGTCAACTCGCGGATAGCGGTTTGGTCTTCGACGATGACGACTGTCTTGCGCCCGTCGGGCGGCGGCAGGGGAATCGGGCGGAGGGAAGGGCGCGGTACAACATGCGTGGTCGGCACGGTTGGAGTCTGCAGGTTTTTCTTGGATGGGGTCTTCATACGATGGGCACGAAGGGGGTCTCCTAGATTGTGAAATAATCCGCAAACGAAAGAGTGTGGGCTTTGTCTACTATGAAAACACGTGATGGGTTTACCCTATTGATAAGTTTATTGACCATGGCCGCAGCGATGCTAACCGCGCTGACGTTGGCGTCCTTCTTGATTATTTCGGGCCGTGAGTCTGGGCATGCGCAGTGCCGGGCGCAGTTGCGCGCCGCGGCGTTGGTGGGCGCGCAGACGGCGCTCGGTGAGCTCTCGTCAGCGATGGGCCGCGATGTGGGCTTCACTTATGTGGACGCGACGGGCGTCGTGACTTTTGGCCGTGGGGATGAGCGTTTCCGCCTGCGTGAATTATTGATGGGGGAAACGGCGGCAGTGCGGGTCGCCGTCACGGTAGAGGATTTATCGCAACGTTGGGATGAGCAAGCGGCCGCGGCGTCGATGCTACGGGCTTCGCCGTGGATGCAGTCACGCTTGGGTCGGCAGGCGTTGTCCGTGGGGTCGCTGGGTATTTCGCCCTCCGCCGCGACGGCCCTCGCTTTAGACTTAGGCGACGAGGGGTTCTATTACGCCTCCGTAGGTCGCAGCCCTTCCGCTGGGGTGGGTTGGGGTTCGTTTGGTTTGCTGACGGATGCGGCGCGGGGAGGGTGGCGGCGTAACCTGTCAGACCCCGCGACCTTAGCCGGAGTCGTCGGCTGGGGGCTGGCACCGCGCTTGTTGGTACCAGAGGCGGCCTTTGCGGCGAATCCCGCCAAAGGCTTGGCCCCCTCGACGCTAACATCACCGCCCTACACGCTGACGCACGCCCCCGTTCTTCTAGATTTCAGTTTAAGTCTGGGCTGCTTTAACTCCCGTTCGGATGGTCGGCATCGGGTGCGTTTTCATGGGTCAGGTCGTTGGTGGAATCCTTCGGCGGCGCCTTTGCTCGCGGATACGAATCATAACCTTTACCTGATTGAGATCGAAGGCGCGCCCGAGGTGGAGGTGCGTAACGTCACTTCGGGGGCGAATTTTACGGCTGATCTCGATGACAGCATTCAGGCGGACTTTGGTATCTTTTCTCAGGGGCCCCGTGAACAGGGCCTTTGGCTCTGGGGGCAAGTCGCCGATGCCCAGGCCTATGGCATGTCTCGTCGCGGGTTATTGCCCGGCGAGGTCTATGGCTTCGTTACGCCCGATCCGGGCCTGCAACCGCAAGGCCTCTCGCGGATTCTGACGAAGACGACTTGGCGGCTGGACGATTCAGCGCATGCCGTGAATTGGAAACGTCCGTCCCCCGAAGTCTTCACGCCTTCCGATCGAATTGAAATTGCCGTACGCTTCCGTGGTCCGATGACTTTAAAGCTTCGCCCCGCTAACGGGCTGGCGCCTATCGACCAAGCAATCCGCGACTACCCATCGCCACCGCAGGTCGTCATCGCGAACGTGTCCTTCCCCGATTTTCTGATTGAGACCACGGGGGCGGATTATTCCCGCGAGGATAGTGCGGGCTACACGATTACGGAGCGGCGGGCTTGCCTGCGGGTGAAACTGCGGGAGCGGCCAGTGGCGGCTTGGTTGGCCGGGGCCCGCGGTGGGCCGTTGCTGAAAACGGCTTGGGATTTAGCCGACCCTGCGGACTTCGCCGAGTGGGAGGTGATGCACCCGCTCTTGGCGGTCTTCGAGGCGTGGGAAGGGCCGACGACCCCCAGTGAGTCGATACTCTGGGATAAGTATACTAATGCCCATGCTGGCAATGAAGCGGGAGCCTTTGCCCGTATCATCGTCAGGGATACCCCCGCCTCTCCGCTCAGTTCCGTGGCGGGCTTGCAGGCCTTGGTGCCAGAGGATAATCGGGACTGGAAATTTTGGTTGGAGGCCGCCTTCGTGGCCGCTCCGAGTACCACGCCCCGGCCCGCCGCTGCGTCAGATAACCCCCGCCTCGTGGCTTTAGACGCGCGGGAGGTCCTCAAGCGTGCGGACCTGCTCGCGCCTGAGGCCGCCACTCGTTTAACCCTGGCGGGAGCCTTTAACGTCAACTCACGCGATGTGGATGCGTGGGAGCGCTTACTGACTTCCGCCGCTTCCACTTGGTCGTCTGATGCTGGCGGCCCTTGGGGGGCAAGCTCGTTAACGGGTGCGTGGTGGGCGACCTTGCCGTCTGGGGCGCAGTTGGCGCCCTTCGGTTCGCCCGTTCCGGTGAACCTCACGGATGAGGAGTTCGCGGCCTTAGCGCCCGAAGCCTTGCAGCCCGTCGCGGCCCAGCAGGGTATCCGGCAGCTACCACCCGCCGTCAGTCGCCGCTGGGCGGAGGCGATTGTGGCGAGTCAGCCGACCCACGGCTGGCCCTATCCATCGCTCGAGGCTTGGGCGCGTTCGGGTCTCATGGAAGAATCGCTCAACACTGCGGCGGTGAATCAATTCCTCGGTGTCGAGCTGGTCGATAGTCCCGCGGACTTACGGGCGGGGCATTTCTTCCGAGCCTTCGCGCCCTTACTGACCGTGCGTGGGGATACTTTTATTATTCGGTCGCGGGCGATCAGCACCTCGGGGGATGCGGCGGTCGAAGTCGAGTGGACCGTCCAACGCATCCCCGAAACGCAGGCTATTTCAGTTTTGGGGCGTCGCTTTCGGGTAATTCGCGCCCGGATTCGTAACGGCTGAACTCGGGCGTGGGCTTGACTGTAAGCAAAAAGGGTTAAAATTAGTTCACATGGAAAACAACCCGTTCATCGTCGATGTCGCTCCCGTGGAGGAGCGCGTTAGTTTCTACCGCCGCACTTACCTGCATGTTGCGGGAGCCTTGCTGGCCTTCGCGGCGCTCTTGGCCTTGTTCTTCGCTGGCTTCGACCAGCAAACCGGCATCGCCTTCGTTCTGGCCAAGAGCCTCTTCGGCTTCATGAGTTCTCTGGGTTCAT